>WNGL01010511.1_pt1 | contig 15357 bp, 10 predicted proteins | sample 5400591 | NCBI WGS metagenome assembly WNGL01 (sample SAMN13153377, study PRJNA577476) | soil metagenome | isolation source: 80 cm soil or saprolite under Garry oak tree replicate 1 | place: USA:California | collected 2016-06-15
CAGCCTCACGATCACGCACCGGGCGGGCACGCCGCGCCGGTGATAGTCCCTGGCCGCCCTCCCTGGCCGTGACCCTGGCGGCCACCCTGGCCTGCAATAGGGCCCGCGGGGACGCTGCATCGCGTAAGGCTCGCTGGTTGTCCTTACCCGGGCGGTCGGTCCGACCATGATGCCAGCGCGGGTTGTCGACCAGGGTGCACAGCCAGGGAGTTCACTGGCGCCATGGGCAGTCCGAGGCGCGACCGTAGTGGCACGCAATCCTTTTCGGCCGAGCATGGAGCGCTTCCGATGACGAAGCATGCCTACTCCGGACCCGAGCGACCCGGTCCGGCGACATTATGACGGGCAAGGTCGCCATCATCACGGATGGCTCGCAGGGTATCGGCGCCGGGCTTGTCGCCGGGTACCTGGGGCGAGGCTGGGCTGTGGTGGCCAGCGCCCGCACGATCAAGCCGTCCGAGGACCCAGATGTACTCACCGTGGCCGGGGATATCGCTGAGCCCGCGACTGCCGACCGGATCCTCAGCGCTGCGCTAGAACGGTTCGGTCGTATCGACACGCTGGTCAACAGCGCGGGCGTGTTCATCTCCAGGCCATTCACCGAATACACCGCCGCCGATTACGCGAGGGCCGTCGGCGTCAACCTCACTGGGTTCTTCTGGCTGACCCAGTGCGCCATCGCCGAGATGGCCAGGCGGTACGGCGGCCACGTGGTTAACGTCTTGGCCATCCCGGCCAGGGTCGCGGACTCCGGCACGCCCGCTGCGTTGGCCGCGCTGACCAAGGGCGGCCTGGTTGCGGTCACCAAGTCGCTGGCCAGCGAGTACGCCCCCTATGGCATCCGGGTCAACGCCGTGTCGCCTTGCTCCATCCAGCCTCTAGTGCATGCGGCGGAAAACGGCGAGGGCATCGGCGGGCGGCCCGGGCATGTGAGGGACGTTGTAGACGGCGTCATGTTCCTGGAGTCATCGCCCGAGATCACCGGCGAGATCCTGCACATCGACGGCGGCCAGGTCACCGGCCACCGAAGCCACAACTAGGTCGGCTGACCCTCTTGCCCAAGCCGTGCCAGCGCGGCGTGCAGCTCGCGGCGAGAGCCGATGCCGAGCTTGGTGAAAATCTTGCGTAGGTGCCATTCGACCGTACGCGCGCTGAGGAACAGCTGGGCGCCGATCTCCGGATTGGTGCGGCCGTCGCGAGCCAGCCGGGCGATGGTGGCCTCCTGCGGGGTCAGCGTAGTGAGACCCTCGACCGTGTGCTTGCGCACCGTCTCGCCCGTAGCGATCAGCTCGCGCCGTGCGCGCTCGGCGAACGCCTCCATGCCGATCGCGACGAACATCTCGTGGGCCCGGCGCAACTGCTCGCGCGCATCAAGACGTCGATCCTCCCGGCGCAGCCACTCGCCGAAGAGGAGATGCGCGCGGGCGAGCTCTGGACGGAGCCGGGTTCGGCTCAGCCGATCGATTGCCTCACGGTACAGGTTCTCGGCGGCCGCCCCGTCGCTGAGCAGCGCACGGCAGCGCGCCTCGATGCCGAGCGCGACATCGAGGCCGCAGGGCTGCGTCGTCGCCGCGAGCCGCTCAAGCGCATCGCGTGCGAGCTCGAAATCACCTGCGCGGGCGGCCGCCTCGACGAGCTCGGGCATTGCCCACATGGACATCCACGGGTTCATGCTGAACGAGGTGGCCTGCCGCGCGGCCGACGCCGCCTCCTCGTAGCGGGCGAGGCCGTTGTACAAGACCGCAGCCGCCCAGTGCGCCCAGGCGGACGCCATCCCTTGCCCTCCGGCTGCGGCGAGCTCGATTGTGTTCGCTATCGGCGCGGAGGCCTCGGCTTCCCTGCCTTGCAGCGCCAGGAGCCTCAGCAAGGTGTAGGGCGCGATGGGGCTTCCGGTCGCCGCGGCCACGCCGTCGGTCTCCGCGATGATCGAGGCGGTGCCCGTGAAGTCGCCCATCCACGGGCGTGCTATGCCCAGCTGAGAGAGGTAGAGTGGCAGCTGCGCAAGCGCGCCGGCGTCGCGGACGAGCTGGACCTGTCGCACGGAGAGCGCATGCATGCCTTCGAAGTCCCACAGGAGGGCGCTCGCGGTCGTGGCCATCCAACCCCACCGCAGGACGTCCTCGACGGGGATTTCGGCCAGCGCTGCCGCCGCTCGCTGCAATGTCGGACTCGCGGCGGCCGGTCCGTCGATGGTCAGCAGGGCAAGACCGTCAAGCAGCAGGTCCAGGGGACGCGGGTCACCTGGCGGCGGAGGGAGGGCCTGAACGGCGCGGCAGATCTCCAGGAGGATGTCCTGTCCAGCGAGATGTCCCGCCATCTGGGCCGCGCCTACCGCGGACAGATAGGTTTCGCGCGCTAGGTCCAAGTCGAACGGCTCGAGCCGCCCAGCTGCCTTCAGCAGTAGCGGCGGCGCATCGCTGCCAAGACCCGAGGCGAAGGCGACATGGGCCCGCAGCAGGTCGACCCGGGCATGCTGGAATTCATCGAGCGGCTCGGTCGCCGCCGTCGCGAGCAGTTCCAGGGTCTTGCCGAACGCACCGGCCTGCATGCTGGCCATCGCCGCAGCGAGGATGCGTTCCGCATGCCGCGCCGGATCGGCGGTCAGCAGCACCGCCTGGTCCAGGAACGCCGCGGCCGCGGCCAGCCCGCCCCGGGCCTGCGCCCGGCTCGCCGACTGCTCAAGCTCGACGGCGACCTCCTCGTCCGGCCCGGCCGAGGCCTGGGCCCGGTGCCAGGCCCGGCGATCCGGATCGACCTGCGGATCGGTCACCTCCGCCAGCGCAGCATGGATCTGCTGCCGGTCCGCGAACGACGCCGACCGGTATGCCGCCGAGCGCAGCAACGGATGCCGGAACCGCACCCGGCCGGCGAACTCGGCCAGGCCTGCCTCTACTGCAGGCGTTGCATCCTGGACGGGGATGCCTAGCCGCCTGGCCGCTCGCCACACCAGCGCCCGGTCACCCGATGGATCGGCCGCCGCCAGTTGCAGCAGCCGCCGGGTCTGATCCGGCAGGGCCTCTAGTTGACGCCGGAAGCTGTCCTCGATCCGGCCCGTCAGGGCCGCGGCGCCGGGCAGCCCGAACCCTCCCGCCAGCTCCGCGGGGGTCAGCCCGCGCGGCAGCTCCAGCAACGCCAGCGGATTGCCACGGGTCTCCGCCACGATCAGGTCGCGGACTCGTGCGTCCAGCGGCCCAGCCAGCACCGAGTCAAGCAGCGCCCGCGCATCATCGTCCCGCAGCCCGTCAATTTCCAGCTCGGGCAGCCCGGCCACATTGACGCTCGGATCGCGGGCCGCGAATACCAGGCCGACCGGGTCGGCCGCCAGGCGGCGCGCCGCGAACCCCAGCGCCTGTGCCGAGGCCTGATCGAGCCACTGCTCGTCATCGATCACGCAGATCAACGGACGTTCCCCGGCCACCCCAGCCAGTAGGCTCAGCATGGCCAGCCCGACCAGGAAGCGGTCTGGCGGCGGTCCCTCGGCGATGCCGAACGCAGTCCGCAGCGCGTCCCGCTGCGGCACCGGCAGGCGCTCCGCGCGGTTCAGCATCGGCGCGCACAGCTGGTGAAGCCCCGCGAACGCCAGCTCCATCTCCGATTGCATGCCCACCGCGCGTGCCACCCGGCACCCCGAACCCGACGCCTGCTCGGCCAGGTGGTCCAGCAACACGGTCTTGCCCACGCCCGGGTCGCCACGCACCACTAGGGCCCGGCTCTCACCGGCCCGGACCGCGTCGACGAGTCGGTCGAGCGCGGCGCGTTCGCTGTTCCGGTCCGTAAGCGGCGGCATGCGGCCCCGCTGCCCGAGTATCGCGGTCATCGGCCCGGCGCTACGCCGCGTCCCAGCCGTCTGGCTGTACGTGAGCGCTCACACGGTCTCCCGCTGGTCCAGCTGATAGGCCCTGCGAGGTAAAGACCGGGCCGCCACGGGCACCTCAGGTGCCACCCCGCGACGGCTGCCGCTCACGACCAGGCCCACGCACGTTCCGGGCTATGGCACCAGCCCGGCGGAGCTGCACCATTACCTTGACCGAAGCGTAACCCGTCAGAAAGGGGCAGGTAAAGCCCAAATGGGCGGGGTCAACCCTGGGTCACTCTGCCCTCGGGATCGCTCGAAGTGCCCACGATGTCCCGGGAGCCGGGACACCGAGGTCCTTGAGCAAGGTGGCCGTGGCTGGCCGCGCAGCTCGGCGGGGCCGGGTGGCTCGGAGTCCAGTCACCCGGCCGCGCCATCGAGCCAGGGCACGCGCAGCCGCCCGGACACGGTCATCTAGCGGAGCGGCCTGAAGGCCGCGCGGACCTCTTCGGCGAGCAGGTGCGGCTGTTCCCAGGCCGCGAAGTGTCCGCCCTTGCCGGCCTTGTTGTAGTAGATGAGGTTGGGATAGGCCCGCTCTGTCCAGCTCCGCGGGGTTTGAAGGACCTCGTCCGGGAAGGCGGTCACCGCGACCGGGATGGCGACGTGTTTGGGTGCGAAGAAGGTGTACGTGCTGTTCTCCCAGTAGATGCGCGCCGACGAGATGGCCGTGCGGGTCAGCCAGTACAGCGTGATGTTATCGAGCACGTCGTCTCGGGTGAGGCCCTCGGCCTGGCCGTCGAAGACGCGGGCGATCAGCGCGTAGCTGCGGGTGTCGTGGTCGATCAGCCAGGCGGCGAGGCCGGCGGGCGAATCCTCCAGGGCGTAGATCGTCTGCGGGCGGTGCGACATCTCCTGGGCGTAGCCCAGGTCGTGCGCGTAGAAGAAGGCCAGCTGCTCACAGGCGCGTCGTTCGTCGGCCGACAGGCCCGAGGGCAGCGGGCGGCCGGCCTGGACCGCCTGGTCGATGTCCGGGGGGACCGTGAACGGCCAGGTGAGGTGGATGCCGAGCAGTCCCGCAGGCGCCTGCGTCCCCATCACGTCCGCGACCATCGCACCCCAGTCGCCGCCCTGCGCCGCGAAACGGGTGTAGCCCAGGCGCCCCATCAGCTCCGCCCACGACCCCGTCGATCGCGGTGACGAACTGCGGCAGGGCCTTCAGCCTCGCCTCGCACCCGCGCCAGTCGTACTCGCTGTGCCAGTAGCGGGCGAGCGCCTGGATCGTCGCCAGCTGCACCCCCTGGGACTGATCCTCGACGGGCTCCTTCCCGGGCCAGCGCGTGGCCGCGATGCGCGCCCGCAGCTCCCGCAGGTCCGCCTCGGCGGCCTCGAAGGTGAACGGACGGATCGCGGTGCCGCCCGCCTGCGTTCCGGTCACGGCAGTCATGTGCCTCTCCTGTCATCGGGGTTGGTGACATACCCAGCCTGCTCGCGCCGCCCGTCCGTCGCGCCCGTCGAAGACCCTGGCCTCTCACTGGTCTGGGCGAGTGGCCCCGAGGTCACACCTTCCAGGGAAGCACGGACGGTCACTGTGGTCTCGGGCTACCAGCCGCCGAAGGACAAGCCGCCGTTGACGCTGATCGTCTGACCGGTCACCTGCGCGGCGGCGTCGGAAGCGAGGAAAACCGCCACCGCGGCCACCTCGTCCGCCGACGGTGCCCGGCCGAACGGGAAGCGCTCCACCACCTTGGTGAACAAGTCCCGCTCAAAGCCCTCAGCCGCGAGGCGCAGGTCCCACGTAGGAGTGCCGGAGGCGAGAGCCAGGGCGATGCTGTTGACCCGGATCTTGAGTCGGCTGAATTCCTTGGCTAGGACTTTCGTCATTATGATGACGCTCGCGCCGACGGCGCCCAGCACAGATTCTCCTGGCGTGGCGTACCGGCCGGCGTCGGTCGTGAGCAGGACGACCGAACCGCCGTTCTCGCGCAGGGCCGGCAACGCCGCGTGCACCGGAAAGATGCGAGGCAGCAGGCGCTTGCGGAATTCGCCTTCGATCTGCTCCGGCGTCATCTCGGCGAATGGCATAGGTCCGGTCCCTCCCTCTGCCCCCGCGCTGATCAGGATGTCGAGTCTGCCGGCCGATGACCGGGCGGTGTCGACTGCCGCCGCCGCGTCCCCATATGAGGCACAGTCCCCGGCGATGAAGCGCACGTCTTGGCTGATCTGGAGTAGCTTCGCGGCCGCCCGCTCGCCGCGCTCGGCGGAACGGCCGTTGATGAAGACATGGGCGCCTGCCCCCGCAAGCTGTTCCGCGACGCGCAGCCCGATGCCGCCGGAGCCGCCGGTTATGAGGGCCACCTTGCCCTTGAATTCTGCTGGGCCGGCCATCGGCATCTCCTCGCCAGATCTGGTTGCCGCCCTAGTCACGGTAACTGTGCTTGACAAGCCGCCACAAGGCCGGACCGGGCACGTGCTCGCGCCCGTCCGCCTTCCGCTCTGGAATGGGCATCGAAGCAGGTGTACGCGTGTATCTGTCATGGGACGAACGCTCGCGATGCCGGCCGCCGGGAGTAACCCGCGGTAGGCCATCGCCATGAATGCCGGTCCATCACGCATGATTATGGAGCACGGACATGCCCGGTGGGAGCAGGGAGGTGAGCTCCTCATTGATCAGAGACGCACCTATCCGCAGATCGCGGCCAAGCCCGTGAAGCCCGGCTCGTTCTCGTGACCGCGGATGGCGAGCCTGTCCCGTCGTGGCTGCGCGAACTCGCCAACGCGGCTAGGACGATGAACCTTTCCCCGTCGCTCATGCCGCCTGCCAGCGGCGGCAGGCGTTCCGCTGTGCTTGTCCTGTTCGCCGAGGGCCCGGGCGGACCGGACCTGCTGTTCATCCAGCGCAGTAAGGACCTGCGGTGGCACGCTGGCCAGACGGCCTTCCCCGGCGGGGTCATCGACGCCGCAGACGAGGGGCCGGTGGCCGCGGCGCTGCGGGAAGCGGCCGAGGAAGTGGGTGTCGACCCGGGTGACGTCGATGTCCTCGCCACCCTGCCCGAGTTGTTCATCCCGCCGACCGGATTCCGGGTCGTTCCGGTGCTCGCCTGGTGGCGGCAGCCCCGCGCGGTGGCCCCGGTTGATCCGGGCGAAGTGGCTGCGGTCGAGCGGATCAGCGTCAGCGAGCTGGCCGATCCCGCCGGCCGGCTGATGTTGCATAGGCCCAGCGGGATCATATTGCCCGCGTTCCGGGTCAGGGGGAGACTGATCTGGGGTATGACCGCCGAGCTGGTGGACCGGCTGCTCGCGCTCGCTGGATGGGAGCGCCGGTGGGACGCGCGGGTCGTGGAGATGTGACGATCGCTCCAGGCCGGTCAGCAGCGGTACCGGATCAGATGGTGAAACCGATGGCGCGTAGCTGTTCACGGCCGTTTTCAGTAATGTCCGTGGGCCGCCAGGCCGGCATCCACTGCCAGTGGACGTGGAAGCCTTCGATGCAGTCGAGCCCGGCCTAGTCAGCCGCCTGCGTCCCCTCGTCGGGGAAACCCCGCACCAGGTCGGTCACCACAGCCCGCAGCACGTCCGCGCCGCTTTCCATGAGGCCGAACGGATGGACGGTCACTGCCACCTGCGGATGGACCAGCACGATGGCGGCGTCGATGTCGGTCAGCGAGAACAGCGCGACCGGGTGCCGGAAATCGGCAGGGTCAGCCGGATGTCCTGATGAACGGGATCGCTCCGTAACCGCAGGTAATCGGTTGCCTGGTCCCGCCCTCTCAGGGTTAGGCTGTTAGCCAGGGGCGACGGGCTGGACTGCGGAGGGTCAGCCCGACCTGATCGGGCTGGTGATCCGGGTCGGCTGGGAGACCACGTGAACGTTCATATCCGCCCGGCCGATCGCGGCGCGGCGTTCCCCGACCGTCTTGTGGCGATGGGCATCACGGCCGCTGCCACGAACGCGGCGTAGCCTCGGCCATGCCCGCGAATTCGCCTCCGCGAGGACGAGCCGCGCCGTTGCGTGGCCGGACCAGCGAAGTGTGCACGCTCGCCCGGTTCATCGAGGCCGTCCGGGCCGGCGAGAGCCAGGTGCTGGTGGTCCGCGGTGAGCCTGGCGTGGGCAAGACCATGCTTCTTGACCACCTGGCCGGGCAGGCGGCGGGCTTCCGGGTCGCGCGGGCGGCGGGCGTCCAGTCGGAGATGGAGCTGGCCTTCGCCGGGCTGCATCAGTTGTGCGCGCCGATGCTGAACCGGGTTTCTCGCCTGCCCGCGCCGCAGCGGGAAGCGCTGCAAACCGCATTCGGCCTCAGCGCCGGCCCGGCACCAGACCGGTTCCTGGTGGGCTTGGCCGTCTTGAGCTTGCTGTCGGAGGTGGCCGGCGAGCGGCCGCTGATCTGCCTGGTGGATGACCAGCAATGGCTGGATAGCGCCTCGGCGCAGGCACTGGGATTCGTGGGCCGCCGGCTGGCCGCCGATCCGGTGGGCCTGGTCTTCGCGGCGCGCGATCCGGGCGACGATCTAGCCGCGCTACCGGAGCTGGTCGTCGAGGGGCTGCACGAGGACGACGCACGGGCGCTACTTGACTCGGTACTGGCCGCCCCGCTGGATGCGCGGGTCCGGGACCAGATCGTGGCCGAGACACGGGGGAATCCGCTGGCGCTTCTCGAGCTGCCACGGGGACTGACGCCGGCGGAGCTGGCGGGCGGGTTCGGGTTGCTGGGTGCGCGGCCGCTGTCGGGGCGGATCGAGGAGAGCTTCCGGCGGCAAATCGACGCCCTGCCGGACCAGACCCAGCGACTGCTGCAGCTGGCGGCGGCCGATTCGTCCGGCGACCCGCTGCTGGTGTGGAGGGCGGCCGGGCAACTTGGAATCCCCGTACAGTCGGGAGCGCCCGCGGTGGAGGCCGGGCTGGTCGGATTCGGCGCTCAGGTGCGGTTCCGGCATCCGCTGGTGCGATCGGCGGCCTACCGGTCGGCGTCCAGCCAGGAGAGGCGAGAAGTCCACCGCGCGCTGGCGGAGGTCACCGATCCGCAGCTCGATCCTGATCGCCGCGCCTGGCACCGGGCGCAGGCCGCGCCGGGCCCCGATGAGGAGGTCGCGGGGGAGTTGGAGCGCTCAGCTGGGCGGGCGCAGGGCCGCGGAGGTCTGGCGGCGGCGGCCGCGTTCCTGGAGCGCGCGGCGCTGCTGACACCCGACCCGGTCCGCCGGACGCGGCGGCTGCTCGAGGCGGCGCGAGCCAAATGCGATGCCGGCGCCCTGGATGCGGCACTGGGGCTGCTGGTCGCGGTCGAGGCCGGCCCGCTGGATGCGCTGCAGGCCGCCGAGGTGGAGCGCCTGCGCGGGCAGATCGCTCTTGAACAGCGGCGCGGCAGCGACGCGGATAGGCTGCTGCTCAGTGCGGCCCGGCGCCTCCAACCGGTCAACGCCGACCTGGCTCGCGCGGTGCATCTGGACGCCCTGGTAGCTGCGATATGGGCTAGCGACCCGAGGAGTCTCCAGGTACGGGAGGCGGCCGAGGCCGCGCGTAGCGCACCGCCCGCTCCCGTGCCGCCGCGTGTGCTCGACGTCCTGCTCGACGCAGTCGCACTGCGTGTGACGGAGGGATACGCGCCGGCCGCCCCGGCACTGAGCCGGGCGCTCGAGATGGTCCTCTCCGTGGACACCAGCCGCGGTGAGTCCGATCGCTGGCTCTGGCTGGCCGGCGGCAGGATCGGCCAGATCATCGCCATGGAGCTATGGGACTTCGAGTCCTGGCGTATCCTGGCCGCTGGCCAGGTCCAGTTCGCCCGCGACACTGGCGCGCTCATGCACTTGACGTTCGCGCTCAACTACCTGGCCAGAACGCGCATCCTGGCTGGCGAGCTGGTCGCGGCGGCGCGGCTCGTCGAAGAAGATCACCTGATCGCGGAGGCGGCAGGGAACCCGCCCATTTCAGACACCGCGATGATGCTCGCGGCCTGGCGGGGCCAGGAATACGAGGCCTCTGGCCTGATCGAGGCCGTCTCACGGGAGGCGACCGCACGCGCCGCGCCCGCCCTGGTCAGCCGGGCGGACTACGCCAGCTCGGTCCTGTACAACGGCCTCGGGCGCAGCGCCGCCGCATACGACGCGGCGCGGCGAGCATTCGACCGCGAACCGATGGGGTACGGATCCCATATTGTGCCCGAGCTGGCCGAGGCGGCGGCCAGGACCGGCGACGTGAAGCTCCTCACCGCCGTTCTGGAGTGGTTGTCCGAACGGACCCGCGTGACCCCGACCGATTGGGTGCTGGGAATCGAGGCGCGGGCCCGCGCCCTGCACGGCGAGGGCGAGGCGGCCGAGAGGTGCTACCGCGAGTCGATCGAGCACCTTGGCCGGACCCGCGTTCGCACCCAACTGGCCCGCTCCCATCTGCTCTACGGCGAGTGGCTGCGCCGCGAGAACAGGCGGGCCGATGCGCGCGATCAGTTGCGCACTGCCCACCAGATGCTGGAGGCGATGGGCGCCGAGGCGTTCGCCGAACGAGCCCGCCGCGAGCTGCTCGCCACCGGCGAGACCGTCCGCAAACGAGTTAGCGAGACCGGCGACGCGCTAACCGCGCAGGAGGCCCAGGTGGCACGGCTGGCCCGCGACGGCCTGTCCAACCCGGAAATCGCCGCCCGGCTGTTCATCAGCTCGCGTACCGTCCAGTACCACCTGCGCAAGGTCTTCACCAAGCTCGGCGTCACCTCCCGAAGCCAGCTCCACCGGGTCCTGCCCAGCGACCCGGACACGATCCGGCCGCGCTAGTCCGCGGTCGGCTGGCGTGCCCGATCGGCCACCACTAGCCATTGCGACTGTGCATCTGGCGGACTCGATCCCGGCCCCGCCTTCGTGACGATGACAGGGATGCAGCCGCCCGCGCAAGCAATGAGGAGTGCCGCGTGACCACCTGGATGGACACATCTTTCGAAGTGCGATTCCGGATCGTCGACGGGCTGACAATCCGGTTCGCCGTAAGCGAGGACCATGGCGATCAGGGCGCCCTCCTGCTCAGCCCGTGGCCGGAGAGCCTGCTGGCCTTCGAACCGACGTGGTGGCAGCTCGCTGAGCACACCCATCTGGTGGCCATTGACCTGCCAGGGTTCGGACATTCGCAGCGGCGCGACGCGCTACTGTCCCCGCGGGCGATGGGCGAGTTCATCATCACCGTCACCGACGCGTTCGGGCTCGACCATCCGCACCTGATCGGGCCCGGCACCGGCACCGCCGCCGCGCTGTTCGCCGCGGCCCGGCATCCGGACCGATTCCGGAGTCTGGTCGTCGGCAGCGGCGCCGCCGCGGTTCCGCTGCAGCTGGGCGGGATGCTGAAGGACTGGGTCGAGGCCCCCGCCCTGGACGAGTTCCGCCGGGCTGACCCGCGGCAGCTCGTAGCCGCCGCCCTGAGCGGCATCAGCCGGTACGCGCTCCCCGACTTCGTCCGCGACGACTACCTGCGCGCCTACCAGGGCGACCGAATGGCCGAGTCAATGCGCTACCTGCGCTCCTACCCGGCCGAGCTCCCGGCGCTGTGCGGTCTGCTGCCGCACATCCACACGCCGGTGCAGATCATCGCGGGCGCGCGCGATATGGCTGTGCCGCCGGTGAACGCCGAATTCCTCCATCGTCGGCTGCCCCGCAGCAGGCTCGACATCATCGACGCGGGCCACTTCACCTGGGAAGACGCCGCAGCCGAGTACGCGGCGCTCGTCAGCAGCTGGTGGTGCGGAGGCTACACGTCCAGCGGACCTAAGGAGTAGAGCACCTATGGATGACACCCTCAGGCTGCGCGGTCGGCGCAGCGAGTGCGAGGCACTGGACCGGCTCGTGGCAGGCGTGCGGGCGGGTCAGCGCGGGGTCCTGGTCCTCCGCGGCGAGGCGGGAACCGGCAAGACCGCGTTGCTGGAATACCTGGTGCAGCGCGCGGTCGGCTGCCGCATCGTGCGGGCGGCGGGTGCTGAGCCGGAGATGGAGATGGCGTTCGCCGGGTTGCATCAGCTGTGCGCGCCGTTCATGGACCGGCTCGGGCGCCTTCCCGATCCGCAACGCGACGCCCTGGAAACCGCATTCAGCCTCCGGAACGGGGATGCTCCGGATCGGTTCGCGGTCGGCCTGGCCGCCTTGAGCCTGCTCTCCGAAGTGGCTGGGGACCAGCCGCTAGTCTGCGTAGTGGATGATACGCAGTGGCTGGACTTGGCCTCTGTACGGGTGCTGGCGTTCGTGGCCCGCCACCTGGCTGCCGCTCCGGTCGCATTGGTTTTCGCGCTCCGCCAGCCCGGCGGTGAGCAGGACCTGAGCGGGCTGCCGGAAGTGCTGGTCGGCGGGCTGGCTGACGGTGACGCGCGGGCGCTGCTTGCCTCAGTTGTCATCGGCCCGCTGGATGAGCGGGTGCGGGACCGGATCGTGGCCGAGACCCGGGGCAACCCGCAGGCGCTTCTGCAGTGGCCGCGCAGGCTGATGCCCGGGGAGCTGGCAGGCGGGTTCGGGCTGCCCGGCGCGGTGGCACCTACGGGCCGGATCGAGCAATGTTTCCGGAGGAGGTTCGAGAGCCTGCCCGAGTCGACCCGGTTGCTGCTGGTGGCTGCCGCGGCGGACCCGACCGGGGATCCGGTGCTCGTGTGGCGGGCGGCCGGGCAGCTCGGCGTCGAGGCCGGGGCCGCGGCACCGGCGACCGCCGTCGGCCTGATCGAGTTCCGCGGGCTGGTGCGGTTCTGCCATCCGCTTGCCCGGGCCGCGGTTTACTGGGCGGCCTCGCCGCGGCAGCGCCAGGGCGTCCACCGCGCCCTTGCGGACGCCACCGACCCGGACGCCGATCCGGATCGCCGCGCCTGGCACCTCGCGCACGCGGCACCGGGACTGGATGAAGGGGTCGCGGCCGAGCTGGAACGCTCGGCAGGCCAGGCGGGGAAACGCGGCGGCCTGATGGCGGCGGCCGCCTTCGCCGAGCGCGCCGCCGAGCTGACGCCCGACCCGGTCTGCCGGGCCCGGCGGGCGCTGACCGCGGCGCAGGTCAAGCATCAGGCGGGCGCGCCGGACGCGGCGCTGCTGCTGCTGGCCGTGGCGCAGGCCGGGCCGCTGGATGAGCCCGGCCGCGCGCGGGCGGAGCTGCTGCGCGCTCAGCTGGCGGCCGACTCCGGCCGCGGCCGCGACGCATGGCTGCTCCTGCTCAAAGCGGCCAGCCGCCTAGAACCGGTCGATGCCTGGCTGGCACGCGAGGCCTACCGCGACGCATTTATCGCGGCGCTGACCGCCGGCCGCCTGGCGACTGGCGACGGGATGCTGCAGGCCGCCGAGGCGGCGCGGGGAGCGCCGCAGGTACCCGAGCCAGCACGTGCCACCGATCTGCTGCTGGATGGCCTGGCCGTGCTGATCGCCGAGGGGCCTGCCGCGGGCGCGCCGCTGGTGAAGCGGGCGCTGGGCGCGTTCCGCAGCCAAGGAGTCCCGGTCGAGGAGGCACTCCGCTGGCTGCCGCTCGCATGCCGGATGTCCCGTGATGCCTGGGACGACGACGGCTGGCATGTGCTGTCGGCTCGGCTGATCGAGCTGGCACGCCAGGCGGGCGCGCTGACCGTGCTCCCGGCCGCCCTGCTGGAGGGGGTGGCGGTCGGGCTGGTGGTCGGCGATCCGGCAATGGCCGCCTCGCTGACGCGAGAGGCCGCGGCCGTCGCACGGGTGACGGGCAGCCCCGTCGGATCCTACGGCCCGCTACTGCTCGCCGCTTGGGCAGGCCGGGAAGCCGAAGCCACTCATCTGATCACAGCCGCCACGCCGGAGATGATGGCGCGCGGCGAAGGACAGTGGCTGACCACCGCCGCCTGGGCAACCGCACTGCTCTACAACGGCCTGGGCCGCTATGACCAGGCGCTGGCCGCAGCCGAACGGGGCAGCGGATACCCACCTGAGCTAGGCCTGGCGACTTGGTCGCTGGCCGAGCTGATCGAAGCGGCGGCCCGGACCGGCGCGCCCGAGCGCGCGGCCGGAGCCCTGCGGCGGCTGTCGGAAGCGGCCAGCGCGGCCGCCACGGACTGGGCGCTCGGGATAAAGGCCCGCTCCCGGGCACTGCTGAGCGACGGCGAGCCTGCCGAGCGGCTGTACCTGGAGGCTGTCCAGCGGCTCGGCCGGACCCGGATCCGTGCAGAGCTAGCCCGCGCCCATCTGCTCTACGGCGAGTGGCTGCGCCGCCAGAACCGTCGCGCGGACGCGCGCAAGCAGCTTCGGGCGGCCCACGAGATGCTGACGGTGATGGGCGCCGAAGGGTTCGCCGAGCGTGCCCGCCGCGAGCTGCTGGCGACCGGCGAGACCGTGCGCAAGCGCATGGAAAGCACGGCCGGCGAGCTAACCGCGCAAGAGGCGGAGATCGCCCGGCTCGCTGGTTACGGGCATACGAACCCGGAGATCAGCACCAAGCTGTTCATTAGCCCGCGCACGGTCGAATGGCACCTGCGCAAGGTGTTCACCAAGCTCGGCATCAGCTCCCGGAAAGAGCTCCCCAGGGCTCTGCCCGACCTCGAGCGGGTGCCGCTGCCGACCTAGGCAGACCGGATCGCTTCGCGGACACCTCAATGCCCATCGTCTCGAACATGTCCTATGCGGTGTTGAGCTGCTCGCGTGCGTCCATGCGGCGGCGCTGACGTCTTCGAAGGAAAGGAGGGGACGTTCCAGCGTTACCGACGAAGCCGGCCGGGACCGTTACACGGCTTGAGTACGGCGCCATGACCGACATGCCCCATCGCGAGCTGTTTGTGCTGCGGCGCTCGGGTGACAGCCGGCTCGTGGTTGCCTACATGCTCAACTCGGCGAGCGGCTGAAGATGGCTCCAGGAAGGCCTGCCAGGGTATCGGCCGGGGACTGACCAGGGACTCCACGGGGCGCGACGGGCTTAGTCGAAGCGACATGCTGCTGCCAGTACCAATCGGCCGAGGGAGGTCAACATGGCCGGCACTGACGTAAGCAGTAACACCTTGACGGAGATGCCCGAGGCGGGGACCATCGACATGAAGCTCGAGGTCGTGACGTTGCCCGTCTCCGACGTCGACCAGGCCAAGCGCTTCTACCAGAGCCTGGGATGGCGGATGGACGCCGACATCGCCGTCGGCGACGCCTTCCGGGCGGTCCAGTTCACCCCCCCGCGCTCGCCGTGCTCGATCGCGTTCGGGAAGGGCCTCACCACCGACGAACCTGGCTCGGTTCAGCGCTTGCTGCTGGCCGTCTACGACATCGACACCGCGCGTGCGGACCTCATCGGCCGGGGTGTCGAGGTCGGCGAGGTGTTCCACCTGGCCGGGGGGCGTGTTCCGGGCCCGGACCCGCAAGGCCGCTCCTACCAGTCCTATGCCTCGTTCAGCGATCCGGATGGCAACGGATGGCTGCTCCAGGAGATCAAGACACGGCTTCCAGGCCGGGACTGGGAGGACCCGGCGGCGGACGTGGCCTCGCTGGCCGGACTCCTGCTCGAAACGGCCGAGCATCACGACCCGTACGAGAAATCCCATGCCCCGCACAACTGGTGGGACTGGTACGCCGCCTACTTCGGCGCGCGCGAGCAAGGGCGGACGCCGGAGGAGGCGTCGCAGGCCGCA
>WNGL01022234.1_pt1 | contig 15357 bp, 13 predicted proteins | sample 5400591 | NCBI WGS metagenome assembly WNGL01 (sample SAMN13153377, study PRJNA577476) | soil metagenome | isolation source: 80 cm soil or saprolite under Garry oak tree replicate 1 | place: USA:California | collected 2016-06-15
CCGAGGTACCGTTGGCGTCGAACCACTGATAAGAGTTTAATTGTCCTGAGGACGCCGACGGGACAATTCGCGCGGCGAGTGTCATCTGTCTATCTCGCAAGCGATAGATGAAGAAACCGCGATTGTCCGCTTGAGAGTCGGTGCGCCATTGGAGCAGAATTCCTCCGTTTGCTTCCGTGGCGCTCGCTGAAGTCATGTTCGCGTCCGGCGCAGGCCGAACGACGTCCACAGTTGGAGTGGAAGCGCCGCCACTGACCGGCTTCGTCTGGGCGCGTGCTGAAGAGTCGTGGAAAGGCGAGACCGTAATCGGCGACACTGCGAATATTAGCAGGGCCGTCGTAAGACTTCGGACGGTACTCCTATGATTCCCAATTTGGTGGCCCATTATTCAATTCAGAGAAACTACAAAAGGAAGTTGGCTTATCGCTTCGCAATCAACCAACAAGATCGTCCGGGGATGCCGCATTTATACCACATTTGCGGGTTTTGAAATGTCGGCTACAGGCCAGATAGGAGCATCGCTGTCGGCAAGCATTGCTCTAAACGGAATCGAATTCCGCAGCGCGGCGGCGATCGTTTCAAATCTACTTTCCAGCTTGGCGGCGTAATCCGCCGGATATTCTTTTGCCAGCGCGTGCTTGATTTGCTGCGCCGAAAGATTCTCCAGCAAGCACTGAAGTACGAACAGATAATCATCGTCGAAATCTTTGAGACCGAGCACGTTTGTTTCGGTCGAACCCCACACCTTCGTCGTCGAGAGTTCCATGACCCAGTCAAGCACTTTGTCCAACGGATTATTTTCCGGAAAGCGTGTCTTTACCAGTTCGAAAATCTTCTGACTGCTTGAAATATTGAGCAGCAAGGCGAGGAAAAACCGGTGTTCGTTGCTGGTTATGAACTGCCGCCGACGAACGATGTCTTCCTGTCGGCTCTCCTCTGCCAGGACCGTCAGCACGTAGTCAATAAGATGGCCGTGCTTTTGCCTGGCTCGTTTCAGTAGCTTGTCAAAGCGGTCCCGACTGGTCGACAGTTGAAAGAAGCTTTCCATTTGATTACTACCTAGCATTTTGAAAGCGGTTTGCAGGATCAGAAATGTCGTCTGGAAATCCGACATTGAAACCAGATCCCCAATCAGCTCGTCGTGGTCGGTTTGTTGCAAATTGAGCAGCATCGCGACGCTCTGAAGTTTTTTGACGAGCGACTGCTCTTTGAAAAAAGGATCGATTGCGAAATACGGTTTTCGGTAACTGTATTGCGGTTGTCTTGACGATACGGTAAATGTGCGCACGGTGATGGTGCAGGAAGGACGGTCGAGATGAAATAGCGAGTGTATGTGGTCGCGGCCAGGTATGATGCGACGAATGTCTCCTTCACCCAGCAGTTCGACATCGTCGAGAATCACGCGGCCGAGAAGAAAATATTCATTAATCGCTCGCTCTTGCTGAAAGCTATACCGGCTGTGGATGCTCGAGCCCGCCAGAACCTGGAAAGCTCCGGCAAACCCGTGTTGGTGAATGTCGGTGGTCCCGTCGAGCCAGAAATAGACGTCAACGTAAAATCTTGAGCCACAAAACAAGGTGATCGGAGGATTGCCGAATTTCGCATCGACATCCTGCTGTCTTGGCAATTGCGACTCGGTATGCAGCCAGCCAATGATTTCCCATGGAGTGACTCCCCTCTTCGCCAAATCTATTTCAGCGAGGGACTGACCAGCTATCTCAGGAAATTCTGCTTCAGAATAATTGCGCTCTCGCCAAAGACTTTCAACGAGCAAGCCGAGTTCGTTAAATACTTTCATTCAGAGTCTTACTGCGCGCCCTCCGAGGCAGACTCAAGTTCTTGTCTCAACTTGATATTGATCGCGACCGCGTGTTAGCGCCGGCAGACGCACGATCAAGCGCGCGACGCGGGAAATGCAATTGACAATTTGGTACGGCAATCGTGGCATGTTGTTGAGCTTACCGTTGACGCTAATGGTCGCGAGTATGGGATCTGGCCAGCGCTGCCTTAGCCCATTGAGCAAGCCGGATGGATGACGCAGATAATTCGCCATCGGTGCGGGATGTCGCATCGGAGGTTGATCTATCGCGTATGGGTTCTGCCACTGCTTGAGCACCGCAGCAACCAGCCACTTCGGCAACTGCTTCGCTTCGCCGGCAATTGGTAAATGATCTATTCGGGCCCCTAGCAATCGATTTGCAAGTCCAATAGCGCTCACGATCCAATCAGCCCGGCGTTTCTTTCTTCCCAGACAAACGTCCCAGCTAAAATTTGGCGGTAACGACTCGACTGCCGCGCCGATGTCGCAAAGCCACAGGGGCCGCCATGCTCCATGTTTGAGAAGGTGGACAGCAAGCAGAGCCAGGTGGTCTTCAGCAGACAATACGCGCACGTAATTATTGTCGAGGCCTACCAGGCGAGAGCGCTCGAATAACTGATCGAACGTGCGCTCCTTGAGTTCGGAAAATGCGTTGTGCAGATCCACCCAGCATCCGGTTGCTTCCGGGCCGGCCAATAGAGCGGCGGCGGTTTTGTAATCTGATGGTCTGACACAGAGATCGATGTCCCCGTAAGGACGCAGCGCGCGCTCCGGATAAAGACTCGCTGCGGCCCAACCCTTGACGAGGATTGGCTCGATAGAAGATGCGCGCAGCAGGCGAAAGACTGTCTTGATCTTCCCTTCGTGAATGGCAGACTGCAGCGTTTGAAGACGGTATGCTTGATGCAGAACCTGCGCCGACGACGTAGCTTTCAATTCCGTATGACGCACACGCCACCAACCAAGGGCGCCCGCCCCCGATCCGTAAAGCAACGGCGTGACTTCATCTAGTTCTAGCTCCGAGATTTCCAGATGGTCGAGAGGAGGACTCCGCCAACAACCTGCAAGAATCGCGGTTACCGTGAGGCCGCGAGGTTCATCGAGGGAATTTGTCATGAGCTGAGACATCGAGGCGCAGTTTAAGCTGGGGACGTCAAAACGGCACCTTATTTTTGGATTGCTTTAGGCCAGAGTCTTGCTAGCAACACTGCCCACCGGTAGAAGGAGTCACCGGGCATTGGTTGGGCGCACCAGGGCATGACCCCGAGCAACATTGAGGACCCGACGAACACGCAGCCCCACTTGGCAAACATGTCGCGGCCTGCGCCGGCGTCGGCGCCACAATTGAGGTGACCAGCGGAACTGCGATCACCGCCGCGACTCCCAACACGCGCACCATCTCCCGCCTGGTCATTCCAGAAAGCATCGCGGGTGGTACGACGCTGTCTTCGAGCAGATGATCCTTACTCAACTGCGAGAGGGCGAACCAAACTACTTTCTCGTCGATCGGTTTTGTTTCTAAGTCGCGCTCGAGGTGTCGCGCGATCGTCGGCACTGTGGTCTTACCGTCACAATACTTCCAGACGAGCGCAGCAGTCTGATTCAGGCAATGGGCCTTATCGCGATCTCGATCATAAATAAGGACCTCGTCTGGAAGCTCCCTAACGACCAAACCCTCTCGACGGGCACAAGGTGTCATTGCTCCTGCATTTCCCTTCATGCTGCCTCCAATGATCGGTGACTATTCTAAACTGCAGGCTAACGATAAACTTTGAGCCGAATGGCGCAGAGTGTATCACCAATTCGGCCAGGAATCAGCTAATTCTTTCGCTTCTTGCGAGGATCGATAAAGTCAATTCGCTGGCTTCTCCACGCAGACCCTTAAGTGTTTTTGCTTCGGCCACTACCTTTTGCAGCGTGGACAGCGATCTTTCAGGCTGTCGCCGAGCCGAAACTGTATTTGAAAGTAGAGCGAGCACCGCTTTCCCATCTGATAACTCGCGGGGTCTCCATCTTGCGCCGGACTTAAACTCGGTTGCCAGGACCAGCCCAACTGGAATCGGTTTGGTCCCGGTCCGACCGCCAAAATCTTCAACACCAAACTTGGTTTGCTTATATTCTCCGCTATCGCGAATTTCCAACGGCTTCGGAAAGGGATGCACTCGTCCCCGCGAATCAAAGACGGCGTACTCATCTGAATAATAGGTTGCGCCGGCTCTGACCAACTCGGCTACCATGGTCGACTTGCCGGAATAGCTGCGTCCGGGAATCACAATTGCCCTTCCCTTCCAGCCCACTACCCCAGCATGCACGAAGACGCGATGACGCGCCACTTCGGCAACGAATAAGCGCAGATCCGATTCCAGCCTTTCAAAGACCTCATCGACGTCCCTCGAGCGCGCCAGCCGAACATGGTTTCCATAGAGCAGATTAAACCGGCGTACCTTTGCGCGCGCTCCCTGCTCACCAATGATGATCGAATACAACCGATCGACAATCGGCAACGGCGCCACTTGGCATTCATACGGCAAATGCGGCCAGACTCGATCCAGCCATTCGGGATCATTCACCCGAATGCCGATTTTGACGCCGTAAGACTTCAACGAGAATCCTGCCGCCCAACCCAGGCGGTCAACTTTCTGCATTCAAGTGGAAGTGAACTTAAGACGCGGTAATACTACTGATGACACGATACGACCTTCCATTAGCCTTCCATAAAAGAGTAACGAGTTTTTATCGAACCGGAAACACACCCGCGCGGGATTGAAATGAGCAGCCGCACCGTATCATGAGCCAAATCGTCGCGTCAACGGTGCCAGCACGAACTGCGATATTGGAGGCGGAAACCAGAGTTGCACGGCGACACAGAAACTTCCAGAAACCGCGTGGGCCGGCCTTCTTAACTTTATTAGTTTCTTTCTGACTGAAACTCTCTCTGAAATTTTACAGCCACACTTCTTCACTTCACCCGATCGAGCGAGAAGCTGTCCAGATTCAGCGAGCCGAAGATCGGACACGGTGAGCTCGTGCAGTTTTCCCGTTGCAACGAGATCAAGATCGCCTCGCACGCTGGCCCGGTGTCAAACTCGAAGGCAAACTGCTGCCAACCACTGGTTTCCTGAGGCAGTGAAAGGGAACGACCAAGTTGCCGCCGGTCGCCGGTCGCTTCGCTGACGACAATAATAGGCAGACCGCCAGTCACAATCTTCTGCGTGCGCGCGGCGAAGCTTAGTTTGTAACGCGTGGTCGGTTCAGTAAGAATCAATTGTGAAACGATTTGCGCCCCGGGATTTGAATTGCCACTAAAGTCCACCCGCAGGCTGCGGGCCCCACTCTGAGACTGGTTCGCGTCCACCGACAAACTTACTCCCGGCTCGTGTGAGGTGCGCCAGCCAAAGCCAACCTCATCAACCCTCAAAGCAGCTTCGAAGCCGCCGTCGTAGATCGTCTTCGAGCCGGCCGCACTGCCGGGCCCGCTAGACCAGAGCTCGTAGGCCTGTTTGAATCCTCCAGACCCCACTAGCTGCCCAATCAATTCGCCCCGCATTTGATCGGAAGTGTCGTGGGCCAACTTGAACTGGGTCACGGCGTCCGCTGGCCTTCCATGCGTGGCTAAGAATCGGGCCAATGCCAGATGGGCGCTGTCAGTCCGCGGCTGGAAAAGCTGCTCCGTAACTGCAGCGTCATGACGAGATGCGCCCCAGGCGAGATCGACGAAGGTTGGAACAAGGTCCGGATTGCTCGTGGCCGCGTTACGCAGATCCACAAACGCCTCGTCATAGCGGCCCACACGGAACAGCAGGTTCCCGCGCTGCCAGCGCGGCTGGGAGTAATAAGGCGCAAGTCGCACGGATTCGTTGAAGGCGGAGAGGGCACCGGCAGTATCGCCAAGCTGGTCGCGCGTCATGCCCAGCTCCAACCAGAGAATATAATCACGAGGTCTCAAGCTGACGGCCAGCTCAATTTCCTTCAGTGCCTCGGCAGGTTGCCCGACGAAGTTAGACACCTCGGCGCGTGCGTAATGAGTTTCAGCATCGGTCGGCGTTAAGGCAATGGCTGCATCGAGCACGGCTGCATCCGCGACGGTCGTCCCGTACTTTACCAGCAGCCGGGACAGCGCTACATGGCCCGACGCCCAGACCGCCCAGACAAATGCAAGCATCGCAATCACAGACGCGGCCACGTGCACAACGCGTCGGCGCGATTCTTGATCGGGTTCAGTTGTCACCGGAATTGCAAAACTCAAAAAAAGAGAATCGAGCAGAGCGGTAAGGTAGAAGGATTTGGTTAAATGCCTTGCGTCAAAGTGTCCGACGGACTTTTCAGGTTCGGAGCGACAATCAAACAAACTGAAGCGTGCCCCCTTCTGTTTGAAAAGGGCACGCTTCAAAAGGTTTGGGATGCAGTTGTCTAGCTCACGGGCTGGGATTCTTACCGCGGGTTCCCAGGATCGCAGCGGTGACCGCGCCGCCCCCTATTATGGCAACGGTTAATGGGAGGCCGATACCAAAGAGGCCACCGGCGCCGCCTGCTGCTGCGCCCGCCGCGGCTCCTCCGCCTGCTCCTGCGCCGGCATTGGCCGCCGCCCCCGCGTTAACAGTCGGTGAGGTGGCACCTGGCGGGAAGCAAACATCCGCCACGCCGCCCTTCTTCTTATCGTTCTTGGCGGCAACACCCTGATCCGTATCAATCTCGCCATCGTGGTTTTTCTTGGTACGGAGAATGGCGCAACCAGAAATCAGTTTGACCTTCGCGCCGTTTTGGTCGAACTCGATCATCAGCTTCGTGTTAAGAGTCCCAAGCGCTCCCAAATCGATCGTAGCTCCGACCTGGTCGGGAGTTTCGATCGTCGCGCCAGACAAAATTGTTGCTCCGCTAGCCGCGGTGGAGCCGTTGACGGTGATTGGTTGATTACCTCTGGTGGTCAACCGGGCAACAAATTGCTGTGGAATGGGAACCGGGCCGTTCGCTCCAGGCTCCGCTAAACTGGCCTGAATGTATACTTGGGCTAAAGAAAACGCGAGGATTACCGCGAGTGCTTTAAGAGCTTTTCGTTGTCTTAGACTCATATTAATAATCCCTCCCGTTTGTTGACGCCTTTAGTGACTCTCAGAATCCGCACAATTGAGGCGGCCAGTTTACTTCCCTTCGACGTGCAGGTCAATGCTTTTCTGCCGGCCCGAGGCCAAAGTTAGGGAAAAACAAGCGCGCCGGCCAAGGGTTTCTCAGCCTGCGTTCCGCTCATTTTTTGTCAAAGCGACTGAGTTGCTCAGCCAGTTTTGGATCCAGCTTCTTCAAAATCGCAAGCTCCTCGCGCGCTCCTCTTGCATCCTTTAGCGCCACGTAAGTTACGCCGAGGTTAAAATGCGCTTCTGAATAATCCGGCTTTAGGCGCACGGCTTCTTTGAAATCCTTGAGACCCTCCTGGTATTTACCGGCTTTGAAATATGCCTGGCCCAGATTATTGTGCGCCTCGGCGTCCATGGGCTTGATGGTCACTGCCATCTTATAAGCATCGATCGCTTCGCGTAGTTTCCCGGCGTGGAAGCACGCATTGCCGAGATTCCTACGCGCCTCGTAGTCCTGCGGCCGCAACTCCACCGCCTTCTGGGCGGCGTCGATGGCCTCTTCGAACCGCGCGGCTGCAGAATAAGCGGCGGTAAGGTTCTTGAAAGCGGCGTCAAAATCCGGTTTGATTTGGACCGCAGTCTTTAATTCTTCGATTGCTTCGGTGTAGCGCTGCAGGCCAAAATAAGCTTTCCCCAGGTTATAGTGAGCGTTAGCGTAGTCTGGTTTCGCGGCGATCGCCTGCTTAAAAACTTCGATTGCCTCGGCAAAGCGTTTCTGCTGATTATAGTTGTCCCCGAGACCATTCAGAGCTTTGGCATAATTCGGTTTGAGGCGTATGGCTTCTTTATAAGCAGCTACAGATCCCGTCAGGTTGTCGAGTTTGTAATAGGCATAACCAAGATCGTTGAAGGTAACTGCGTTGTCGGGCTTTTTGCTGATCGCTAGTTTGAATTCATTAACGGCATCCTGATATCTACCCACACTCGTCAAAGCCGTCCCGATATTCGTGTGAGCATCGGCGTAATCCGGCCGCAGGCGAATCGCTTCCTGGTATCCAGCAATCGCGTCGTCGGTCTTTCCGGAAAGATAATACGCGTTACCGAGGTTGTAACGAGCGTCGGCCAGATCTGGTCTCGAAGCAACGGCCAGTTTGAATGCATCGATCGCTTCCTGATAACGCTCGGCGGCTGAATAAGCTTCTCCGAGGTTGTTCTCAATCTCGGCATCGCCAGGCTTCAACTTGAGCGCCTCCTTGAACGCGTCGATCGCCTCCCTGTACCTGCCTGCCTTATACAAGCTGGCTCCCAGGTTGTTGTAAGCAATGACGTCGTTGGATTTGAATTTGACCGCCTGCTGCAGCGCCGCGATGGAATCTGTCTCTCGTCCGAGTTTGTCATAGACGAAACCGAGATTACTGTAAGCGCCGGCGTTGTCGGGTTGCAGCCGAACTGTCTGCTGATACGCGCGAGCAGCCTCTTCAATCCGGCCAAGGGTTAAGTAGGTATCGCCTAGAACATTGTAGGCGTCGGCCCAATCAGGTTTAAAGTGCGTCGCTTGTTTGAAATCCTCGATTGCTTCGTCGAGTTTTTCCAGCGCGGTAGCGGCGACGCCGAGGTTGAAGTAGGCTTCCGGGTCGCCCGGTTTGAGTGCAATGGCTTTCTTGAACGACTGTGAAGCTTCACTGTTCTTGCGGAGGTTGAGATAAGCGGCGCCAATATTGTTATTGAGGTCCGCGTCATTCGGGGTGAGCTTCAAGGCATTGAGATAGGCCTCGATCGCCTTCGGGTAGTCGCCAAGGCCGTAATAAGTGTTGCCCTGATCTTTGAATGCTTCTGCCTTGTCTGCGTCAGAAAGTTTTGCGCCGGGAGTCTCGGTCTCAACAGGCTTCCCACGAGGCTGACGTCTATTAGATGAAGTGTTTCTCGCTATCTCAGTGGCTTCGGGCCGTCTTGGCCGGCTTTTCTTAACAATCGCCATGCCTCCGCCGCCGACGAGATCGCGAACTCTTTGCGGTCTCTTAAAGATGACCGCGGCACCGCCCATGATGTCCTGACCCTGAAAGGCGCTTGCGCCGCCCACGATGTCCTGTGGCGGCAATGCGATGGTCCAGTGCCAGACGACCGAGATTGCCAGTAGTGCGACGATTCTGTGATATCGGAGCCTAATCATGACTTCTCAGGTGATTGTTTTTGCCTGACGTTGGACGTCGCAATGACTACCAACGCAGTAAACAGCATAGCATTGAGCATTCTGTGCAGCCCGAAATCGACGATGCTGTGAATTGCCAGACCAGTGATCGCAATTACTGCCGCGAAAGTTGTGGCTCTTTGAAATTCATCCCGAGATTGCAGATTCGTTCCAGCCTGCTTCAGTACGACGATTACAAACCAGCCGACAATCGCCAGGCCCACAATCCCACCACTCGCAAGAATCTCAAGATAATCGTTGTGCGCTTGCTGCGGTGTCATACTGCCTGAGGCGACATGGTAGCTGGGAATTGCAGTCCAGTAACCGCCCATTCCCACCCCGAAAATCGGATTCGCCTTAATCATCGAGATCGTCGCACTCCAGATCTGTAAACGGGTTACACCCTGGCTCGTCTGCGGCGACTGAGTGAACTCGATTCGCACGGCTTCGAGGTTGGAAGCAAGGCGATCGCCGCCGGTCCACAAGACGCCGACCAAAACCATAATGAGTAGAACGAAAATGAGGATCACTCGCACCGCGCGCGATTTCAACAATCGCCACGCTCGAACCGAATCGGACTGATGCGGTCGGCCAATAATTGGAAACAGCAACAAGGTAACAACAAGTTGCACGAGCATCGCGAGAATGCCCCCACGCGAATTCGCGAGCACGAGCGCGGTCCAGATCGGTAACAGCACCGCCACGTAAACCAGAACTCTTTCGCGACGAACGCCACCGGCAGCGATCAGACCCAGAGCCAGTCCCAACCCCACTTCCATCACATACGCGAAATGGTTCTTGTTTATGAATTGCCCGTATCCCTGCTCGCGCAACAGCGCGGGCAGCAAGAAACCGTCCTGGTGCTGCGCCGTTTGACGCAGCAACCCAAACACCGCGCTCACGAGAGCGATGCCGATTATTGTCTGGATAAGCAGGCGCACCCGCCTTTCATCTGCGGCGTAACGAAAAAGCAGCGCGCCCAGCACCGCCAGCCCAAACAGTTGCAGCGCAAACACTCGGGTTTCATAAGGGTCGGCGCTGATGGCATTCCAAAGGCGATAACTAATGCCGTTAGCCGAGCCGCCGGACTGAGGCAAGTGAACAGTCTGCAAAAGCGAAAAGGAGACCAGCACGAGGATTGGGAGCAGCACCTTAAGACCGGCGATCTTTTTGGTGTCACTAAGAATCATTTCCAGTGAGGCAAAGACAGCGATCGCGAAAATCAAAGAAGTGAAGAAGGCCTTCCACCACGGATCCGCGCCGCCATAAGCGAGTGCCGTTAATATCAGTAGCGTCAGTAGAGCGACATAGATCGCCCATCCCAGGATCACTGCGATGCGCTGAGTGCCAGACTGCTCCTCTCTGGCTATGAATTCGGCCGTTGCTGCTTCGAGACTCAACCGGCCACCTTTCCCCCACTCGCGCTCAAGCTTAGTTTTGCCGGGGCCGTATGACCTTCTTTTTCGTGCAGGACTCGCTCAGTCGCTGCGGACAATTCGCGGCGAAAGAGATCGCAAAGATAGTTGATGTCGACCAGCAGCGGCTCGCTATCAAACTCGCGGTAAAGATTGATCCAACCCCAGTCCGCTTCTTTGGTAGAAAGCGGCAAACGCACGGACCAGTAACAGCGCGAGCTTTCGATTTCTTCACCGTCCCGATGGTCACGGCTCCAGAACCATGAAATTCGCCCGCCGCGCAGTTCAGCTCTTTTTGTCGCGCGACTCTTGCCGGCCATTCTCAGCGCGCGTTCAGCCTCTTCTGGCTCACCAACTTTTCCCAGCTGGGCCTGGGCATAGACGAACTCGCCAAACTCGAGCATCTGTCCAACGGTTTCCAGTAGCTCTCCCAGGTCAGAAGCCTTTGAAAGGGCCAGACTGGCGCGGCGGACACGAATATTGTTTGCCACCCTGATCCGCCGGTCGCCGAGATTCCGCTTTACGCCGGCTCTGATCTCATCCATCTCGTGATAGCGCAAGTGACCCAAAGCGACAATCACCGCAACCGCGATTACAAACAACACCAGGCCGGTCAGCGGAGACGATGTCTTGGTAAAGATCGTCGCCAGCAAACCAAAAGCAGCGCAAACACCGTAAAGAACGAATACAACCTGGCGCTGGGACCAGCCCCGTGCGAGTAACATGTGATGAATGTGCTCGCGGTCTCCCTGAAAGACGGGCCGCCCGCTTATCAATCGACGGGCCATTGTGACTCCGGTGTCTACAACCGGCAGGCCAAAAGCAAGGATCGGAATTATCACCGCGACCGCCGTGGTTGCTTTCTGAGCGCCGAAGACCGAAAGTGCGGCGAGCGTGAAACCGACAAAGAGTGCACCTGAATCCCCGAGAAAGATCGACGCGGGACTGAAGTTGTAGCGCAGGAATCCCACCAATGCGCCTGAGATGACGAGTGTCACCACAATCATCAACGGATTCTCGCCCGCGAGGGAGACCCCCAGGATCACGAGCGACGAAAACAGAGCGGCGCCGCATGCGAGTCCGTCCATGCCATCGATCAGGTTGAAGGCGTTGGCGATCCCGACGAGCCAGACGACGGTGATGACAAAAGACAACGTTGAAGGAAGATGAATTGAGCCGAATGGCGGTAATGCGAAGACGTGAATTCGTCCGCCCAGGGCATAGAACAGACTGGCGATTAGACCCAGGCCAATGAACTTCACTGTTGCGTTGGCGCCGCGCAAATCGTCGTAGATGCCCAGCAGCAACACGAGCGTGGCCGGCAGGAGTATGAGAAGAAGTTCAGATCTGAGAGGCCTTAGCGACTGCGTTAGAAGATTATTCACGAACGGAAGCGTAGAGAGCGCGATCACAAAAGAGAGAAAGACTGCCACGCCGCCCAGCCGCGGAATCGCTTTGGTGTGCACGCGCCTCCCATCCAAGGGCACGTCAAGCAAATTGAAACGCTCGCAGAGCCTCCGGATTAACGGGGTGATCGTGAGTGAACTGAAAACCGCAATCAGGAAAAGCGCAAAATACGTATTCAAGGGGACGACCTCCAGGTTCGTTGACAGAACAACCTGCTCTGTCGCTTTTCGCTAAACCTATCGTTCCTGTTCTTCTCTAAGCTGAGGTGCTGGATACGGCGACCGATGCGACTGCCGCCGAGTTTGACGCCGTCTCGAGCACAGCGATCATGCCCGGCAGGAGCACGTCGCGCGAGAACTTTTCAGGCAAAGCTACTGCGCGTCCGGCTGCACCATTAGTGGCCCGGGACGCTGCTTTGAGAATCTGCTTCGCTGCCGTGTCGGCGTCTCCGTGTCGGGCTACAAAGACCGAGTTTTCGTTCTCGTGGTCTCCGGCAATGTCAATCACATGACTTTCGTCTGGCCCGATGTACAGGAAGGGACTGCCAACGGCCAGGACGTTATAAACTTTGCACGGATGAACTATGCCGACGAATTTCTCGCCCATTACCACCACGTGGAGATCGGCCGCTGAAAGTGAAGCCGAAAGCGTCGCCATGGGTTGGTAAGGCAGACAAACAATATTTTGTAAACCGTGGTGCTCCGCAAACTCCTGGACTCTTTTCTTTTCACTGCCCCCGCCTACGAAACAAAAGGCAATCTCAGACCTTGCAGACAAATGACGAGCCGCCTCGAGCAAAGTTTCCAGTGGATGACACGGGCTATGATTACCTGAATACATCACGACAAACTTTTCTGCCAGCTCGTGTTGTTCGCGAAATGCCTCTCTGCCCGCTCTATCAAAACCAATCGCGTGCGTATAGGGCCACGGCGGCAACACGACGATTCGCTGGTCCGATATCCCTTTGGCGAGGATTCTTTTCTTCATGAAGCGATCCAGGACAATGATTCTGTCGGCTCGCCTTAAGCTATAACGCAGAAGTGCTTCAAGCGTTTTGGCTAGTAGCGACGATTCTTTCAACCAGCCTGCGGCAATTGCCTCGTCCGGATTAAGATCCATCACCCAGAAGAAGAATCGCCCGCCCTTTAGTCGCACAAAAAGGGAGCCGAGAAATGAGATCAACGGCGGCGAGGTCAGAGCAACAACACAGTCGAACCGCCCCAACAGCAACAAGCGCGCCGCGCAGTTGATTAGGAAACTCCCAAAATTGACCGCGCGCCGCAGTTTTGATTCTTTTCCCAGGGCTAAAGAGGAAACCCGGATAATCTCGATGCCCTTCCACGTCTCGCGGCGTGGGAAACGATGCGACGGATCATCGTATCCACGACCGCTCGTAACGACCGTCACCTTATGACCACGCTCGATCAGCTCAAGTGCAAGATCAGTCAGGTACTGTGCCGTCGCCGCAACGTCAGGATAGAAGCACTGGTTTAGCAGCAGGACCTTCATAAATCAGTAATGAGTGATGAGTGATGAGTAATGAGTAATGAGTGATGAGTAACTGAGTCAGCTAGTCCTTGATAGCCTACCTCGTAGTGCTTCGCGCCGCCGCTCGACCGACACGCGACCAGCGTCAAGGGCAACATACAGTTGGCTTCGTAATTCAGCGCATGAGCCCTTCGCGACTGAGAGGAACTGATGAAACTCTGTCGGCCGGCCACGTTCGAATCCCTCCGCAAGATTCGACATGCTGGAAACCGCAGCACGCCTAATCTGATTCTTGAGACCAAAATCGCTACCGAACTCTCCGTGATTTGTAACCTTGTAGATTTCAGACGTGAGTTTTCTCGCCTTCTGCCAGGCAATGAAATCCTCAAACCGTTCAATTCTCTTAGCCATAAGCCCTCCTGTTGGGTGAGTCAAAGATGGACGTTTACTTCGATCACTCATCACTCATTACTTATTACTCATCACTCTGTTTCTAAAATACGCTACCGTTTTCTCCAACCCCTCTCGCAACGCAATCGCCGGTCGCCAACCAAGCAATTCCTCAGCGCGAGTAATGTTTGGCTGGCGCTGCTTCGGATCGTCCTGCGGCAAAGGAAGATACTTCACGCCCGCGTTTGATCCGCACATGCGCATCACCTCTTCCGCCAGTTGTTTTATTGTGAATTCCCCCGGGTTGCCCAGATTCACCGGGTCGTGCAACGCTTCGCCATTCATTAATCTGATCAGGCCTTCAACCAGATCGTCCACGTAGCAGAAGGAGCGCGTTTGATCTCCTGCGCCATAGATCGTCAACTGTTCGCCGCGCAGGGCCTGCACGATGAAATTCGACACGACGCGCCCGTCATCCTCAAGCATGCGCGGCCCGTAAGTATTGAAGATTCGCGCGATGCGTATGTCCACCTTGTTCTGGCGGTGGTAATCCATCATCAACGTCTCAGCCAGACGTTTGCCTTCGTCGTAACACGAGCGCAGACCAATCGGGTTCACGTTACCCCAGTATTTTTCCGTCTGCGGATGCTCCAGCGGATCGCCATAAACTTCGGAAGTCGAAGCCTGCAGAATTCGCGCTCGCACACGCTTCGCCAAACCGAGCATGTTGATAGTGCCCATGACATTGGTCTTCACGGTCTTTACTGGATTGTACTGGTAGTGAACGGGCGAAGCGGGACAGGCAAGATTGTAGATTTGATCAACTTCGAGCAGCACCGGCTCGATCACATCATGCCGTAGCAGCTCGAAACGGTGGTTATCCATGAGCGCCAGAATGTTCTCGCGCCGGCCCGTGAAAAAGTTATCGAGGCAAATCACCTCGTGCCCCTCGTTGAGCAGCCGCTCACACAGATGTGAGCCGATAAAACCGGCGCCGCCGGTTACCAGGATCCTTCCGGTTTCGAGTTTCGAGTTTCGAGTTTCGGGTTGTGCGCTCATTATTGGTGGCCTCTCGCGGGTCATGCCGTCGCCGTTTTGTACTTAGTTCCGCGATATTGCGAGCCCTTTAGATAGTTCATTAACCCTCCGATCATCCGGCCCGTTTCAGCGGCAAGTTCACTAAGCTCCTCAAAATCACTCCGTATGATGTAATCCTGATCAAGGGCAACGTAAAGTTGACATTTAACTTCTGCCGTTGAACCCTTGGCGGTCGACAGGAATTGGATGAACTCTCCTTTACCACTTCTGTCATAGCCCTCGGCTATATTGGACATGATTGATACCGCGGCTCTGCGGATTTGATCTCTCAGCCCGAAGTCTTTGGCGAACGCTCGTTTGCCGGAGATCTCGTAAACTCGCCGTGTAAGTTCCCTTGCTTTTTTCCAGCATTCGATTTCTTCGAATTTCCTGAATGTAGCCATTAGGTCCTCCTTAGAATTGAAAGTGCCGCCTTAACTCGAAACTCGAAACTCGAAACTCGAAACTACCTTCGTCTTACCACCTGATTCCCTAAATAGATCA
>WNGL01006892.1_pt1 | contig 15355 bp, 10 predicted proteins | sample 5400591 | NCBI WGS metagenome assembly WNGL01 (sample SAMN13153377, study PRJNA577476) | soil metagenome | isolation source: 80 cm soil or saprolite under Garry oak tree replicate 1 | place: USA:California | collected 2016-06-15
CTCGTCCGTCATCTCGGCAAAGCGGTCTTTGCGCACCTCGAGCTCGCCTTGCTCATCGGCACGGCGACTTGGGCGCCCTTGGTGATTTCGATGGCGGCCTTGATCTGGTCCGAGGTCGCGTGTTTCCCCTTCTTGGGCTTCAGTTTCATCTCGCCAGCCAAGAGATTGATTGCGTCTGGAACCATCTCGCGGTACTGGTCGCGGTAGGCGTCGAGCGAGGCCTGGACTGTCCTGCTGCGAGAGGATGCGACTGATCGTCGTGCGAGCGACGCCAGTCTCGCGCTCGATTTGGCGCTGGCTCAGACCAGCAAATGAGGCAGCAACGACGCGGGCTTGCGTCGATTTCGGGGTCCGGAGAGGCCGCTTCTGGGATGGCAGCGTTTGGGGGCGTTTGCGCTTCACGCTTCGCAGTCTCGCCAGCCCGTCGGAGCAGTGTCAAGAGCCGTAAGCTGGTTTCGTCCGCCCCCGAGCTGGCGGCGGGCGCTGGCGACCTGCGCTCCCCAGCCACAATGACATCGGCTGTCCAATGCCACCTCCTGGCCGTGTTCACTACAGCTTACCGGCGCAGACCATAAGGCGAAGGTATCGGGTGCGCTTTGAGCTCTCGGAATTTCCCAAGCGCTTCGTCGGCGAGTTGGGTCTCGCCTGATTTCCTGTAGTAACGCGCCAGCAAATAATACGCATTGGCGTAGCCCGCATCGAGACGTATCGCTTCAGTCAAAGCCTGTTTCACCTGTGGCTCCGCTCCTTTCTCAAACAGGGCCCGGGCATACTCATAATATGCTTTGGGACAGGAAGGATCATTCTGGATGCCGCGAGTAAGCCACGTAATCGCCCGGTCTGACTCTCCCGCATCATTCAATTCTCTTCCTAGGTCCGCAAACGGCCAGGCATAATGAATTTTTCCGCTTTCTATGATTTTAATCGAAGCGAGGAACTCTTCCCGCGCACGCTGTTTCTCGTCAGTGGAAGCGTAGATAAGCCCGGCGTAGTAATGTGCCTTGTAATGCTCGGGCTCAATCTGTAGAACTTTCTGAAACGTGCTCAGGGCTTCAGCGAACCTACCCATCTCATAAAGATAGCGCGCCAGGAAGAATTGGGCCTCGGCATCTAACGGGTTCTTTTGCAGGATGGCCCGAACATGATTCTCGAACTGCTCCGTCTGCCCCAGCAGATACTCGGAAAGCGCCAAGATTTTGTAAACTTCCGGCCGCACATCCCCACGCGAGATGCAGCGCGAGGCAAGCTCGCTGGCCTTGTGCGGATCACCGCGCCGGAATGCAATTAGAGCCGATAGAAAGACCGGCTCCGCGTCCTCCGGCGATTGCTTGCTCATGATCTCGACTTGCTGTTCGGCATCCGCCCACCGCGCCAGCCGAATCAGCACCTCGACCAACTGGATCCGCGCTCGCTTGTTGGCTTGATCCCGGAGCAGTTTTTGTTCGAGGCTGGCGCGAATGCTCTCGAGCTCGCCGCGCCCCAGATTCGCTTGAACGCCCTCGGGAGATTGGCCGCGGGTGCAGACCAAATCGGCAGCTAGAAGCGCCGTACAAATCCAGACGCCGGTTCTCAAACAGCGCAACGCAGTTACTCCTCAGAATCTGATCCGGCCAGAGAACTGGAACTTCCGCTGTCCGTAGGTATCTATGATCTTCCCAAATGCCGGGCTGCTCAGGTCCGTGACCGGATCAGAGCGGCTGGTGCGGTTGAAAATATTCGTCGCGTCCGCCCGCACCTCGAACGTAAAGTTCTCGCGGATGGGGAATACTTTAAGCAGTCCGGCCAGTTCGCTGGCTTGGTAAGGCCCATACACATCCAGTACCCGCGGCGCGTTCCCCAGCCGCAAGGGCACACCACCGGTCGATGACGGCACGCTCACAAAGGCCTTGGGATTGATCCAGGTTGTTCCGTTGGCCAGATCGTAACCGCTCGACTTCTGATAAACCGGCACCCCCGAAACCCGATCCGGACGAATCGCGTCGGTGAAGATCACGCTGGGATCAAAGTCAAAGTCCACGAATTGCAACGGGTCTCCGGATCGATAGCGTTGGATCGCGGTCAGTGTCCATCCACCGATGATCTTATCCAGAATGCCGCCACGATTGAGAAAATGCCGGCCCTTTCCGACCGGAATCTCCCAAATCCAGGTGAGCTTCAGGTCATGCGGGTAGCTGAATGTGGTCACGGATTTCTCGATCTTGCGATTGTTGAAATCCTGATAGTTATAGTTATACCCTGCACCGTCGCCGACGTCGCTTAACGTTTTGCTGAAGGTGTAAGCGGCGATGAATCCGAGCCCGCCCTTAGCCGGCCGTTTGCGTAACTGTACCTGCAGTGCGTTATAGGTGGAGTTACCAACGTTGAATCCGGTGAGTCCGATGGTCGTGTATTGGGGATATGGACGTAAGGCCTGGTTGACGGTTCCTTGAAAGTCCGGATACGCCTTAGGAATCTCGGGGTGGTTGTTGAGGTCATCCCGGAGCGTATCGCCTAAACTCAGATACCGCGCCGGGGTCATGTTGAACAGACAGGGCAAGTGACAATTACCGGCCGGCGACCCGGTCGGCAGGTGAGTCCCTTTGACGCCGACGTAATCCACCTGGATCATAGTCTGCTTCCACAATTCCCGTTGGATGCCAAAATTCCAGTGTTGCAGGTAACCCTGGCGAATGCTGTCCGGCAGGGTATAACTGATGCCACTGCCGTTCACCTGAGTTGGGTCCTTATCGGGCAATTGGACGGGAGGCGCTGCGGGCATGCCGTTGTCCCAAAAAAGCACCGGATCGTATCCGTTGCTGACGCGGCTGCGGTTCAGATCCAGGAAAGACACCAAGCCGTAAGACTCAGCAAATCCATACCCGTTCGCGATAGGCGGGTTGTAGGTGATGCTGTAACTGGTGCGGACCACGGTCCCAGGAGTAACTGAATATGCGATTCCCAGATTAGGCGCAAACTCTCTATAGTAGGTGTCTTGGAAGGAGCGCCGGTGCTTGTCCGCCAGAAAAACGAGTGCTCCTTTAAAACCATCGGCGCCCGGGTTTGGCTCATTGGGATCGAATCCGGCCGTGTAGTTGTGCGCTTCATACCGCGGTCTTGGAATTTCCCACCGTAGGCCGGTCGTTATGGTCAACTTCCTGGTGGCTTTAATTTCATCCTGAAAATACAGGCTGGGATAGTTGGTCAGGAACTTCGCGCTCTTTTGAGCTACGTTCCGGTTAGCCGTGTGTACCGCGCCGAGCAGGAAGCTCGCAAACTGATTGCCGGTGTCACCGAAGCCCGGCAACTGGGTGGATACCTGATCGAAATTGAAATTTCCAGATTGGTTTGAGAGGGGTGCCGACCCGTAAAAGTAGTGATGAAACTCGAACCCCGCTTGATATGTGTGCTTCCCGCGGATCTTGGTGAAATCGTCTTTCACGATCCAACTGCCGCTGGTGGGGCCGCCATAGCTGCCATCGCCGAAGGGCTGCAAGTCGATCCCATTGGTGCCGTTGAAGTTAATATAAGGGAAATGGGCTTTGGGATCCACACCCGTCAACCCGATCTTCTGCGGCCAGCCCTGCCCGTTCGCGAGGGGAAATTGCGGCGTTGCAATGCTGTTCCAGCCGAAACCCACGTGATTCAGAGTCGTGAGCGTAATCGTCCAGTCTTCTGACCAGCGTACAAGATTTTCCGTGTCTACCTCAGTGTGGTCCCGGTTGAGGGGATTATTGAGATCCTTAAAGAACCCGCCCGCGTACGCGATATCGTACGGCCGCCTCCCCCAGAGATAATAGCCGCTCATACGGTGTTTCTCGTTGAAGAGGTGATCTACCTTTCCCGAAAACTGGTTCATGTGGGAACGTTCGGCACCGCTGATAAGGATGTAGTTATTGATCACACTGGGAAGCAGCGGGGTCGGAATCAAAGGCAAAATATTCTTGCTCACGGTACTAAAGCGGGACGGATCGATCACATTGAGCTTCCCCCCAAACGTGAAAGGGTCCCGAACCACCTGTCCGCTAACACTGCGCGTAGTATCGGGGTCGAACAGCTCACCGGAGTAGACCGGGCGGCCGAGCGCATCCGTACCCTCCTGTGCCCCCAATTGATCGGAGAAATCTCCCTGCCTCCAGACCATCTCAGGGAGTGTGGTATAGTTGCCGGGACTAAAATCTCTGGTCCGAGCTCCCTCGTAGGTGGCAAAAAAGAAAGTTTTGTTTTTGCGGATCGGGCCGGACAGCGCGCCACCGAAGTTATTCTGGTTGTACCGCCCCTTCCCGTAACCGAAGGCATTAGCCGCGGCGCCGTTCGATTTGAACAGGCTGTTCCCGTTGAATTCGTAGGCGGTGCCGTGAACAGTGTTGCCGCCGGATTTCACCGAAAAGTTAAGAACAGCGCTGCCCGCCCCCGCATAATTGGCGCCGATGTTGCCCGTGACCAGGCTGAATTCACTGACCGACTCAGCGCTGGGCGTCAGCTCGACGGGCGCGCCAGCGAGGTAATTGCGCTCGATCGCGATACCGTCCACCTGAACCTCGAAACCGAACGTCTGGCCGCCGTTGATGGCGCCCGTGAACGTGCCTCCCGTTGTGCCCGGCAGGCTGTTAAACACAAATGACGACGGCTGCCGCTGATCAGTGTCGATGATCACCGGCCACGTCTCGAATTCCTTGGGAGAGACGTCGGTGTTGATCTCGGCCCGCGTCTGCAGTTCCTCAACGTGAGCGGCAACCGTAACAGATTGAGTGGCCGTGCCGACCTCCAACGCCACATCGACGTTCACCGTGCCGCTCACCGGAACGCGCACGTTGTCGATCAGCGCCTGCTTGAATCCCTCCTTTGTGGAAGCAATATTGTAGATTCCAGGCGGCAAATTGGTCACGCGATACGTGCCCGTCCCGGTGCTGGTCGTGGACGTACGGATGTTGGTGGCAATGTTCGTTACCGTGATTTCCGCACCCGGCACGGCCGCACCGGAGGCATCACTCACCGTTCCAGTGATGGCTCCACGCTCGGTCTGGCCCTGCATGCTCACGAGCGGTAGAAAAACGCCAAGCAGCAGTACGACCCAACCGCGGCCCAAAGTTGCGTTAGAATTCATTGGAAATACCTCTCTTTCTTCGACGTAGACCAAACGCTGGATGTTCGACTGCCAGAAACCCGACACTATTCGCCCCTCATTAAAGGGTGAAACGTTTGCTGATAATTGCAAAACATAGTGACAACGTTTTCTGTAGCGGCGGTCTGCGACCGCCGTTTTTCGGCGCTCATAGAGCGCCGCTACAGCGAATGAGTGTCACTATATTTCGCAATTCTCAATAGTCCGGAATTTCCATGATTGGCCTTCCCGCCGTACCGGTAAGATATAGCTGACCGCATCGGAATGCAATGATCAGTCGGGTTTGCAGTGCAGTGGGCTTCGCCAGCCTCGGAAAGGGTTATTTCGGCCGCTCTAAGCTGGCTGACTGGAGACGGGGAATAAAATCCCGTCCTCGAGCCGATTAAATGACATGCTGCAATTAGCCATCCGAGCTCGCTATGCCTTCACCCCCAGCCCCGTATTGGTGATCCGGTTGAGCGCCGCGGGCGCGACACGGAGATACCCATCTTCGAACTTCGCTGCTCGCGGGCTCGCTATTGCCCTGTGGGTTGCTGGACTCGGTTGTGATCGCTGCGGGACTCGTTCACGATGGCCTGTTGCGTGCTGCCCTCGAACAGGTTCTGTTCGCAGATGACGAAGTCCGCTTTGGGTCCGATGTAGATGCCGACCGTCTGCGTGGCCTGCGGGCCTTGGCGGGTGTCGCGGATGGTATTTGCGGCAAAAGTGAGGTTCTTGGTCTCTCCCTCGATGCGCACTCCGTAGCCGGGCGCGCCCGGGCGGCCATTGTCCGCGATTTTGTTCGCGCGGAAGACGTTGCGGCTCGCGGCGTTGCGCTCCCGCTCATCGCGGAAGTAAACCCCTGCCCGCGCATTACCCGTGACGACGTTCCTGAGAAATGTATTATCAGTGTCCTTGTGACCCAATGAGATTCCATCCTGGCCATTGTTCCACGACTGGTTATCTTCGTACCTGGCGTGCTGGACGCGCCAGCAGAGAAACAAACCATCCTGGCCGTTGTCGTGAACCCGGTTAGACCGCACGAGGCCGTACAGCGCGCCCGTTCCGAGATGAATTCCGAGGAAGGCATTTCCGTAAGACTCGCAGTTTTCAACCTCCGGGTGCTCGACGAACTGCGTGCTGATCCCGTCGCCGGGATAATTGCGCGCCACCGAGTTCCGGATAGTCATCCGCTTGGAGTGGAAGAAGTAGATGGCGGCGGCCTGGCAACCGTCCAGGGTTTCACTCGAGTCGCGGCTGCCATCCGCCGTGAGGTCTTCGACGCGGACGTCCTCAACTTGGTAGCCCGCGATGAGAGGAAAGGTGTTAAAGACTTCGCCGTCGTTGGCCACGGAGTAGTCCATGTGGAGAAAACGATCGAAGCGAAGCGTGTTGCCCTGGACGCTGACGACGGTGCGGATGCTGGGCGTCCAGCCGGAGCGCTGCTCCTTATCGACGATGGTGACGCCCATGCCGGGCGCGAAGCCGCTCGTGTCCTCAACCGTGGCGATGGACTCGCCATAGTCGGCATCAACGCTCAGTTTGCTGCGCACTCCCGGCGCTTTCTTGAGGATGGTTTTCTCGGGACCTTCGCCGCGCAAGGTCAGATGACTCACCAGTCGCACCGAATTGCGCAAGGTGTAGGTCGCAGCCTTTATGACCACGATTCCGCCGCCCGCTTTCGCGACGCGGCCAATGGCTTTTTGGATGGCGACGTTATCCGTGCCGATGATGTCGGCGTTGGCGGGGCCCACCGTAACCGTCGTGCGCGGCTGCTGGGCCGGGAGATGCCCCGGGAGGGCCAGGCCTGGGATGACCCAGAGAAGGAATGCAGGAAGCCGAAGCGATGATTTGCGAGATGATTTACGAAGTGGCATTCGCATGGCAGGTTGGTCCAAAAGGAATTTATCCCGTCAGAACTCTTCAATACCCCGAAAAGGGTACAGAACTCAGCTTGACAAATCAAGCGGCGAGCCTAAAAAATGCAACTTCCCAAAGAAAGACGCTCTTCCGGCTATTTAGGTTGCAAAATCATTATTCAGAAAAAGCGAGAGGCTCACACCGAGCGGCGAGATCGTGATCGACGCGGAGGCTCACAACGCGGCGGGGCCGCTTGGGGTGTCGGTGAGGTCACCGGTGCTTCCCGGCGCGCGTGAATTTGTGGAGGCGGCCGAAGCTGCCGGCATCCCGAGGGGCGACTACAACGGACGCGACCGCGGACAGACGCTCCCCCCAGCCTCATCCAGAACCCTTTCGCCCCGCTTGCCAGCCGGGCGATTATACCGACTCCCAATGGACTCCTCGCGCTTCTCGGCAATCTTGCCCAGGGCAACCGAAACGTGCGTCTTGTGCCGGGCTAGTGCCGATGGCGATATCGAAACGTATGCCGATATGTCCTGTAACGGCTCGCCGGTAGCAATGGCCCCGTCGATTGCGGCCCGATTCGGGTGTGAGCAAGCAAGGCAGGTTCTCGGCGTCCTCAAACCTCAACAAACTCCGTTCGAATCGTAAAGCCCACCACGCTCAATCACGCCGGGCACCGGCTGCCCGTTTTGGTCGGCCCGCCAGGATTGCCACTCACACCGCTTAGTCTCGGCTTCAAGTTTTGAACACGTCCGGGCCACTGTTTCCCCACTGTTCTGAGCGGGATTGTACCTCCACCAGCACCTTGACCGGCCACGGAAGAACAAACGTGGGCGGTGCATCCGTCACTGGTGCAGACTGGGACTGGATTCGAATAGCGGCGCGTCCGGCACATTCTAAGATTCTGCTCCGGTGCTATGATTGAGTGGCTGCCTAGCAAGCCGGGGACCCCTATGAATGGACTTGGTGGCGCTCAGCGTTTTCAGCAGCTTCCGGCCGATGCGCAAGCGCGACACATCGGAATTAGTCAGCACCTGACCAGGCTCGCCAGAGATCATGTTGTGCCGATTGTGTTTGCTCCTCCGCCGAGTATTGGAGGCAAAATCAACAGCGCAAGCTGTGTGCTGCAACTCGACGCGGGCACATTTGTTGTCACGGCGTCTCACGTTCTGATTGGATATGAAGAACGCATTCGGTCAGGTGAAGTGCTGCACTGGCTAGTCGGCAACCTTCCTCCGTTCGATCCACTTCAGCGCGTCGCGTGGAGGGGGGGTGGACCGCCTACGGGGTGTGCGTCGAAGGACCTATGAAGGGAACCCGGTTGAAGCCGTTGATTCTCGAGCCGGAATTCTGGTTCGCCTGGTCCGAGTTTCACCCCCAGACCCTTCTGTACGGTTGGGAATCCGCGCGCTAACCTTTGACCCATAGCGTGGGCGCGATTTGCGTGCCGCCACTTGAGCGCGCGAAGTAAACGGCGCGGTTGGTGGCGACCTTGCGAAAGGAGGATTTCAACGTGATCACTCGACGCGAAATGAACAGCGCACTGACCGGCATGCTGGCCGCCCTTTTGTCGGAAACCTCCGGCTCGCTCGTCCGGGCGGAAGCGCCGTCGGCTCAATCGAACCCCCAAGGTCCCGCGCCGAACACGTCATCCGTCGCGGTCGAGACGTTGATGCAGGAACCCCTGGCAGAAATGCTCAATCCGGAAGTGAGGGTGATCACGCTCACTGTCGCTCCGGGCGCCGCCTCCTCGCCGCATAGACATACGGGCCCGGTTTTTGCGTATCTGCTGGAAGGCGAGATTGAGAATCAAGTGGACCCGAACCCGCCCCGGAGATACAAAGCCGGCGAGTTTTTCTACGAGCCTCTGATGCACGTTCACCGCTCCCTCCGTAACCTCAGCGGCACGAAGGCCGCGAAGCTGCTAATTTTTGAGGTTGGCGAAAAGGGAAAACAGTTCACCATCGGCGCGCAATAACGGCGCCCGGCCCCACATCCTCGCCGCCAAGGGCTGGAGCCTGCTGGGCTGGTGGTCGTCCGGCGGCAATGGCGGGCTTCAGTGGTAGGGCGTCAACCGATCGAAGGTCAGGTCATGTGCTACCGATCGTTGATAATCGCTGGGCGTCAAGGCGGGACCGAAATCAGGATCAGACGCTGGCTGGCATCAGAGCAGAGCTCTCGATCTCGCGTCCTTCGGAAACACTGCAGCTCTTCCTCAAAGCGGCTTTCAGATGTTCAAGCTCCTACGGAGGTCGCTCACCGCTCTCCTTTCAAGTGGACTGGCTGAGTGAAGGCCCCATTGCCCGCCGAGTCCCATACTGCAAAACGCACCCACTTGACGTCGCCTCGACCAAAGGCAATGCCGAACTGATGATGGCCGAAAGGTGGCAGTCCAGTGGCAGGAATTATTTGCCGGTCCGTGGTCTTTCCGTCGCTCCAAACGACTTCCACAAATTCGAGCGGAAACGTCCATTCCACGTCCGCAGTATAGACGCGGTGTGGGCCCGATACTTCGACACCCCATTTTCGGAAGAGGACCTCGCCTGTTGTCACAAAGAAGTCGCCCGCCTGCATGGCGCGGCTAATCGGACTTGCATCTTCGTCGAACTTCGGCACGCGGTCGAGTCTTACGTAATTAACGGCAAGTTGCGGATACGTCTCATCGTCCGGATATTTCTGGTAAGTGTCTCCCTCAGCGATCAAGTACTTCGGGGTGGGAGCCCAATTGTTCATGTCGTCCAACGTCCCGAAGCACCGAGACTCACAGAGCCTTTCTTCGGATAAATCGACTGGCAAGGATTCATAAGACGCGCCAATGAATCGGTCACTCAGGAAACAGTCTTTGTCGCGCACAGCATCCGGGTAACCGGCCGAGCTCTTGGTCCGCGGGTGGGCCTGCCACACGACGCCCTGCTCCCGGCGCAACATCTCCATGACATCGGCGACCGAAGTTGCGTGATAAACCTTGCCGTAATGCGGATTGTTCTCCGTCAGGAGTTGTCCCGGCGGCGCCTTTGGAGCACGGATCCAAAAAACCGGCTGCGGGAGGAACATCATATAGTGGCCGCCCAGAAAAACATTCGGCTCCTCACCGGGAATCAGAAGGAAGTCCCGATCGGACAGGCGGCGGCAAGCTTCGAAATAGACTTCCTGTTCCTGGAGGCGCAACGGGCCTGGATCGTGCGGATGCGAGTCGGAGTGGAAATCAGCCAAGATGACGATGTTCACGCCTAAAGCTCGGAAGACCTCGAGCCACTCCGGGCGATAGTCAAGCGTGCCCTGGTCGGTGATCATTTCACCGAGATGCATATGAAAGTGGCTGACGAGGACTTTGCAGTCGGGTATCGCTTTATAAGCGTCCTCATGTGTGTAAGCCAGAACGGATTGTTGAGTAGCTCGGCCGGGACCGGGGCCCAGATAAAAATAGACCGCCATGCGCTGCCAGGTTCCCGGCGGTGCATTGTACAGAGCGTAGTTGTATGTCTCCGCCCTCGATTCGGCGACCCGCCGATGCCAAACTTCGTCCGAGAGGCCGTAGGGGTTGTAACCCTCTCCATGATCCGGCTGCCGCACACCGATGGCAAAAGAGTTTTCGCTATCCTTGCGATAGTACACGTAACCCAAGTTCACTTCATTTTCCCGGGCAAAAAAGAACTTGTGCGGCGGCGGGAAAAATCCGAGAGATCCGCCTCCGGCCTCGACAATGCCCAAACGATTGCGCGCGCGCAACCCCACGAGATCGGCGTTCGAAGCGCCGCCGAAGTCGTACTCCTGCCACGCCCGCGCCGCGTCACGCCAAGTGAGGCGGGTGCCCGGACCAATCGAAAAGCCCTTTAGTCCGGCCGCGTATTTGTATGCCACCGAAGGTTGGTCCGTCCTGGCAATTGCTTCCTGCCTGAGCAGATTCGAGCCGCGGTAAACTGTGAATTGCAGTCGCCCCGAGAAAATGCCCATCTCAAGTCCGGGGAAGGTGACTTCCAGACGTGCTCCCTCAGTCTTCACCTGACAAGATGGGGTGTGAAAACGGGCCCAGGCGCGCCGGATTTCTTCGGACCTGCGCGGCAGATCAATGGAACTATCGCCGGCGCGGGGATTCCCTGGGACGCTCAGCGGCGCATCCCAAAATGCATTCCATTTCTCCCTTTCGATAAGACCGGGCGTCAGCGCGCCGTGGATGTGTCGCAGCGCCTCGGCCTGCGCCGTGGCCAGGCGGCGCACTCCGCTGGTCACCTGGAACTCCGGCGCGAGATCCCGGCCCAATACAATCCAATTGGCGCCACTGATCCTGGAAGCTAATTCGCGCACGATGGGTTGATCATTTTGAATTGCAAATTCCGCACGAAGTTGCTGAGCACGCTCCCCGCGCCATTTCACTTCTAAGACTCCTCCGCGAACTGTGGCCGTCAATCCCTCAACCGGTTTGTATCCATCGAGGTTGCAATTCAATACCTGTGCTGCCGCAGAGTGGGGGATCAACATGGCGCACAGTATCGGTCCGTGAATTTTCAAGAGGCGACCTCCTCAGCGAGTCTTCTCCATCTCCGGGCATGCGGCATGGGAATAAAAGCCATACAAGAAGGGGAAGTCCGCCGTGTCAAAGCAACTCCCGCCGGTCTGTTCGGCGCCCCGACAAATTCCGAAGGCAGTCGTATGTTACCCCAAGACTGACGCTGCCGTAGTCCGAGACCCGTGCTTTCTGAACTTTCCATACTCTGTGGCGCGTGCTATAAAGAGCACGCACTCAAGGAGGCACAATGGCAGAGATTCGCCGTCGGCGATTTCTAAGCTCGGCAGCTCTGGCGCTCCCGGCCAGCATGCTCGTGAACACCACGCAGGCTGATAGCGCCGATTATTCCGTGCACCAACTGAAAGTAACCCGAGTTGAGGCTCTCCTCCTTGAAAGACCGCTGACGGACCGTTTCTGGATGTCGATTTCCCCGATTGGGGGCATGAAACCGGTCGCCACGCGGTTGATTTTGAAGGTCCATACGGATGCCGACGTGGTCGGTCTGGGAGAGGGCACAGGTGGCGGGGCGGAGTTGTTTCGGCAGGGCCTGGCCGATCTCGTGATTGGCGAAGATCCGTTCATGGTGGGGAGAGTTTGGGAAAAGCTCTTCGCCCTCACTTACAGTCGAGAACTGGTGAAGCGGGGTTGGTCAAGAACCGGGCTCATTGAGGCGATGGCGGCGATCGACGCGGCTCTTTACGACATCATGTCCAAGTCCGCGGGCCAGCCACTTTACAAATTTCTAGGCGGCTATCGAGCGGGCGTTCCGGCCTATGTGACGGGCGGCTACTACCGCGAAGGCCAGGGAATCCCGGAGCTCGTGAAGGAGGTGGAAGGCTACCTTAAGCAAGGTTACAACGCCATCAAACTGAAGGTCGGCGGTATCAGCGGCGGCTACACGATTGAGGCCGACTATCAGCGGGTCAAAGCCGTGCGCGACGCCGTCGGTCCTAAGGTCAAGCTGATGCTCGACGCCAACCAGGGATGGGACGTGAGCACGGCGATTCAGGCTTCCAATAAAATGTACGATCTGGACATCACCTGGCTGGAGGAGCCGCTGCACTGGTACGACGACGTGGAGCCGTTGAAGCGGCTAAAGGAGAGTACCCGCATCCCGTTGGCCTCCGGCGAGAGTGAAATAACGCGCTGGGGGGCGCGCCGCTTGATGGAGACGGAGGCAATTGACTTTTTGCAGTTTGACGCTCACGCTCACGGAGGCATCACCGAATGGCGAAAGTTGGCGAGTATGGCCTCGATGATGCACATCTGGATGGCGCCGCACCACGAACCCCACATTCACGGCCACCTGCTGGCCTCGGTCCCGAACGGGTACATCTTGGAATCGTTCGCCAACCCGGAGCGCGATCCCTTGTGGTTCGAGCTTTACACGCGCAGGCCCAGGATCGAGAAGAGCGTGCTTTACCTGGACAACATCCCAGGCTTGGGGATCGAGTTTGACCAGAGAACGCTCGACCGATTTGGCACCAAGTTGGTGTAGAAAACCACCATGGACAATTTCGCGGCGCTGTACCATTCGATGGGCAGCTATGCCGCCGCCAACCGGCCGACTGGATTCGGTCGCATGGCCGTTTACGGACCGTCTTCGAAGCCAACCCGATGTGATCGCTCCGGCTAGTTCCCAGGGCCGCAACGGACCGCGCGGCTGAGGTTGTGAAGGAGTAGGTTTTTCGTATATGGTCTCTCAATTATGTAATCTTCCCACCCTCGCAATGTAAGCTCAAGGCCTCGCCAACCGCACGTACACGGCTCGAGCCTTGCGGTATATTTCGAGCATCGCCTGGCGGTCCTGCTCGCTGCGGAACCCCGAATAGCCCTCATAGAAGTTGACCTCGCGATCGATCCAGTCGATGAAGAACTTCGCATCTTCAGGCACGATACCGCGTCCGTCGCCCCGCCACGGCCGGATCATCACCGTGCGAAACGCTCTTAACAACCTTGCCTTTCCACACCACTTCGACGCGGTCAAGCGGCCCCAAGGATCTTGCCTCGGCGCGAATTTTCACCTTCGGCACTTCCGATCGGCCGGATGCCCCGAGGCCGTGAAGCCGAATCGTGTCGCCTGGCTCGTGTCCATTGACGGTAAGGAAGAGCATGGGTCCGTTGGTCGCGAAACTTCGTCCCTGCTTGAGGGCGCGAAACCACTCAGCGTAACTGAATTCGCCCGGCAAGTGTACATACACGCGCTCGAATCCCAAGGGGCTGGCCTTCACGCCCGAGGCACTCCCCGCCGACGCCGCCAGCCGGAAGCCGCAATTCAAGAAACGGTAATAGACGCTCATCGCCCAGCGTGCCATCTCCGTGGGCGTTTCGTATTCGGGATTTTCCTTGGGGATCATCCCCCACGTCTTGGTCTCGGTTTCCACACCGTGACGGTTGAAGTGGTTATAGACGAGGCCGCCAAAATCCACCTCGCCCAGCGCCACCAGCGCCGCCACGTCGCGCCAGGTGACCTTCTCTGCGTCCACGTATCCGCCCTGCCGATGCGCTTCCTCGGCAAAGACCGTATTGGGCGGCGAGAGGAGATAGCCGTGGAATTCGAGCGGCCTGCGGATGCCCACCAGGTCGACAGCGCCCGGACCGACTTTCAACCGCTCGATCTCCGTGTCGTAAACCGAGAACGCATGCGTTGCGTCCACCACGTGAACCGCCGGACCCGCTTTCCTTGGAGCAGAAGAGGGCAAACACCAGATGTGTAAATAGCCGGATACGAGCTCAGTCCTCAACGGACGTGAGGGGATGCACGCGGCTCGGTCATTCATATTCTCAATTTGATGCAGTTTACTCCTGGCCTAAATCTTGCGAGCCAGGCTGAGGAGGACTTGACTTGAAAAGCCAGTTACTTGGAAAATTGCCACCCGCCAAACTAGACCTTCAGTTGCACCGTGGGCATGAATTGGGGGAAGCCAGCGCCAGGCCGCAGCGACTCAACGATTCACCCGCCACTTGGCGACAAGGCAGGACCTATCTCCCAGAGGCACCGTATCAGCATCTCAATGGCTGATTACTGGATGGAAGGGCTGATCCCAACAGTTATCGAAGCATGCGTTTCAGCGTTGCCAGTTTCCCAGCTGCCGTGCTCGCTGTGTGCCCAGTCCGCCGACGCCTTCCATCAGCAGTCCGATATACCTTAGAGTTGCCGGTCCAAGATCGCTCATAGACGTCGACCCACTCGCTAAGCGGTCTCCGGCCGAGCAGCAGAGGGCGGTGGATATTATAGTTCCCTTCTCAGGAGATCCCTTTTTGTCGTGCGAAAAAACCTCTTTGTGGTGCGCAAAAACCTCTTCGGGATCATGCCGCAACCCTCCGAAGTCGATATTCGTGATGTAGCCCTTTCAAGATCGACCTCTCCTTGATTGAGAAACCCTCCGGAACCTCGTGTGTGTGAATTTGTCGTTTGGCAGGCAGGCCGGGCGGAGGGTCGGGAATGCCTGGTGCCAGACTCTTGTGTGGCCGTCCCTGATTGTAGTGAATGGCCCAATCTCTGGTCATTATGCGCAGATGTCGCTCATAGGAGGAAGCCAGACAGTTGTCCGCCTGTTGAGCGGGTCCGAGCAAATACGGCTCTGTCGGCCAGCGGCCCAGCGAGGCTTTGTATTCTGACTTCTGACTGCCTGGCTTTGCCCTCCGGCTCATCTCAAGTGTACCGAACGAGGTGGCGGAATGGTTCAAGGGGCAAGTGGAAGAAACGGCTCGCCATCGTCGTCCTGGGACTCCAACGCTGTTTAGAAGTGCTGAAGCAGAACGAGCAACTGACGTCAATGCAAGGGAGCTTCCGCCGCCTTCTTAGCGGGCGTGCTTGGGGATGTTGATGTCGCGTGCGCGGGTACTGGCGCCCGGGCTCCCGCGCTGCCGGAGTCTTCGCTGATCCCTCTCAGCGCATCCCT
>WNGL01012862.1_pt1 | contig 15350 bp, 10 predicted proteins | sample 5400591 | NCBI WGS metagenome assembly WNGL01 (sample SAMN13153377, study PRJNA577476) | soil metagenome | isolation source: 80 cm soil or saprolite under Garry oak tree replicate 1 | place: USA:California | collected 2016-06-15
TTGTACCGCAAGATGATTCCGGTTATAACGGCGGCAGGCTACCGGGCGATTGCGCCCGACCTGGTGGGGTTTGGCCGATCTGATAAGCCTGCCCGGCGGGAGGATTACACGTACCAGCGCCATGTCGATTGGATGAGGGATTTTCTTGAAGCGCTCGATCTCAAGGGTATTACGCTGGTGGGACAGGACTGGGGCGGGTTGATCGGGCTGCGCCTGGCGGCAGAGCACGAGGAGCGTTTTGCGCACATTGTGGCAGCGAATACCGGCCTGCCGACCGGGGATATAACGATGGGTGAGGCATTTCTGCGCTGGCAGCGCTATTCCCAGAGTGTGCCTGTATTTCATGCGGGGGGCATCGTCAAGGGTGGGTGTGTGAGCGAATTGTCAGCCGAGGTGATCGCGGCTTATGATGCGCCATTTCCGGATGACAGTTATAAAGCGGGAGCTCGCCAGTTCCCGCTGCTGGTGCCTACGACGCCGGATGATCCGGCGGCGGTACCCAATCGCAAGGCGTGGGAGGTCCTGGCACGCTGGGATAAGCCCTTCCTGACGGCGTTCAGCGATTCCGACCCGGTTACGCGGGGAGCGGATCGTCTCTTCAGGCAGGTGATTCCAGGGGCGAAGGATCAGCCGCATACGACTATTGTGGGCGCGGGGCACTTCCTGCAAGAGGATAAGGGGGAAGAGCTGGCGCAGGTTGTGGTTGATTTTATTGGAGGGACCAGGAGGGCATAGGCTTCTTTGGCTGAGCATTTGCGAGTTTATTTGCTGGGCGAGTTTCGCTGCTACCGGGACGGGGAGCTGGTTTCGTCGCGTGACTGGCACACGCGGCAGGCTCGCCAGTTATTCAAGCTGCTGCTCACAGAGCGAGGGCACACGGTGTCAGTGAGAAAACTGATGCATTTGTTGTGGCCGGAATATGGTGACAGCGCCTACAAAACGCTGCGCAGCGCGGTCAGCACCCTGCGAACAGTGCTCGAGCCGGGTCGCGATCCGCGGGCGACTGCGCGCTTTGTACCACGAGGCCGGGCAGGCTACAGGCTGATATTTCCAGCCGATAGCACAATCTGGATAGATACGGTTGAGTTTGAGCGCCTCATAGACGAGGCGCTGGCAGGCGGCAATTGCGCCGGTGGACGCAGGCTGCTGGAGGAGGCGCTGCAGCTTTACACGGGGGATTACCTGGCGGGCGATGAAGAGGAGAGCTGGACACGCTTGGAACGCGAGCGACTGCGCGAACGGTATTTTGCCGGGGTGAGCAAGCTGGCAGAATGGCAAGGCGAGGTGGGGCTGTATAGTGAGGTGATCATGCTTTGCCGCAAGGCGTTGTGTTTCGACGCGTGTCGCGAACCTCTCTATCGTTTGATGATGCGCTGCCAGGCCAGCCTGGGCGATACAGCCGCTGCCCTGCAGACATTCGAGCGGTGCCGCCAGGCGCTGGATGAACACCTGGGCGCCGACCCCGACCCGCAGACGATGAGCCTGCACGTGAGCATTCTGCGGGGTGAGTTTCAGGCCCAAATGAACGGGCAAAAGGCTCCCGGGCCGGACTCAAAGAGATCAACGCGCCAGGAAGGCATTCCTCCCCTCGCTAAAGCGGGCTCCCACGATAAATCGGGGAGCTACAGCGAGCCGCCTTTTGTGGGGCGGAAGGCAGAACTGCACTGGTTGATGCAACGACTTGAAGAGGTAAAAGCGGGACGGGGAACGCGCACGATAGCGCTGGTGGGAGAAGCGGGGGTAGGCAAGAGTTTTCTGGTACGCCTCTTCTTAGGCCGCGCCCGCGCTGAAAACGTGTTGACCCTGGCTGCCGCGTGCCAGGCCATAGAGCAGAACCTATCCTTTGCGCCGCTGGTCTCAATGTTGGGGCCCTGGCTGCGCGAGGTCAGCTCTAAAGTATTAGATAAGTTGCCCCGATCTGCTCTAGCACAGGTAGCGCCCCTGCTGCCTGAGATAGCGGCGCGCCTGGCGGATTTACCTGCAGTACCGGTTGTTAACTCCGAGCAGGCTTACAGCACCTTGATTGCTGCCCTGGCCGAGTTGTTCGCGGAATTGTGCCACCATCGCCCACTGGTACTTTCCCTGGATGATTTACAGTGGGCCGACGAGTCGACGCTGTTAGTGATCAACCGGCTGGCCAGCCGGGAGGATTTATCGCTGTTATTGCTCATCTCCTACCGTCCCGAGGATTTGAGCGAAAATAGGGCATTGGACGGCATGTTGCGCTACTTGAGCCGCAACGCTCGCTTCCATACACTTGGCCTGGAACGATTCAGTCGAGAGGAGGTCAGCGAATACCTGAAGCTGCATATGACCCATACTCCAGGCAAGGCTATTGCACAGGAGACTTTTAGCGGGGAAGAGTTGTACCAGTTGACGCAAGGCAACGCCCTCTTTTTAGCAGAGGCTGTACGCACGCTGCTTGAGCAGCAAGCGATCGAGACAGTCCCAGGCGGTTCATTGAGCGACTCGGTGCTACGCTCACAGCAGATCAGGGATGTGGTGCTGGCACGTATGGGACGGCTGCCGCAAAGGGCAATCGAGCTACTGGAGACGGCGGCAGTGATCGGTCATCCTTTTTCGCTCGACCTGCTGCGGCCCGAATTATCAAGCGATGACTACCAGGCCCTGGAAATGTTACTGGCACGTCGCTTTCTGGTGGAAGTGGGTCACGGCAGCGAAGACGAGATGCGCCTGGCATTTTCTCACGATATGGTGAGGCAGATCGTATGCGCCACCTGCTCGTCTCTCAAATTAATGCAGTTACATAGGCAGGTGGCCGAAAACCTGGTGAGGCGCTACAGTCCCACTACCAGTATGCATGCCGTCGAGATAGCCTTTCACTACAGGCAAGCCGGATCGCGTTACAAAGCGCAGGCGTTGCGCTACGAGGTGGAGGCCGGGGATTATGCCCGGCACATTTTTAGCTACCGGCAGGCGCTCGCTCACTATGATGCTGCTTTACAATGGCTGGAACAAATGCCAGATCATGAACGCAGCCGCTACACTCCTACAATGGAGGAGTGGATTGGGCGGGCTTATCACGGGCGCGTCCTGGTCTGCGAGGCACTGCTCGATTGGGAGGAAATCCAGGAGAGTCATCGCCACCTGAGCACGTGGGCAGCGGCCAGCAGGAACGGCACGCTCGCCAGCAATAGCGTCCAACGGATGGCCGTCAACCGCTCTTTGATGGGGTATCTATCAGAAGGCGCCTGGATGGCGCTCTCGTTCGTGCAGAACCTGCGGGACGAAGCAGGTTCAACCCAGGAGTTGGCACATGGAGCACAAAAGGGTTTAGAGACGATGATTGATATGGCCCAGCGCTGGACCAACTTGCTCATGCTGAATGCACCCGAACAAGCCATCTCTATGCCGCCCGGTCACTTCCCGCCTTTTTGCCCGGCCCCAGCGCCGCCGATAGGGGATTGGCACGAGATGATCGACGCGCTGGGTGCGCCGCAAGCGGCTTTCATGCTGACATCGTATGGCTGGGTGCTATTGTTGCAAGGGTTAAACGCGGAGGCTGAACAATGTTTGAGAGTAGCCTTACAGGCGGCAGAAGAAACCGAGCAAACGACGCGCTGGATACTGGCGTCGATGCACCTGAGCCGGGTGTATTACCTGTGGGGTCAGTACAGCGAAAGCGAGACCTGGTTCGAATACTGCATCAAGCGCGGTCAAGAGATACCTGAAGCAGCCTGGGCGCTGACCTGGCCGCTGCTTAACCAGGCGTACTGTCTGATCCATCTAGGGCGACTGGACGAGGCCGACCGGATTTTGCACACGTTACGAGCTCAACTGGCGCAGCAAAATGATTTCCTGTCATACCGCTACAGCGTGCAAATCGGCCTTGGATTACTGTCCCTGGCACGAGGCGAACTCGACGAAGCTGAAAAGCTTTTGCAAGAAGCTCTCACTAACCAAAAGAGCCTTTATATCGAGGTGTATGTAATGGCCGAGATAGGGTTAGCCGACATTGCCAGGCGAAATGGACGCTATGACGAGGCCTACAGCCGACTCCAGAGAATGTTGAGCTTTTGCGGGCAGCGCAGCCTCTTGCAATGCTATGGCAGCACCTCTCTCGCGCTGGCCGAGCTCTCTTTGCAAACGGGACAGGTGGCAGGGATCATGGATCTGCTTGAAACGGTGAGCGGATTGCTGGCTAGAGCTGGATACATTCATATGCAGATGCGGTGTGATAAGCTGTTGGCGAAAATGGCTGTGGCGAGCGGGGATAGTAGGAGTTGAGTGGCCGGATAGAAAATCTGCCATATGCTCACCCCGGATACTGTGCCGGATCGCGTGCGAAGGTGTAGATGGCCTGCGCATCGACGCGTAAATAGGCCCCTTCGCCCCAATCGCGCACGCTCAAGCCAGCGCTCGCTCGCTGAAGCTCCTCCAGCGCAGCAAAGTCTGGGTGATCCTGCGATATCACTGTGGCATGGCCATGTACGATAATTGCCAGATCGTTGCCAACGAAGTGCGTCAGACTGACGGCAGAGTGCTTCATCACATGCCTGGTGCGTACAGCGGTGGCAATTGTGGGAATGTAGAAGCGACCCCGAAAGAAGAGCGAGCCTATCGGGGCAACACGTGGTTCGCTGCTTGCCGTGACGGTGGCGAAGGCGACATTCTGGATACCTTGAAGGTAATGCACAAGCTGTTCTGCCGAGAGCGAACACTGCGGCATCTGAAACGAACTGCGCAGAAAGCTTCCCGCCTGCCCGATACTGTAATCCAGTAGCGCCTGGAGTTGCTCTAAATCCCCGGGTGTCTCCTTCATGCCGGACTCCTGTTTATAGTTTCGGAGGTCGTTCCAGCTACTGCCCTTGCGGCCAGATCTTTCTCCAGATCATGCTTAAGGCGAAACAGGGTCTCTTCGATCCAGGCGCCCGTTCGCCCTGTGTGGATCGAAAAGAAGATACGGCGCGCGCTGGCCCACAGGGTGATTTCCAGGGTGCCACGCTGGCCGTCGCGCTTCAAGTGCCAGTGGAAGCAGCCTGGATATTTCGATAGCGACCCCTTCAAACTCACCGACAGGCCTTCGGCCATACAACGCTGCTCGATGATCTGTTCTGCCCCAGAGAGGTTCGCCTGTAACGGGACGGTGATTTCAATTTCTGTCATGGGTAACCTATGATTTCAGACAGTACAAAGAGCTATTGGAAGTCAGATTTATTTTAGCACAGCTATACAAAGCGCATTCTACGAGGAGACTACCGGGCTAGTGATATAATCAGCTTATCTATTATGAGGTTTAATAAATTCATCCGGGTATGTGGTGGGGTTCCTGGGGCCGATAATGAATTTTAACGACCAAAACCGGAATTGTCATGCTGAGCGAAGCGAAGCATCTGTCGGTCCATCGAGAGAGACCCTTCGCTTCGCTCAGGGTGACAACACGGTACCGATGTTGGGTGGGAAAGTTCATAATCGGCCCCTACAGAGGCTCGGATTATTTTTGCAAGGTTCGTAATCGCGCTCCTACGAAAATCTGTATATCGCGTTATTTTCCAGAGAAAGATTGGGAGATGCATTTCACGTTCAGGCAGATGAATGAGCAGGATGCGCGCGCCATCGCTGAATGGCATTACGATGGTCCTTACGCTTTCTATGACTGGGACCGGGATGCTGATGACCTGGCGGAGCTTTTGAATCCGCCAAGCTGGGAAGAGAAGTATTATGCTGTTCTTGATGGGCAGAGCGAGCTGGCTGGTTTCTTTGGCTTCACGAAGGAGGGCGAGACGGTTGAGATAGGACTTGGCTTGAGACCTGACCTGACGGGGAAGGGCAAAGGAGTTGGCCTGGAGTTCGTAGAGGCAGGACTTGAATTTGCTAAGAGCAAATACGCCGTTAGCGCATTTCGTTTGAGGGTGGCTACATTTAACCTAGTTGATCTAAATTGGGAAATCCCTTCAACTCTGCGTTAGCGCATTTCGTTTGAGGGTGGCTACATTTAACCAGAGAGCTATACGCGTGTACGAGCAAGCGGGCTTCCGTCCTCTGCGCGTGTTCATGCACGAGACGAATGGCGGGAAGTACGAGTTCCTGGAAATGGTCATGCCATGAGCAGTTCCACGAATGTAGTGATAGTGGGAGGTGGCATAATTGGCTGTGCCATTGCCTATTTCCTGCGCAAAAGAGGATGCGAGCGGTATACGAGTTGAATATGAGCGAACAGGCGCTCTACGGACGGTGCACAATGCGAAGCGTGTCGCCAGCCTGCGCAAGCGCATGGAGGAATGGCAGCCCCTGGGCTTGCGGATGTACTGGCTCAGCGGAGACGAAGCACGCCAGCGTGAACCGCTGCTGGCACCCGATACCTGCGGCGCTATCTACGCGCCCGAGGAGTCCCAGGTCAGGGCTCCGCTGCTTGTGAAGGCGTTCGCGCAGGCGGCTACCAGGCTTGGCGCGGTTTTCTACGGCCACAGGGAGATCAATGGTATACAGCGTCATGGAATGAAGGTGACAGGCGTACATACAAACGTGGGCGAAACGATTGCCTGTGATCACCTGGTGGTAGCAGCCGGGGCGTGGGCGGCACGCTGTGGCGACTGGCTGGGATTCGAACTGCCCGTCAGCCCTTTGCGCGGCCAGATTCTTTCTTTACGGCAACCAGGGCTACCCTCGCCACCATTGCGGCATATCGTTTTTGGCGAGGCGATCTACCTGGCGCCGAAAGAGGATGGAACGATCGTTGTAGGCGCAACAAAAGAGGAAGTAGGCTTCAATGCACATGTCACGGCGGATGGAGTTATATGGCTGCTTGAAACTGCCATGAAGCTCGCGCCTATGCTCAGAAAGAGTGCTGTGGAAGCGCTGTGGGCAGGGCTGCGCCCAAAGACGCCCGACGGACAACCTATCCTGGGAGCAGCGCCAAACTGGGAGAATGTGACGCTCGCCACGGGGCATAATAGCGTGGGGGTGCTTTTGAGCGCTATTACAGGGCAAAGCGTCGCTGAGCTTGTTGCTACAGGGCGAACTTCCGGAATTATAGCTCCCTTCGCGCTGACGAGGTTCAATAAGGAATGACCAGCCGGGCAGGGCGACCGCAAGAAATGTAGGGGCGGGGCTTGCCCCCGTACTGTCGCGACACCCCTGCCCTGTCGCGACACCCCCGCCCCAGCCGGGCGACCGCGAGGGTCGCCCCTACATTTCTATAATTGATTGACCAATTTCTTGGAGTAAGGAGACTGAAGGATGGCTTTACTTGATCTGTCAGCGGACGAGTTGCTCACAACAACGCGGTCGGTGCGGAAGCGGCTGGATTTTGCGCGGCCAGTAGAAGCGGAGTTGATTCGAGAATGCCTGGAAATTGCGGCGCAGGCGCCCACAGGCGGGAACCGGCAGAACTGGCACTTCGTGGTGGTGACCGATGCGCAGCAGCGACAGGCGTTGGGGGACATCTACCGGCGGGGTTTCGCCCTGTACCTCCAACGAGCATTATCTACTTACTCAGGCAGCAAGCTCACGCGAGAGCAAATGACGACGCTCGTAAGGGTGAGGGATTCTTCGCAGTACCTGGCCGACCATATGTACGAGGTGCCGGTGCTGGTCGTTCCATGTATCCAGGGGCGAGTCGATGGGCTATCGCCCGTTGACCAGGCTGGTACCTGGGGTTCGATTCTACCTGCTACGTGGAGCTTCATGCTGGCAGCCCGCGCTCGTGGTTTAGGGACATGCTGGACGACGGTTCACCTCTCCTACGAGCAAGAGGCGGCCGAGGCGCTGGGCATTCCCTTTGAAAAGGTGTCGCAGGCCGGGCTGATCCCAGTGGCTTATACGCTTGGAACTGAGTTCAAGCCTGCTGGACGAGTGTCATTGGATTCAATCGTGCATTGGGACAGGTGGTGAGCGCTAAGGGAAGGATACAACCGTGCCGGTGCTGGCGCTTTGTTGAGCGGCTTCGATGACACGCAGGGAGGCCACGGCGCCGGCGGGGTCTACAGGCGGTGGGCCGCCTGTTAAAAGGGCGTCGCGTAGAAGGGCATAGTAGCGCTCGTAAGCGCCGGGGAGGGTCTCAAGCGAGCCGTCGATATGCACGCCGTTGAAATCGGTGGAAAGGCGCCCCCAACGTTCTCTGGGCTCCTGACCCCAACCCTGGTCGCCAGGGCGCATGCCCGCCTTGAGCGCGTCTTCCTGGGGATCTACGCCCCATTTTTCATATGTGCCATTTAAACCGTTGACACGCAGGCGAGGCCCGGGATTGCGTGCGACGAGGCTCATCCAGAGGTGGGCGCGCACGCCGTCAGGGAAGGTGAGCGCAACAAAGGTATCGTCGTCCACCTGTGCAGTGGGACGCCGCCTGTCTACTTCGGCGTAGACGCTCACGGGCTGTCCAAACAGCAGCAGCGCCTGGTCAATCAGATGACTGCCTAGATCAAAAAGCAGTCCCCCAGCTTCCTCAGGAGCAGAAAGCTCACGCCAGGCACCTGGCCGTGGTTCTGCACGATAGCGATCGAAGCGAGACTCAAAGCGTATGATGGAGCCAAGCAGGTCAGTAGCGATCAATTGACGTACCATGAGAAAATCACCATCCCAGCGCCGGTTCTGGAAGACTGTGAGGAGCTTAGCGGTACGCCTGCTGGTCTCGATGAGTTGTTCGGCAGCGGTGACGGATGCAGCAAACGGTTTGTCGATAACGACGGGTAAATCGGCATTCATTGCAGCCAGGCCAAGAGGGAGATGTGCCCGGTTAGGAGCTGCTACCACCACAAGATCGTAGTCCGAAGCATCGCGCCAGAGGTCCTGAGCAGTCGAAAGAATAGCTGAGCCTGGGAAGTCGCGCCGGGCTTGCTCTCGACGTTCGGGATGGTTGGTCACTATGGCGGCAACCGTCATTCCTGGGGTGCAGGCAATCAGGGGCGCATGGAAAACAGAGCCCGCGAGCCCGTAGCCGATGATCGCTGCACGTAAGGGGCTGGTAGCGCCTTCAACAATGTTCTCTGGCATATTGTTCCTCCAGGCTACTGTTTGAATCCACCTTGCTACTGGGATAGTAGGGAGACCAGGATTATGGTATTATTGACGAAATGTATTAAGCATCTTCTACTTACATAACATATTACCCTTTTACTGGGAACAGAGAATAGTACTTCTGAGAGCGTGTCTGATTCTCAGAGGCTTCGCCCTCTCTCGCCGAGTGCTCGCGCGGCTTCGCCGCGCAAAATTTTAGTATGTTGTGTGGAACATGCGCTTCGCGCATGTTCCACACAACATACTAAAACAGGCAAGCGCTTGCAAGCGACCGTGATGGAAATCAGACAGACTTTGAGTCAAATTGCTGAGATCTAAATAAATTTTTAGAAAGTGGGGACAGGACTCGTCTAGTGAAAAGGAGGATATTCACCTGGCTTGTATGGGCGGTGTGCTTAAGTACGCTCATGGCGCTGACCGCGCGCATAGTTACGCAGTTCACCACACCTCCTCCTCCGCATCGACTGGTCTTTGAAGAGGATATTCCCCTACCAGGGGCGCTACCGGATACATATCGAACGACCCAGAATCCCCTGGCGCCCGGCGTAGCGGTACTTTTTGATCATTTTGATTTCCAGGCTCTAGATGCGCAAAATCATTTGCTGTTCATTGCTCATACGGGGCCATCACCTGACCGGGAACAGCAAGTGAATCCTGATTTTGATCCCGCGACCGATGCCAGGACGGACGGCAATGTCATCGTCTTCGATACTGTGCGCAAGAAGGTAATCGGGCTGCTGGATATCCCGCAAGTCGCGGGTATTGTCATTGCCCCCGATCTCCAGAAGGTTTACGCTGCCGACTCGAACGACAATATCATCTATTCGATTAACGAGTTTACGTTACATGCCACTCCTATTGAATTACAAGCTAATGACAGTCCAGATGCGCTGGAATACGATAAGACCGATCACCTGATTTTTGTCTCCAACCCGGGTACTCCTGCCAACCCGGACGAAAGCCAGGTGATTGAGCGGAAAAACCAAAATGAGACCCTGATTGATGCACTGACCGACACGGTGGTGGCGAGGATTCCGCTGGGCATCGATGGACAATGGGGAGATGATGTAGGGCATGTGCGTTTTGATCACGGGCTGCACCGCGTCTTTGTGGCGGTGCAGCAGTTGCCCAATCCAGATGACCCCAATCCCAATGTACTGCCTCCGCCCGGCACGGCCTGGCTGGTCGAAATCGATCCTGCTACCCGGAGCGTGATTATGCGCATGCCGTTGCCATATAATTGTCTCACGCCTCATGGACTGGCTATCGACACACACGAGCATATTGCTTTTATTGCATGCGTTGATGAAAACCCACCAAGCCTTGTACGGGTGGATCTGCGAAGCATGCAGGTCATGCCTGAAGCACCCTGGCCGGTGGAAGTCAACCCTGATATTATTGCGTTAGACCGGCCCCTGCACCTGATGTACGTGGCCTGCGGAGCGGGGTTGTCCCTCTTTAGAGAAGACGGGCGGGCACTGGTGTGGGTAGGAAATTATGTTTTCGGGATCAATACGCACACGATAGCAGTGGACGAGGGGACACACGAGATTTATCTGCCGATCACGCGCGTAGGAAACCGGCCCGTCCTGCGGATCATGCGTTATAACGCGAACGGCGTATGAGGGAGTTCTTCGTACTGGAGCACGATGGAGGAGTCGATAGAAATACGATCTCCATTGAGGAGAGCAATTTTGTCGATGCGCCGTCCCTGGTAGCTCAATCCGTTTAAACTCTCCGCGTCTTCTATTACCCAGCGCCCGTCCTGCCGGTGAATGAGCGCGTGGAAACGCGAAACACGCTGCGACGGTATCTGGATATCACTCGTAGGGAAGCGGCCAATCGTGAGTATTGATTTGTCCAGTTGATATTTTTCTACGATTTTCCCGTTCATTTCGACGAGGATGCGAGCTTTGATGGATATGTTTGTTTCTTTTCTCTTGCGCACGCGTTCGCTCTCTCGTGTTTTGCTCCTCTTGTCTGCATGCCCATTGGATGAAGGCAGGAGGACCGGTGTGGCGGGCACGGACACAATGTGTGGCAGTTCAAGCGAGTGCGGCGAGAGAGGGTGCACACGAGGATCTTTACGGGTCCGTGAGGCTGTACGCACCGGGATAGCTGCAAGCCGCTCTGTCACGGCAGTCAATGGCGACACCGACCACAAGGGAGCTGTATCTGAAAATGCTGACAGAATAAGGGTGTCTTCGCCATCATCCCAATCCAGGTTGTAGCGATTTTGTTCTTCGAGCAAGCTCGCAAAGAAGCCTTTTTTGCGTTTTAGCTCTTTGAAGGTACCGCGTTCGATAATCCGGCCGTGATGCATGACCATGATTTCATCGACATGGCCGAGGGCACTGAGGCGATGAGAAATCGTTAAGACAGTACGCCCGGCGATGAGGGTATTCAAGGCATGCATGACCTCTGCTTCCGCCTCGACATCCAGGTTTGCGGTTGGTTCGTCGAGGATGAGAATGGGGGAATCGCGCAAAATAGCGCGAGCGATAGCCAGCCGCTGGCGCTGGCCAGCAGAGAAATTGTTGCCTTGCTCGCGTACGATAGTCTCGTACCCATCCGGCAAGCTTATGATGTGTTCGTGGATATTGGCTTTTTGGGCGGCATCGATGACCTCTTCCAGAGAGGATCCGGGGCGACCGATCTCGATATTCTCGCGGACAGTGCCCGCGAAGAGTACAGAGTCTTGTAGCACCATGCTGACATTCTGGCGCAGTACCTGTAATGGATAGTTGCGCGTATCGATGCCATCAATTTTGAGAGAACCCTCATCGATCTGGTAGAAGCGCGGGATCAATTTTGCGAGGGTGGTTTTGCCGCTGCCGGAGTAACCGACCAGGGCAACACGGCGTCCTGCAGGGATATGAAGCGAGATGCCTTTGAGTATTGGCTGCTCTTTCAGGTAAGCGAAGGTGACATTCTCAAAGCTAATATCGCCTATAAGTCTCTGCGGGCCATCGTAGGCAATGCCGGTATCGACCACTTCCGGAGCCTGGTCAAACACTTCCTGGATACGCTCGGCGCCGGAGGCGCCATTACTGGCCAGGGTAGCCAGCTTTGAGAGGTCGCGCATGGGCTGGTACAACATCTTAAGATAGGTAAGGAAGAGGACCAAGGTTCCGACATCGATGGTTGACGCACTGATGGCAACAAAGGTAAGGTTGAAGCCATAACCTGCCGCGACATAGCCTCCCACGCCCACAACAATGATAGTACCCAGGACGACGAGGATTGAAACAAGCGGGGTGAACTGAGCCTGCAGCCTACCAGCACGCAGCCCGGCCTCGCGGTGGGTACCGACGTGGCGTCCGAAACGGACATTCTCGCGCTTTTCGAGGGTGAAGGCGCGGATCACGGCAAGCGCATTGATATCCTCGGTGGCGATATCGGCTATTTTGCCGGCGGCCCTGGCTTTCTTTCTGGCGGCAGCTTTGATACCACCAGTATAGCCCGAGACGAGCAGGAAGAGTACAGGAGCAATGGCAAGGGCGAGCAGGGTGTATTCCGGGCTGATCAAAAGCATGATGGCGGCGACGCCGAGCAGTGTCAGAGTACCCGCGAGCAGGTCTACCAGGCCATCGGTGACCAGTTTTTCGATATCAGCGATGTTACCGGTCACACGCTGTACCAGGTCACCTTTTTTTTGCTTTTCGTGCCAGTCCATCGAGAGGCGCTGCAAGTGATCAAACAATTGTGCGCGCAAGCGCGCGCCCAGATTCTGGGCAACAAAGGTGGCAAGGAAGAGTTCAAGGTAGACCAGAAGGGCGCTCAGCGTGCCAAATATGGCCAGCAGCAGCAGGGAAAAAACGATGACGCCTATGACGCTGTGCTGTGTGATTCTGGGATGAAGGACCGAATTCGGGTCAGACGGCGAAGCCGGACATGGAGCAGGCGGCGGCTGTCCTGGTACCGTGCTGGGGGGTATTGGACGCAAAGTTGGATCGAGCGCAGGTGTATCAAAAGCCGTGAGAAGGCCATCCAGAAATGGGAAGGTGCAGGCCGGGTCCGATCCTGGATTGCCGACCTTACTGGGAATAAACTTGAGTGGCATGGCCGCGATAAGGTCGCAACTGACCTGAGCAACGGCCACCAGGATGGCAATGATTACCAGGAAGCGATATCCATCGAGATTACGATAGAGAAATTTGAATAAGAAGATCAACTGTTTTCTCCCTGCTTATAGGATAGGTATATTACATACATAACGTTTGACAGAGCATAGCTAACAATGCAGTTAAGCACAGGTTACGGATACATTTCTGCGATAGGCTGAGCAGTTGTGCGCAATTGTTTATCAAGAGGTTGTAGGATATCCGCGACGCCGAGCCGCTGCAGCTGGACGCGCCTGGCAACATGAAGGATATAGGTCGAGACAAGCGTCACGGCTCCCGGCACATGGCCAAAGCTGGGGAAGTCGTTGATGTCTACGATGACCGGGCCGTGCGTCGTGGAAACGACGTCTAGCCCATAAATGTCCAGGCCAAAGAGTTGACCAACCTGCAAGGCAAGTACGCGTAGTTCCGGTGTGACAGGAATCAGGCGCTTGCGTACCTTTACATCGGGGTGCAACGGCGATCTCTTAGCGACGGCATAAACCTCTTTGCCAGCAACATAGAGCTTGACATCGAAGCCGGTGTTTTCGATATAGCGTTGTGCCAGGAAGAAGCCATTTTTGGATTCAGCCATATGCAGCGTCTCAAGGTCTGCCGGTGTATCTACACGGTAGATGCCATGGCAGGAACTGCCATTGGTGGGTTTGATGACGAGTGGGTAGTATGCCAGGGGCACCTGTTCGAGCAAGTGTGGATGGGCCACAAAGTAGGTAGGCGGAATGGGCAAGCAGCTGCGATGGGCAAAGGCCGTGGCAACGGCTTTGTCGCGCACACGGCGAATAGCCCGAGAGTTATTGATGGTTGGGATGCCCGCCGCTTCCGCGGCCTCCAAGATACTGAGGCCAGGGCCATCTGAGACAGTTTTCAGTACGTAAGCATCATAACCCTGATTGCCAAGATCACATAAGCTGGTGATAGTTAGAGATGGTTCCAAGATATCGACGCTATGACCCCATTGCAGAAGCTGCTGTGCGATGACTGCCGGCATCGGTTCATCTTTATACTGCTCTTCAATGACGAAACAGAAACGCATGTTGGCCTCTTCTTAAGAAAAAGCTCTCGAAAATCGTAGAGGGATTGGCGTCGTTTTCCCGGACCTGGCTATAACGGGCTAGTAACAAGGTTGGTTATTGCGGGATAGGGCGCATAGCCTGTCTTTGAGAGCCCAGCAATAGCAATATAACATACTCTTAAAGCTTTGGGAATATCCCTTAACATTAATTTAACAATACATACGATAAGGGGTAACATTTTTCTTTTATGGGATTTGTGCTTTTTGGGTAGTCACTCTGTATAGAGGTGATAAAGATGTGTCAAATGGCACGATCCCGCTTCCAGAGCGGCCTCATGAGATCGGTGCCTGTATACCTTAAGATGGCTCTAGAGGCGTATCACCTCTATCGAGAGTGACTACCGCTTTTTGGGAAGTGGAGAGAAAGAGGAAGGTTGCCGGAGAAGGTCAAGACAAGATCGAGGCCCTAATGTGGATGGGTTGAAACCTCAAGAGTCACTCTAGCTTCAGTTGAAATCGACGTGCTGGCCCCAGGTCAAGTTGGGACTGTTGTAAAGCACGAACTGCAAGGTTGCTCCATGCTCCAGGGCGGTAAAGGGAAGCCAGGCGCTGGCATAATTCTGGCCATTCAGACTCAGGTTCTGGATATAGGGCATACTGGATGGCGAACCATCTATTGCTTGCCCGATGATATGCAGTTGGTGGCCATTACCTAAATGAATGGTGAGCGACGGGAAGAGAGGGCTGCCCAGCAAGAAGCCTGCCACGCCGGGAATTTCTGGATAGAGCCCCATGGCTGCGAATACGTACCAGGAGGACATGGCCCCGCCATCATCGTTACCAGGCAGGCCATCGGGCCCGGCGCCGAAAAGCTGGGTCTCGATGCGGCGCACGACTTCCTGCGTTCGATAGGGAGCACCGGCAGCATCAAATTCCCAGGGCACCGCGAACCCCGGTTCGTTCCCCATGAAGGCATGCGAACTGCCTTGCCCGGCATTCAACTGCTCGAAGAAGCTGTTGAGGCGATCGATCGTCTCGTTGTTGCCGCCCATCATGGAGAAAAGGCCATCTAAATCCTGGGGGACAAGCCAGGTGTATTGCACGCTGTCACCTTCCGCAAAGCCATTACCGCTTGTCGGATTGAAATTGGCAATGAAGGTGCCATTGTGGCTGCGCGGCTCGATGTAGCCTGTTGCAGGATTGAAAAGGTGTTTCCAGTTTTGCGACCGCTGCTGGTA
>WNGL01007265.1_pt1 | contig 15349 bp, 15 predicted proteins | sample 5400591 | NCBI WGS metagenome assembly WNGL01 (sample SAMN13153377, study PRJNA577476) | soil metagenome | isolation source: 80 cm soil or saprolite under Garry oak tree replicate 1 | place: USA:California | collected 2016-06-15
ATGTCGGCCGTCACACCATCCAGTGCCTCACGTACCGACGGGCCATGCCACGCCTCGCCATAGAAGGCACGCTTCAGTTGATCTGCGATACGTTCTGTTTCTTTCATGCGTTTATTAGCCTGTGTATCCATCTCAGAGGCAGGTTGATCCGGTTCGGAACGACTTGACTCCGCCCCGGAAGCAAGTGTTTTCGTGACGGAACAGCCTGTTTCCGCGAAAAAGCAAGGTTTCCTGGACCGGAACCAGGTTGCATTGTGCGGAACAAAGTGTCTTCGTCACGAAGCAATGTTGGTTCATGAAAAAGCAACTTCGTTTTGCGGCGAAGCCACCTTGCTTTTTGAAAAACCAATATTGCTTTGCGCCAATGTAATGTTGCAATTTGAGAAATCAATGTTGCTTTACGCCCGAGCAATGTGTCTCCGGAGCGGGTAACGCTACCTCTTTGAGGGAGAAGAACTTCCACGCGGTAAAACAAATTAACTCGGTGGCTGAGCAATGTTGCTCGGCGATAAAGCAAAGTATCACGGTGAGGGATCGAATTGTCTTCGCCATAAAGAAGACTGTCGGCGTGACCCGGATAACCGGCGCCGTCAGGGCAGTACCAGTGTCGGTCGCGAAGAAAAGCATCAATGACGCGTTGCCGGTTATCTCGGAGACGGAGTTCATCTTGCCGCCCGGGCCTGGGACTGAGGCCGAACTGGCCAAAGTACGACCTGGGCGATCGGAACACCGCAAAGCGAAATGCATCCTTCCAGGTTTGGGGGACGCGTGGACCCGCTCAGAATCCAGCCCGAAGCCTGGGAATCTTCTATGGAGACGATCAAAAACAGAACCGCTGGGTGCTGAAGTTCGAAGACCCGCGCATTCTGGCGGAAATCGACTCGGTTTTTGTGACGATCGAACCGCCAGGCGGAAGGTGCCAAGCCCACGGGCCGCAAATTCCTTTACGCATACCTCAACGCGAATCCCAATCATCCATAAACCTGCGTTCGGTACGGACAGTGAGTTTCGCCACGGTCGGAAACCACTTCATCGAGCCGAATCCTTCTCAGAGCCACGCTTCATTTCAACGAGCTATAATGCGATTATGTTCAAGCACGGCGAGGCTTCGATGAGTACACGCACTGAAAATTACCTTGAGGCAGTGGAACACCTTCCTGAAGATGCTCTTCTGGTGCTGCATAACGTCAGTTGGTCCGAGTATGAAGAGTTGCTGGAAGACCTGCTGAGCTGGCCCGGAATGCGTGTCGCGTACAACAAAGGAAGGCTGGAAGTCATGAGTCCGTCGCCCAAGCACGAGAGAATCAAGGTATTCATTGACCACCTGGTTGCTGCGTTCTGCGATGACAGAGGCATTGAGATGGAAGACCTCGGCTCGACAACATATAAGCGAAAGCGAGATGAACAGGGAGCAGAACCTGACGTTTGTTTTTATGTGACCAACCTGGAACACATCATTGGGAAGGACAAAATCAATCCTGATTCCGATCCGCTTCCCGACGTCGTTGTAGAGATCGATATCAGCAATGAATCTGCCCACAAGTTCGAGATTTATGCGAGCTTCGGAGTTCCTGAAATATGGCGTTACGAAGGAACCCGCATGCACCTGTTTCAGCTTTCTGGTAAACAGTACATCGAGATCTCAGACAGCCGATGCTTTCCCGGCCTCAGCGCGAGCGTTCTCACTGACTTTATTGAAGAAAGCACTACAAAAGGCCGAACTGCAGCTCTCCGAGATTTTCGGCAGTGGCTGCGCACGAAAACGGTGTAACTGCCTTCCCTATCACTGCGTCGGACGGAGCACTTCTTCTTTTGCTCACCGAAGGATTCTGCCGCCTGCTTCGATTGTAGTAGTGGAGTAGTCAAGACGTATCTGCTGCGTCAGCCTTGTCATACCCTGCAGTTGTGTCGGTCGAAACCGGTAGCGGCCAACTGGCCGCTACCGGCGAACAGGGAGCACTTGCTACGAGTCCCTCATTGGTCGGTGTCATCGTCGTCATCGTCGTCATCCGGATGAACCGGTCGTAGAGTATGCGTGAACACAAAACGGCCGATCTGATTTCCCGGTTTGATCCCGTCTTCGACGGCAGAACGGAAGTGAATTCCCGCATAAATGCGCGATTCGCCGTTCTCGGCGGCGGCTTGGGAAAATCTTGTAAACGAACGGGTCAAGCCCGCAAATGGCGCGCCGCTTGTCGTCGTAAACGGAACATTGTCTGCACGGAAGAACCGGCGCAATACTTCCGAAGCTGCACCGCCCAGGACGCTATGTGTGGACGTGTAATCGGGAATCGCCGGCGTATTGAGCAATGAGGACCACGCCGGATCGGCGACTGTTCTATCATTTCCGTCCGTGTCGCCGACGCGGATCGCGGTCACCGGCCGCCAGAAATTGAATTCATACTTTGTCACGTATCCAGCGATGTACCCGTCGGCAATCGCGACGTTGATGAGCGCGAGCAGACGCGCCGTTTCCCAGAAGTCTAGGCCCCGAAATTCCGACATCACGATCTTCGACTCTGCAACCGGGCACGTTCATTCCCACGGGCAAGTATGACCACGCCTCGCATTGGCCATACAGGCACGCTGCTCATGGCGCACCGAAGACATCCTCCAGGCAAAGATCTGGGCCGCCATGAAGGCAGATCGCCGTCAGAGCAAGCAGTCTTCCGGTTCCCCAAGCAGTAAAAAGACCTTGCCGACATTGCCCGCATCCTTGAAGTGTCTCAGGCACTCGCAGTCGCGTTCCGGCCGAATCGCTGGGCAAACTGGTGTGATGTGTTTCTGGACGCTATGAGGGAATATTGTACTTCTGCATGTAATGCCGGAAGGAGCGATAGGACATACGGAGGAGTTCGGCGGCTTTGACCTGAACCCCGTTTGTGCGGCGAAGGGCTTCTTCGAGGAATCCTTTTTGGAGATCTTCCACGAAGGTTTCGAGATCGAACCCTTGGTCGGGGAAATTCGTCATGGCGCGCATCCGAGGAGTGGTCGAGACGCTTTCGGGAAGATGCTGCGCGGAGAGCTCCTCTGAAGTTTCCAAAATGAACGCGCGCTCCATGGCATTCTCCAGCTCTCGGACATTGCCTGGCCAGTCATAAATCTCCATTTTCTTCAGTGCTTCATCGGAGATCCGTTCGATTCGCTTGGACATCGAGGAATTCAGCCGCGCCAAAAAATGGTCCGCCAACAGGGGTATGTCGTCCCGGCGCTGGCGCAATGGCGGAAGATCGAGGGGGATGACACTGATCCGGTAAAAAAGGTCTTCACGGAATTGATTCTCCGCGACCATCTCCGACAGATCGCGATTGGTTGCGGAGATGATTCGAACGTCCACGGATATTTCTTCCGTCCCTCCAACCCGGCGGAATGTCCTTTCCTGCAACACCCGAAGCAGCTTCACTTGCATCGCCTGGCTCGTGTCTCCGACCTCATCCAAAAAAATCGTTCCCTTATCCGCGACTTCGAATAGGCCCTTCTTGTTGGCCGTTGCCCCAGTAAATGCTCCCCTCACATACCCAAACAGTTCGCTTTCCAGGAGCGTTTCGGTGAACGCGCCACAGTTCACGGAAATGAACGATTCCTCGGCGCGCGGGCTGTTCAGGTGGATGGCCTTGGCGACGAGTTCTTTCCCCGTACCGCTTTCTCCGGTGATCATCACGGTGCTGTTTGTCGCGCTGACCACTTCGATCATCTTGAAGAGCTCCTGCATCTTCTTGCTCTTCCCGATGAGATTTCCCATTCCATGTACTTTGCGGAACTCGCGCCGCAGGTACGTGTTTTCTTCGCGCAGGCGGCGATTTTCCAGCGCGCTGTAGACAACGAACTTCAGTTCTTCGATAAAATTCTCGGTCTTGAGGATGTAATCGAACGCACCCATTTTGAGCGCTTGGATTGCGGTCTCGGTGGTCGCAAAGGCGGTGAGCAGGATGAAATGGCCGCTGTAATTCGTGGCTCGGAGCTCGCGAAGGAAATCGATGCCCGACATATCGGCCATTTTGATGTCCGATATTACCAAATCGATGTCCGTTCCCTTCACCAGCGCCAAACCTTCTTCGGCATTGGATGCACTGGTGACCTGAAATCCTTCCTTCTTCAGGAAGATTTCAAGCAGCTCCCGGATAGATCGCTCGTCGTCGACGATGAGAATCTTGGCGCGTTTAGGCATTACAGATCAATGACAAAAGTCGTCCCCATCCCTTTGCGGGATTTAACGGCTATGGAGCCGTTGTGCGCGTTAACAATCTGATAAACAATCGGCAGCCCGAGCCCTGTTCCGTTCCGAAATGAGGAGTTGAAAGGGACAAATAACTTTTTGACGTCCTCTTCACCGAGCCCGATTCCCGTGTCCTCGAAACGAATGCGAGCATTTCCATTGCGCGCTTCAAGACTGATGGTCAGCGTTCCACCCTCGGGCATGGCCTTGAAGGCGTTCGACGCGAGATTATAGAACACCTGACGCATCATGCTCTCGTCCACTTCAGATTTAACGGCACGCAGGCGTGTTTCGATCTTGTGTGAAGGCTTCAGCTCCGGACTGTTTCGCATCAATTGCACCGTTTCCGAAATGAGTTCGGATAGATCCACGCTGCGGCGTTTCGGCGACGCCGGCCGGGCATAAGAAAGGAATTCCGTAATGGTCCGGTTCAATCGTTCTGTTTCTCGAGTGATGATATCCACCAGTTGGCGTTGGTCGGGACCCAAGCTAAGGTCGGTTTTGAGCAGATCGAACGATCCGGCAATCGACGCGAGTGGGTTTCGGATTTCGTGGGCGATCCCGGCAGACATTGCCCCGATCGCGGCCATTTGCTCCTTTTGCCGCACCTGCTGCTCGAGTGCGCGCAACTCCGTCACGTCGTCAAAACACCAGACATAACCCGCCGTGTTCTTCTCGTCGATCATGACCGGTGAGACGGCGAACCGCAAGTGGATGCTTTGTCCGTCGCGTCGAGTGGTAGGAATCTCGAAACGCGCCGAACTGATTTTCGGAAGCATGCCCGGAAAGACTTCCCAGATCGTCAGACGCAACGCCTGCTCCAAGCGATATCTCGTAATCTCTTCGGCCGCATGATTGAACAGATAAATGCGGCCTTCGAGATCGGTCGTGACGATGCCGCTGGCAAGGCTGTCCACAATCCGGTCGCTGAATGCTTTTAGGAAAGCGATCTGGCCGGTCGACTTCTCCAGTTGTGCGCCCGTCCGTTGCCAGCTCTCGGCCAGAAAGTTCGAAAGGAAAGCCACCGAACAGAATCCGAAGATATTCAAACTGACGATGTATTGCAGCGATGGCAGGTCCGGCCACACGTTGGTAGTCGACGGGATGTAGCCGAACCAGCCAAGGTCCATGTGCGCGAGATGGATCACCGAGCTGGCCGTTGCAGACATGAAAGCGCCACGCCGCTCCAGGAGGATGCTCGACATTACAATTTCCAGGAAGTACAGGGAGGAGAATAAGCTGTCAACGCCGCCCGTGCGGTTGACGGTCCACGTAATCAGGAAAAGATCGAGAGCAATTTGAGCGTAGGCTTGCCAAACGTATGACTTGTTCAGCCGGAGAAGGACGAACCAGCATGCCGATAGTCCGTAAACAACCGCCAGCAGGACAAAAATATCCGGCTGTACTATCTTGCGCGTGCCTTCGCCGGCGACAAATATCGAAAAGACCGCCAGGCGGACATAGATGAGGCGCAGGAGCCACTTTCGCCGATCCATGACGGCGATCTCAGCCATCGTTTTATTTACTCAATTGTCCAACCAGCGTAAAGATGGGCAAATACATCGAAATTACGATACCGCCGACAATCACGCCCAGGACCACGATCATCGCCGGTTCCAGCGCTGTCATCAGGTCCCCGACCGCGGCGTCCACTTCTTCTTCGTAGAAATCGGCGATCTTGGTGAGCATCGACTCGAGAGCGCCTGCCTGTTCGCCGACTCCGATCATCGAAACGACCATCGAAGGAAAGACACCGGAAGCCCTCAGAGGATCCACAATCGTGCGGCCTTCCGCAATAGCGTTCTTCACGTTTAGGATAGCCTCTTCGATGATCGCATTACCAGACGTTCGCGCTGTAATGTCCAGGCAGTCCAGAATCGGCACTCCGCTGGCGATAAGCGTCGCCATGGTTCGGGTAAACCGGGCCACCGCGATTTTTCGCAACAATGGACCGAAAATAGGAGCTTTCAGCAAGAGTCCGTCCACGGTGTAACGGCCTTTCGGTGTTGCGTAGTAAGACTTGAACATGAAGACGAGAATGCCCAGTCCTATGAATACGAAGATACCGTAGCTGCCCACGAACTGGCTCGCGCCAATCACAATGCGTGTGGGCAGCGGCAAATCCACGTTCATGCTGTTGAACAGTTCGGTAAAGGCCGGCACCACTTTCCACAAGATCAGAGTGATAACGGAGGCCGCAATGAGCACAACGGCAACTGGGTAGACCATGGCCGATTGCACGGCCCGCTTCAGTTTGACGGCTTTTTCGATGTATACGGAAAGGCGCTGAAAGATCGTATCGAGAATACCGCCCGTTTCGCCAGCCGCCACCATGTTCGTGTACAGCTCGTCGAATATCTTCGGAGACATTTTCATCGAAGCCGCCAGGTTATTGCCGGATTCGACTTCCCTGGTCACATTTTGAATGGCAGCACGGAACTTCTTGTTCTCCTGGGTCTCTGCCAGGATCTGAAGACATTGCACCAGCGGCACCCCGGAATCGATCATAACCGAAAACTGGCGCGTGAAAACGGCGATGTCCTTGGGTGTCGGACTACCTCCGAACTCCAGATTGAAGGTCCTCGCCTTCTTCTCTTGAGCGTCCAGGAGGAAGACCTGTTCACGCCTCAGCGCCAGTGCAAGAGCTTGCCTGCTGTCGGCGGCGCGCTCCCCCGCTACAGCCTGGCCTTGCCGGTTTCGTCCTTTAAATGAGAAGTTTGGCATAGTTACCTCGAATCGCCTTCGAATTTTATGAATAGGTCATCCAGAATAGAAACAAAAAGTTGGATCAATAGTTTGTCTGAGGCCCGACAAATGTACAATTGTGAGGCAAAACGTGTAGTAAAGGTCCCCAAAACCGTATGAAGGTGCCGCCACAAACAACGAAGCTCTATGTCGCGGGGTTCTTCCTCCTCACGTTGGCCCTGTTGGTGTTTGTGCAAGCCGCATTCAACCTGGATCCATTCCTGAGTCCATCCGAGCCGGATCAGATTGTCCTTCTGTACACGCTCTCGACGTTCATATTCCTTGTACTTCTCATTTTTGGGTTTGTACTTCTTCGCACCTTAATCAAGGTCTGGGCGGAGCGAAAGCAACAGAAACCTGGCTCGAAGTTCAAAACAAAGCTAGTGGTTTCGCTGATCCTGCTGACACTGATTCCGGCCACCTGCCTCTTCCTGTTCGCTTTCGGACTGGTGAATCGGAGCATCGTGAAGTGGTTCAGCGTTCCGGTCGACCAGATTTTCGAGGCCACGGCCGATCTGAGCGGGGAATGGAGAGACGAGCACGAGTCGATCGCCCGCAGTATTCTGGATCTCGGACAGGAACCCCGGGAAGACCTCGGACGCCTACGCCAGACCTTCCAGTTGAAGGCTTTCATGGTGCTGGACGAAGATGGCCATCTGCTCCGTTCTTCCGGTGAGCCGGGCGTTCTCCAGTCGCGCCTTCCGGACCAAATCATTTCGGCTCTGGGTGATCGTGCCGAGGCGTTTATGCAAATTGCCCCTTACTGGATTGGCGTCCGGAGTATCCAGGGCCGACAGGGCAGGCAAATTCTCGCTGCGGTGTTCCCCACGCCGCAGAGAATTATCGAGCTGACATCAAAGATCGCTGACGAGCGGGCCAACTACAGTGCCCTCGTTCAGAACCAGAAGTTTTATCGCGACATTTACGTCGCCATACTTTTGATCATGACTGTGCTGGTTCTCTTCGCAGCAGTTTGGACCGGCCTTTTTCTTTCGAAACGAATAACGATTCCGATCGAGGCTCTTTCGGAGGCTACGCGTGAAATCTCGGCGGGTAACCTCGGCCATCGTGTCGAGATCGAAGCCCAGGATGAGCTTGGATTGCTTGTCACATTGTTTAATGACATGGCGGAGCAACTTCAAGGAACCACGCGTGAACTGGAAGCGCGGCGGCGGTACATGGAAATCATTCTGGAAAGCATCCCGACCGGTGTCATTTCGCTAGATCCTGACCTTGGTGTTAACAAGATCAATCGCGCTGCGCGCACCATGTTTCCCGTCAGTGCGGCCACGCTTGACCAGATCTTCTCCGGCGAGGATTTGACGTCCATTCACGAACTGCTCCGCGATGCCCAAACCAGCTCGGCCAGGCGCGAGATCGAATTCAACACGCACGGCCGCCCGATTCACAGCGCTGTCACTGCGACTCGGCTCACGACTGGTGGCTTCGTTCTGGTCATCGAAGACCTTACTGAAGTTGTCCGGGCGCAAAAGGCCAGTGCCTGGCGCGAAGTAGCGCGGCGTCTGGCTCACGAAATCAAGAATCCTCTGACGCCGATTCAGCTTTCGGCGGAGCGCATTTCGCGAAATATCGCCAGGCTTCCCGCAGCGCCGCCTCGTGTGACGAGTGTGATCGAGGAATGTGTCCAGGCGATCGTGGAAGAGGTCTCCAGCCTTAAGAACCTGGTCGACGAGTTCGTGCGGTTCGCGCGCTTGCCGGCAGTGTCACGCGTTCCGAACAGTATGAAGGACCTGGTCGGGAAAACCATGTCGCTTTATGAAGATCGCTTGCATGGAGTGACGGTTCTGGTAGATGTGCCTGACGATCTGCCACCCATCCTCATGGACTCACTTCAAATGAAGCGTGTGTTAGTAAACTTGCTGGACAATGCCCTGGAAGCCTTGTCGGAAGATTCTGTTCGAGAGCTGAAGATTCGTTGTGAGCTGGCCCGTCACGACACAATGGCGCGGCTGATCATTGAAGACACCGGCCGCGGGATTGCTCCTGAAGATCGCGATCGTCTTTTCACTCCATATTTCTCGACACGTGGGAACGGTACGGGTCTCGGCCTGGCCATCTCCAGCCGGATTGTTTCCGATCACGGCGGATATATTGCCGCAGAGCCAAATTCACCTAAAGGCACACGATTTGTGGTTGAGCTACCTGTATGCCAAGAATCCTCATTGTCGATGACGAGCCCGGCATCCGGCAGTCGCTGAAAGGCGTCTTCGAAGACGAAGGTTTCGCGACCGAAGCTGTGGCCAGCGGCGAAGAGTGTCTCGAAAAATTTGCCGAAGGTACTTACGACCTCGTCCTCCTGGATATTTGGCTGCCCGGTGCCGACGGCCTGGAAACGCTCCGCAAGCTACGGCAGAAATCGCCGGCGACCCACATCATCATGATCTCCGGTCATGCGACTATCGCCACAGCGGTCACCGCGACAAAGCTAGGAGCTTACGATTTCATCGAAAAGCCGCTCTCCCTCGAGCACATACTGCTGATCGCGCGCAACGCGCTGTCGCACCGGCGTTTGGAACAAGCGAATGATCTGCTTCGGCATCAATTGGAAGAGCGATTCAATATAGTTGGCGAAAGTATCCCCGTTAAAGCGCTGCGCAAGCAGATCGCGATCGTCGCTCCGACTAACAGCCGCGTCCTCATCTACGGCGAAAGTGGTACTGGGAAAGAGTTGGTCAGCCGGAATATTCATTTCATGAGTAGCCGCGCAAACTCGCCTTTTGTTGAAGTGAACTGCGCCGCAATCCCCGAAGAGCTGATCGAGAGCGAACTGTTCGGCCACACCAAAGGATCGTTCACCGGCGCAAGCGATGCGAAGAAAGGAAAGTTTGAGCTGGCCGACTGTGGGACTCTCTTTCTCGACGAGATCGGCGACATGTCGCTCAAAACCCAGGCCAAAGTCTTGCGTGCTGTCGAAGAACGCAGCTTTCAACCGATCGGTGCGCCGTCAGCCGTTCGCGTCGATGTCCGCGTGATCACCGCAACGAACAAGAACCTGCAGAACGAAATCGCGGCCGGCCGGTTCCGCGAGGACCTTTTCTATCGCCTGAACGTGATTCCGTTTGTCGTCCCGCCACTGCGCGAGCGCCGCGAAGACATACCGGTGCTCGCGCGGTATTTCATGCGCGTATTTTCGGCCGAACATGGACGCGGCCCCAAAGAGTTCAGCTCCGAGGCGCTGGACCTGCTCGTCGACTACTCCTGGCCCGGCAACGTCCGGGAACTCCGAAACGAAATCGAACGCCTCGTCATCATGGTCCAAGATGGCGCCATCCAGGCAAGAGACCTTTCGCTACCGAATGGAACCCACGCGGCGCGCGCTTCAACCCTCCACGAAGCCAGAGCCCAATACGAGCGCGAGTTCATCATTTCGAAGCTCAAAGAAAACAACTGGAACGTTTCCCAAACAGCCCGGCTTTTGGGTCTCGAACGCAGCTATCTTTATCGAAAGATGAAAACCTACGGCATCGAGAAATAGTGATCTGCCTATTGAGGATTACAGAATATAGTAACAAGTCGTTGACATTTCGAAAATCCAAATGTAGTCGCGGGCTTTAGCCCGCGTTCAATACCATGGGACAAACGCGGGCTAAAGCCCGCGACTACATTGTTTGGCCGGTCGGGTCAGGAGTGTCACTGTATTATGTAATCCTCAATAGTCCAAAGGCAGCCGCGGTTGCTTACTTAGAAAGTCCGGTAATTGGTGAACTGCAATTCCAGCCCGAAGTCTGCGGCCCGCAGCGATTGAATCGTCTCCTGAAGCAAGTCCCGGCTCTTGCCGCTGACCCTGACGAAATCGCCTTGAATCGAAGCCTGGACTCTGATCTTGCTGTCCTTGATCGTTTTGACGATTTCTTTGCATTTTTCGACGGGTATTCCCGATTGGATCGTAATCTCCTGACGCACGGTTGAGCCTGCCGCGGGCGTCATGGGCCCATAGGAGAAATTCTTGAGAGGAACTTTACGTTTGGCGAGTTTCTGCTGAAGGATGTCGACAACGGCCTTCACCTTGAAGTCATCGACGCTTTGTACAATCAGCTTTTTTTCTTTCTCGTTCAGGTCGATCTGGGATTTGGAATCTTTGAGATCGAATCGCGTCTGAACTTCTTTGCGTGCCTGCTGTACCGCGTTTAATACCTCTGGCATATCGACTATGGAGACGACATCGAAGCTATTGTCTGGCATAAGGCTAGTATAGCTGCGATGCGCTAAAATGGTTTCATGAGGCTCGCAAGTCTTCTTCGCCTGTGCTGCCCAATTTGCGGTAAGGGCCCGCTCTTCCGCGGTTATTTCGACAATCCGGAGCGCTGCCCTGCCTGCGGATACTACTTCATGCGGGAGACCGGATACTTTCTTCCACACGTTGCCGTTGGTTACGTTGCAACCGTCCTCGTTGCACTTGGATCATGGCCCGTGCTGCGCTATGTCTTCGGAATCCGGTCCCCAGCTTTGACGCTTGGCATTATGATCGCGGTGGCTCTTCTGTTCGGCATCTGGATCATCCGGTACTCCAAGGCAATTTGGCTCGCCATCGATCTGACCTTACATCCACCGGGCGCTGAGGACTTTGAATCAAGAGGCAGGTGAAGACAGCGGCGAATGACGCCATTCGCGTAATTCACGTAATCCGCGGCTGAAAATCTGATAGCATGCACCCACTTGCATGGCCTATCGCTGGATCATCCTTATTTTTGGAATGCTGGCTTACACGACCAGCTACTTTGCACGGACAAATTTCACGGGTATCGCGAAATTTGTGTCGGCGGATCTTGGTCTCGATAAGGCGGCGCTGGGCGTGATGGGATCCGTGTTTCTCTACGCTTATGCCCTGGCGCAAATGCCATGGGGTTTCGCATCCGACCGATGGGGAAGCCGAAAGGCGATTGGCCTGGGAGTTTTCCTGACGGCAATTACGCTGTGGGGATTCGCCCTCAGTGGCAGTTATAACGAACTGCTATTCTGGCGCACCACCAATGGTATCGCCGCAGCGGCCGTCTACGTCGCGATGGCGGGCGCGCTCTCGCGATGGTTCGCACCCAAAGAGCGAGGATTTTGCCAAGGCATATTCGCAGCCGTCGGAGCAACCATTGGCGAGGGAACCGCGAACCTGGTTCTCCCGTATCTTGCAATCAACATCGCCTCAGGCTGGCGGCAATCGACAGAAATTCTGGCGGGAATCATCGGCGGGATTGGAGTGGCGTGTGTGCTCTTCTTGCGATCTGCTCCGCCGGGCCAATCCGTGAGCGAGCGTAAGCCTCTCGAATGGTCGACAGTGAGAGACCTGCGCCTCTGGTGCTTCACACTGGTGTACTCCGGATCCATCATTGCGATTCGAATTCTCCCAATATGGCTCCCGATTTATGCCGCGGACATTTACATTAGCCAAGGAGTGCCTCTGGAACGAGCGGTGCTAGCTGCCGGTGTGCTGAGCACGCTTTACCTGGCGGGGCGACTCGGAGGCGTACCGCTTGCGGGTTTGATTTCAGACCGCCTCATTAGCCGTGGAATTTCTCGAAGGTCACTCGCTATCGGCTTCTTGTTCTTCACTGCGATTCTCTTCCAGCTCATGCCGATGGGTCTCCACTCGACGAGCATTCTTGGCGTAATCGCTTTTCTGATGGGGATCTCCATCAACATGTATCCACTCGTCACCACGGCCGTGTCGGAAACATTCGGTCCAACGAAGACTTCATCCGTTATGGGACTCCTGAATACATTTGCGCAGCTCTCGGGGGCAACGGCTCTGCTGGTGAGCGGCTACCTCGGAATCGCGTTGAACTCCTCTCCTGGAAACGCGCTCGAGGAATATCGGGGAATCTGGCTGGTAGGAATGGTGGGTTGCCTGATTAGCGGAACGACCGGCGTTGTAATGTCATTTCTGAGCCGCGGACTGCGCGAGTTACGCAGGTTCGAATCCGCGTAATCGGCGAAATCCGCGGCTAGATTTTTCCTTCGATGGGTGAGGACGCTGTCGCGTACAGCTTTCGCTGAATCCTACCGGCCTTATAGGCCAATCTTCCGGCCCTAACCGCATGATTCATAGCCTCGGCCATGGCGCCAGGATCTTTGGCACCGGCGATCGCAGTGTTCATCAAGACGCCGTCTGCGCCCAATTCCATGGCAATTGTGGCATCCGACGCCGTCCCCACACCAGCATCAACGATGAGAGGCACTTCTGTGATCAACTCTCTCAAGATCCGCATACTCGCAATGTTCTGAATTCCCATTCCGGACCCGATTGGCGCGCCCAAAGGCATGATCGCTGCGGCTCCAGCGTCGATGAGCCTCCGGGCGACGATGAGATCGTCGTTGGTATACGGCAGCACCACGAATCCGTCTTTAACCAGAATCTTTGTCGCTTCAATCAAAGCGGCCGTATCCGGGAAAAGCGTTCTCTCGTCGCCAATGACCTCCAGCTTGACCCAGTTCGAAAGCCCTGCCTCGCGCCCAAGCCGGGCGGTCCGTACCGCATCCTCGACGTTGTAGCAGGCGGCTGTGTTGGGCAGGATCATGATCCTCTCTCGGTCGATATAGTCCAGAAGCGACTCTCCCTTCGGCGCTTTCAAATCGATCCTCCGGACCGCCACGGTCACCATGTCGGTTCCCGACCGACGGTGCGCTTCAGCCATCACCTGATTGCTTGAATATTTCCCTGTCCCGACGATCAACCGCGATTTGAACGTCCTGCCAGCGATCACGAACGGGGCATCGTTGCCGGAGCCGCCACCGACGAAATGGACCACTTCGACTTCATCGCCCTGACCGAGCGAAACACTCTCCCATTGCGGCTTCGGCACAATCGCCCGATTGCGTTCCACCGCCACACGGTCCTTCGGGAATTCAAAATGCTCGAGCATCTGCGCGATATTCAGCGATCCCGGAATCTCGCGCGCCTCACCATTCAGCCGAATTTCAATTCTCATAGCAAATGGATGTTACCACGAAGCGGCTGGACCCCGATCCCACCATTGACAGTCCATCAAACGGCTGACTATAGTGATCCTTTTGCACTAGTACGAACCTGATCGACATAGCTCCACCGGTTTTGTGAGACAGAGAGCATGCTGGAAAACTGGGCGCCCATCCTGATTTTCTTCATTCTTGCTACAGGATTTGGGTTGGTTTCACTGATCATGTCGTACCTGTTCGGGGTGAGGATTTCGCCGAATCCGAGCAGGAACTTGTGGCAGGCTGGCATACCGAGTACAGCTCGCTGAAGTTTGCCATGTTCATGCTGGCCGAGTATGCGAATATGGTCACCGTTTCGGCCCTCGCCACGATCCTGTTCCTGGGCGGCTGGGCCGGCCCGATGTTCGGTCCCGCCTGCTGCAGATGGCACTGCCGACCGTCTGGTTCGTGCTGAAGGTTTGCGTGTTCATTTTCTTCTACATTCTCATGCGCGCGACGGTCCCGCGGCTCCGGTACGATCAGTTGATGAAATTCGGGTGGAAGTTCTTGCTTCCGCTTTCGCTCGCAAACATCGTCCTTACCAGCCTTATCGTGGCGATAGCGGCTTCATGATGCAAACTATCTTTTTCGTCTTTGCAGCGGTTGCCGTTGGAGCAGCCATTAACGTGCTCGTCCAGAAGCATGTTCTGTACAGCGCGCTTTCGCTGATCCTCATGCTGACCGCAGTTTCAGTCCTGTTCATTTTGCTCAGGGCTGATTTCCTGGCGGTAATCCAGGTAATTGTCTATGCCGGTGCAATCATGGTGCTGTTCGTCTTTGTGATCATGCTCTTGAATTTACCCCAGGACGAAGACGGAGCGGACCGGTTGTGGTGGCTGAAGTTCCTCGGAATTCCACTGGGTTTGTTTTTTCTTTTTCTGGTGATCGCCACATTGTGGAACGTGGAATCGAGCGTGGACACACGAGCGGGGATCAGCGGAAGCGCCGGGGCGATCGGCCATAGTCTGTTTACCGATTTTCTACTGCCGTTTGAGGCGACGTCGCTGCTGATATTGATTGCTCTCATGGGCGCGGTGGTTTTCGCCAAGAAGGATTTATGATCCCGGTCGGATGGTATTTGATCCTCGGCGCGGTTCTCTTTCTGATAGGCGCGCTGGGTTTCTTCATAAAGCGCAACATGATCGCGTTGCTGCTGTCGATAGAAATCATGTTGAATGCGGTCAACCTCACGTTTGTGGCGTTCTCCGTCCAGCATGCTCAGATCAGTGGACAGGTCTTCGTATTCTTTGTACTGGTTGTGGCTGCTTCGGAAGCCGCAGTGGGCCTGGCATTGGTCATCGCAATATTCCGGAATCGGGAATCGCTCGATGTGGATCGGAGTAACTTGCTGAAGTGGTGAAGCCGATGAAACATCTAGCAAACCCACAAGTCGTCCGCTGGACACGGGCGTCTGGGACAACC
>WNGL01005284.1_pt1 | contig 15346 bp, 16 predicted proteins | sample 5400591 | NCBI WGS metagenome assembly WNGL01 (sample SAMN13153377, study PRJNA577476) | soil metagenome | isolation source: 80 cm soil or saprolite under Garry oak tree replicate 1 | place: USA:California | collected 2016-06-15
GCTGGTGGCCGCGCCACAGCCGCGCGGTAAGCTTACGAGTTAGATTACGGAAATCACCTGGCGGTGAGGCCTCGGTCGTTGTGTAAATCAAAAAATGGGGGGAAAATTCTCATGTAAAAACCAAACCGCAAAAGACGGCTATGAAAAATAAACGCACGCGCAAGATGGAGAAAACAGTGCAGATTGGCGGCAGGCTCTATCGCCAGATCAATTACAAGATGGGCGATATCCGCACTACCGAGTATCGCGAAGTTGAAGTCGAGGAGCCGTGGTCCGTGTGGGATGCGATTCGCTTCGTCCTCTGGGGGCGGTTCGGCGGGACTCCCGGCCCAGCGAACGCCTAAGGCCTGTTTGTTGCGGGCTGCTTCTTTTTCGAGCTGCGCGAGCCTGCCGGCGAAGCCAGACTTCGTCCAAACCGCGCTTACTGACAGTTTCGCCGACAATCCAACTGACACCGCCCTCGACAAAATGAGCCGGACCGCTACTGTGGGTGCATGGCAGAAAAGACACCACCCAAGGAACTGTTGGAGGCAGTTACTGAACCGACGATGGCGGTTCTTCGCGATATAACTAGCCTGTACGTTTCAAAGTATGCGAGCGACCCGTCTGCGGCTTGCCGGAATGGCGCCGTCCTCTTAGGGATCGCCAAGGTGGACAATGACCCAGAAGGCAAGGGTTTCCGCTTCTTGATTGGACTCGACCGCAGAACAGAACCGACGCCATATCTGGCCAACTACTTTTCCGGCCACGTGATGGTGCGCGACTGAGCAACGGGTCGGGAGCGTGGCCCTGTTTTGGGTTGTGCTCGCACCGACGCGGACCGTTTTTTATCCTCTGGTTCATGCAGTCTCCAACGATTTTCTATTCCTGGCAGAGTGATACTAACAGGGAGTGGAATCAGAAGCTTATTCAGAGGTGCCTTGAGCAGGCTGCGGCAATTGCCGGAAACAAGTTGGGTTTCGGAAACGGCATAGTGGTTGAGCGGGACACGACAGGTGTTGCCGGCTTGCCTGCGATCCCGGACACGATTTTCGAACGTATTGATAGCTGTGCCGTCTTTGTCGGGGACATGACGTTGGTCGGCCAGGCATGGCCTCACAAGAAAGATCAGAAGCCGGAGGAACTGCAAAGTTTTCCAAACGCGAATGTAGTTCTTGAATTGGGGTACGCTGTCAGAGCGATCGGTTGGCGACGCGTGCTTGGCGTGATGAATTGCGCGAACGGAAATCCCGATCAGCAAATCTTTCATCTGCTGCATCATCGCTGGCCCTGCGCCTGAAGACTCGGATTGCACATAATGCTTTTCCGGGATTTCGGCGGAAAGGCGCACACACGCGTCACACTGGGCCATTATGGCTTTATCATATTGAATCCACTCTGACTCGGGACGCGAGAATCGTTGATTCTGAAAATGAGCCCACAGCGGAGCAATGGGCCAAGCCCTTCCCTCTTGAAGCATTCTATCGAAAACCGAGCATTGAAAGTGCGCGTTAAGTTCTCGATCCCCTTTTGCGTACGGGGAAGCGATGTAAACAATCGGCTTTGATTTTGCACCGTGGAGGGTGTTCGACTTGGAGAGCGCCTGACGAATGGAATCTGCAATCTTGCCGGCGAGTCCCGTGAGGTCATCCAGTTCGTCCAGAGGAGTTTGCAAATATGCGCTACAGCTTCGTGAAAGCATCAGATTTACCGAGCCGGCAGGATCGTCTCCAACACGCCTTATGTCGGTCCTGATCGCCACAATCGGCCTGCCGGTTTTGTATGCGTATCCGCATTCCCAGCACGTTCCGGAATCAGGATCTGCCTCATCCAGAACGGCAACGAGAACATCTGCTTCGTCGATCCCGACCGTGTTCGAAGCGAACAAGAGATCGGCGTTGAAAGCTCGTTCACCCTTAAGCATGGGCTTCGCCGTTTTCTGCGGCAGGATGACATCAAAGCCTAACCCTTCCAGTTCTTCACTCAACCGCTGGTTCCAAAGCCATTGTGCTTGCGAGAACAATGGGGCCGCGAAATAAACCCGAACTTTCCTTGTGGTACGAGGAACCGGCGGACTTTTTGCTCCTTCAGCCCTTGATGACGCCAGCGATGCGTCGGTAGGGAAATAGAAGGAGTCGTTCAGTGCGTAATCAGTTAATGTTCGAGCCAGTATGAGGAGGACAGGCAACACCGCCGCCAAGCTGCGCCAATCCGTATCCGGTGCGTAATCCCGAAATGCGAAAAGGAGAAGGCCAAGCAGAAAAAGAGCCGCGAAATCCAGGTAGGCCCAGTTTACAATGGCCGGTTGGTGAGCAAAAACGACAAACAGAACCCAGAGGAGGTCCAAAAACAGAAGAATCACAACTGTTTTATAAAAGCGCCGCCATTGGGCCAAAGCAAGAGACCGCGAAAGCACGAAAAACAAGATCGCCTCAACACAGAAGGCAGAGCAATCCGCCATCAACCACAGTCCATAAGGAGGATGACCCGGTTGGCGCGTATAATTGACGTAGGCCTCAAAGAAATACCTCAACATCCCGTGATAGAACGGCACGATCAAAAAAAGGAACGACAGCAACGCCGGAAGACGATCCCAGTGAATACGGCGCTGTTGAGGCGACGCGGCTTGGTCCGCCACAAACTGTTTAAAAGCCTCACCGATCGCAAGAGCAAGGATTATTGTGTAAATTGCCTTAAGACCCTCGAAGGTTGATTGCGCAGCGGCGTTGTTCATTTAGGCTTGTGAAGGGATTTAATTGATTTAATTGATTTGCATGAGAAAGTGGTCAGCCGCGACCATGCAGCTGATTGTATTTATAAAAACCCCACGTTTTCGGCTGAGGCGCAAAGGATTGATGAGACCTAAGCTGTACTTGGAGCATGCACATATCCGCGTCTTTCTCGGTGTCACCGGGCGAATGAAAACCAGCCACAAATGGGCGAATCAAAACCAGCCACCCTGAGGCGAAGACTTTCATACCATTTCGTTAGTTCAGTTCAAGGGCTAAATGTGTGATTTTTTCCTCGCTTGGTCTGCTTGAACCGTTCGGGTAATCTCAAGGTATCCCAAAGACCGACCGCTGCAATTCGCAGACTACCCATTCGCATATCAGATGTTCAATTACCAGCCCGGCGGCTTCAATGTTTTCCGGGCCAGTCGACAGGTGTCCAAAAGCACCGCCTTAGCCTGCCGACAGTGGCTGATGGCCCGAGTGTTCCGGTCGTTCAAATCTTTATACATCGTACCACGAGCCGATCAACTCGCCACGTACGCAAACCGATTCCGAGAGATTGAGCAAGCCAACCGGTATTACGGACGTGGCCCCAGATTGCGGCAGAGCTTCTCTTTCACGTAATTGTAGATGTCCGATTGGCAGACCCCGGACAGCCGCGCGAGTTTCGGTACGAGAGCGCCTGGATGGGGAGCAAGCTTCTGAGGGGTTGAGCGGAGCTCATGGAGGAATTTTTTTGAGAGGAAAAACGCGACCGCAGCAAAGCAGGCCATCAGGTGGTATCAGCCGACCGAGCCAACGGAGTCGGCCCGTGCGGCACTTGGGGCAGCGCAAAACCTCCTGGCCCTCGGAGGCTGGTTGGTCGGAACGGGATGGCTGAGGGGCGAGGTTGGGCGCAGAGCCTGAGGTTGTTTGCAGCAAGGTCAGGGCGAGAGCATGACGCGGGCCGCAGGCGGCGCTATCCAATCCGTAGTGCCGGACTCTAGCCAGGCCGCTGGGCAAGACGTGCTGCAGGAAGCGTTTGACAAACTCCGCCACTGGAATGCGGACCCGCTGGATTTGTTGGGTTCGGTTGTCGCGATAACGAAAGGTGAGCTGGCCCTGCTGCAGACTCTCTGGAAAAGACAAACCCGGCCCCGACTCGAGGTACACTCTGAGATACACAATTCGCGAAACGCGCACCGAACAACTTTTCTGACCCCCGTCCGATTCGTCCGAAACGTTCGACCCGTCCGAGGCTTTGGAAACATTTCGCGCGCTTCGCACGCATCGTTTTTTCAACGTCGCTGGGCCTCAAGCCGGCCCAGACCCGCACCAAAGGATTTATCCTCTGGACACCTTTTCGCTTTTCCGGACGGGGCTCCGCCCTCGACCCGCCAGGACTTTGCAGCCCTGGACCCGCCTCCGCCTCGTAAGCTTACGCCGGTAAGCTTACACCAATCTTGAGTATTAATGGTCCTTTCCCTTCCCTTCCTTCGCGGTAAGAAATACCGTTGGGAACCGATGCAGGTTTCCATCGAAAGTCTTTCGGTTTCGTACGGCAAACGCACCGTCCTAAAAGACCTGCATCTCACGATCAATCAAATCGGCACCGTCACACTGCTCGGTTCATCGGGGGCCGGAAAGTCCACATTCCTCCGCGTCCTCAGCGGGTTGCCCAAACGCAACGGGCAGCGAATAAACGGGCTGGTGAGCATCGACGGACAATCACCGCGCGACTTCGTTGACTCGGGCAGCATAGGTTTCATGTTCCAAGAACCCAGTCTTCTGCCTCACCTCACAGTTGCCGAGAACATTCGACTGCCACTTGAACTCAGAGGAAGTGACCCGGCCTATGCAGAACACCTCATCAGCCGCGTAGGTCTCTCCAAGTATAGAGATCACCTTCCGCGCGATCTCTCTGGTGGAATGAAGACACGAGTTGCGCTCGCCCGCACGTTGGCCCCGCAACCCAGGTTGATTTTATTGGATGAACCGTTTTCCTCGCTGGACGTCGCGTGGCGGTTCCGGCTTTACCGGGAGCTTGCAGACCTTCAATCCGAAATCCCGACCATAACGATCCTGGTCACCCACGACATTCAGGAGGCCCTGCTTTTATCAAACCGCATCCTGGTCCTGGGCGCGTCCGGCGGGTTTGTCCGAGACTTCGAGATCACAAAGTCACGACCGCGCATATTTTCGTCCGACCCCGTCGGAAACATCCAGGACGAATTCCGCGAACTACACAATTACTTCATCTCTGAAAAAAGCGATTCCACATCTTAGCGCCGCCGTGCTGCTGCTTTTAGGCTGGCAGTACATAGCCTCCCGCCACGGCACCACCCGGCTCTTTTTCAGCAGCCCAACGCGCATCTGCGAGTATGTCGGCAATGCATATGGCGATCTGCTTCGCGCCGCCGGACGAACAATCACTGAATCTATCCTCGGCTTCGCGTTGGCCTCTGCGATGGCCATCTGCACGATGGTTCTCTGTATCGTCATGCCTCGGCTGTTAAGGATGCTTCTGCCATTGATGATTCTGTTCCAGGTCGTCCCCCTAATTACGATCGCGCCGCTGCTGATTATAGTCATGGGCGCTGGCCTCGCGCCCGTAATGGTGATGTCCGCACTGTTGGCCTACTTCCCAATATTCATCAACTTTGCCAACGGAGTGCGGCACATTGACCAATCGGTCATTGACTATCTCACGCTGAACAAAGCCACGCTCTGGGACAAGATCCGGCTCGCATATTTCCCGCTCTCCCTGCCCCAGCTTTTTGCTGGGCTTCGAGTGGGCGCGACGCTCTCAGTTATCGGCGCCATCGTCGCAGAATTCTCAGGCATACCGACCGGCCTTGGCCGAAACCTGTATGTAAGCTCGCTACGGCTGGAACCGGAGCTAATGATGTCCACGCTGTTCTTGAGCGGTCTACTCGGCGGGTTGCTGTACGTCGCTGTGATTGGCATCGAACGCATTTTCGCCAAGTGGTACACACCCGGCCTCGGCATTTGACCATGACCAAGAAGCCCATCGGTAAAGACTTCTGGAACAGCGGCGCGGTAAAAGCCGTTTTCAGGGCGGACGCCTCAGAAGAGGTCACCCTTCACCGTCCCCTGGCAAAAATCATCCGGAGCTTTCATCCAAAGCGCCTGTTGGACTTCGGGTGCGGAGACGGCGCGCTCCTTACATCTCTGGATCCGCGGCTCGAAATACACCTCTATGACCGCAACCTCGCGAGCGCGACAATGGCTAAGCAGAAATCCCAGTCCCCCCGCACTCACCTGCATTCGAGCTTGGCCTCAATCCCGACGAATCATTACGACATCGTAGTACTTTCCTTCGTTCTCATCTGTCTGCCCAGCACCGACGAACTGCTGCGAGTTCTGCGGCGCATCAAGTCCTTTCTGCGAAACGGCGGCACGCTGATTGTGGCGGAGTGCCACCCATGCTTCAGAGACAGGAGGTTCGCTGGACATCATGTCGCGTATACACGCGACGCACGTTTCAACTACAACGCCCGCTTCCACAAAATCGCGGTCTGCCTTCACGGATACGGCGAGCAGGTAACATTCTACGACTACCACTGGACGCTCCCGGACATTATCAACACAGTTGCCCAAAGCGGCCTTGCGGTTCACCAACTGCACGAAGTCCGCGACACTGATTATGGCGGTCGGCCTGCCAATCTTCACTTTCCTCCGTACTTGGTCATCTGTGCAAAGAAATAAGAACTCATCAGATTACATGAAAAAACTACTTCTCATAAGTTCCGTAACCGCAGGCATCGCCATCGCCGCGCTGCTGCCTGCATGCAAACGCAACTCCGGTGACGACAAGGCGACCGTGAGCTCCGCCAGTGTCCGGTTTAACTGGATACCATCCTGCTCTTTTGTGGGCGAAATAGTTGGGGTGCGAGGCTACGCCAAAAGCAATGGCATCTCGCTCAAGCTTCAGTCAGGTGGTCCTGGCATTGATCCTATCAAACTGGTCGAATCCGGCGCAGACATCTTCGGTGTCGCAGGTGCTGACCTCGTTTTGGTTGCAAACGACAAAGGCGCGGATCTGGCTATCATTGGATTAGTGTGTTACGACTCGCCAGGCGTATGGCTTGCAAAGGAAGAAAAGGGCATCAAGACGATTAATGACGTACGCGGCAAGCGCATCGGCGAACTCCCCGGCGGCAACATGCAGTACCTCTACGAAGTATTTCTCAAGAAGACCGGACTGAAACGCGGCGAGGACTTCACCCCTGTGCCCATCCCGTTCGACCTAAAGAACTTCATCGCGCAGGACGAATGTGATCTCCGGCCGGTATTTGTATACGACGAGCCCTCAGAACTTGCTCTTCGGGGAATAAAATACACGCTGATCGAGCCTAAAGCCTTCGGCATCCAGTTCAAAGGCATGTGCTATTTCTGCAAGCGCGAAACCGTCACTCGCAACCCCCAACTAGTACAAAAGTTCATCAACACCATGGCGGAAGGCTGGCAAAGCGCACTGGCAAATCCCGACAAAGCAATCCAGGCACTGAAGGAGTTTGATCCATCAATCCGGGCCGACAAGGAACTTCTTGGTCTCAAAAACGGGATTCCATACCTGTCCGGCTATGCCGGTAAGGTGCTGTCCACGGACAAAGAGTCCTGGCATACCATGATGCAAAGCATGCTCGACCTTGGCTTTCTCAAAGCAAAGCCGGACCTGAACCAGGTGCTACAAATGCAATTTGTAGAGACCTTCCACCGGAGAAAATAATCATTAGATATGGACCCGCAGCTCAAAGAACTTCTTGAGCAGACCGTCCGTGAACTTGAAAGCGCCGCCGGCAACCGCGTCCGCGCGTTAGATGTCTTCTTCTACTACAACGATCCGGAAGGGGAACCTCCAGATCGGACGATTTCCCTCTCAATCGGCGAAGCATCGTACCTCAAGGAAAACGGCTACCTGGACCGCTTCGTATGTGAGTACGGAACCCTGTCCCGTACCAACCACCCGCAGCAAAGCAACGGGCAGATACCCAGCCGCAAGAGCGCCCCAAGCAAACAAGCCGCACTGATCACAAGGGCGTGCCGATTCGATTGGAAGAACGGATTCAAGGCAGCGAAGCTCGACCAGCTGATTCAGTTCTTGGCCAAGCACAATTTCGGGAAACACTATTTCCTTGGTTCGGTGCATTACCACGTCCTCGCCATGGACGTCCACTTGTCCTCGTTTGCTGTGTTTGCCGACGTAGTGCCTGCAAGGACGGTTGATCGTGTTTGGGGCAAGTTGCTCTGGTCCATTCTGAGCCGCTTCGCGAACAAAGTGGCCGAAGACTTATCAAAAAAGACCATTTACTACCGCGAAGAATTGAATGTTTCCACGATGAGAAATCACAGCCTTAGGCATGTGATGAATAACATCCCGTTCAAGGCTACGCTTGCACTTCTCGCGGACGCCATAGAGGACAGGAACTTCGGGGAAGAACAAACCCTTGTTAAGGCACTGGAAGTGCAGGACCTGATGCGTGACTACGCGATTGACATTCTATACAACTCGGGCATCCCACCGGACAACTTCCTGCTGGCGAAAAACAACCTTACGAACTACACCGCCTTATTAAGATTAGTTGCGGAATCCTGCGAGGACCCGAAGCGGCTGGAACTGCTCGACCTGGACGAAATCGAAAAAAATCCCGCAAATGCGATTCGGCTGGAGGACCTGCCGTCAGCGCTCTCGCTTATTCTCAACGTATGGCAGAACGCCTGGAAATCGCATACCGCGAGAAACGACAACGGAAGGGTTCACATTATATGTTCAAACAAGGCGCGCGGCATCAGCATATTCTTTATCAATGACGGAGGGATGGGCAGGGAATCATTGGCCAAACTCAATCAGAAGCAACGGGAGCAGTCCACAGATCACGGGGGAGTCGCGGATATCCTTGCGGCAGTAATGGGCCTAAAAGGCGTGTCGGTACGCGCAAGGGTTATAAAAGGACGCACCTACGTACGAATAAAAGCAGAGGGCCAATATGAAAAACAACGTGTTACTAATCGATGACGATCCGATCTCCTCAGGTCCCTACAAAAGGTTGCTGGAGAAAGCGGCATATGTTGTGCACTGGATACGCTCGCCCGAGGAGGCAGTACGCGAAGCCGGGTGCCACGCGAAGTATTCCCATGCTCTAATAGATTTCAAATTCAAACAGTCACAATTGACCGGAGAGGACGTCGCGCGGCAGATGCGGTGGAAGTGGCCAGTACTGCCTCTCGTGCTCATAACCGGATTCATGAATGACGAGCCATCGAGGCGCGCTTACATACGCGTGGAATGGGATGGATGCATCGAAAAAGAGCCTGCAGGATTGCGGAGTACGATGATGGAGGACTATTTGGTTCGCATCCTCCGCGAAGCTGAACAGAACATGCAGCGCCGAGTAGAGCGCGAGTTTTCATTTTCGACGAAGAAGCTCGACGCGACGATAAGCCGGCTTGACGCGTTGGAGAAGGCTTTGAAAGCCCACGCTGGGAAGATTGACCCGTTCAATGTCACAGAACTCACCCTGGCAGCGTGTATATTCATGTCGACCGGTCAGGACGAGCTTGATGAGAGCGACAAACGCGCGCTTCGCGCACACAGACTCGGACAGAAAACAGGCGACACTGAACTCCTGGCGAAAAAAAACGTAAAGATGAGCACTCGCAACAGCTGGCCCCCATATTTTCAGCTCCGTGAAGACCGCCGACCCAGCCGGGAATTCGACTGCGGTAAACTGGCCACTGCCGCGGTCTGCGTCCGGCACCTAATTCAACACCATCCAGGCCGATGGCCGCGGACATGCCAGGAGTACGAGCCCGTGAAGGACATTGTTAATGAATTCGATTTGGGCCCGTGGGCACGCGGAGAGACGGAACCGCCTGCCAAGCTGGGGATTTAGGCGCTCGCGACTTGGCGGTACGGAACCTAGCTGGCCAGTTTCTGTGCATTGACCTTTTTGCGCTTCATGGCGGCCAACCGTTTGAGTTCGGCTTCGGCCTTAGCCAGCCGAGCCTGTCGGCGTTGCTGGTCTCGTTGCTGGCGCCAAGTCCCGCCGGCGATCACGTAACGCTTGCCCTCCCGCACAATTTCCATGACTTGAGTACGGTCCCATAACTCGGGCGACTGGTCGGCCGGCAACCCGGCTAACAACTCGTCGAGCCTGCTGGCACAAAGCCGCGTTACGTACTGAAGCTTGAGGGCTTCCATTGCCTCCAGATTGACTTTACTGCTCATTCCTCCGTCAAAAACGAAAACCGCTTCTTTAATCCCGAAGCGGCGACGCAGGGCGGCCAACAAGCCTTGCAGGGTGGTGGTGTCGCCTCGATTGCCGCGCAGCACTTCCAGATGCAACGGAACACCTTGGGCGTCCGTGGCCACCGCCAGCATCACTTGCGGCCGATCCGAGCGGTGGTCCCGGCTATGGCCGTAGCGGCTGATTATGACCGGTCCATCGCCCTCAAAGTACACACTGGTCAAATCATAAAGCACCAGTGAAACGCCTTGAGGAAAGCCTGCCTGGTAGAGATGCTTTTCGATGGGCACCCACCGGCCGGTCAACTGATCCATCGCACTGTAGAGATCGTCCTCGTCAAAGTCCTCCGTGGTTTGATCCAGTCCGCAAGCGGCGGCTAGGAGCGTGCCGCCAGCCGAGGTCAAAACGCCCTAATCGGCCCACACACGACATGCTCCCAAACCAGACCCGCAGTTGCCTTTTAGTGTGGCAATCTGCGCCCGCCTTTCGTTTCCCGCTCCGGCCCCGCCGCCAGCCGAACCGGTCCCACCTCCCTCCAGAATCACTTATGCCTAAGCGCGGGCAGCGCGTGGAAAACTTCGTCCTCCTTCGCAATCAAACTGTATCTCTTACGAGCCGACCAACGTAAGTCCAGTGGTAGGCGTAGGTTCCCTGTTTCGAATCGTGATGGGTGAAAATAACACCCAGATCGAGCAATCGGCCCGTAGCACCGCTGAATATCTGCAGGAAATGCGCGGCAACGTTCGGGTCCGGAATCTGATTCACTGAGTCGTGAGAGAAAAACTCCGTCTGCTTGAGCATTCTCACAAGCTGAAGACACTCGATGTTAAGACGCTCCAATACCCGCGCCGCCCCCGCATGCACTTCGCGTAAGGCATAGCAAAGGTATTCCGAAAGCTCCCCCACAAGGTACTTTTCCACCTCAGGCAGCTTGCTCTTTTTCTTCAGCTCGTATTTCAAGTGCAGAGGTGAGATTTTTCCTCGAACATGGCAAAAAGGTATTTTTCAATATCGAAGATCTGTACAAATGGATCCAGGCCACCGGCGACAAGGACCCTACAAATTACTCCTCGCCCTTTAAATAAACGCCATTCCTATGCGGTTTCAGCAGACTTGACTCTTGTGTCGGTTCTGGTCTGCAATGAGCGGGCGACGCCACTGTTCATAAAACCCTCAGGATTTGAAGATCCCCGATGGCGAGCGCACCGGCTCCTGCTATGGCAGCAGTTAACCTCCCACAAACTGCGCAGCACCGGAGGGATGATCGGGTTCGGCACTGAGCATTTTGTAAATAAACTTTCCTTCACGTGGAAAGTTATTTCGTCTTTAGGCGACATTTTCAGAGTCATCGGTAAAGCACCAGAAGTCCAGTAAGCATACCCTCATCGGCTGGCCTTGAGGAGCAAGAACAAAGTCTCTCTGGACGTAGAAATCCGATGGGCACATTGAGAACTCTCCATTACTAGTTCCTTCATCAAGCGCGATTTTCTCGCGACGTTTGAACAAACACTCAAAATGCCCGTGAGTGTGGGGTGAAAACAATGTTCTACTCCGAACATAAGAACCCACGAAAGGCCATTTCGAGTGAATAGAATCTATCCCAAAGTCGTCTGGAACCGCAAGCAAAGAATCGAACGCCGTCTCCAGCCCAAGAACTGGGAAGTCCAAGTGCATGGCTCCAATGCCGCCGCAGTTCATGGCCCGGCTCGCTCCGACGACCGCCGGAGATTTCACACGGCGCTTGAGCGTGGAAGATATCGTCGCCCTGGAGGAGTGCATCAACCGGTCACGCCTGGCGGTGTGGAAGGTGCAGCCGGAAGGGTTTTTGAAGGAAGTTTTTGTCGATGTGGACGGGACCATTGCCAAGACCTACGGGGAATGCAAAGAGGGGATGGACATCTCCTACAAAGGGATCTGGGGCTACGCGCCGCTGGTGGTCAGTTTAGCCAACACCAAAGAGGTGTTCTACATTTGGTCAATCGCCCCAACGCCGCCAGCCAGAGCGGGAGCGTCGAGTGGATCGACCGGGCGGTGGAGTTGGTGATGCAAGTGGCTGGCAGCGTAACCATCCGCGGCGACACCGACTTTAGTCATACCATGCCATCTCTGCCAAGAAAGAAAATGCACCGCTATTTCAAAATCGAAACAGCGAATGCGCTTCTGGCGCACCGCCTCGAACGTCAGGGAAATCGATTCCGTTTTGTTGAGCGACCACTGATTATACTGGTGCGGACCGTCAGGTTCGCTCAGGAGCGGTGAAGCTGGCCCGACGAAATCGAAGATGCCTCTCGAACGGCATCTCAAATCAGATCTTCGCGCCGCTCATTTCGGGGCCTTGCTGACGTCCTCCTCGACCTCCTTGGCCAGAACGCGCGCTGGGGATTGGCTTTCAGTCAAGGCGAAAGGCAGGTCGTACGGGCCTTCGCCTGCCCGGTTGGCGGCTGCCAAAAACGAGGCGCAAACTCTTGCGTCTGTCAACGGTGCCGCAACCAAACGTGAAGATTTCCTGACGGAGAACTTGAGCGAACGAAGACTCAGCAATTCGGCTTGATGCACTGAGGAGCTGGACAATAATTCGGCATGGATCGGCATTCACCGAACGTAACAGAACAAGCGATTTCAATCCTTCGTCAGTTCGCCGAGTCAGGCGGGCACAGCCTCATTTACCAGGACTACGGATCGGGCCAGATTGTGTTCCAGGTTGACAATATCGGTGCAATAACCTTCACCGAGGGGGAGTTTATTCAGGACGATTTGGATCAACTCGCGTCGTTGGACCTTTTAAGATTAGAACATGGGAGCGATGGAATGCAGATTTACCATATCACCCGGCGCACCAAGCCGTTCCTTGCTAGCTTAAGTCCGACACCAACCAAGGCTGGCGGTGACCGCGATAAATCAGGGGGCCAATCGCGTTTACTGTCAGGTGAGCGAGTCGGTGAATGGGTTCTTCACGAATCAATCGGCCAGGGAGGAAACGGATTCGTCTGGTCGGCAACTGGTCTCGGCGGCGAGCGGGCGGCCATCAAATTCCTGAAGCCTGAATATTTCGGTCAGCAACGTGAGAAGCGTTTTCGAGACGAGATCGAATTTCTGCGACGCGAGAATGGCCGGACAGGTATATTACCGTTAATCGATTATAATTTGCCTTCTCCAGGCAACCCAGACCAGCGTTTGTGGTTCGCGACCCCATTGGCAATTTGCTTTACCGGCCTTAAGTTGGCCAACGCGGAAAATCTCGAAAAACTCGTTGAGTACACCCGAGATGTGGCCCAAACGCTTGCGAAACTGCACGCAGAAAGAAAGTGGCACCGCGACTTGAAGCCTGAGAATTTATTCATGTTGAATGGCGTTCCTGTGATCGGCGATTTCGGGCTAGTCGATTTCCCTGACAAAGAACCCAACACCCGAGCAAGCGAGCACGTCGGATCGCGAAATTATACAGCGCCAGAACTTGAGGGTGACGCAGGCGACGTTCTTGCGGGACCTGCGGATGTGTACTCACTGGCCAAAACTTTATGGACCCTGGCATCTGGAAAGGCTCACCCACCACCTGGTCACTTGAGAATGGACACCGAAGAACTGAGGTTCAGCCACATTTGCACGCACCAGCGAGCTTTAAGTTTGGACCACCTTATTGAAAGGTCCACAACCCACTCCCTAACCAATCGCCCCACGATGGAGAGTTTTGCCAGTGAACTCTCAGCTTGGTTGACCCAGCCGACAAAGACTGACAGCCCCACTTCGGCAGCACTTTCACCTGATCACAAAGCGCTTTTTGAGATGGAACGACGAACGCGACTGGCCAAAGAGCAGTTAATTCAATCCGCGTCAGCCATAATCTCATTCTTTCAACCGGTATTGCAGGAAATCGCTCAGGCAATCCAGAGTGCTGTGCTGGTCGAAGCCCATGTCGGAAAAGTTTTCCATTTGGAGCACGAAAAACTCCCAGCATTATTTCAAGCCCCGCAGGTGGTATGGAGCGATGCAGTGGGGATAAGAGTCACAGTCGGCGAAGATTGGATTACGCACTCACTGCAGACGTTTGTTCAGGTCGAGGCGATTGAGGATGACAGCATTCGCGTTGTAGCTGGTCATTTCGTGGAAAAGATGGCGCGCGGCGAGCGCCTCTTCCGAGGAGTTGAAACCATGTGGAGAAATGAGTCGAGAGCGCCACATGGCAGCGCCAAAGCGGAAAATGACGTAATACAGATGCGTGACGAGCTTCAAAACAATCTTGGCGCGGCGCTGCAGCGTTTGGCTGACGAAATCATGAAATCAAAAAAGAAGAGATAAAATAGTTCGAGTGTCATCCCCGGAGTCTGAACGGAAAAAGTGCCCATCCAACGATTACCGCTGGCTCCGTCAGGTGTACGAATCGGTCAAGCCGCCCAGCGGCAACGGCAAGTTGCTGTGGCATACGACGTTCCGGGACGCGTCAGTGAACGACCCCCGCAGAACGACGAACGGAGCATGTTTGAACCCCAGGCTCGAGATTTGGCTCGGGTTCACGGCCACGAGTTGGTTCACGTCCACGGCGCGACAATTGAGCAACCGCTTGAGAAATAGAGACGCGCACTGACGCACTGACACCACTGACAGCACTGACACATGCGAGAGCTCTGATGGTCTTCGATTTCTTCACAAGGGCTTCTCCCATCGATTGTTAAGTGGCGCGCGCACGACATGGTGTCAGTGCTGTCAGTGTGTCAGTGCGGGATTCTCTGCTGTGTAAGCAACTACTCCGGAGATTAGTTCGGCCAGAGCAAAAGACTCTGCAGGCGATCTTGCGCGCATTGATTAGCTGGTGATTCGGTGATTCGTAAAACGAGAAGTGTCGGTGCTGTCGGTGGTGTCGGTGCGTCGGTGACATGTGATCGAGCTACAACGGCTCTAGGCATTGACTTTGAGACGACATCTCTGTTTCCCCGTTTTGCTGCGACATGCAGGGGAGTCCAATCGTAGGCCAATCGAATCTCCTCTTTGGGAGCGTCGCGCAGTATCTCCTTTATTCGGGCAGTGTCGGCGGTTTTGATCGCCTGGCGAAGTTTCTTGGTGTTTATCATGGGGGCTGAAGCATATCAACTCGCGTGGCGGCGGTCAGTGCCAGGTGGAGCACAGAAGTATGTGGGGGCGAAAACTATTTGCGTGTTGCGCGGAGGGAGAATTTTTTGCCGCGAACGGCGGAGAGGGATCGATTGATGCGGCGGGCGAGTTCGCGGTCGGGCATGGTTACCGATCATTGCTAACTCTTTGGGTGTCCATGGGCGGTAAGGGCCGATGAGGGTTTGACTTGAGATCCCATGTGGCATACCCCATCCGAAATCTTCGGTATGCAAACACCACAAGGCATCCCCTCGCTCCGCGCCGGAATCATCGGCACCG
>WNGL01006886.1_pt1 | contig 15346 bp, 14 predicted proteins | sample 5400591 | NCBI WGS metagenome assembly WNGL01 (sample SAMN13153377, study PRJNA577476) | soil metagenome | isolation source: 80 cm soil or saprolite under Garry oak tree replicate 1 | place: USA:California | collected 2016-06-15
AGGCCACGAAGTCGGCGGTGACTTTTAATGTTTATTCACCTCCCGCTTATTCTGCCGGCTAAAACGGCGTAATTTGCGGGAGAATAAAGTCGCAACCAGTGTCGATCTCATTTCGTGGAGGATTTTACGTCGGTCTAGCCATCGCGCTTTGCATCGGGTTGTATCTCGTCTGGCTCTGGCGGCCTGAGCGACAGGTCAGGCGTCACACGGACAACTTTCTCCACGCGATCGAGCACAAAAACTGGACGGCCGCCGGCGATTTTATCGGCAGCGATTATCAAGATCAATGGGGCGACGATCGTGCGCGCGTTCTCGAACGGATGCGCGAAGGCTTCGGATACGTGCGTGGCATTCAAATCTACGCCTCCAATACGACCGTGCGGATTGAGCCCCGCCGCGCAAAGTGGATAGGCAAAATCACTATCGATGGCGACGAAGGTGAAGTTATGGACGCACTCAAAGAACGCGTCAATTCGTTGGTCACGCCGTTCGAACTCGAGTGGCGCCGCCTCTCTGCCAAACCTTGGGATTGGAAGCTTGTTCGGGTCAGCAATTCCGCGCTTCAAATCCCAGCTGACGTCTATTGAAAGATCGACAATAGATCGAAAGCGCTTGGCGATGTAAAAATTGTAGGGCGGCTGTGTCAGCCGCCGAATTTATAAAAGCGACGTTTCGCAGAAACGTCCTACAACCAATCAGAATCAGCGTGATTATTTGCCGAGCGCGTGACGCAATTGTGTCTTCGCCGATTCCACTTCGCGCGGCGTTTGCTGGCAAAGTAGAATGGCCCGGAGCTTTTCTCCCTGATAATAGCGCGCGATAAATTTCTTCTTCGCGTACGTCCCGCGAAGATCTATGCGGGTTGGGAGCACGCTGAAGTCGCCTACAAAATCCATCCTCAAGTCGAACATCTCCGTCCAGAAGTAGGGGATCTGCTCATAGCGGATGCGTTTCTTGCCTGTCATGTTCGCGCCCGCGATCAAACCTTGATCTCGCGCGTTGTCCCAATGCGTTTGGCGGCGGACACCGCCCATCACGCGATCTGGATAAAACGCCAGGTCGCCGATCGCGTAGATGCCCTTTTCTTCCGTCTCGAGATAATCCGTGACTGGCGATCCATGTGGCCCAGCCAGCGGCGTATTGCGAACCAGATCGAGATTTGGCTCAGCGCCGCAGGCGACGACGGCGAGGCCGGCGGCGACGCGGTTGCCGCTTTTTGTCTGGATGTTGCGAAGAACAGTTTTGCCTTCAAAGCCATTAAGGCTTTCGCCTATCAGCAATGTCACGCCATGTTTCGCGAAATATTCCGTGAGCCACGCGCCCGTTTCGGCATCCAGATAACGGTTCAACAAATACGAATCACGGTGCATGAGGCTGACCTTCAGCTTCATCATGCGCAGACTCGCCGCCGCCTCGCACGCGAGTAGCCCGCCGCCGACGACCATGACGGTTTTTTCCAGATTTGCCATCTCTCTTAGCGCGAGCGCGTCGCGAACCGTTCGCAGATAGATCACGTTTCCGAGACCGACACCGGCTACTGGCGGCCGCACCGGACGGCTGCCCATCGCCAGGCACGCCTTGTTGAATTCAATGCTCTCGCCGTTAGCCAGGACCGCGAGACGCCGGTCGATGTTGAGCTGCGTCACGACCGTGCCAAATCGCGTCTCGGTCTTGTGTGCTTGGTACCAATGTTCATCCGGTTCCTGCAGTTTCTTGAGCTGAGGACTCTTGTCGCGCAAAAAACTCTTCGAGAGAATCCAGCGCTTGTAAGGAGGAAACGGCGCCGACGAGTGTAACGCTCCCGCGCTTATCGTGACGACGAATTCCTTCGCAGGCGCTGGCCCCTCCGATGCCGCCGCCGATGACGAGATAATCGCGCTGAATCATTTCGAAAGCTCGCAAGATAGAAATCAACTCACCCGCTGGCGAGGGAAAAATTTATGGCAGGGTACGACTCCCAGGGGCCATGCTGAAATCTAACCGAGCACCACCCGGCAAATTATCACTGAAGCGACCACGCCCGTGAGGTCCGCGAGCAAACCGGCGGGAATTGCGTGTCGGGTTTGTTTTATGCCCACGGCTCCGAAATAGACCGCAGCGACGTAGAACGTAGTCTCGGTGCTCCCATAAATTGTCGCCGCAGTCAGGCTGACGATGTTGTCTGGCCCGAGGCGGTGAACAATATCGGTAAGCAGAGCGAGCGTCGCGCTTCCGCTCAGTGGGCGCATTAACGCAAAAACGGAATGATCTTCAGAATCACGCCGAAACCTTCTTTCGCTCCTTCGACAAACTCCTCATACACTTTCACTCCGCGCGCCGCTGCATAGAGCGGGAAAGAGCTGAGAAGAAATGGGATCGCCAAGATCGACAACGCGTTCACGCTGCGAACAAAAACATTCTGCGTCGCGGCAGTTTCGGGCAGCGGAAGATGAAAAAGACCCGGCACGACCATCCGAAGAAATAACGCGATGAAGAGAACAACCAGCGCACTCAGCACAACTAAACCCAAGATGGACAATCTTCTCACCGGTTCCCGGAGGGCGACGCTGCCGCTGTAGCCGGGATCGCTGATCCCGGCCGCTTCTTTAATTTCCGCTTTCTCAAAATCCTGCCCGACTTTCGTCCCCTCAACTGACGGCGAAATCCGAAAGATCGGCAATTTTTCCAGGAGTTTCACTGAAATGATTGCAACGCTCGCGGCGCACAACGTGGCAAGAAGCGCCGTGCCGACAATCGCGGTCGGTCTTGTGGACCCGGATGCAGCGAGAATCGCGATCGCAGTTGCGGGAATCAACTGCACGGAGCTGGTGTTGATCGCGAGAAAAGTGCACATCGCATTTGTTGCCACACCAGGCCGGGCATTAAGCGCCTCCAGATCGCGCATGGCGCGCAGACCCAGCGGCGTGGCGGCATTGCCTAAGCCGAGCATATTTGCCGACATATTCATCAACATCGATCCCATCGCCGGATGCTCCGGCGGCACGTCCGGGAAAAGGCGTCGCATAATCGGACGCAGACCGTGCGCGATTCGCTGAATCAATCCCGCGCGCTCAGCCAGACGCATCACGCCCAGCCACAATGCCATGATGCCGATCAGCCCCAACGCAATCGTGACGGCGGTTTTCGCCCCATCGAACGCGCCCTCGGTCACGTCCTGCAAACGATCGTTCCAGCCGCCAATTGCGACCGCGAGCAAAACGAGCGCGAGCCAGATGTAATTCAGCATGCGTAATGTTGTAGTCGGGGTCGCTGACCCCGGCCAGCCGATATTGTTATTGCGTTATCGATCTTTCTTTCGGCAGATTGACCGACGCTATGACCGACTCCATCACTCAAATTAAGGATAGCACTGCGAATCCCGCTCCGCTCGGGCTGCTTGGCTTTGGCATGACCACCGTGTTGCTCAACCTGCACAACGCCGGCTTTTACGAACTCAACAGCATGGTTCTGGCGATGGGGATTTGCTATGGAGGGCTGGCGCAAATCATCGCTGGAATCATGGAATGGAAGAAAGGCAACACCTTCGCCTCCACCGCATTCGTTTCCTATGGTTTGTTTTGGCTGTCGCTCGTCACACTGATTGTCCTTGCGAAACTAGGATGGGGCGCCTCCTCCAATGACGTGGCGATGGCCGCGTATCTCGCTATGTGGGGACTGTTCACCGCCGTCATGTTTCTCAGCACGCTGCGGCTAAACCGCGCGTTACAAGTTGTCTTCGGCACGCTGACGATTCTATTCTTCATGCTCGCCATCGGCGATTTCACCGCCGCGAGCGCGGGCTTTAAACATGCCACTGGCTATGAAGGAATCGTCTGCGGCTTCTCCGCGATTTACGCCGGCCTCGCTCAAGTGCTCAATGAGGTGTTTGGCAAAACAATGCTGCCGCTCGGGCCGGTGAAGAAGTAAACGCGTTTTTGATTCCTGTAGAGGCAGGCGTGCCGCCTGCGAAAATCATCGGAATTGCAGCCGACACGGCTGCCTCCACAGGTGACCGCGAGGCTACGTTTGCTTTAATAAACTAGCCGCCAACTCAAGCGCCGATTCACTTTTGCCGCCGAGCATGCGCGCGATCTCTTCCTGTCGAGTTTTGCCGCGGACCTCGCGCAATTGCGAATAGGTGCGACCACGCACAACTTCCTTCGTCACCACGAAGTGGGAAGAGCCAGTCGCAGCGACTTGGGGAAGGTGGGTGATGCAAATCACCTGATGATCCCGGCCTAATGTCTGCATCTTCGCGCCAACCGCGTGCGCGATTTCTCCACCCACGTTCGTATCGATTTCATCGAACACGAGCAGCGGAATGGCATCATGAGCCGCCAATGCGGATTTGATCGCGAGCATGAGGCGCGAGATTTCGCCGCTCGATGCGATTGCCCGCAATGGCTTCAATGGTTCGCCAGGGTTCGGTGAGAAAAGTAATTCCACCGAATCGAATCCCGTCGGGCGCGGTTCGTCGAGCGCGGCCAGCTTTACGTCGAACTCCGACTGACGAAAACCAAGATCGCGAAGATTGCGCCGGATGTGTTCCGAAAGTTTCGGTGCCGCCTTGGTCCGAAGTTTGCGCAGAGCCTCGCCGCTGCGGTTTAAGCTAGTTCGAGTAATTTCAATTTCGCCGGCCAGACGCTCCAGCTCGGCGTCGCGACCCTCGATCTTTCGCATGCGTTCGGCTGCGCGCTCGCCGAACGCGATGACTTCAGCGATTGAACCGCCATATTTCCGCTTCAAAGTTTCGAAGAGCGAAACGCGCTGTTCGAGGGCGGAAAGCTGCGCCGGATCAAGATCGAGCTTTTCGGCGTAGTTGGAAAGGGAGCGTGCGATCTCGGAAAGCTCGACCACACTGGCAGCGTGAGCGGACGAAAATTGTGTAATCGAATTGTCGATCTTCTCCAGTTCGCGCAGCAAACGCTGCGTTTCGGCAAGGTGCGACAGAACCGAATCGTCTGCCTCAGAAAGTTTGCTCGCGACCGCGCTTGCCAGCTCGATCAGCCGCTTGCTGTTGCTGGCCAATTTATAACGCGATTCAATTTCCTCTTCTTCGTCCGCGACCAGATTGGCCGAGCTGATTTCGTTGATTTGGTGGCGAAGTAGATCGAGCTCTTGTTCGCGCGCGGTCTCCACCGTGTTGAGCGCGGCGTGCTCAGCGAGCAGCGTCTGCAATTGACGATAATGCTTTCGATATTCGGCGAGTTGCTCTTCGGCGCGCGCAAACGAATCGAGCAAGCCCAATTGCTTCTCCGGCGAGAGCAATGACTGGTGATCGTGCGGGCCGTGAAGATCGACAAGTTCGTCTCCGAGATTCTTTAGAACGGCAAGCGTGGTCGGCGAGCCATTGATGAATTGCCGATTGCCTCCGCTGGCTGAGAAGGTGCGTTTGACAATGAGATCGCTCTCGCACGGTTCGACCCCCGCTTCGATAAGCTGCGCGTTGAGTTTTCTCAGATCTTCTCCCGCGAAAACGGCCTCGACCGTGCAGAGATCCGCGCCGGTGCGGATGAGCGACTTGTCGGCGCGTTCCCCCAGCAACAATTGCAACGCGCCGATGATAATGGATTTGCCCGCACCGGTTTCTCCCGTTACGGCGATAAAACCAGGCGCAATTTCCCATTCAAGCTCTTCCACGAGAGCGAGATTTTTTATGCGCAACAAAGCGAGGACGGCGGGCATCGCAGAAAGTTGATGGTTGTTCGTTGAGAGTTGAGAGTGCCAGCTTGCCAATTCAATCTTCAATCCTCAACTTTCAACTCGCCGTTACCTTTCTTGGCACGGGCACATCGCAAGGTGTGCCGATGATCGGCTGTGATTGCGCAGTATGTCGATCTCCCGATCCGCGCGATCAACGGTTGCGCTCTTCAATTTACGTCGAAACACCAGAGTGCTCGTGGGTGGTGGACACAGGGACTGACTTCCGGACACAGGCACTCCGGGAAAGTATCCGCAATGTCGATGCCGTGATTTTTACCCATTCACACACCGATCATATTATGGGCTTTGACGATTTGCGGCGGTTTTCCCATGCGCGGGGCTCGATGCCGGTCTATGCGTCGGTCGAAACGATGCGCGATCTGGAGCGCGTGTTTCGGTTCGCGTTCAACACCAGCAATCCGATTCCATATTATTTGAAGCCCGAGCCGCACATTATTGATGAGCCGTTTAAGCTAGGCGAGACCTTTATCACTCCGTTGCCCGTGCCGCATGGCGATTCCATTGTGAACGGCTACCTTTTCTCGCGCGCGGACCAAAAACTTGTCGCCTACCTGAGCGACTGCAGCGCCGTACCGGATTCGATTATCGATCTTATCGCGGGCGTGAAAGTCTTGATCATCGATGCGCTTCGCGACAAACCGCATCCGACTCATCTCAGTGTGGATCAGGCGTTGGAAATCGCCTTGCGCGTCCAGCCGGACGCGACTTATTTCACCCACATCTGCCACGAGCTGCCGCAAGCGGCGGAATCGCGGCTCCCCGCCAGCACACATATCGCTTACGATGGACTACGGGTGGAATTTTGATACCAAAGCCTCGGGCTTGTTTGTCGCTTAGCGAATAATTCCGCGCTCGCTTTGTTCGATGAATTCGATGATCTCGGTGATCTCTTCTTTTTGAGGTAATTCCTTGCGCATCGCTTCGACTGCCTGGCGCGTGTTGTATTTCGAGCGATAAATCAAACGGAACGCTTCTTTGATCAGCTTCACGCTTTCGGGTGGGAAATTCTTGCGTTCCAAACCGACCAGATTGATCCCGCGAATTTCGGCCGGGTTGCCATCCGCGATCATGAACGGCGGAACGTCCTGGACAATTTTTGAGCAGCCACCGGTGATCGCAAACCGTCCGATCCGGCAAAATTGATGCACCGCCGTGAGCCCACCCATGATGGCGTGATTACCCACCTCCACATGGCCGGCTAGCGTGCCGTTGTTGGAAAAAACCACGTCATCTCCGACCACGCAATCGTGTGCAATGTGGCTGTAAGCGAGGAAGGTTCCGCGGTTTCCGATGCGCGTTTTCCCTTTGCTCGTCGTGCTGCGGCTGATTGTGACGAATTCGCGGAATGTATTCTCATCGCCGATTTCCAGGTAAGTCGGTTCACCCTGGTATTTCAGGTCCTGCGTTTGCTGGCCGATGGAGCAGTAGGCGTAAAATTTGTTTCTCGCTCCGGCATCCGTCGGTCCACAAAGGGTGACGTGATGTTGGAGCCAGCAGTTTTGACCGAGGACGACGTCGGCTCCGATAACGCAATACGGTCCGATCGTTGTCCCTGCGCCGATTTTTGCCTGTGGATCGACAATTGCGGTCGGGTGAATCTGCACGTCGCTCATTTATCGAGAAACGTGAACATCAATTCGCCTTCCGAAACGACCGCGTCGTTTACGACGCAGTAGCACTTCGCTTTCGCCAGGCGGTTGCCGCGCGATTTTGTTAGTTCGGCGTGAATGAAAATCGTGTCCCCGGGGAAAACTGGTTTGCGAAATTTTACATCGTCTGCGCTCATAAAATAGCCGACGCGACTCGAAGTCTTCGCCAATTTATACAACAAAATGCTGGCCACTTGCGCCATCGCTTCCACTTGCATCACACCAGGCATCACCGGATGACCGGGGAAATGCCCCTGAAAAAACGGCTCGTTGATCGTGATGGATTTTACGCCCGTAATTTTATTATCGGCCTCGAAGCCGATGATCCGATCAACCATCAAAAAGGGATACCGATGCGGCAAGATTTGCATTACCTCGTCAGTGTCGAGGCCGCCATCGCCGGTGGGGATCGTGCGCGGTGCCGCCATCGCGCTTCTTCGCGTTTGCTCGCGGGCGAGAGCGCGAGCCAGCTCTGCATTCGCCGCATGGCCGGGTTTCACCGCAACCACGTGACCGCGAATCGGCCGACCGACGAGCGCCAGATCGCCGATAATGTCCAGAATTTTGTGCCGTACAAATTCGTCGGCGAAGCGCAGCGGTTCTTTGCTCAAGACCGCCTCCCCGCGCACCACAATCGCATTTTCGAGACTGCCGCCCTTGATCAAATTTTTCTCCATGAGCGGTTGAACATCTTCGTAGAAAACAAATGTTCGGGCCGGAGCTATCTCGCGCTCAAAAATTGCCGGCGTAATTTCCATCGATAGGAACTGTGTGAAACGATTGTTTGGTCCGGCTTGCGTGCACGAAATGCGAAATGTTTCATCCGGTAACAAGACAAGCAACGCGCCCGTTTTCGATTCCACGTGCATTGTGTCGCGCACGTCGAAAAAGCTTCTCGGCGCATCCTGCGGGGTCACGCCGGCGCGTTTGATGACATCAACATAAGGTTGCGCGCTGCCATCGCCGATTGGCGGTTCGTTCGCGTCCATCTCCACAATGGCGTTGTCCACGCCCATCGCCGAAAGAGCCGCCAGCACGTGCTCGACCGTGTGAACACGCACCGAGCCTTCGCCGATGGTCGTGGCGCGCTCAACCATTTTCAGATTCTCGATCTTGGCGTCGATTGTCGGTTCGTCCTGCAAATCCTTGCGCTTGAATTTGATTCCGTGATCGACCGGCGCCGGATGCAACTTGATCGACACCTTTTCGCCCGTGTGCAGCGACGTGCCACTGAATCCGGCAGTTTTGCCAACGGTATGTTGAAACTCGGGAGAAGCGGGCATGAGCGCTAACTAACAAAGATTTTTCGTCGTGACCAGCCGCGCTTACTTCAGTTCAAAATTGCCACAGTCAAAAGCCATCATTTTGTCGACGTTCGAGATCCGAAATTGTTCGACGACCGCGCCATCATCCTGCCAAACATCGACTGATTTCTCGCTGTGCTTTGTGATCAAAGCGCGAACCAAGTTTGGCATCTTGCTCACTGTGCACAAAGGCAATCCATCCATGGTTTTAAGAAAGCTGTTCTCGTCGTCAAATCCGATGCCAAGAGCGATCATCGGCCGTTCGTCGTTAGCCAATGGATTCGGCATGAGTCTCACTTTCACGTTTCCGTTCGCGTTGTTTTCGACAGGCGAAGCCGTCGCTTGGCCGAGATCGTCCACTTTGAAATGACCAACCAGGTAGCCGCGAGCATGATATTTTCCAGCCGGTAAGTCTTCGCCATCGTCATTCTTGCCGTCCCATTGTGTCGCCAACGCATCGGCGCCGACTGTGAACTCATCCAACTCAGCTTCTTGGTGCAGGACGCGGACGAGTTTGCCATTCCCGGCGTAAATGCCCAGGCTGATGGTTCCTTCCAGCGGCGGCGGAACAAAGCTGATGCGCACGCTCTTGGTGGAAGACGCTGAAGGAGTTTGCTCCGGTACAGGTGAGGGTGCGGCAGATTCCTCCGGAGTGGGCGAAGAAGTTGGAGCTGGCGTCGGTGCCTCCTGCCCGATCGCCGCGCAAATCGAAGCCAAGGCGATTAGAATGACCGCGTTAAACTTTTTTGTCATGTCGATCGGAGTGGCCTCCCGCGCCGTGGCTTTATGCGAACGTCGGGAGACATCTCTTGTTGTTGGACCCGAGAAAGCAGAAGAAACGTGAGAGTCTCCCATTCGACTTCGCTCAGGGCAAGCTCTCGACTTCGCTCGGACTGACAAATAGGTTATATGTAATACCGCCAGTTTACGTTCGGGAAAAGGTTATCGCGCCATTCGCAATCGCTTAGAATTGCTTCATCGAGATGGTTCGCCGCGAACTGATCATGCAATCGATTGAAACGAGCAAGGTGATCCTGCGTCCGCTTCGTGGCGTACTCCTTTGCGGTTCCTGTCTTCATCAGGAACGCCCAATCGCTCGATTGTGCCAGTAAGAGTTCGCGCGCCAGTTGCTGTAGGACGCGATCAGCAACCGGTGTCGGATTGTTCATATGCCTGCGCGCGGTTTGGCTCATGCGCTGCGCGGCGGCATGCAGGTGGGGATAAATCCAGGCGTTGCTCTGGTTAAGCCAAACTTCGAGATGGCCTTTTTCGCCCCATGTTGATGTTGCTGGTCTGAAGGTTTGCTGGGTTGGATGAGTAGAGAGATATTCGCTTGGTGTTGTTAGGACCAAGCTTTGCTGTTCGTTTGCCGCTTTCCGAATGAGATTTTCAAGAAAGTCCGGCCCTTCGAACCACCAGTGACCGAACAATTCGGCGTCGAAGGGGACCACAATCAACGGATCAAAACCTAGTCGACCGACTTCAGCTATTTGCCGTCGTTGTTGTTCAAGAAAATGAGCGGCGTGTACCTTTGCGGCTTCTTCCGCTGCTTCACGATCATACAAGTCTTTCTCCTCACCGTGGCCAGTGATGCGATGATATTTCACGCCGGAAAACTTTCTGTTCCCGCGCGCAATTGGTCCCAAATGCTCCATCGGAAGATCGAAGCCAATGTCACGATAGAATTCACGGTAGACCGGATCGCCCGGATAACCTCTCTGTGCGCTCCAAACTTGCCGGCTTGATTCGCTATCACGCGCGAAAACGCCCGGTCCAGCTGACGTGTAACATGGCGCGTAAATCGCGCGGCGCGGACGCGGTTTTCCAAACATCAGACCGTGTGCGTCGAGAACGAACCAGCGAATGTTCGCTTCTTGCAGAAGCGATTCCACGCCCGACGCGTAAGCGCATTCGGGCAGCCAAAGACCCATTGGATGTGTCCCGAAAACATCGACATATACATCTCTTCCGATCAAAACCTGCGCGCGAGCGGCTTGGGGGGACTGCTGCTGAAGAAGGGGAAGCAAGCCGTGGGTGGCGGCGCAGGCAATGATTTCAAGTACGCCCGTCTCACGCAACTCGCGAAAAGCCGCAAGCAGATTGCATTTGCATTGCTCGACAAAGAAACGCCGGCTTTCCGAAAAGATCTCGAAATAAAAATCCGCGAGTTCTCTAAGTTTTGGATGATTAAGATTCCGTTTTTGCTCGCGCTCTACTAGTTCGATCAAAAGATCGAGATGTCGCACATAACGCTCGCGCAAAAGCCCGTCTTGGAACATGGCGCAGAGAGTCGGCGTGATCGACATTGTGAGCCTGAATGCCACTCCGTCGTTTACCAATCGCTGCATCATAAGCAGCAGCGGAATGTACGTCTCGGTTATCGCCTCAAAGAACCAGTCTTCTTCGAGGAAATGCTCGTGCTCGGGGTGTCGGACGAAGGGAAGGTGCGCGTGCAAAATAAGCGCGAGATAACCAGGCATGTAACTACATTTAGCGTGTCATTCCGAACGGAGCGAGGAACCTCTCAAAAGGTTGTTCGATCACACAAAAAAAGACGTGCGGTGCATGATCGTGCGGACTATCCGCTTTCGGTACAACTTCTCGCAATCTACGACTGTGAGGTCCCTCCTCGTCTGCGCGACTCGGGATGACCGATTAATAAGGCGCGACTCAGGATGACGATGTCAGAGTGTGCGGCAAAAGTCCTGAAATCGATCCAGGCCTTTTTTGATCACGTCAATGCTCGTGGCGTAACTAAGCCGGACTGTGCGATCATCGCCGAAAGCGGCGCCTGGAATAACTGCGACACTCGCCTTGCTCAACAAACGATCGGCGAAATTTTGCGAAGTCAGTCCGAGTTGGCTGATGTTGACCAGCACATAAAACGCGCCCTGCGGCTTGACCGCAGTCACGTTCGGAATTTTAGAAATGCGATCGAACATATAATTGCGTCGCATATCGAATTCTTCGCGCATGTCGGCGAGCGGTTGTTGATCGCCTTTCAGGGCAGCGAGCCCGCCGTGCTGCGAGAAGGAAGAGGGATTGGATGTGGTATGGCTTTGGATTGAATCAACCGCTTTGGCGACCGCTTCCGGCGCGGCCAGATAGCCAAGGCGCCAACCAGTCATGGCGTATGATTTACTAAATCCGTTAATCGTAAGTGTGAGATCGTACGCTTCCTTGGAAAGGGACGCGATGCTCACGTGCTTCGCGCCATCGTACACCAGCTTCTCGTAAATTTCGTCCGACAAAATGTAAATATCCTCCTCAGCCGCAACATCGACAATCGCCTGCAATTCCTCGCGCGTATAAACGGAGCCGGTCGGATTGCATGGACTATTCAGGATCAACATCTTTGTCCGTGGCGTCATCGCGTTTTCAAAATCCGACGCGCGCATTTTCCAGGAATTGCGCTCGCTCGTTGGCACAATTACGGGCTCGGCGCCCGCTAATCTGACCATGTCTGGGTAGCTGACCCAATACGGCGCTGGAATGATAACCTCATCGCCGGGTTGACACGTGGCGAGAATGGCATTGTAACACGCGTGCTTGGCGCCATTACTTACAATGATCTGAGCGGCGCGATAACTGAGCTCGTTGTCAGCGGCCAATTTTTCCGAGATCGCCTGGCGCAGCTCGGGAATCCCTGCGCTGGGCGTGTATTTCGTGAAGCCAGCCTCCAGCGCTGCGATCGCCGCTGCTTTGATGTGCTCGGGCGTGTCAAAATCCGGTTCTCCTGCACCGAAGCCGCAAACGTCGATACCTTCGGCTTTCATGGCTTTTGCCTTGCTGTCGATCGAGAGCGTGAGCGAAGGACTGAGTTGAGCGGCGCGTTCGGAAATTTCCATGGCAAAGGGACTAGTTGTGAGATTGTTCAAAATGGGAGCGCAAGCTATTGGCGGGGGTAGAAGTTTTCAATCAGAGGTTTGAAGTTATTTTCATCGATCTGCACGATCGCCATTTCGCGCTTCGCGTTTTCGGCGGAATCAGAGGCGTGGGCGGCATTGATCATAATCGTCTGGCCAAATTCTTTCCGAATTGAACCGGGCGGCGCTTTCGCTGGATCGGTGGGGCCGAGGACATCCCGGATTTTGCGCACGGCGTCCACGCCTTGATAAACGATGGCGATGGATTTTTCCGTCCCAGCAGTATCACGTTTGTCCGACGGACATTCGCTTGGTTTCCTTCCCGCCATGAATTCGACAATGCTTTCCCAATTATCCCGGCCGCTCGCTAGGCCCAGTTTCTGCTCAAGAACTGGCAACACTGGTCCGTAGAATTCTTCCGCTTGTGCAACGCTCATCCGATGAACCTTGAATCCGATGATGTAGAGCCCGGATCGAGAAAAAACTTCGATAACCCCGCCCGGCCGCAAATTTGGAAATCTGAAATTGTCCGGCTTAATCAGCACGAGCGTCTTCTCGATCTTAGCTTCGGCTGGGAAATTGATGACTTGATCCAGGATGCCCCCGTCACGATCGGAAAATTCCGCCCACAATTTCAAGTCACGCTCAACGGCTTTTGAATCGAAAACCGCGAGTACCCCAGGCTCAAAGTAAGTCACGTTGCCCGAAGTATCGGTGATGTAATCGCCGTACGTGTCGCGAATCGTCTCCCCGCTGGTGCGTTCATGCACGATGTGACCAACCGTGCGATGAATCTTTTCCACGGCGTCGGGGCCGCGAAAGATGAGAAATAACATGCGTGGCCGCTGGCCGTTAACATTGCCCGTGAAATTTTTTAGGACGTAATCGCGAATCAACTCCTGCGTCGCGCGGTGGCGCGCATTGGTTTCAGTTACGATCCCTTCTGCGTAGCGCTTTGCCAGCTCCGCACTTGGCGCAAACATCCGTCCACCAACCAGATCGAGTCCCGTCCGCGAAATTAACCGCCCAACAATCCCACCGGTGCGCGATTTGCGCATCGAATAAGGAGTGACAATGGCGTAGGAAAGTTCTTCGATCTGCATGGATTGCGCCGCGGCTTATGATTAAACCGCGTAGAATGCAGAGAAACCGAAGCCGCCAGGCTCGAGGAACGTAGCTGTCACTCGTCCGCCGCGTCAACTAGTTTTGGCTAAAACCGCCACCCATTTCCCGCGACGTCGCACGTCCACGATGTCGATCTTGCTGCGTCGCAAAGTACGAACAAATTCTTTCTCTTGCGCGCGTAAAACGCCCGACAGAATCAACCAATTGCTTCGTTTTAGCTTCGGCAGAATCTGAATCAATATTTCGCTGAGCAGATTCGCGGTAACGATGTCGATCTTGCGTGCCGGCTTCCAGCGACGCACATCGCCTAATTGAAAATCAACTTTGTCGATCTTGTTTAGCCGCGCATTTGTTTTCGCAGTTGAAATCGCGGTAGGATCGAGATCAACGGCTAGGACACGCTTTGCGCCGAAGCATTTGGCCGCCAGCGCGAGAATCCCGCTTCCAGTGCCAAGATCGACAAGAGACCAACCGGCTCTCCATCCGGAAGTAAGCTGTTCAAGCAAGAGGAGAGACATCGCCGTAGTCGCGTGTTCGCCTGTTCCGAATGCCGCACCGGCTGGGATAACAAGGAGTGGCGGTTTCCAAACCGGGGCGATTTGGAAATCGCCGCTCCTTATTATGACGAGTCGCTTCCCGATCTTAAGCGGCTTTGATCTACCGTCGCGTTCAAGCCGTTTCCACCAGTTACGCGGCAGTTTTTCGATCCGCCCGCCAAAATCGCGAAGAAGATGTTGCGCTTGCGACTGTGAACCGCACGCGATCTCCATCTGCAATCGCTTGCCGCCCGGCTTCGCGATGATAGCAAGGTGGCCCAGTGAGCGCGCTTGTAATCTTGCTTCGTGCGCGTTCAGCCAGGGCGGCGCGGCGACTTTGCGCCAGAGATACATCCTTCGTGCCGGCGCCCTGCCAAGATAGGCAGCCAGCGCTATTTTTTCTCGGGCGCTTTTTGGTCCTTCATCTGCGCCATCTTTTGCGCAAGACCGGCGGCGTATTTTTCGTATTGGACATTGTCGATCGTGAACGTCCCAAACATATAGTTCGAGTTTTCCCAGGCCCAATTCTGGTCCGCATCGGTGTACATCATCTTTGACGTGCGGCCCTGCGAATATTCGTGATGAAGCGGATCGGCCGCGGGCGGATTCGCGATTTTCGGAGCGCCGCCCATGCCGCCCTCGACCAGGTGGCCGCGAAACGTGCCATACTGCCCAAGGGTGATCTCGTGATCTGTTCCCTCAATCTTGCGGTTGATCGGCACGTAGCGCGTTTCGGTTTTCTTCGATGCGCCCGGCGTCAACACCTTCGCAGCAATCGCTTCCAATGCTTTGCGTTGTTCCGGAGTCGCTTTCTCGTCGATGTAGTTGTAGGCAAAATTCCAGTTTCCGAACGATTCCATCATCGTCTGACCCTCGGGGCTCTGCCCGATAGCCGCGATGGCAATTCCGCCGAGTTTCACTTTTCCGTAATTGCCTTTCTGAATGAAGAGCACCTGACCGCCGCCACAGGTCATCTTGGTCGGTTTGGAACCGAACCAACAGGGACATGCGGCGTCGCACGAACAGGCTTCTTCGAGTTGGCCGGTAATTTTCCATGGAGTCTTATCTTTTGGTTCATCGACCGCGCTCGCAGTCGAAGCGAAACAGAAAAACGCTACGGCGAGCACGCCGAACGACGAGAGGAGGAGCGACGTGGTTTTCAT
>WNGL01005287.1_pt1 | contig 15341 bp, 15 predicted proteins | sample 5400591 | NCBI WGS metagenome assembly WNGL01 (sample SAMN13153377, study PRJNA577476) | soil metagenome | isolation source: 80 cm soil or saprolite under Garry oak tree replicate 1 | place: USA:California | collected 2016-06-15
AGAGCAACACAGCAACGGCTCTACGCCGTTTGTCTTTGCGTCACCATCGTCTTCTTTAAAGAACCCCTCATCAGCACTATCAAAAACTTCGAGCTTTAATAATAACCATCAATCTTTACAACTTCCACCCATTGCTAACGCTGGGCCCAATCAAGTTGTTACTGCGGGGTCGACCGTAATTCTCAATGGGTCAAACAGCAGAGCACCTAATGGAATAATTCTATCATATTCCTGGATGCAGATTACGACAAACGCTCCTAGCACCTTAAGCGGAGTGAACACACCGGTATGGGAGTTTATTGCTCCTAATGTTACTGCAAATACACTCCTGCGATTTCAACTTAATGTTACGGATAACTTAGGACAGATGGACGCCGCCTTCGTAAATATCCTCGACAAGCCAGCTCCCATCTTTGTTGCTCCACCGCCAACTCAGATCATAAAGTCACCGTCCACAACTGCAACTGTGCCTTCGAATAATCCGAATAGAGGTTTGAACTCTGTCAATATTCCTACTAACAACGCATCAATACCACCGCCTTTAATTCCACCGGGGGGAAGATGACTAATGTTCAATATTCAATGCTCAATGTTCAATGTTTATTGAACTTTCATTAAAAATACTTGAGGTTAGAGAGATTGCAAGAATAGATTCTGCAAAAATAATATTATTGTGCCAAAAACGAGGATAGTGCCGATGATATTGAATACATTTAAGAAAAGTGTTATTTCTGTTTTTAACAAGCACACTTTTCCAAATGCTTGGTTAGGTTAAAGATTTCCTCACTTAGAGAGCCCCTTAAGAGAGTAACAAAATTCACAATAATGTTTTATAGTGGAGACTATGCGTAAATTTAGCTTAGCGCTAGGCGTGATTATGTCAATAATAGCCATGATTGCAATCCCAAACTCAAATGATCATATTACAAAAGCATATAGCTGCATCAGTAGCTCGTCCGTCCACAGCAAACACCACAAGTCTTCACGGAGTGTTCAATAGACTTTGTGCCAGATAAATGTGATGGAAAGATAACTGTAAGGGTTGAAAAGAATAATACCAACAACGTGACTCTTACAGTAGAAGACAACGGTATTGGGATTAAACCCGAGAAAGCAGACAAACTTTTTCAAAAGTTTTACCACATTTATACTGAGGCTACCAGAAGACATGGGGGCACAGGGCTTGGTTTGGTGATATGCAGAGGCATAGTCGAAGCTCACGGTGGGAAAGTATGGGTCGATAAAACTTATAAGAATGGTACTGCAATCAAATTCACTTTAGCAGATAAGGAAAAGGAGGATGAAGTAGGTAAGTAGCTACATGAAAGTATTGTTAATAGACGATAACAAGGACATCAATGATATGGTTTGCTTATGTCTTGAAACCCAAGATATTACAGTTAAGGTAGTTGATGAAGGAAGGGAAGGATTACGGTCAATAAAAGAGAATCATTTCGACGTAGTATTATTAGATCTTGCAATGCCAGAATTCAGTGGATTTGACATTTTCAAGGCATTAAAAGATGAAGATCTGCTAAAGTCTAAGAATATTGTAATATTCACTGCGTCCTCTGTTACTGATAACGAGGTGCAGGAGATGTTGTTAACTGGAGCAAAAGCAGTACTCAAAAAGCCTATCTCGATAGACGATTTGATAGAAACAGTAGAAAGATTCAGACAGGATGGAAATCAGTAGAGGTACAACAAAAATAGGGCCTAGTACCATATATGCAATTTCCCTCGGACGATTCTTCAAATAATTATACAAGGAGAACTGAAGTGCTGCAAGGTACTCAAAATGTGATAGGTACAGAATTACAATTTTTCTCTAAAGCGCAGACGAAAGTTGATACTTATATGAATTATACTCGACCGCCATTGGCCATATTCCTAAAAATTAAAAATGGATTTATTTAGTCAAGACAGGATAAGCAATCTTTTACATAAAGACGGATCGGTAAGCTATTACAGAAACGTATTGACACATAGTGAAGCAAACCGCTACTTTGATTTGTTATTACAAAACGTTGTATGGGAAAACGATGAAGTCGTCATTTTTGGTAAGCATATCATTGCAAAGAGAAAAGTTGCGTGGTATGGTGATTCTGACTATGGGTACACTTATTCAAATACAACAAAGCGAGCATTAGCATGGACCAAAGAACTTTCGGACCTAAAACAAATAGTAGAAGAACTTACAAAAACAAGATTCAATTCCTGTTTGCTGAACTTATATCACAATGGAAACGAAGGTATTGTATGGCATAGTGATGATGAAAAATCATTAGGAAAGAATAGTACCATTGCTTCATTGAGTTTTGGGGCAGAACGAAAATTTTCATTTAAACATAAACAAACTAAACAAACGATTTCACTTGTACTTGAACATGGTAGTTTGCTCATAATGAAAGATGCTACACAAACGAATTGGCTGCATAGCTTACCCAAGTCTAAAAAAATAACCCGACCGAGAATAAACTTAACTTTTCGAACGATAGCGTGCTAAGAACCTATCCAAAAATTATCCTCCTATAGTGACATTTGACAATCTAATGGTATCGAGTGCATGATATTGATCTTGGAGGCGACTCATGCCAAATCCCGGGCATCAACATACTAGTAGAGCCGCGGATACTTGGCTATGGTCTAGATGGATGGAAGTAAAGTATCATCTACTGTTGGCACTTTGGCATGCATGATATGGAAAGGAACGCCATATTATGCACATATAGATTATAATGACAAAAGAGATCCGGCGGATGATCTTCCAGATGAGGATGTTACTGCAATAGATGAAATACCTGTATATTCTATTAATAAGCCAAAGGCAGACTCTCTTGTTGTTTTAAAAATACTAGACTATTACTACACTACACATTTGGATAGCCCAGTCTTTTTATGCATCAACTTCTGACACATATAACTAGGACTTTTTAATACAGGCCTTAATGAAATACATGTGCCGCAAAAAAAATTAAGGATGAATTGATCAGAATTCTACTTTACTACGACTGAACCACGCATCCACGGATGTACCTCGCAAAAGTAATTGTATGTACCTGCCTTCAGAAATGTAACCGTAAATGTAGTTGACGATCCTGGTAGGAACTGTTGTCCTTTCGGAATTAACCAGCCAGAATTAACATATTTTTCGCTACCAATCATACTGTAGTTTGCATTTGGTGGTGGGAAGTGTTTCACATTACCTTGCGAATCAATTACAGTTGGAATATAAGACCTTGCATTCAATGTTATTACAACATTACCCGGACCTGGTGCTTTAAGTGGCTCATTGTTTGAACTAGGAGGGATTGATGAAAATTGAGTAGAGCTTGGAACAGCAAAAGGTGAAACAATATCTGTTGTAGTTTTGTTATCTAATACAAACGTAACGGTATGTGGTTCTCCTACTACTGATGGATTATCCCATGTTACGCTTTGGCCTGCGTTAACTCGAACTTGCTGTGGTGCAAATGCAGTTAAAGGAGAAGTGTTGTTTCCTCCCCCAGCATGTACCACAACTTTTGGACCTTCTATAGCATTTACTACATTAACGTACGACATTGGTGTTGCTACCACTGTAAGGGTTGCTACTACAATTAGAGTAACAATAACTAATGCGTTCTTTTGATTCATTTATGGATCAGCATATACCTAACAATAAATAAGTTACGGTCTTGCGATACGCTTACCTCCATTTAATGGCGGTAAGGCATAATGCATTTGTTCGAGAGATAATTAATGGTGGCTCTACTTCAGTTTCGAGTGAGTGGCTGCTTTAATTTGGAGCGAAAATAATTGGGAGTGGTGACTGTCCCACATTTCTACGTTATTTTTCTTCAAAAAGTTGTTCCCCATGATGTAACTGATTGGCTATCTGATAAGTTCTACCCTGGGCACGCATTGTAGGCGAATGAGCAGCTAAATATCTAGACGCGGCCAGCAAAATATTTACACATGCAGTGTTATTGGCATCATTATTATCGTCATCCAGAAGAGAATATTGCCTGTAAGTCCCTTCAATCATCTGAATAGAATGAAAGTTGCGGTCTTCTCGCAGCAAAAGCTTTCCAAGCATAGACGTAAGCTGATCTAATCTTCCACCGCCATAAAGATAATCTGCTACCATCTGTCCTGTCTCGTTTACTCTCTGTTGCTTGTCTAATAGTTCTGTTAACTCTCTTAGTATGCTATCTCGATCAATAGCTTTATCATTTATCGATTCCTTAGGTATTGTCGCCGGAGGTATGTTGAGAAAGCGATTAAGATATATCCTCATTGCAGCATCGAACACTCCCCTCAATAGCTCTCTTGTTGGTATTCGTCTTAAGGCTTGATGTACTGCATTTGAGAATGTAAATGTGTGTAATGCGGCATCCCAATCACTAAATTCATTGCGTGTATGGAATTGTACTATTCGTAAAGCTGAAGCATAACATACGATACTTGCCAATTCCTCTTCAGTAGTACCTTGTCTTAATGCGTCTAATAATGCATTAACGATTGATTGTGGATTATCGCCTAATAACACTGCTACTAATGCATCCCTATCTCGACTATTAGTGTTCCATGTTTGTTTCGGTTTCTTATCTTTGTGAATATTGCTATCTTTGTTTTTTTGTTGTCGTTGTGTTACTACTCTTACCCTTTTTCCTTTTTCTAAGGCTTCGGGTATTTCTTTAAAGCCATTTTCAAGAATAGTAACTAGATCTATTGGATGACGCCACGAGCCTGATTCTTCCGTCCTATCAGCAGTGGCATAACCAGGTACAAGACTAGTTAATACAGATTCTATCAATGCCTTATTGTTTTCCCATCCAAGCTCATCAAGGGCCTCTAATACTTTATTAGTAAAATCAAGAGTATGCCCAACATCGAGGAAGCGATGGTCTGTGGCGGCTGCAAAAAACATATCTGCCAACTCTTGGTCATTAGCACCAACTCTTACAGCGGTAGCAATACATCTCTCTGCAGCTTGAGCATCACGAGATTCAATAAACTGCCTAAACCAGCGCTTAAGCGCGGCTAAGTCAGGCCAGGGTTTTGGGAGGGGTGAAACATCAAACCTTGGTGGCATATCAACACAGTCTTGTGCAACAGCACAAAGACCATGATAAAGCGCAAGTGGTCTATCGTCGCCGTCAATATAGGGCATGATGTTAATCATACAAGTAAGTACCGTTAATCCTTGTCCCCATCCAGATTGTTTGTAATGGGTACCAAAATCAAGACCCATACGGAATGCCTTTGCTATGCCAGAGTCATTGTTGTCATTTGCAGTTTGATTTTCTTCGAATAATGCAATAACTGCTTTGGCAATAATTAATTGGATATTTTGTTTAAGTCCGTTTTGTAACAGCATTTCATTATAAGAGTTGACACCTCTAGAAGAGATAGAGGAAACATCCACCCAAACTTCATTTTCATTTCTAATCTCTACAGGAAAGGAGCGTACATCACCAGCCCACTGGTCAAATGTTCCTCCACTTTTAAGATCAAAGCGAGCGTGATGCCAATGACAAGTAAGGATACTGTCTTTAACAGTGCCCTGGCTTAGAGGAAAACCCATATGAGGACATCTATTATCTACTGCATAAACTTTGGAATTATGATAGAAAAGAGCAACGGTATGCTTTTGGATTTGTATAGATAAGCATTCACCAGAAGCTTCTCGTATATTAGATAATTTCGCAGCAAATACATAATGGTTGCCGTGATCTTTTGAGATAGTAGCCATAAGCATTAATCACTATAATAGATAATGTAATACAAGCATAAAGCGTTTTGTTGTTTTGTTCGCCATGTTACCTTTGAATGATATTCCAGCTGTAATGCTGTGTTTGGTATCCGTTGCTAAGGAAAGAAAAAGAATGCTACAGCGAGATTAAATCATGCCACTCATAAGTTTCTGTTATACGAGGTGTGTAGGATAAATACGACTTGCAAATTGGCTGGGCTTGCGCTCAAGTCCAGTTCCCAATTTATAATTAGATTGTTAGTTTTCAAAGGAATGGATCACAAAATAGTAAATCCCATTGTTTGGGAATGAAAGCCCATACTTCTTAAAGAACAGTGAAAGCAAACACGAAGTTCATTGAAACTGGCGAACGGAAAGTTGCCCATCGTTCTCTCGGTAAAGGTTCACCTATTATTATGGTCAAACGCCCACGTCTTATAGTAAAGTAATATTTTGTTACGCTCTTAGTAAAGACCAGGAATCGACTATTAAAATTAAGGATTAAGAATATACAAATGATTTATTCCAAGAATTTAAAGTTATTCCAAAACCTAAAAGAAACAGTTTGACACAAGTATCAAATATGACGATTAAAATCTTAGGTGTTGGCAGTAGTATGCGTGAAGGTTCCTTTGGTACTAGAACATTAAAAACGGTACTCGATGCTGCAGGGAAGCATGAAGCCAAAACACGTTTACTTGACCTGCGCAATATAAGAATGCCCATGTTTAATCCAGATATATCAAATGAGTATGATGAACAGATGAAAAAAGTGATAGAAAATGTCAGTTGGGCAGATGCCTTTGTGCTTGCATCGCCAGACTATCACGGTTCTATGTCAGGGGCTATGAAGAATTTCTTGGATTTCTATTGGGAAGAATTTGCTGGCAAAACTTTCGGATATATTTGCAGTTCCCATGAAAAGGGTCTGACGGTGATGGATCAAATGCGTACAGCTGTACGTCAATGCTATGGATGGAGTCTCCCTTATGGTGTTTCCATAAACGGAGAGCAGGACTTTGATGAAAAGGGAGAAATAGTCGATAGTCTGTTAGTTAAACGTCTAATAATCCTTGCCCGCGATTTACTTGTCTATGGAAAACTAATCAGAGAACAATTTCTCCGAGACATAACAAGTAATATTTCTGACACCTTTGCTGCACGTTACAGACTATAAATTTTATTTGGTCAGTTGTGTTACAAAACGTGTCCTGCAATTTTTCAACCAGCAATTTTCCCAACTCTAATTCTTTACTATCAAGGTTGGCTCGCTTTCTTATAGCAGCATTAAAGGCTTCTGGTATGGTACCTTTCTTTTGAGATTAAGGCTGATTCTGCCCATTTTCTGACGTCCGTAGCCTGGACGCCAGCATGTCATGGAACTTGACGGCAGAGCAAATCCTTAGCAATTGAGCCTGAGCAGGCTATAGTAGATTATAGAAGCGGCAGGGTGGGCAAGATCAACCACTAAATCCAACAAGATTAAACCATTTTCTGTCTCGCTCAAAAGTAAATATCTGCTTACTAAATATGGTAGTTCATACCGACTAAGTTAGGAACTACTACTGCACTTAAATAATTGGCTTACCCAATGCACATTATATGCAAGTGGGAATTGATAGCTTCGCTGCGGCACTCGATGACGCCAGCCTCTCAGTCAGCCCGTCAGAGCGTTTGCGAAGATTGGTCGAACAAATTGAATACGCCGATAAAATTGGGTTGGACGTGTTTGGAATTGGTGAACATCACCGTAGGGAATTCCTTGATTCGGCTCCTGCTGTCATACTAGCTGCGGCAGCTGCACGAACGAAACGCATAGGTCTCACTAGTGCAGTAACAGTATTGAGTGCAGCCGACCCAGTACGTGTGTTTCAAGAATTCGCAACCTTGGATCTTCTGTCGCAAGGTCGGACGGAGATGGTTGTGGGCCGTGGTTCATCCATCGAGGCGTTTCCCCTGTTCGGCCTGCGATTGGAGGACTACGACTCGCTTTTCGAAGAGAAGCTCGATCTGCTGCTGAAGATTCGTGACAATGAGCACGTCCATTGGTCTGGCGAATATCGGCCTACCCTGAATGGACAGGGAGTCTATCCTAGGCCCTTGCAGGAGCCTTTGCCAATATGGATAGGCGTTGGTGGCACTCCAGAATCATTCGTCCGTGCAGGAGCGCTTGGACTCCCCTTGATGGTCGCAATCATAGGCGGCGAAACGCGCAGCTTCCGGCCACTCATCGATCTCTACAGGGAGGCTGGGAGGCGAGCCGGCTATTTACCACAACAATTGAAAGTAGGGGTACATTCGCTGGGCTATGTCGCAGAGAGCACCCAAGAGGCAGTCGATGACTTCTTTCCAGGATATGCACATGCCATGACTAAGGTTGGAAAGGAGCGCGGATGGCCTAAGATGACGCGTGCGAGTTTTGACGCCCAGCGAGGTCCGCAAGGTGCATTGCTAGTCGGCGATCCGGATGAGGTAGTCGAGAAGATCATTAGGCACAGCCAAGCGCTCGGCGGCATCTCCCGGATCACTTTTATGATGAACCCCGCCTCGATACCTCACGCAAAGCTCATGCGAGCCACAGAGTTAATAGGTACGCGTGTCGCGCCTGCCCTTCGCGAAGAACTGGGTGGGAAGGATGGTTGAGATATCGGACTCGAATTTGTTGTTGTTGTCGACTGACGGCTCTGTCGACTTGACTGATGCTAACATTCCTTTCACAAATAGGTGGCATCCACCAATATAACAGCACCTTTTTTTGTCTGGTGAAAATTAGGGTGAAAAGCAATCGCTGTTGATTTCGGTTGCTGGCTTGCAAGAAAGTGTTGGATTAGGGAGGTATACTCAATACAACTCTTCGATGGCCAAACTGTCTGGCTTATCAAAATAGATCAAAGTATTTCCTGTAATCACTAGCATATCGGATACCCCCAAACTTGATTTCCGAAGATATGCCTTCATCGGTTTCTTCCTGAAAGAATACACTCCAATTGTTGTTTACACATCCGAGCTTTCAGGCAGAACTTGGAAATTTCAGACCAGACAGACATCTGGTATCGATTGCCAGCTGCCAGAAATTTCTACCACTCGTAAATAGTTAAATTGCCTCTTATTCGTTGATGTTGGTGAATTGGTTCTTCCCTTAAGCGCAGTATAGGGCGCATGTAGATAAGTTATCTGATAGAATAGGTCTAGACCCAAAGTTTGGTCTATGCCAAATGCTTAGACTGGTACCTGATTTTGTATGATCGTACTCAACTGCAAATTTAGTGGCATTTATCGTTGCAAATATCGTTTATGGACAATAAAAGCATCTGCCAACGAGTTTGATGTTGCATTGTCGAAAAACGATAACAGAATGAGATAGAAACCGCTAATCTTATCAATCCGAAAACAGTAGCAAAGATACGAGCTCTCATGTTCCTCCCCTAAAACCCACAAGTACAATATCTAGGTGGCATAGACCTCGAATCTATGTTACAATAGTTTTAGATCAAATCATAAAACCTAAAAGAAAGATACCGTCATAAATTGTAGTGGCAATGTCAAGGTGTCATATTTGTGGCAAGGCTGGGCCATACACAGAAATGATAGACTATACTGTGTATTCTGTACATCCTAAATGTGAACATAAATTGTTATGTATATCACATAAGGTAAAAGAATTTCAAAACTGTTCCATATGCAAAAGGAGCGATGCGCTATCTAAGCTGGAACTAAGAACCCACTTAATTAATAGTCATACCAAAGAAGCATTAGCGGATTTGTTAGTTGATAACGGACAGTAATTGCACAAGTACGGATATTCCAGATCCATGTAGAATGGAAATATAATTTAGTCAGAAAGTCAATATAATAACTTTTTTCTGGCAAGAAACCGATATTGCTGTAGTGAGTTTAAGGCATAGTGAATTCGGCGATATTTTTGCTGCGCGTGTATATGGAAATAATTTACAAAGTGATAATCGAGAAAATTATGAATTTGCTTCAGCATACAAAGATGTAGTAAAATTAGTAAATCAAGGAAAAAAAGGAGTTATTTTGTATAGTGAGGTCGTAACGGGATATGATCCGTATACAATTGGTGCAATCGCATCTGAAAATGAAACAGTTGAACAATTGGGGTTAGAATTAGAGAAAAAAGAGAAAGACACTAAAATGGATTCAAAAGCGCCTAATTACTACTCCCAATTATAGAGAAGCTAGAAAAATGGATTATAATAAAAAGATCGAAGATAGGCACGATGTAACGGGTCACTATAGTTAGTTCGTAAAGATAACAATGAGGATGAAAGACGATAATGCTTAAATCTGGCCGATTATATTTCTGATAATCGTATAGTATGTATCACCAAGGCAACGACAATCGGTACGAAGAGTACATAGCGGAGCATATCAAGAAGGGAACAACTACTTGTGCTTTAACTTGTAAAGATGGAGTCGTTCTAGCTGCTGACACAAGGGCAAGTGCTGGCTTCTTTATTGCAGATAGACATGTTATGAAAATTCAAAAGGTTGATAGACATATTGGTCTGACTATGGCAGGCGGAGTGGCAGATGCCCAAAATCTTGTTGATATCATGCGTTATAATGCGAACATATACCGCCTTACAAGTAAAGATCCTATACCAATCAAGTCTGCTGCTAGATTGTGCTCCAATGTATTATTCAATCAGCGATACTTTCCCTTCTTCGTCCAGATTATCCTTGCCGGAGTCGATAAGACGAAGGAGGAAGGACAAATATACAATATTGATCTCTTTGGTTCAATGACTAGTGAGAAGTTCATATCCACAGGTAGTGGTTCACCGGTGGCATATGGTTACCTTGAAACTGCATTCAAAGAGAATCTAACTGTAAATGATGCTTACAAAATAGCAATACAAGCAATTGCAGCGGCTATTAGAAGAAATGCAGGTACTGGTGATGGCATCAATGTAGTCATTATAGATAAAGATGGCTATCGTGAGCTGTCGAAGGAAATGAAAAAGGCTGTAAGTGTAGCTTACTAGGGAAGCTTCTTTACTAAATATAGCAGAGCAGCCTCATCATCCTGAGATCCTAAATAATATCAGTTTTTCTTTACAAACTACTCAGTTGACGTAACTGATCGTCTTATGATGCAATTGTGACTCGACTCACCTAAAATGAGATAGTAAGTCAAAAATATGCCATGTGTTCATATCCTATATCTATATCCGTTTTTAGTTGTAAACTCCAAATAGTTTACTAAGTTCGTTTAGTCAATAGGCTTATGTATTCGTAAGCACCGATCGTGTTATCAAATGCATAATGAAGTTGCTGGAATTGTTTTCTAAAGTCAGCAACATCTTTTGCAACTATGCGGGGATCCTGCTTATCAACGACCACTCGTTTTATGAAACCAGCAACTTCCTTCATCTCGCTTTCTTTCATTCCTAGCCTAGTTGTTTCAGGGACACCAATTCTCACTCCACTTGGGTGCATATAGTGTCTACCAGCCTTAATGTCTCCAGGTAATAATTGTCTGTTCAAAATAATATTGGCCTTTTCTAGATCCTTTTCAATTGTACCGCCATCACCAAACTTGGAAACATCCACTGCAATCTGATGCGATGCGGTATAACCTTTTTTTTCGCCTAAGACACCAAATCCAAATCCAACTAGCCCTTCTGCAAGGGCCCGAGCATTTTTGATTACTTGTTTTGCATAATCTTTTCCAAACTGTAATGATTCCGCTAATGCGATAGCCTTACCCGCAACATGATGTAGATGATGGGAACTTGTATTACCGGGAAAAACTGCTTTCTTAATTGTTTCTGCGTGTTTTTCTAACGATACGATGATTCCGCCCTGCGGCCCCCAAAGGGTTTTATGTGAACTCATAGTCATAGAATCTGCGCCCTCTTTCAGCGGGTCTTGAAATTCGCCCCCAGCAATTAGGCCAGCGACATGCGCCCCATCATAATTTATATATATACCACGGTCATGCATAAAATCCGCTAATTCTTTTACGGGATGAGGAAAAAGAAAGAGACTACCTCCAAACATTCCAAGCTTTGGCGATTTACCATCACGTGCCATTTCTTGGACCTTCTTTTTCGTCTCATCAACATCTATTGTCATTTCTTCCTTCGAAAATGGATAATATTCTATATTTAAGCCGTGAACAAGACCTGCAGTGCCAAAATTCTCCTTTTTCCCGTGCGAAATATGTCCTCCATTTGGAATAGAAGCCGCTATCATATAGTCTCCTGGCTGTGAAAATGCAGCATAAATAGCAAGATTTGCTACTACACCTGATGTCGCTCTACAATCAGCAAACTCTGATCTGAAAACCTTCTTTGCAAGCTCGTTGCAGATTAACTCCACCTGATCGATATATACACAACCAGCGTAAACCCTCTCGCCGGGCCATCCTTCCGCATATCTATTACCAAAGTCTGACATCAGTGCTTCTCTTACCGCTGCGCTTGGAATGTTTTCGCTTGCGATAAGTGGGATTGATTCACTAAACCAGTGATGGTGTTCTTTCATCAGTCTTAATACATCATCATAGGAAGTTTTAGCATTCAACTTAGGTATATAGCATCTTCCGTTGCTAGTCCTAATTTAAAATATCGCATTACATAAAAACGCATTCACAAAAAGTATTGAGAAAACCACCAGCGGAGATAAACTAATCCTTCGTTGTAAATTACTAGCACTTCTCAAGTTAGGACTTCACATTATCAATCTCACATTCTTCTTCATAATTCTGGTTTCTTCTGCCAATATAGATACGGAATTAACAAGCACTACTATCTTATCTTATCTTATCTTATCTTATCTTATCTCATCTCATCTCATCTCATCTCATCTCATCTCATCTCATCTCATCTCATCTCATCTCATCTCATCTCATCTCATCTCAAAAAAATAATGTGTTGTGCACATTTCTTCCCACATCACTAGAATAGTGATATTAGAGACTATAATCAAATAAGTGGTAGCAATGCCAATTCTCGGCAATATACTGTCATTACGAGATAGTACCTATAGACCGACATTATTCTCCATCCTTTGATGATTTACGCCTTGTCTGCTCTTTTATCCATAGTTCTATAGCTTCTTGTAACGCTATACTGATATTTCCTTTCCTGAAGCCTTTAGTATTAGCCACTGTCCTTCTAAATCGTTCTTCGATGTCATCTTCTACGACTATATTCATTTTACCCACCTTCTCTATAAGGAGATACCACTATACAAACATATAGAGTGGCCATAACCTGCTACTTGCTGCCTGCGACAAAGTTTTCTTGGAAGTATTTTTTAAGCCTATTTGCATCAATATCACTTATCAATATATCATCATGGAACACATCCTTTTTCCCTTTGAGCATATTACCCTTGTCTGCTAGTATCTTCAACGCAGAAGGAGTATCTTTTGACTCTGAATGAACTAATTCCATTTTTAATGCTGGGCCTTTAGAGAATGTACCCTGTTCTCCCTCACCACGGATAATAAACTCGTTATCCTTATCCTTACGCGGTCTGTCAAATTGCATCGAGTATCTGTTAATCCTGTCTTCTATTGTTACTTTTAATTTGTGTTCTTTGTTGTCTTTCTCTATCTTGAAAGTATATTTCTGAAGGCCCTCTACCTCAATGACATTTCCAATAGGGTTTCTATTATCTTCCTCTTCATGTAGGTGTGAATCCTCTTTAGCAGCCCAGAGCATTCCTTCATTTGCTACTGTTATTCTAAATCTACCATTATCTCCGCTAACTTTCAAATGAGAATCAATATTTCTTTGGAGTTCTGCTGTTGTCATTGCCATAGAAGGACCTTTGTACCATTCGTTTTTACTCTCCTTGGAATCTAATAAGCCGCTATATCCGACAAGATAGCACTCCTTTGCATTCCATCTCCTTACAAGTTCGTATGCATCAATTACAGAGATCATCCCTGATTCGGGATGTGGATTGTAAGTCTGTGTGCCTAAGACCAAAAGATCCGGGTTCCACAACAAATTCTCGTCTGCTTTAGGTAAGGAGAGGAAGTCCCAACCCATTATGATCTTTTTGTCTTGATATTTGACAACATAAATTACAGAGCTTGGAGTGGAATTATCACCGTGATTTGCAACTATCGGTGTTACTGTAAATGGACCGGTTATAAAGGGCTTATTTGGTTCTATGATGTTAAAGGCTGATCGTCTTTCTGCCAGCTGAGGAAATTTGCTCATAATTTGATCACAACACTCTTTGGTGCAATATACACTGAACTTATCAGATCCGTCCACAACCTTATTGAAAAGATTAGGAAGGTCCTTTATCTGATCATCATGAGAATCTGTAATCAGAACAGCATTTGGAATATCAGATATTATTATTTTCGATTGCGCAGACGTTAGATCAATTCCACTTTTTTCTAGGCTTCCAACAACACCTTCACCCACATCAACTAGAAGATGAAAATTTGCATTCGCACTGCTGCTATCAGCAGCAGAAGGAGAGGTGCTGAATACAGAACAAGAAGTATTTGCGATTATTTGCTTTCGTTTTATTTCTGCAGCTCTTTCAGATTTTTGTTCGTCAAATATCGTGGAAATATTTGGTAGTGTCCCATTAATTCTTACCAGCAACTGGGTAGTCTTTTCTGGGGCAGTAAGTGTTCTTTGCATGTTCTTATATACACATATCGATATAAATAGATATCGATTTATCAATTTATATACATTTCAACAAAAATACAAATATGTATAATAAACAAGATAAAATAAGACAAATTCAGATATATATGTTATAGTTTTGAATTCAAAGCAAGAAACTGCTAATGAAAATATACGAATAAGTGTAAATTGGTGAATATTTTATGAAAACACACAGAGCCAATGTCGGCTCTTGCCATGACCAATATTTCAAAGTATATGAAAACGAAGAGAAAATAAGAAAGTTACCCAGTGCTGTTCAGCATTATTGCTTTTGCAAACGTATCACCGTTGTCATTACTGGCTCTGAATACTGGCATCAGAGTACCTGTCTTGTTTGTCCACCATGTAACGTAGATATTGCTTCCAGACGCAGCTATTTGGGTATCTTGGTCTACCACATGTCCTTTGTTTGGAGCACTTAACATTATGTTCTTTGCAAAGGTTTTCCCTCCGTCAGTGCTCTTTGCAAAGAATACGTTCCAGTGTCCTGTGTCATTGTTAGGCCACGCCATATACACATTGCTTCCTGACGCAGCTATGGGGACAAACGCTCTAATTTGGGTTGCTGTTGTTGCTCTGGGAGATTTGGGTTGTGCTGCTGCTGGCTGTATTGGATTTGCATAAATGACAACAGTAGCAACTAATAGCACCACTATCGCAAACATACCCATGTTTTTCTTGATTAACATAATGCTGTTATAAGGCGGCGTCTATTTAAGAAATCTCATTCACGTCACTTGACAGAACCCTTTCTTCATTTATTCAAACTCTATGGTGTAATCTGCTAGCTAGTTTTTCATTTCAGATTTGGCTAAATGACAACTTAGAAACAAGTTCGGCGAAAAGACTGTTTTTAATTTCGTCAACTTCAAATAATAATAGTGGTAGGAAAAGAAGTGAGAGAGTGAGATGATGACTCATAACAAGAAGAA
>WNGL01014915.1_pt1 | contig 15339 bp, 11 predicted proteins | sample 5400591 | NCBI WGS metagenome assembly WNGL01 (sample SAMN13153377, study PRJNA577476) | soil metagenome | isolation source: 80 cm soil or saprolite under Garry oak tree replicate 1 | place: USA:California | collected 2016-06-15
GAGGCGCTGATCGCCGCCACCCGCGACGCCGCCGCCGTGATCCGGGCGAAGGATCTCGGCACCATCGAGCCGGGCAAGCTCGCCGACCTCCTGGTGCTCGACGGCGACCCGCTGCGGGGGATCGAGAATACCAGGAAGATCCGCATGGTGATCCAGGGCGGCCGCATCGCCGATACGAGCTTCCACCGCGACTACAGGATTCCGGTCGAGCGGCCGTAGCCAATGCCTGTCCGTAGCGTGTGAAGAGCCGTAGAACACGGAAATGAGACGGAGGCATGGATGCCGCGGACACTGAATGAGGTCATCGCCTCTCTTCCCGAGGGCGAGCGCGCTAAGATCGAAACGCGCGCCCGAGAACTCATTGCCGAGGAGATGTCCCTTCAGGATCTTCGCAAGGCGATCGGCAAGACGCAGGTTGCGATTGCGAAACGACTCAAGGTCGGACAGGACGCTGTGTCGAAGATCGAGACGCGGAGCGACATGTTCATCTCGACGTTGCGCAACGTTCTCAAGGCGATGGGCGGCGAGCTGGAGCTGATCGCGCGCTTTCCGGGCCGCCCGCCCGTGCGCCTCGAAGAGCTGGGAACCGCCGCCCCGCGTCGCAAACGCAATAAGCGTGCCGCAGCGTAGTCCTCGGCACGTCGGCCGTTGTGACCGTCATCTCAAATTGGTCGATAGCCGGTGATGAGCGTCCGCGCCAGCGCAAGCGAACGCATGTCCTTTTGAACGACACAAACGGAGCATGGGGATCTTGAGCTATATCCTGTAATTGTGCCGCGTGGCGAGTTTCATGAACACCACGCCGAGCGCGGTCATGGCTGCGGCGATGAGGATGCTCAGCGCGGCGAGCTGGGGGACCTCGCCGTTGTCCCAGAGACTGAGGATCACCACCGACACGATGGAGTTGTTCGCGCCCGAGAGCAGGATCGCGGTGGGCAGATCGCGGATCGCATGCATGAAGACGTAGATTGCGGTCGCGGCGATCGCGGGTGTCGTGAGCGGCAGCACGATCGCCCGCAACACCGTGAAGGTGCCGGCGCCGCACACGCGCGCGCTTTCCTCGAGCTGGCGGTCGATCGAGAGCAGGCTCGAATAGCAGAACCGCATGCCATAGGGCAGGAATTTCACCGTGAGCGCGAAGATCACGATCCACACCGTGCCATAGATCGGAATGAAGCGCAGGTTCAGGAACTCGACCAGAACCGCGATGCCGAGCACGATGCCGGGAAACACCAGCGGCAGCGAGGCGATGACATCGAGGAGCCAGCGGACCGCCTCGCGCCGGCGCACCACCACCCAGCTCAGCACCAGCGTCGACGCCGCGACCGCGCTCGCGCTGCCGGCGCCGACCAGAAGGCTGTTCCAGAGACCCGAGACGGTGTCCTCGCGCGTCGCCACGGACAGATAGTTGGCGAGCGACATGCGGCCGAGATCGTCGAGCGCAGGGGTCGTGTAGAGCGGCAGGAACGAAGCCCAGAGCATCAGCAGGAGCGGGGCAGCGAGCGACAGCGGAATCATCAGCACCCACAGCGCGCAAGGATATTTCCAGCCCCCAAGATCGATGCGCGAGGGCCGAAAGCCCGTGCCGGTGACGGTCGCGAACTTCGCGCTCTCCTTGGTGGCGCGGTAGTAGAGGTAGAGCGGCAGCGACACCGCCACCATCAGCAGCACGGCGTAGGCGCTGGCTTCGCCGTAGCGCGGCACGAAGCCGGAATGGACCGACTGATAGAGCGCCGTCGTGACCGTGATCACCCCGCCCGGGATGCCGATCAGGAGCGGCACCTCGAAGGCTTCGAGCGCGCGGATGAAGGACAGCAGGAGGACGGCAAGGATCGCAGGCCGCGCCAGCGGCAATGTCACGCGCTTGAGCACCTGCCAGCGCGTGGCGCCGCAGATCGTGGCTGCCTCTTCGAGCGCAGGGTCCATGGCGCTCAGCGGCGGCAGCGCAAGCAGGAGCGCAACCGGAGTCCAAAGGAGGCCCTCGACGAAAATCATGCCGCCGAGGCTGAATAGCTCGATCGGGACGCCTTCGAGGCCTAGCCAGCCGCGGAGCCACACATTGATCAGGCCATTGTTCGGACCCAGCAGCAGGATCCAGCCGATCCCCTTGACGATCAACGGCGCCGCCATCGACAGGAACGCCCCCACGAAGACGATCTGACGAAACGGCACGTTGGTCCGCGCCAAGAGCCAGGCCGAGGTGAAGCCGAGGAAGATCGCCATCAGCGACGAGCCGAGCGCGAAGCCTAGCGTTGCGCTCCATAATCGCAGGCCGCTGATCTCGATCACGCGATGGTAATTGTCGAGCCCAAGCGCGGTCCGAAAGCCCGGGAGCGGCACGGTGATGCTGCTCTTGATGAGGTAGAAGAACGGCGGCAGGACCACGAGCGCGCAGACGGCAATCAGCAGCCACAGCCCGGCGATGCCCGAATCCACGCGCGGGAAGGAGGCCTTGCGCCCGGGCAACGGGCTGCTCGAGCCTGCGATGATCGCTTCGTCGGCCATGAATGCGTCGGGCGCTCCTCAGCTACGGTTTGATGCATCGGCATCATTCGCGAGCGATGCAGCGACAATTCAAGGCGTCACGATCCGGTCATCGCCCGGAGCATCGGCTCCGGGCGCATGGCCACCGGGGCGACCGCCTCGCCGCGCGGCTCGAAGACGGTGCCGAGCGGCCGGGACAACCGGGCGAGCCAGTCGAGCGTCGAGCGCCCCGCCTCGCGATCGAGGATTTCGGGCTGCTGCTTTGCATTGACGATCGGCCGCACGGTGACCTCGCCGAGGCCCCGCTCGGTGAGCGCGACCTCGACGATGATCGACTCCTCCGCGATCCGGTCCGACGCCATGTCGAAGCCGCACTGGCCGAGGCTGTAGGCAATCACCTTCCCCTTGTAGAGCTCGATCGGCTGAACGAGGTGCGGGTGGTGTCCGACGACGAGGTCGGCGCCGGCGTCAATCGCCGCGTGGGCCAGTTCGACCTGGTAGGGGATGAGGTGCTGAAATCCCATGCTGACGCCCCAGTGCCACGACACGATCACGGCATCCGCCTCCTCGCGGGCGCGCCCGATGTCCCGCAAGGCGCGCGCGAGGTGCTCGGCATTCGGCCTGGTCTCCATGTCGAGCGGCGAGCCCGGCACCTCATGCAGCCGCTTCGGGATCCGGTAGCTGGTGTCGACCCGCACCACGGCCATGCCCGGCCGGTCCTCGGCGGCCTCGAATCCGGGCGTGAAGACGGAGGTGAAAGAGAGGAAGCTGAGGCGGCGGCCATGGCGAGCGATCACCGCCGGCCGATGCGCCGCCGCGAGATTGGCGCCGGCGCCACAGTGGGCGATCCCGGCATCGTCGAGCATCTCGATCGTCTGCAGGAGCCCTTCGGCGCCGTAGTTCATGACATGATTGTTGGCGAGGCTCACCACGTCGAAGCCGCACATGGTGTAGGTGCGTATGAGATCGGGACGCGAGCGCACCACCCGGCCGGCCTTGCCGGGCCAAGGCGCCCCGCGGTCGGTCAGCGGCCATTCGCAGTTGCAGAAGGCGACCGCGGACTCTTGGAAATAGGGCGCAACCCGCCCCATGACGATCGCCGGATCGGCGGTCTCGATCGCGATGTCGCCGGCAAGAACAAGCCTCGGAGCCGCGCCTCGCTTTTCCGCCACGACTGCCCTCCCCTCCCCTGAAATCACTCAGCGCTTGTTGACGAACACCCGACGGAACAAGTCGCCCCAGGTCTCGAAGTCCTCGACGAAGGTGGGGCGTTGCGTGAAGTAGACTTTTTCTCTCGGCGTGTCGCGATCCTCGAGGCCCTTGCGGGCCGAGTTGTTGCCGATGTCCCTGTACATTTTCTGTCCTTCCTCGGAGAGGAGGAAGTCGATCATCAGCATCGCCGCATGCGGGTGCGGCGGCCGCGCGGCAAGCGCCGCCACGGTCGAGGTCACTGCCACCGGGCCAGGCGCGACCCAGGCCACCGGGGCGTTCTTCTTGAGGTCTTCCGCGACATGCGCATTCGAGGACCGCGCGGAAATCGCCACCTCGCCCGATGTCACGAGGTTCTGCAGCGCCCGGGCGGTGATCTTGTAGACGCGGATGTCCTGCCGGCCGAGCTTGCGCACGAAATCTTCGCCATAGGTCGTGAGCAGGATGCCGACCCATTCGGCCGCGGTGGTCGTGCTCCCGGGAAAGGCCATTTTGCCCTTGTATTCGCCCTTGAGCAGGTCCGGCCAAGTCTTCGGCGCCTGATCGGGCGGGATCAGCTTGGTGTTGTAGCTGATGCCGCCATAGGACTCGCGTGCCGAAACCCAGTAGCGCTGCGCGTCGATCGATTGCGCCGGATAGGCCGCCATCTCCGGCGAGGTGAACGGCTGCAGCATCCCTTGTGCGCGGGGCACGAGCAGCGAGTCGCTTCCGAGCTCGAACGCATCCACCGCGAAGAACCCTGCCTGGTACTCGATGGTGACCCTCTGCGCCACTTCCGAGCTGCCGGCGCGATAGAACTTGAGCTTGAGATAAGGATATTTCTGCGCGAAGCGATTCATCAGCGGCGCAATCTGCGTGCCGGTCGTATAGAGCAGGAGTTCTCCCTCTTTCCGCGCCCCCTGCTCCAGCATCCGCTGGCGGTCGGCGCCGGCGTAGTTGGCGATCTCTGCGCCGGTCGCAGGCTCGGCCTGCGTCGGCGCCGCCGTTATGCCAAGGAGCAAGAGCAATCCTGCGCCCATGGCGAGGCCGGCACGCCGCGACCTCGGAGTCCCTCGTTGGACAAGCCTCATCGTGATGCTTTTGATTGGGGCTTCGCCCCTTCTGGGCGTTTCCTGCTGTCCAGCAAATACGAGGACTGGCGGCAAGGCAAGAGCGCGTGGCCAAGATCGAGGCGCGCGCGAGACCCTGGCGCCACGGGCAAGAAGCCGACAACAAAGGCAGGCAAGAGCGGCCTGGCAAGGCCGCCATGAGGAAGAACGGGCCGGCAATCGTGCGCTCGGCCGCGGGAGGTACTGCGCTCACCCGCAAGGAGTGGCGGCAACGTGACGCGCGGGAGAATTTGGTTTCAGCGGATCGGTGGCCATACCCATTTCGGAACATCGGACAATGGCGAACGGCATTTGGCGCGCACTGGTCATCACCCATCGCTACCTCGGGGTCGTGGTCGGCCTCTTGATGGTGATGTGGTTCGTCTCCGGCATCGTCATGATGTATGTCCCGTTCCCCCGCATCTCGGAGGCGGAGCGGCTGGGCGTACAGTCGCCGATCCAATGGCAGGCCTGCTGCCGCTTCGGCGAAGGGATTGCTCACACCTCGGGCGGTTCGTCCCGATATCTGTCAGCGCCTTGGTTACCAGGTGTTGTAAAAAGAGCATTTATTATCAAACCAACGTATACTGCAAACGCCCCTTCAACGATGCCGAGAAGAATTTTGAATTGCTCGAAATCGCTTATCCCCGCATTGTAGGCGCGCACCAGCACCATTGACACAATTACACAGATAAAAACAACCGGAATGAAAAGCGAGACAAAAACAAACAGCCCGCTCTGAATAGGGCTCGTTGACGGGTCAGATTTCCTGTTCCTATTAGCGATGATGTGTTTAACGATCAGAGTGGTGTAACCGGCGAACAGCGGCGCAATGATTGCGATCGTTGTGGTGGTCTCTTCAAATGTGAACCCACGCTTGAGGTAGAGCGCGCCGACGAGAACAAGCGTAAGAAAATGCGACACGACAAAAAGGCCGGCGGTTGCGATCCTGAGTGTCGATTCGGTCATCAATTTCGCTCCAGCGCATTCTGCAACTCGACGGTGAGCTTGTCGGCAAACGATTGCAGTGGATTCTTGTATTTCTGATCCATATCGTCAAAGCTATCGTCAGCCGGCCGCAATGAGCCGGCTCCAGTCGCATAAGAGCCCGTGATATTAATGAAGAAATCCATGCGGCGCTCATCCGGCGCGAAAATGCATTCGATGATAAGCTTTTCCCAATAGCCTTCCGATTTCAGGACTTCGCCCCGCAATCCGGACACCTCGACCGAAATCCGCTTTGGATTCTTTTTCAGCGGAGCCACATTACCCTTTCCTCTGAACGTGGCATTCAAAAAGGCTTCGGTTCGCACAAGAGTTCGTTCAAGACTTTGCCGAACCTCAGCGAATGACAAGGGTGCGCGAGGTCTGTCGTTGGACACAATAAACGTTGCAAATGCGCCCTCGCTGTGCACCGCAACGACATCCGCTCGAATGCGTGTGGCCTCGGCGATTTTGGGAAAACGACGTAGCGTGAAAACCCAGGCCTCTTCCGTACGGACTGGTACTGAAAATACGATTCCGTTTCCCGCTTCAGAGTTCCTGCCGGACAGGCCTTCGAGGCCATAGTCGCTCGCAAAGGTTTCAATATCGTCTATAGTCATTGCTTTCCGAAACTGGACCATGACGGCGCCCGGAAGTAGAATCGATTCTGAGCAAAAGAATGTGCTGTCCGCAAAGTCACCGCATGCAGGACGGGAATAAAATGTGCGATGAAGCAGTCCATCGCGTGCTCGCTCAAAGACATAAAGCGCACCTGACGGAGCAGGAGTTAGGGCGGAACGGCGAGCTTCGCATTCTGCAGGGTTAAGGCGACTGCGGACATCCGCCGTGATTGCCTCAATATTTGCGTATGGTCCGGCCAGAACCGGACGTTGGCTACCGACGATTAGCAAAACGCTGTCCGCTGCGTCAGGAGCGACTTGGGTAATTCCATTGACCGACAAGACGTGATCGCGAATGCGAGCGCACAGACCCGGCGCAGCCAAAACCGCTACGTGTTGGTTTGCCTCGAACCGAGGGATAGTTGGATGGTGCTCGATGGCAAGGGCCTGCGCAGTGACGAAAAGCAGCGGGGAATGAAGCGCGAAGCGTAGACCGGTGCGACGCTCCAACTTGAGATGCGGGAACAGAAACAGCCCAAGGCTATGAAAAAAACTAGCCACAGCGGGGTACTCCGTCCGGCATAAGCCCATCGGGGACGACACGCTAGCATTGTTCTCGCCACCCTGGAAGCTGTATCCGTGGCGCGCCGCACGCCCAGATTTCTAAACGCGTGATGTGAAAGGCGGACAAGGGGGGTCCGCCTGCGTGACTCAAAGACTGGCGCTAGACGGTGCACCTTGGCCAGCCGGCGATCGATGTGCTCAAAGGAATGGAATGAGTCATTACCGGCACGTCATCCTGCGACTGCGGTCGCGGTGAGGATGGGAGGGGTCGCGCAAATGACGGCTCCTCGCCCCATTGCGACGGCGGCGGCATCAGCCAGCTGCGGCAATCCGCAAGGAATATTCTGAGTCTGAGAGTTAACCTGAGCTGTCGATTAGGGGTGTCGCCGTTTGCGGAGAGGACAAGCAAATCGCCACAGAAGCTCAGTGCAAAACAAAGAAGCTCTATAAATGCGCGATTTTTGAACGGCTTAGAATCAACCAGGATGATTCGTAACCTGGTGCTCTATCCAGCTGAGCTACGGGTGCTTTTGTTGCCTCGCGCGAAGGCGCCCCTCACGCCGGGGGCGCTCGTCACGGCTCGAAGCAAGCGTAGCCCGCATGGAGCGCAGCGGGGGAATGTGCGGACGCGCGACACGCCCGCGACAAGCCTTGCTAGGCCGCGGCCAATACGGCCTTCTTGACGGACTGTGGCAAGGCGATCGAGCGGAAGAACATTTTCGGATAGAGGTAGTCGTCGCCGGATTCATCGATAACACGGAGCAGACCATGCTTCTCGGCAGCCGCGTCGCGTAGCGCAACGTAAATCTTCCGCTTTTCGAGTGCCGCCGAGTAGCCCTCGTTATCGATGCAGACGACCAACTGTCTTGCTTGCGGCTTTGCCATGGTTTCGAGCTTTCAAAGCAGGTGTTTGATCTTGAATTCCTTGCGCCCGATTCCGGCGGCTTCGTACCAGTGCACTTCAGCTCCATGGATCGAGCCATCCGCTAACCGAACGCGAGCGATTCCCTTGCGTTTGCGCCAGCGTCCGCGTCCATAGATTCTTCGCAACCGGGCGATTTCGCGGATTCCAGACCCTGTGGCGAACGTCTCGACTTCCGAAATTTTGCCCACAATCTCGAATTGCGTCAACGGATTGCCCCAGGACCATGCAACACTCTCAATGGCGAAGAACTGTGCCTGAAAATAGCACACGCGATGGACAATGGCGACACGCCGCACGACCAAAACGCGACATCTACGCTACCACCTTAATCAGCACGATTGGCGCAAGCCCGCCGAAAGTGATGTCGGGTTTCGGCCCCGAGCGTAAGTAATGGTACTGCTCGGTTCCGACAGGCCTCAGATACAGTGCGGGCGAGATATATTCGCCGCGAGCCTCCGACCGTGACCTCCGGAGCGGAGGATTCAGCGCTGGCCTCGCCTCACGCGGCCCTGGCCCGCTCACGCTCATCGAGCGCCGCGATCAAGAGGCTCGCCGATTCGACGAGCGACGCCGCCTCGGCGATGGCTGGCATCCCGGTGGCGGGCCACAGGGCGGAGAGCACGCCATCGGCTTGCCGCGGCAAGGCGCCGCGATCGAGGAGATCACGGATTTGCGCGGGGGTCGCCAGCGAGGCTCCGGCCGCAAGCTCGCCCAATTCCGCAAGCCTTGCCGCTACCCCGCTGCCGACCGCTTTGGCGAGGAGCGGCAGCGCTTCTTCGGGAAAGCCGCCGGCGGCAAGAACGCGCGCCATGCGCAGCGACCGCTCGGCCTGAACGCGCAGCTCGCTCGCGCGCGCCTGCGGATCGAAGCGCGGATCATCGGCCGCCGCAAGGTCGGCCGCGAGCCGGCGCACGGCCAGCCAAGTCGCCCGATCGATTACCTCGACGGCGGGCATGCCCTCGCCGCGCGTTGCGAACCGCTCGGCCTCCTCCGCAAGCGCTCCACGCTCGAGGTCGAGCACGGCCAAGAGGCGCAGGCGGCCGTCGGCGCCGGTTGTGGCCTCGATCAGCAGCGCGCGCTCGCCATGGCGGCGCCGCAAATCCTCGGCGATCGATTCCTCGGCCGAGAGGATGCGCAGCGGCACCGCGTCCGCCGCCTGCATCATCGCCTGCATGCGCTCGATAAAGGCGGCTCGGCCCGAGGGCATTTTGAGCGTCGCGAGATCGCCGCGCCCGTCGAGCACGCCATCGGCCAGCGCCTGCTTCTGCCCGAGGAGATGCAAGATGCCGTGCTCGATCGAGTTCTCGCAGACGAGATTGACGACGGTCACCGAACGGGTCTGGTTCTTGCGCCAGGCACGGGCGATGCGCTGCTCGAGCTTTGCCGGGTTCCACGGCAGGTCGACGTTCACGACTGCACTGGCGACCTGCAGGTTGAGCCCGACGCTGCCGCTGTCGGTCGACAGGAACAGCCGGCAGGCGGGGTCCTGCTTAAAGCGGGTGATTTCGGCGCGGCGGCGCTGTTGCGGCACCGAGCCGGTGTGCCAAGCGGTCTCGATCCCCATTTCGGCGGCGAGCTCGCGCACCATCGCCAGCATGCGCTCCCACTCGGAGAACACGATGATCTTGCGGTCCGGCTCTTCGAGCAGATCGCCGAGGATGCCTTCGAGCTCTTCGAGCTTGGGGCTCACGCGGCAGGTCGGATCGAGGATCGCAGGCGTGTCGCAGACCATGCGCATGCAGGCGAGGAGCTGCTGCAGGCGGTCGAACTCGGCCGGGGTCAACGGCCGGCGTTGGGCTTGCGCGAGCAGACGGGCAGCCGGCTTGCCATAGTCGTCGTAGCGCAGCTTCTGCTCCTCGACCATCGGCACGAAATAGGTCTTGAGCGTGCGGCCCGGCAGCTCCGACTCGACGTCGGACTTGCGGCGCCGGAGCATCACCCCTTCGAGACGATGCCGCAGCTCGGCGAGATTCTTGTAGTCGACCGGCCGCCCGCGCTCGTCGAGCTGGTAGAATTCGCGGTTGAAGCGGAACAGCGGGCCGACCAGTTCCGGATCGAGGTATTGGACGATCGAATAGAGCTCGTCGATCCGGTTCTCGACCGGGGTGCCGGTGAGCACGAAGGCATAGGACGAACGCAACGACTTGACCCGCCGCGCGGTCTTGGTTTGCCAATTCTTGATGCGCTGGGCCTCGTCGAGCACCACCACGTCGGGATGGAGAATTTCGTTGATGTCCTGGGCCTCGCCCAGCACCTGCTCGTAATTCACGATGGTGAAGAAGACGGGATTGCGATAGGCGGCGAGGCGCTGCGGCCGCGCGCCGAAGACCGAGCGCGCCGGACGCTCGGTGAAGCGGGCGATCTGCTCCTCCCACTCGGCCTTGAGCGAGGCCGGACAGACCACGAGCACGCGCGCGATTCCCTTGCACCGCGCCAAGAGCTCGCAGGCGGCGATGGCTTGCACGGTCTTGCCGAGCCCCATCTCGTCCGCCAGCAGCACCCGCTCGCCGAAGGCCAGATGCAGCATCCCCTCGCGCTGATAGGGCAGCAGCGGATGCTTCACGAGATCGAGGCTCGCCTTGCCCGCCTCGACCTCGGCGAGAAATGTCGCTCGCGCCTCCTCGCGCGAGCGCTGCCGCCGCATCCGCTCGAGCCATGGTGCGAAGTGCCGTGACACCCGGACCAGGCGGCGAATGGCAGCCGGCGCGGCGCGCCAAGCCGCGATGAGCGCCTCGACCTTTTCAGGATCCGGGTCGAGAGTTCCGCCTTTTGCCAGGAACGGGGCGAGCCAATTGCGCGCCGCCCGCACGGCCGGGCTGCCGGAAGCGGGCCAAGTCAGCGTCGGGCTCGCAACGCCGCGGCGGTCGAGAAAAACCTCGACCCGCGGACTGCCCTGCGATTGGGCCTTGCGCAACGCCTTGCCGTCACGCCGGCAGAGCGCGGCGAGCACGCCTTCGATGTGCTTGCAGGTGCCGAGTCCATTGACGCGATGGTCGATGCAGCCGCAGGAATTGGCGAAACCTTCGATGCTGCGAATCTCCACCTCGTAGAAACCGCCGCTTCCCGAATGCACCCGGAACGTGCCGTGGAACGCCTGCTCGGGCTCCAGCGCCTCGATCGCAACGATCTCGGTGCGCCCGCGCCAGCGGCGGAGCTCGATCTCGTCCTCGTCGCTGGTGCGCCAGCCTTGCACGGGCGGCGGTCGATCGGGGACGGCGCGGGACTTGCCGCGGCCGCTTCCCGACCGGGGCGGTTCGCGTCCGCTGCTCGAATCAGTGTGCCGAAGCATGGCGAGACAGTAGACGGCAGCCCGGCAGCGTCAACCAACTTGCGAGGCGCGCGCGCGGCTGCTCCACAGCTCACCCTGCCATGCGCGACAAGGCCTAGCGTTGCACCTTGGCGGGGGAGCGAATGTCGTCCCGTGGTTGGGGAGACGCACTGGTCGGCTCGAGTTCGCCGGCGACCACTTCGAGCGGCATCGCGCGCCGTTCGCCGAAGCGCGCCTGCGTCTCATTGATGTCGGCGAGAGTGGGCAGGCTTGCCTCATTGCCGAGGTGCTGGATCGAATAGGCCGATGCCGCGCGGGCAAACTTGAAGTGCGACTCCCAGGTCGCGGCGGAATCGGTCAGGAACGAAAAGATACAGGCGCCGTGGAAAATGTCGCCGGCGCCGTTGGTGTCGATCACAAGCTCGGAGGGAACATCCAGCGCTGGAAGCACGCGCTCGGTGCCGGCCTCGTCGTACCAAACGAGACCGCGCGGCCCCATCGTCACCCCGCCGATCCGGCAGCCGCGCCGGCGCAGATATTGCAGCATCTCGCCCGGCGACATGTGCATCTGCTCGCACAGGCGCTCCGCCACCACCGCCACGTCGATGAATTCCAGCAGCTCATGGGTGTTCGCGCGCAGACCCCCGCCGTCGAGCGAGGTGAGGACCCTGGCCTCGTGACAGACCTTGGCGTAATGAATCGCGGCGTCCGGCTGATGGCCGTCGACATGTAGGAGCCGGCATCCGGTGAGATCGAGCGGCGGAAAGGGATGCTTATAGTGATCATCGCGACAACGGACGATGGCCCGCTGGCCGGCTTTCGGCATGACGAACGAGAGCGAGGATTCGGCGACTTTGCGGTGATGGACGGAAATTCCGTATTTCGCCGCCATGTCGATGAACATGCGGCCGAGCCAATCGTCGGCGACGGACGCCAAGAGGTCAGGCGCGATGCCGAGCTTGGCGCAGCAGAACGCGGCAGTCACTGCATTGCCGCCGAAGGACACAGCGTAGTCGCGCGCCACCGACTTCTCGTCTCCAGTCGGCAGGTGGTCGGTCACGAAGGTGACATCGATGTAGCTTTGGCCGATGAAAAGAGCCTTCATGGTTACCCGCTGTTCCTCAAGCCTGCGGCAATGCCGTTGATGGTGAGATGGATGCCTTGCACGACGCGTTCGTCTTTGTCGCCCGCCCGATAGCGTTTGAGCAACTCCAGTTGCACATGGTTGAGCGGGTCGATGTAGGGGAAGCGGTTGCGGATCGAGCGCGCAAGCGTGGGGTTCCTTTCAAGGAGCGCGCGCTGATCTAGGATCGACAGCAGTGCCTCGACCGAACCCTCCCATTCGCTGCGAACGCGAGCAAAGATCGCTTCCCGCAATGATTCATCTTCGACCAGCTCCTTGTAGCGCGAGGCGATCCCGATGTCGCTCTTCGCCAGCACCATGTCCATGTTAGATAGGAGAGTGTGAAAAAATGGCCACTCCCGGGCCATCGCTTGGAGTAACCCGATACCATCAGCTGGATGGGCGGCGGTCCAGGCCTTGACGGCGGCGCCGAAGCCGTACCAGGCGGGCAGCATCAGGCGGCACTGGGCCCAGCCGAAGACCCACGGGATCGCCCGCAAGTCCTCGATCCGGGTCGATTTCTTGCGCGACGAGGGCCGACTGCCGATGTGGAGATTGGCGATCTCGCCGATCACAGTCGATTCCCAGAAATAGCGCTCGAATCCCGGCGTCTCGTAGACCAGCGCGCGATAGGCCTCGTAGGCATGGGCGGAAAGCTCCCCCATCGCCGCCAGAAACTCTTCGCGCGGCGCGGGTTTCTCGGGGTGCAGCAGCGCGACCTCGAGCATCGCCGCCACGAGGTGCTCGAGGTTCTGCCGGCCGAGCTCCGGATTGAGGTATTTGCCGGCAATGACCTCGCCCTGCTCGGTGACGCGGATGCCGGCCGCAACCGCGCCGCCCGGCTGCGCCAGGATCGCCTCGTAGCTTGGCCCGCCGCCGCGACCGACCGACCCGCCGCGGCCGTGGAAGATCCGCAGCCGAACCCCGCGGCGGCGAAAGACCTCGATCAGCGCGATCTCCGCCTTGTACAGCTCCCAGCCGGAGGTCAGGAAACCGCCGTCCTTGTTGCTGTCGGAATAACCCAGCATGACCTCCTGGACGCCGCCGCGGCTTTCCAGGAGCCGCCTATATTCGGGGATCGCGAGCAGGGCGTCCATCACCTTGCCGCAGTTGCGCAGATCCTCGATGGTCTCGAACAGCGGGACGATGTTGAGATCGAGCTTGCCTTCGAGCGGCCGCAGCAGCCCTACCTCCTTCAAGATCAGCGCCACTTCGAGGACGTCGGAAACGGTCGTGGCCTTGGAGATGACGTAGTTGGGGACGACCGCCTTGCCGTACCGGCGATGCATCTCGGCCGCCGTGCGTACAATCTCGAGCTCGGAGGCGGTCTCGGTCGAATAGGCCACGAACGGCGAGATCAGCGGCCGCGCGGTCGCGAGCTCCTTGACAAGCAGCACGGTGCGGGCCTCCTCGCTCATCTGCGCGTAGTCGCCGCCCGCCGTGGCGTGCAGGAGCTCGGTCAAGACGCGCTCGTGCACATCGGAGTTCTGGCGCAGATCGACCCCCGCGAGATGGAAGCCGAACACCTCGACCGCCCGCCGCAGCGCCCGCAGCCGCCCGCGCGCCAGCATCGCCGAGCCGTTGGCATGGAGTGACCGATAGAGGATGTCGAGATCGGCGCGCAGCTCGGCCGCATCCGCATAAGGACTCGATTGCGTCACCGCATGGCGTGGCAGCACCTCCTGGCCGAAGCCGCGCGCGGTCGCCACGAGCCGCGCATAGAACCCGACGATCGCGCGCCGGTAAGGCTCGGCGGCGCGGCGGGGAGAATCGTCGGGAGAGCGCTCGACCAGCTCCTTGAGCTGCGTCGATATGCTCACGCGGCCGCGGTCAAGTGAAAGCTCCGCGCCAAGCAGGTGCGCCTCGTCGAGATAGAAGTCGAGGACCCGCTTGCTCTGCATCGCGATGGTTTGTCTCAGCACGTCGGCCGTGACGAAGGGATTGCCGTCTCGGTCACCGCCGATCCAGCTCCCCATGCGGATGAAGGACGGCAGTTCGGTATTATTCCAGGCCGGGTCGAAGGCGGCGAGCTGATCTTCGAGATCGCCGAACAAGCGCGGCAATTCGCGAAAGAACGTGTGGTCGTAATACGAGAGCCCATTGGCCACTTCGTCGATCACGCTCGGACGGCCGCGGCGCAAGAGGCTCGTTTGCCACAAGGTGAGAATGGCGCGGCCCATCGCCTCGTCGGCGGCCGCTGCTTCGGCCGGAGTCAATTGCGTGCGGTCGAACTCCGCGAGGAGTTGCGCCACTTCCATTTCGCGGTCGAGCACGCTTTTCCTGCGCACCTCGGTGGGGTGCGCGGTCAGAACCGGGCTTACGAGAATGGTGTTGAACAGGCCCTGCAACCTGCCGCGCGGCACGCCCGCCGCCCGAATGCGGGCAAGGGCATCGTGCATCGTTCCTTTGGCCGGCGCGGCCTCATTGTTCGCGAGCGCGCGAGCGCAACGGATGTTGTGCTGGTCTTCGGCAATATTGGCCAAATGCGAGAAGTAGCTGAAGGCACGCACCACTTCGATCGTCCGCTCGCCCGAGAGGCTGTCGAGAGTGGCTTCCAGTTCGCGCCGCGCGGCCGCGTCGCCGTCGCGCCGGAATGCGATCGAGATTTGCCGGATGCGCTCGACCGTGGCGAAGACCGCTTCGCCCTGCTGCTGGCGGACCGTGTCGCCGAGCACGCGGCCGACGCGGCGAATGTCCTCCCGCAGCGCCAGGTCCCGATCCGGAGGGTCGATGATGTTCATTTTCCACCAATCCCACAAAGGACCGAAAATCGGCCTGCAAGAACCGCGCCTACGTGTGGATGGCGCAGACCGTCAGCGTCAGTCCCGCCGATGCCTAAATTTTGCCCCCCAGGAGGCCGGCATAGAGGCTTGCGTATTGGGCTGCGGGACCCGTCCAGGACACATCCGTGCGCATCCCATTGGCCTGCACACGCCGCCAGCTTTTTTGGTCGGACCACAGCTCGGCGGTGCGGCGGAGCGCGGCCTCGAATGCCTCCCGCGTCACCGGGCTGAAATGGAGCCCGGTCGCGAGCTCCGCCCCTTGGGCCGTCGGCCCAAGGTCGATGATCGTGT
>WNGL01005631.1_pt1 | contig 15334 bp, 16 predicted proteins | sample 5400591 | NCBI WGS metagenome assembly WNGL01 (sample SAMN13153377, study PRJNA577476) | soil metagenome | isolation source: 80 cm soil or saprolite under Garry oak tree replicate 1 | place: USA:California | collected 2016-06-15
TGCGGTCCGGGCTGCGCGGCGGCGAGCGGGAAGCGCGGCGGACCATCGCAAGCGCGCAGCAGCAGCGCGAGCCGTGGCGCCGCCCGGACCCTACGCCAGCCCGGCTGCCTGAACGAGAGCGGGAGGCGGGCTGACATGACCACCGACAGCGCGCAGCAGCTGTGCCCGGACTGCAGGACGGCGGAGCTGACCTGCGGACGCGACGTATGCCAGGCGTGCGCCGTCGTCCGCGTGCTCAGCGCGGACCGACAGGCGGCGCAGCCATGACCGTCTACGTCGACGACTCGGCGATCCCTGCCACCGTCAGCAACGGGGGCGCGAGGCACACCTCGCAGTGGTCACACCTGTTCGCGGACAGCCAGGACGAGCTGCACGCCTTCGCGGCCCGGCTCGGACTCCGGCGGTCCTACTTCCAGCCCGGGCGGCCGCTCGGCGGCAAGCCGAGCCCGTTCTGGCACTACGACGTGACGGCCGGCAAGCGCATGCGGGCGATACAGCTCGGCGCGATGCCCGTCGGGCGGCGCGAGTCGGTGCGGATCATGCGCGAGCGGGACGAGCGGCACGCGGCGCCGGGCGCCGCGGAGGCCAGCCCTCGGGAGCGCGCGGCGATGGCCGATCAGTGGCCTGCGGGCTGCCGGGATTCCCGCTGACGACCCGGGCCTGGTGACGATCGCCCGCTGGAATGCCGGACTCGGGATTCACCCGCAGCGCGGCGCTGAGCGCCCGGATCCGGAGCCAGGGTCATGAGCCGGCGCCTGCACGACCCGGGGACGGTTTACCTGCTGCATTTTATCGACCCGGCGACGGGCGAGTCGGCCAGGTACCGGCACGCGGGGCACTACACCGGCTGGGCGCTGGACCTCGCCACGCGCCTGGCTAGGCACGAGGACGGCCGCGGCGCGCGGCTCCTGGAGGTCATCAGGGACGCAGGGCTGGGCTGGAAACTGGCCCGGACCTGGCCGGGTGACCGCAGGCGCGAACGGCAGATCAAGAACCAGGGCGGCGCCTCCCGGCACTGCCCGGAGTGCGGAGTCCGGCCGCGTGAGGACGCACTGCCGGTAAACGCGGACGGATCACTGTCCCGCTCGCGAACCACAGACGCCCAGAAGCACGCGGCCGGGGTGATGACCAGCACGCAGCAAGCGGAACACACGGCGCTGCGGCAGGGGGCGTATGGCCGGATCGCGGCGGAGGACCGGGGGCGCATACGGCGAGCTGCTGCGCTCAGCACCGATGCGGTACCCGGCCGGGATGACCTGTGGACCGGTCGGCCAGCCGGAACCCCGCCTGGCTTCCAGGCAGGCAGCGAGACCAGGCCGGCCGGCGCGCTCACGCGAAAGCAGCCCGTGCCCGAGAAGGGAAACGAGAAGGAGAACACGATGACATCCAGCCCAGCAGCCGGACCCGGATACCGGGCCGACCGGGACGCCCGTGCTCGCGAAGACCCGGCCCGGGCCGGCGCCATCACGGCACAGCAGATCATCAGCGCGCAGGCCGCGGCAGGCATGAATGCCGACCGCATCGCCGCGCACCACCAGGAGGTCAGCGCATCGCTACTCAGTGGCGCGGACACCGAGGACGGGCACGCGTTCGCGCGGGAGTACGACACGACCGGCGAAGCGCTCCTGGCCGATCTGCGCGAAATGCAGCGCGGGCCCGAGCCGGACCGCACGCCTGGCGCGCCGCATCCGGACGCGCGGCTGGCCGCCCGCGGCTGGCGCAACTGTCAGCACGGCATCTACGTCCGCCACCAGGCACAGGCCGAGGCGGATTCGGACCCCGAGGCGGCCTAGCCATGACCACGGCGACCGGCGCCCGGCGGCGGCTCCAGGCCCTCGCCAACCGCGGATGGTCGGCAACTGCGATCGGCGGCCAGGGCCTGGGCGTCAGCGCCGCGCAGGCGAAGCGGGTCATGGAGCGCGGCGGCCCGGTAACGCCGGAGCTGGCGGAGCGAGTCGCCGCGGCCTACGACGTGCTCTGGAACCGTCCGCCGCCGCAGCGCACCGGCGGGCAGCCGCCCGGGCCGCTCAGCGGCACGCTGACCGCCAGGGATGGCCGCCGCCGCTCGGCTGGGATGACGAGGCCCTGGACGACGCGGGCGCGGCTCCGGCGCAGGGGTGGCGGCGCAGCGGGCGCACGACGATCCCCAGCGCCGAGCTGGCCGAGGACGCCGAGTTCGTGCGCCGGCACGGCGGCTGCCGCTCGCTGAACGAGCGGGCAATGCGGCTGGGCGTCAGCAGGGACCGCCTCGAGCACGCATACGCGCGGGCTGGCAGCCGCCAGGCCGCAGGCACCGAGAGAGAGGCAGGCTGACATGGGCATCGAGATCATCACGAGCGACGGCCCGGCAGGTACGGATATCGAGATAACCGGCGACGGCACACCCGGCGCGGTGCTGCGCGGCCTGTTCGGGCCGCGGGCCGAGGCGGGCATTACCGTCAGCCCGTCCGGCGAGCCCGCCGAGATCGAAATCGAGATGGAGGCGGGCTGACGTGGCCAGCACCAGCGACCTGACGCCGGCGGAGCTTGAGGAACGTGCCGCGAACATCCGCGCACACGGCGACACGTCGCGGCGCGGTGTCGCCGAGGCGATCGGCGAGGCCCGGCGCCAGTTCGGGTTCGCCGATCACGGAGCCGCCCGGTACTGGCTCGACCAGGCGGAGTGCGCATCCAACCTGATCACGGCGCGCGAAATGAACGACCGGATCGTCCTGCGTTCCGCTCCGGCGCGGCCGTTGCAGTGGGGCACGGACCCTGCGCCCGACCGGGAAGCGGAGGCGGGCTGACATGCCGATCAGGCCGGAGGACCTGGCGCGCTACCCGGCCGGCTGGCCGGCGATCAGCCGGCGCATCAGGTTCGGCCGGGCGGCCGGGCGGTGCGAGGGCGAGGGCGAGTGCCGGACCGGGCACGCCGGGCGGTGCGCCGCGATACACACCATGCCCCACCCGGATACCGGATCGGCCGTCGTGCTGACCACGGCCCATCGGGACCACACGCCGGAGAACTGCGCCGACGGCAACCTGTTCGCGGCGTGCCAGCGGTGCCATCTCGGCTACGACCGGGAGCATCACGCCGAGACGGCCGCCCGGCAGCGCGCGGCGGCGCTGGCGCTGACCATGGACCCGCTGTTCACCGAGGAGGAGCTGACATGCCCGACGTGACGAGGATGGCGCCCTGGCGGGTCAGCGTGCCCGCCAGGGCGCCGAGCGCGGCGCTGACAATCCGCGTATGCCAGGCGCTCCGGCAGCGGGCCGCGCGCCAGCGGCAGGCCGAGTGGCGGAAGGCCGAGGCGAGCCGCCGGCGTCAGGCCGCGGTGACGGCCGCGCTCCGCGACTCCGGGGCGCTCTCGCTCCGCCTCGTCGCCATCGCTCGCGACAGGGAGGCGGGTTCGTGACAACCGGGATCATCTGCCGGACGGCAGGCTGCCGCGGGCTGGCTCCGGCCAGCGGTAAGCACGCCGGGCGCTGCGCGTGTTGCGTCCGGGAGGCATGGCTGGCAGGGAAGCCGGCCCCGATGAAGTTCATCGTGCGGCAGCTGGCCGCGGGCCGGGACGCGGACCGGGAGGCGGGCGGGTGAGCGACTACCCAGAGCAGGAATCGCGCGGTATCGACGCCCGCGACGTCCGGCCCGGCGATGTGATCTGGAACCCGCACGGCGGCTTCCGGGGACGGGCGGAAGTCACCAGCGAGGCGCGGGAGCGGCCGGACGGGACAATCGAGTTCTATTGCGCTGACGGCCGCACCGGGCACTTCAGCCCGCAGTTCCGGCTGCGGCTGGACCGGGAGCCATGGCCCGGCGGGACGCCGAGCGGGAAGCGGCGGCGGCCGGGCGTGACATGCCGGGCCATGAGGTTCCGGCCGGCCCCGCGGAAGTCGTGCGGGAGTACCGCGACGCTGCCGGGTCGCTGAGGGCCGCAGAGCTGGAGGCGCCGGACGGGGCGCGGTTCACGGTGAGCCAGCCGCGGGGAAATGTCTCCGGCGCAGATCCGCAGGTGTGGGCGCGTCCGCAGGCTTACGGCCTGGAGCGGTTCTTCTGCCCGGGGCATGGCGGGAGCGACGTTTGCCCGTACGGCGCTCACGACGAGATCCGGTACCCCGGCTTTGACCCGGCCGCCGAGGTCGCCGAGAGGGAGGCCGGGCAGTGACCGCAGTCCGTGATTCCGCCGGAATCACGATGGTGCCGCTCGCGGAGCTCGCGCCGCATCCTCTCAACCCGCGGGTGAGCCTGGGCGACCTGGCCGAGCTGGCGGCCTCCATCGCCTCTCAGGGCCTCTTTGAGCCCCTCGTCGTGCTCAGCGCCGCCGCGCACGCGGAGGCCTCCCGCGCGGCCGGGGGCGGCGGGCCCGGGCCGGGCATCACGCACGTGATCGTGATGGGTCACCGGCGGCACGCGGCCGCACGGCAGGCCGGGCTGGCCGCGGTGCCGGTGCTCGTGCGCGACGACCTGGCCAGGCCCGCTGCGCTGGCCGCGATGATCGCCGAGAACCGGCACCGGGCCGGGCTGGACCCGCTGGCCGAGGCCGGGGCCATGGCCGAGCTGGCGCACCAGGGCTGGCGGCAGCGGCGGATCGCGGCCGAGACCGGCTGCTCCCAGGCGCACGTGTCCAAGCGGATGGCCCTGCTGCAGCTTCCCGATTCCGCCCGCGACGCTCTCGCCGGCGGCTCGCTGAGCGTGGCCGACGCGCTTGAGCTCCACAAGCTCACCGGCGCCGGGCAGGCGGCCGGGGAAGTCATCAGCCAGGCCATCCGGGAGATCAGGCAGGGGCATCACCCGGCGAACGTGCTCTCGATGGCCAAGTCTCAGCTGGGCCGCGCCCAGGCCGCCGAGAAGTCCAGGGCGACGCTGGAGCGCGACGGCGTCGACCTCGTTACGGAGCAGCGCCGGGAGCGCATGGGCTGGCCGCGCGTCTACGGCGATACCAGCGCACACGCCAGGGCCGGGTGCCTGGCCGCGATGATCGGCTGGTCAGGTGAGCCGGACTACGTCTGCACCAACCCCGCCGGCCACCCCGAGGAGCTGCCCCCGCACGCCCGGCGCGAGGCGCGCGCTCACGAGGATGAGCGGGAAGGCCGCAAGGCCGCCAAGGCCCGGGATGTCGCCTGTACCGCGATCGCCTGCGGCCCGCTTCCGCCGGCCAGCGACCTGGCGCAGCTGCTCACCGCGGCGCTGCTCGGCGCCGGCGGCGGCCATTCCGAGTCCCTGCGGCTGGCCTGCCGCTGGCTCGCTGCCCGCGGCGCAGTCCCGCCCGGAGCGGATCACTACCAGTGGCGTGACCAGCTGACCGCCAGCGGCGACCTCAGGGCGCTGCAGCGCTACGCCTACGCCTACGCACTCGCCGACGATGAGCTGCGGGTGCGCTCCCGGTGGGCGTCCTGGGGCGAGCATCACGCCGCGCACCTGGCCCGGCTGGCCGCGGCGGCTGGTTACGTCCTGACCGCCTGGGAGCGGGCGCGGCTGGCCGAGGCGCAGGCCTGCGCCGAGGCACGCGCCAGCCTGTCGTGCCCGCATTGCGGCTGCACCAGCGCCAGCGGCAGCGGCTGCCGCATCGGCTACGACCGCGACCGAAGCCAGGTCGCCTACGAGTGCGGCTGGGACTGCGGCCGGCACCGTGCCGCCGAGCGCAAGGCAAGGGAGCGGGACGAATGCGAGATGGAGGACGAGCTGATATGAGCGCCAGCGGCTCGATGTTCGCGGACCGACACGGCTATCTGCAGGACGCCGGGGAGGTAGCAGCCTCGCTTCGCCTGCCCGGACTGTCTCAGCGACGTCCGCAGGACCGCCTGGCGGTTCCGCGTCATCCACCAGGCGTCGTGCCCGTCATGGCGGCGGATCCGGCAGCGGCTGCCGGGCTATACCGCCATGCCGTCCGGTGCCGTCGTGGTGTTTCCCGAGAAGCCCCCGGAGGGCACGACGGTCCTGCTATCCAACTCGGGGCCGTCTGGCCCGTGCGGGGCCGCCGTCACCCACCGCGGGCCGTACAGGCGGCGGAGCGCGGGCGGCTAGCGGGCCGCGTAAGACGGCGGCTGGGACTGCGGCCGACACCGGGCAGCCGACCGCGATGCCGACACGGCTGACCGACGTACAGGGTGAGGTCCGGTGCAGAGACAGAACGAGAGGCAGGCTTGAAAATGCGAAACCCAGACCTAGACAGCACATCATTCTGGACGGCGAAAGCCCGCGAGATCACCCCGCAAGAGCTGGCCAGCGCCCGGGAACGGGCCCCGCTAACAGCCGCGAGCATCGATCTGGCGCGTGAGCAGCTGGCCGCGGAACGCGAGCCGGGCGAGTGGCTACGTGCGGCAGCCGCCGAGCACTGGCGCCCAGGCGCCGCCGACCAGGGAAGCACGGTCACCATGACGGAGGTCTACGGCGACGAGGGCTGGCGCCCGCGCTGGCCGGGGCCGCCGACGCAGCCGCGGCTGAGATCCCGGAGACCCCGATGACATCTCCAGCCCGCGCCGGCCAGCAACGGCCGCGCGGCCGGGCTAACGGCGAAGGGTCCATCTTTCCCTACCGCAACGGCTACGCCGGCTATGTGTGGGTCACCACTCCGGCTGGGGAGCGTGGTAAGCAGCTTTACCGGGTGCCCGATGCCATGCGAATCCTTTCTATGAGTCGCAGTGTCATCTATGAGCAGCTTCGCTCTGGGCGGTTGCGTTCCGTCCACCAGGGCCGCGCTCGCCGTATCCCCGCTTCGGCCATTACCGAGTACATCGCGCTCCTTGAGCACGAAGCGAGAAGCGCAGCCTGATATGCCCAGGCGGCGCAGCAGAGGCGATGGCGGCTTGCACTGGGACGAAGGTCGCCAGCGCTGGATCGCCACGGTGACAGTCGGATACGACGGCCGCGGTAAGCGCATCGTCCGCAAGGCGAGCGACAAAACCAAAGGTGGCGCCCTGGCCAAGCTCAAGGAGAACCTTCGTGACCACGAAGACGGCCTGGCTATCGGGCCGCATAATTACACGGTGGCCGAGGCGGTACAGAACTGGCTGGAATTCGGACTGAGCCACCGCGATCCGGCCACCGCCAAGAAATGCCGCATTCTGGCCGCCAAGCACATCATCCCAGCTCTCGGAGCCCGAAAGCTGCGCGCACTGTCCGCTGATGACGTAGACCGCTGGCTGGCAGCTAAGGCCAAGGCACTGAGCACAGACACACTGCGCCAGATACGGTCGATTCTCAAGCGCTCGGTGTCCCGCGCCCAGGCTCGCGACAAGGTGAAGCGGAACGTGGTCCTGCTCTGCGACGTGCCCACGGGCAGGGACGGCCGCCCATCGAAGGCGTTCACCCTGGACCAGGCCGAAGCCGTGCTGAACGCGGCGGTAGGCACGGCGATGTACGCCTATATCGTCCTGTCGATCCTGATTGGCGCGCGAACCGAGGAACTGCGGGCACTTACCTGGGACCACGTAGACCTGCAGGGCGACCCGAACGCGAGCCCACCGGTCCCGCCGTCCATCATGGTGTGGCGCTCAGTCCGCGCGGGCGGCGAGACGAAGACCAAGAAATCCCGCCGCACGCTGGGACTGCCCAAGCGTTGCGTAGACGCGCTGAGGTTCCACCGTGAATTCCAGGAGAAGCAGCGAAAGACCGCTGGCGCGGCGTGGCAGGAACACGGCCTGGTGTTCGCATCGTCGCTAGGCACCGAGCGAAACGCGAACAATGTACTCCGCTCCTTCCGCGCCATCGTCGCTAAGACGAGCCTCACCGCCGACGACTGGACGCCGCGGGAGATGCGGCACAGCTTCGTCTCGCTGCTCTCCGACTCTGGTGTCCCGGTCGAGAACATCGCTCGCCTGGTCGGCCACGCGGGCGGCTCAGAAGTGACGGAGACCGTCTACCGCAAGCAGATCCGTCCCGTGCTCCTAGAAGGAGCTGAAGCGATGGACCGCATCTTCGGCGAACTCTCTGAGCTGCTATGACACCGGGCCTGACTAACCTGCCGGAAACCTGGATAATACGCCGGTGCTGGCCGAGGTCCCAGCGAGCAGCGACTAGCGGCCGGGGCTGCCGTTTTGAGCCGATGAGCGGCACGAACGCGTTCGTCAGGGATGAGGTTGAGCCCAGCAGAGGTCTGGCGAGATTCGCCGAAGCCGACGGGCTGCTGCCCGGTATGTTCTCGCCGTTCAGGCGCATCTGGGACGGACACCGCAGGACGGCGAGGTCTCCTGACTCTGGCAGCCGGGCCTGCGGCAACTGCCCTGCAATCAGCCCCTTTTGCCCTGCTAAAAGACTTCCCATAGCAGACCAGCATGTCTGCGATGTTTTCCTAGTTGGAAGCTTTGGAAGACCGATCTATGGTAGGAACGTGGTTGCGTGTCACGAAACGAACGCACCATGGCACACTCTGTTAGAAAACGTGCGCCAGGTGTTAGGTAAGGTCATGGCGCGTCGGGATAGCAGGAAGCCCCTGGGCGGCTCTGTCCGTGGCCACGGACAGAGCGAGCCGCCGCAGGGGCCACTGCCTCATTTCAACGCTGGTCCAGGTGCTGGCTCAAAGCCAGTGCCTGGGCCAGATCCCGTCACCGCGCATCCTCTCGAAGACCAGCTCGATGGCAAGCCTGGCAAGCCAGGCAGTCACCGACTGCCACCGGATTCCGCGTTTGTGGTCCGGGTCGGCCACCGTCATCACCCCCTCTCCCGCGCTGGCGGCACCGGGCGAGCCCGGGTGCCTGCCGATCCCGGGCAAGCCCGGAAGCCGACGTTCAGCCGGCCAGCTGGCGCATCCGGCTGAGCTGAATGCCTTTGCGGCAAAGGGATAGCGAAGCGAGGGTCGATTCGCTAGGACGGAACATACACCATAAGAGTGCGCGGCGCGGGAAGAAACAGGCCCGAATGACAAACCCGCAGGTCAGGGGTACATGGTACGGCCTTAGCTTCTCACACCTTCGGGTTTTTCTAGCCGTTTCAGGCCTTTTCTTTTGTTTCGATATTTTCCGTCGTATTCCGTCGACTCCGTCATATTCCGTCGACTCCGTCATATTCCGTCGACTCCGTCATATTCCGTCGACTCCGTCGCGTTCCATCGATTCCGTCATATTCCGTCGACTCCGTCGCGTTCCATCGATTCCGTCGAATTCCATCGATCCGTAACTTCTCGCAACTTCCCGCGACTTCAGTGACTTCGCACGGCGAAGGAAGGTAGCCGCCAGTTCGTGCCATCTGCCGAGGCGTTTGACGGGATCTTTCGCCTCGTCCATTGCGCGCGATGTATCGCCAGCAAGCGACTGGCCTGCGTTTGCCCAGCTCAGGGCAAGCCGATGGATTGCGGTAGCTCGTCCTCGGTCGTTCCGGTCAGGTCGCCGCACCGGCTGAGCAGCAGCGCGACGGCTCCCGGAGTACGGCGCCTGGGCTTGCTGGGCCAGCTGCCGGCCATGCTCACTGCTACAGCCAGGGCTTTCTCGTCGGCCCGACGAGCCCCAGCCAGGGAGTCGCGCCGAGCTGGATGCGCAGATCGTCCATGTCCCACGGAAAACCGACCCGCCGGGAGCGCCGTGCGGAACGCAGGCGTCACCTGGCCCGAATGAGCCCACCGCAGCAGCGTCGTCAGCCCCACCCCCTAGCGCCCGAACCGCGAGCGCGTAGTCACTGCGCGCGTAGTCACCCAGTTAGACACCCAGCCGCTACGAAGGCCCCTCTCCGGAGATCGGGGAGGGGCCTTGACCTGGGAGCCGCCTGTCGGAATCGAACCGACGACCTATTCATTACGAGTGAATCGCTCTACCGACTGAGCTAAGGCGGCGAGCCGCCCGTCGGGACGGCAGCGCAAGGAGTCTACCGGTCTGCGGCCGGCTTCTGACCGGGCAGGTATTTGGCCTCGTAGGCCTGCCGTGACCCGCACACGCTAGCCCGCGGGCAGGCGCAGCGCCGACCGTCCTCGGACAGCTTGACCACGACCTTGTCCGCCGGGACGCTGTGCCCGACGACGACACCCGGCCCTTCCGGCGTCTCCACGCTGGCGCCCAGCTTCGGCGCCTTCTGGTGGAAATCCTGGTAGAGCGGGTGCTCGTACTTCAGGCAGCACATTAGCCGCCCGCAGGCGCCGGCGATCCGGAGCGGGTTCACCGGCAGGTGCTGGTCCTTGGCCATCCGCACCGACACCGGCTCGAAATCCTTCAGGAACGTCGAGCAGCAGGTGTCGCGCCCGCACGGACCGATCCCGCCCTGCAGCCTGGCCTCGTCCCGCGGGCCGATCTGCTGCAGCTCCACCCGGACGCGCAGCCGGCTGGCCAGGTCGCGCACCAGGGCACGGAAGTCGACCCGGTGCGGTGCGCTGAAGTAGATGGTCAGCACGTTGCCCGCATCGACGTAGTCCACGGCGATGATCTTCATCGGCAGCCCATGCTCGCGGACCAGCCGCCGGGCCGCGACCCGGCCCTCGGCACGCTTCGTCCGGTTCGCCTCGTCCCTGGCCAGGTGCTCGTCGGCGGCCAGGCCGGCGCAGACCGGCAGGCCGCCGATCTCGTCGTCCACCCATTGCGGCGCCCAGATGCACTCGGCGACTTCCGGGCCCGCGTCCGTGGGCACGAGCACCTTGGTGCCCACGGACGGCGTGTACTGCCCGGGATCCAGGTAATACAGCCGGCCGTGCCGCTGGAAGCTGACCGCCATCATCATGCCCACGCCCCCACATTACGGGCCGGTCACGACGACCGCCATCGGGAGCGCGGCCAGGGCGACTTGGCAGCGGGCTGCGGCGCCAGCGGCCGGGGCGACCTGGCAGCGGGCTGCGGCGCCGACTGGCTGCGCGCTGACCGCGTGCGTCGGTTAACCGGCCGCGAGGGCCAGGGTCATCTCCTCCACCGCAAGCAGCGGCGCCACGCTGGCGGCCAGCCGCTCCCGGCAGGCCATGACCGCGTGCGTCGGTTAGCCGGCCGCGAGGGCCAGGGTCATCTCCTCCACCGCAAGCAGCGGCGCCACGCTGGCGGCCAGCAGCTCCCGGCAGGCCATGATCGCCTCTAGCTTCCGCACCGTCGCCTCCGGCGTCGATGCCGCGGCGATCCGCCCGATGTCGTCCCGCTGCCCTTCGTTGGCCAATTCGACGTCGGCGCCGAACTGGACCGCGAGCACATCCCTGTAAAACCCGGCCAGGTCGAGCAGCGCCAGGTCAAGTGAGTCTCGCTTGAGCCTGGTGTTACGAGACTTCTGCCGGTCCTCCAGGTCCTTCAGCGCGCCGGCGCCACCGCGGATCGCGGTCGCCACCCCCTTGCCGGTGGACCCCTCGCCGAATGCCTTGCGCAGCGCGTCCCGCTCAGGAACGTCCAGTTCCTCGGTGACCGCCGCGGCCTCGGCGCCGGCCGCCTCCACCAGGGCCGCGGCAGCGTCAAACGCCGACCCGAGTCCGCGGGCCTGCATCGGCACGCGGAGCACCGCGGCGCGTCGCCTGGCGGCCTCCGGGTCGGTTGCCAGCCGCCTGGCCCGGCCGATGTGCCCCTGCGCCGCCCGCGCGGCGGCCAGTGCCCGGTCAACATCCACCCCCTCGCCCACCAGGACGTCAGCGACGGCGGCGGTCGGCGGGATCCGGAGCGTGATCAGCCGGCACCGGGACCTGATCGTGGTCGGCAGGTCGGCGGCCGATGGCGCGCAGAGCAGCCAGATGGTCCGTGGTGCCGGCTCCTCGATGGCCTTGAGCAGGGCGTTCGCGGCCTGCTCTGTCGCCCGGTCGGCGTCTTCGAAAAGCACCACCCGCCAGCGTCCGTAAACCGGCGCGGTAGCCGCCCGCAGGACCAGGTCCCTGGTCTGCCTGACACCGTAGGACAGCCCGTCCGGGCGGACGAGCAGCAGGTCAGCATGGCTGCCTGCGGCGACCTGCCGGCAGGACGGGCATTCACCGCAGCCCTGCCGGCCGCACAGCACCGCGGCGGCGAAGGAGCGGGCGGCAAGCGAACGGCCAGATCCAGGCGGGCCGGTGAACAGCCACGCGTGGGCGATGGCACCCGCCCCGGCGGACGCGGCTGACCTCAGCTGGGCGACGACCGCCTGCTGGCCGGCCAGCCCGGCGAACACTCCCCCCGCAGTGGTCATTCCTGCAGTGGTCATTCCTGCAGAGGTCATTCGCGTCGCGCCCTCATTCAGTCAGGTCCGCCAGTGACTCGCCGGCCGCCACGACCGGACCTCAGTCCTGGATCGCCGGGAAGCTCCCGGTGATCTCCTCGGCCGCCGTCGGCACCGGGTCCGGCAGCATCTCCCGCACCCGCTGCTGGATCGTGCGGCTGAGATCGGCCGATGGCCGGGTCGCGTCGAGGACGAGGTAAAGATCCGGATCCGCCTGGGCCGCGAGCGAGAGGAAACCCCGCCGGACGCGCTCGTGAAACTCGGCAGGCTCGGCCTCCAGCCGGTCCGCCGAGCTGGCCCGGCGCCGGAGCCCGGCAGACGGCGGCAGGTCGAGGACGACGGTGAGGTCGGGCTGCAGGCCGCCGGTCGCCCAGTCGTTCAGGCTGGCTATCTCGTCGACCGGCAGTAGCCGGCCAGCCCCCTGGTAGGCGAGCGAGGAAGCCACGTACCGGTCGGTCACCACGATCGCCCCGCGCTCCAGCGCCGGGGCAATGACGGCGGCGACATGCTCGGCCCGGTCGGCCGCGTACATCAGCGTCTCGGCCCGGTCGGACAGCCCGGCATGCGCGGTGTCAAGCAGCAGCGCCCGCAGCCGCATCCCCACCTTGGTCGCGCCGGGCTCGTGCGTGGCGACCACGTCGAATCCCTGGTCACGCAGCCAGATCGCGAGCAGCCTGGCCTGGGTGGACTTGCCCGCGCCCTCGCCGCCCTCCAGCGCGAGCAGCAGTCCGCGGCGGACCGGCGCGGTCCCGTTGGCGTGACCGGGCACCGGCCGGAATTCCCCGCCGCGCAGCACCGAGGACAGATCGTCGAGCAGCGGCACGCCCCTGCGGTCATCCATGTGCCGGTAGGAGACCACGCCGAGCACGACCGCGACTGCGGCAGCCAGCAGCAGCACCAGGTTGTCACCGATGCCGCCATAACCCAGGCGGCCGATCCGGACGAATTCGGCGCCGGTCAGGCCGTGCACCAGGGCGGTGATCCCGGCGGCCAGCGATGGCGCGATGGCGATCACCGCGAACAGGATGACCCTGATCGCCGACTGCAGGAATGCGAAGGTCCGGCCGCGGGTGTCGTCGTCCACCTCCAGCCCGACGATGGTGTAGCCGGTCACGTAGGCGATGCCAGCGCACGCGCCGAGCGCGATCACCAGCACGATGGCCACGACCAGGTTCGGGATCAGGGCGATCAGCGCGAGCGGCACTGCGGCGGAGGCAATGGACAGCCCGAACAGCCGCCGCCTGCTGAAGCCGCGCAGGATCCGCAGGCCGAGGAACATGCCCGCGGCCAGCCCGACGAAGATGGCCGAAAACACGACCCCCCAGCCCGCGTTGCCGCCGTGCAACGTGTTCTCGACATAGGCCGGGCCCAGGCCGACGACCACGCCGCCGGCCGCGAACGCGCCGACCATGCCGATCACGATCCCGCGGACCACCCGGGTCTTGCCGAGGAACCGCCAGCCCTCCCAGATGGCCTTGGCCACCGACGGCGCGGAGATCTGGCCGCGGGCCTGCCGCCTGGGAATCTCCCTGAGCAGGAAGATGGTGACGGCGGAGACCACGAAGGTGGCCGCGTTGAAGTAGATCGCCAGGTTGACCGGGTTGGTCGTGAAGTAGTGCGACAGCGAGCCGAGCGCCCTGCTCACCAGGGCGAGGACCGCGAACAGCAGCCCGGCCACCGGCGCGGTGCCGTAGGTGGTCAGCAGGCTCAGCTGGTTGGCCTGCTCCAGGCGGTCCGGCGGCACCAGGTTCGGCACCGAGGCGTCCTTGGCCGGCGTCCAGAACAGCGATGCGCTTGACGCCAGGAACTGCACCACGTACATCCAGGTCAGCTCGTCGACCAGGTGCAGCCGCAGGTTCAGCGGGATGGACAGGTAGAGCACGGCGCGCACGATGTCGCCGACAATCATGTTCACCCGGCGGTCGAACCGGTCCGCGACGGCGCCCGCCAGCGGGCCGAGCACAAGCGCGGGGAGCAGCGAGGTCAGCCACACGCCGCCGACCGCGGCGTTCTGCTGCACGAACCCGTGCCCGGCCGTCAGCTCGCCGGCCAGCGCGGTGAGCGCCAGCAGGCTCAGCCAGTCCCCCAGGCTGGATAGCGACAGCGCTATCCAGAGGCGCCGGAACGGCCTGATGGACAGCGCGCCGTTCCGACCTCCCAAAGGGGATCTAAAGTTCACTGCGCCAGGGTATCGGCAGATCGTTCCGCGGACATGGCGCAACGGCCGGTAAATCCGCTGCCAGCCATGACCGCCTGCTATGCATTCTTGCCGCGGGCCGGGCTGCCGCTGCCGCGGGCGGGCGCGGACCGCGGGCTCGCCTTGGCGCTGCGGCTGGCCCGGCCGGCTCCGGATGCCTTGCGCCGCGGGGCCGGCGGCCCGGCGGCCCGGCGCTCGGCGAGTAGCTCGGCCGCGCGCTGCAGCGTCACCGATTCCACCAGGTCGCCCTTGCGCAGTGAGGCGTTCGTCTCGCCGTCGGTGGCGTACGGACCCCACCGGCCTTCCCGGAGCACGATCGGCTTGCCGGTCGCCGGGTCCGCGCCGAGCTCACGCAACGGCGGCGCGGCGGCCGCCCTGGCCGCGCGGCCGCGCGGCTTCGGCTGGGCGAAAAGGTCCTTGGCCTCGGCCAGCGTGACGGTGAACATCTGCTCCTCGCTTTCCAGCGAGCGGCTGTCCGTGCCTTTCTTTACATACGGCCCGTAACGGCCGTTCTGCACCGTCACCGGCTCGCCGTCGAGCTCCCCAAGCGCGCGCGGCAGGGTCAGCAGCCGCAGCGCGTCGTCCAGCGTCACGGTGCCCAGATCCATGGACTTGAGCAGGGACGCGGACCTCGGCTTGGCCGAGGCCGGCGCGTCCTCGCCGAGCACCTCGGTTACGTACGGGCCGAACCTGCCCGCCTTGGCAACGATGCTCCGCCCGGTCGCCGGGTCGGCGCCGAGCTCGATGTCCCCGCTGGGCCGCGCCAGCAGCTCGCCCGCCAGTTCGGCGGTCAGCTCGTCCGGCGCGGTGCCCTCCGGGATGTTGACCCGCTGACCGTCCCGCTCCAGGTACGGCCCGTACCTGCCGACCCGGATGACGATGTCGGTGCCGGCCAGCGGGAACGAGCTGACGTCCCTGGCGTCGATCTCGGCCAGGTCGCTGACCATTTCCTTGAGTCCCTCCTCCCTGGCGCCCGGCGCTTCGCCGTCGGTGCTGCCTTCGGCGCCGTCGGTGCCGAAGTAGAACCGGCGCAGCCAGGGCACCCTGGCCGCCTCGCCCCTGGCGATCTCGTCCAGTGCGCC
>WNGL01008825.1_pt1 | contig 15334 bp, 16 predicted proteins | sample 5400591 | NCBI WGS metagenome assembly WNGL01 (sample SAMN13153377, study PRJNA577476) | soil metagenome | isolation source: 80 cm soil or saprolite under Garry oak tree replicate 1 | place: USA:California | collected 2016-06-15
TACCTTAGCCGGGTTGCTCTCGCAGCACGCCGATCCAGTGACCAAGGTTACCATTGTGCCCCGTGGTCAAGCCCTGGGCGTGACGATGTCTACGCCATTGGATGATCGCTACAACTACTCAAAAGAGTATTTGCTGGCGCAGATCGTCTATGCCCTTGGCGGTCGAGCCGCCGAAAAGGTAGCTATTGGGCGAATTACAACGGGGGCGGAGAACGACCTGCAACGAGTGACGGCTATCGCACGTCAAATGGTTACACGCTGGGGCATGAGCGAACTCCTGGGCACGGTCTCATTTAGCGAACGCCCCAGCCCATTCTCGGGTGTTGGTGAGGCAGGGGCACTAACTAACTACAGCGAGACGACAGCCGAGTTGATTGATGATGAGGTTGAGCGCATCGTGCGCACTTGCTACGATCGCACCGTTGAACTCATAACGACGCATCGGCCGACGCTCGACCGCATTGCACAGGAGCTGCGCCGCCACGAAACGATCGATGCACGTCAACTCCAAGAAATTTTGCAAGAAACTGGGGTAGTGATGGCCTCGCCAGAACCTCTTCCTAAGGGCGTTCCGCAGGTAGTCACGCCACCACCACCCACGCAGCCTGTGCAGCCGGAGGTGAATAGTACAGGGACTGAACAATTTGGGTAGAAAGCCAGGGCGACTGCAAACAGACAGGGCGACCGCAAGGGTCGCCCCTACTATACCCTAGCTGGCGCTTGCCTTGCTCCAGAAGCTCACGAGCCCTCAGCAATCCCCTCAAAAAATCCACGCGCCTCTGGATGGTCCTTCACGATCGTATCTACTACGATGGGTGAAAGCGACATAAATGTGCCCTGGGCTTCCGCCAGCACAACATGCTCATCCTCAGCCAATGTCAGCAGACCAGAGGCCAGGATCATGCGGCGTCGCTGTGTATCCAACGAGGCGCGTACCCGTAACAATGGTCCGTAGGGCACGTAGCGGCGGTAGCGCACCTCCAGACGACCTGTCATCGTCCATTCTGGATTGTTTCCCAGCAACGCTGTCCGCCCTAAGATCTCATCGAACAGAGAAGCTACAATGCCGCCATGAATAATCCCTGGGAAACCCTGGTGTTCCTCTCGCGGCTGAAAATTGGCTACAACTGTATTCGCTTCGATACGAAAGACCAATTGTAGACCATAGGGGTTACGCGGTCCGCAGCCGAAGCAGCGTTGATAGTCAGTTGTGTCGTTCAGTTCCATGAATTGAGTGTATCATATGCGAGACCCATGTACAATGTAGCTATCCAGTCGCTTTTAGTGTATAGTATAGAGAGTTTCCACATTCTATTTTTGCCAGTGACCGATGAGACGAGAATCGCTGGCAACTCGTGTCTGTATTAGTTACCTATCCTTTATCGTTGGTGACACAGCAACTTAAATTAACTTGAGGTGAAGATCATGACAACAACATCCAGCAACGAAATGTATTCTCCGTCCCCTGACGAGACTAAAAAGCAGCGCAAAAAGCAGGCCAAACGAGAAGCAAAAATGATGCTCAGGCTGGAGCGAGCCAAAGCGAATGTGCAGAAGACCGAGCAAAAACTTGCCAAGTCACAAGCACGGCTTGAAGCTCGTGTAACACGTCTTCGCAACCTTGAAGCGAGGATGGCCGAAATGCGGGCCCCCCATCAGGAGTCCGAAACGAGCGGGCCAGAAGGGAGCACTGATCGACAAGAAGAGGTCCTGCAAGCGCAGCAGGAAACTTTTCAAAACGAGTCAGAAGAGGAACCGACGTCTGCCACTAATACAGAGGCTTCAAGCAGTGATTCTGAACTGGACACAGAAGAGGCGGATGTCCAAACAGGGGGCGCAGAGTGACGCGGAGATCGCAGCGGCGCAACCAGCCACATTCAGAAGAGGACAGCGAAATGCAGCCAGCAGAGGAAGATGCAAGCCAAAACGAGGAGTAGCCACCCCCAGGGCGACCGCAAGGATACGCCCTTACTATATACGAAAGGGAAGCGTCAGCCGAGTATAGTAGGGGTAGGGCTTGCCCCTACCCTGGTCTCTTGCGGTCGCCTTGGGGAGAGCACCTAGTTCTCTCACTTATTTTCAAGAGGTTGGCCCTGAACGTTCTTCTTTATGCCCAGCACACCTTTCGCCTTCAGCTTGAGGTAGAGCCAAAGGGACAGGCCAAGCCACACACCACCTATCAGATAGGCACCCAGTACATCGGATGCCCAGTGGTCGCCAAGGTAGACGCGTGAAGGACCAACCGACACGACAAGCAGTGCCGGAACAATCACTAACGCGATACGCCACCAGCGATTCCCTTTAAAGAGGATGATTGCCAGCGAGAATAGTAACCCCCAAAACGCAATATAAGTCATCACATGCCCGCTGGGAAAGCTCTGTCCACCGGCAGCCTGGAGCACCTCAACCAGATTTGTCGTTGGACGAGGACGACCCACGATCACCTTTAGCAGCGCATTCAAAAGAGCACTGGTTGCGGAAACGCCAGCGATGAAGACCGCTTCCAAACGTAGGCGTACGACCCAGAAGATAATGGTAGCCAGGATAATAAGCCCGGTAGATAGGAGCGGCGTACTGCCAATATAGCTGACTGCGATCATAGTATAACGTAGCCATGGGGCCTGGTTCTCCTGGAACTCACGAGTGATCGTGACATCAATTGATAACACTGAGTGAAAATGTACCCACCATGCCAGGAGTCCAAAGAGGGCCAGTTGTAGAGCATACACTCCCAATAATATTTGGCCGCGCTTTACTGCACGATACCACGGTACGCGAGCAGCAGCTACTTCCTGTGCTGCTCCCTCGACAGCAGCTTGCGTATTTTTCTGGATTTGTTGACTAACGGGTTTCTGCTGGCTAGTATCTTCTTGGCGTCGTTCATCAATAGATCTTCGTTGCATAGCAAGCTCCTAAGTGTCTAGACATATCCTAATCAGATAGTATTATTAACACGTTTTTAACGGTGATCGTGTTTCGTATTGACGAACGGTCAGTTTCCCGCTACATTCAGCATAGGATAACAGAGAAAGAAGGAGCTTATCATGCCTACTACCGAAATCCGCCCTGCACGGCCAGAGGACCGTGAGGCAGTCCTGGCATTCTCCACCCATACATGGGAGTGGGGCGATTACATTGACCAGGTTTGGGATGAGTGGTTGCACGATCCCCAGGGTCTCCTGCTGGTTGCCACGGTTGACGATCAACCTGTAGCAGTTGCTCATTTCCGCATGCTCAATGAGACAGATGCCTGGCTAGAGGGGATGCGCGTTGACCCTAACCACCGGCAGCAGGGTCTGGCAAGGGCTCTGAATAATGCAATGCTTGCAGAGGCGATGCGACGCGGAGCTACGAATGCGCGACTCATTACTAATTCGGTGAATACTAGAGCTATTCAACTGATCGAGCGGAGCGGGTTCATGCGCCGAGTGGGAGGATTCGTAGCATTTAATGCGCTGCCTGTGATGGCTCCACCAAAACGTCAGTATGGGCTAGATAGACCGATACTGGCAACACTTGCCGACATCGATGATATCATCAACTACCTCAACACCTCAAACATCTTCCCCGCCGTCGGGGGATTATACTATCAAGGTTTCACGGCCTACAGCATCACCAATGACCTGGTAGAGGCGAAAGTAGCGGCGCAGCAGGTCTATATCTTGCGCCGCTGGGATCGCCTGGATGGACTGGCGATTGCCGAGCCACGTGAGGAATGGCGGACAAAGCAACTCTCCATTGGCTATATTGATGGTACCACCGAGTCCATTAGCTTGATTGCATACGACTTGCGCAGGCAGTTACCTGAAATGGGCATGGAGCGCGTACACGCCTATGTGCCCGACTTGATAATGGTACGCGATGCATTTGTTGGTGCGGAGTATGAGTGGGATGGCAAGGTGTTTTATACGTACGAGCGGAGACTCGTGTAACATTTTCTGTTCCTCTTTACGCAGGGTTTAACACCGCATTTAGATTTTTTAATTCATGGAAGCGCAGCAGCCAGCAGCCGTAGTTCATGCCTCCACCAACGGCTGGAAGTGCCATCCACTGACCATCGTGCAGGCGACCCTGGCGCAGCAGTTCAACCAGCGCTGTCGCGATACTGGCATTGGAGAGATTGCCATAGTAGCGGAAATTATCAACGAGCTTATCCATAGTCGAAGGAGGCCAGCCATAGTCGTTGATCAGTAGCTCCCCCATACGGCGAGTAATGCGCGAGTTGGCCTGGTGCGGCACAATGTGCACTAATTCATCAGGACTCAGCCCTGCATGACGGCAAAGCGCATCCACGGATTCCGCCATGGCACGAGGTGCCTCGCGGAAGACCTCTTTCCCATTCATCTTGGTATAGCCAACCATGTACTGTGAGAGCACTCCGTTGAGTTCCGTGCCCTTGCCTTCTTTGTAGAGTTGACGCATTTTCAGGTCAACTTCGGCCATCTCGACAACATCTTTTCGCAGAGGAGTTTGATAGTAGAGCGCTGGCGCCTGGGTAGCATCGGAGCCGTTGATGATATAGGTATCTTCATCACCGCGCTCCAAGAGGAAAGCGGACGCTCCCTCACCGAATAGAGAGCTGGTCTTCCAGTCAAGCACATTCATGATATTGGGCAGCAGACCCTCAGCGGTGACCATCAGTACAAGCTTAGCAGAGCTGGCGGTCAGTACCTCGCCACACATCTGAAAGGCCTCTGTCTGACAGGCACATGCACCCCTCAGCATCGTAGCTCGCACAGGTTTCAGTCCCAGGCGCAGCTGTATTTGGCCAGCAATGGTAGGAAAAGCGTCGTTATCGGAAGAAGAAGCGCCAATGACCGTGTCAATCTCGAAGACATCGCGACCAGCACTGGCAAGCGCACGTTGGGCAGCGATAATTGCCATATCTACCAATGACTCATCTTGAGGTGCCCCTGGGCCATCGATCAGGCCAGGAGCCTCTGCACCCGCCATCTTGCGGCATAGCTCCAGCGTACTTGCACGTACATGGCGCGTGCTGAGGCCTGTCACGCGCTCCAGATCGTCTGCGCTGCGTGGATCACCGAGGCGTGTGGAAATATAGGCAAAAAAATCGTTGGTGATAATACCCGCCGGAGCATAGCTCCCTAAACCAATCAGGCGTACCTTCGCTTTGGTATAGACCTGGGGTACGATGTAGGTGTAATTAGGCCACTGCCCTGCCTGAGTCTGTGCCATATGGATGAACCTCCATGCCTGCCGAGGATATGTATTGAATTACCAACAATTATACCATAAGAGGAAGATTTATGAAGGATAATTTTTGTGTCGAAGGGGCGGTGCGTGGCGCAGCCACGCACCGCCCCTTCGACATGTTTCTTCGTGAGCGACCCTGGGGTTGCGGGTCCTCAATTCAAAAAATGTCGGGGAGAGAGTCCACAAGGGGCACTTTCGTCTATGGTAGAGGTGCCCCTGCCAGGACATGAGGGGGCAACCATATAGGTCACCCCCTCAGACACACTAGTATCTTACCAGCGGTTATCGCGTCGATCACGACGATCACGGCCACGGCCGCTACCGCCGCCATAGCCACCACTGCTGTAACCGCCACCGCTATAGCTACGTGAGCTGTCACGGCGGGGACCGCGTGCGGCCCGCTGTGCCTGGAAGCAGTCGCTGCAATACACGGGGCGGTCTTCACGAGGAATAAATGGTACGGAGGTTGGATTGCCGCAAGTCGCGCAGGTAGTCTCATAGTTTTCACCACTACTACGAGAACGAGGTGCAGATGACTGACCACCACGACGTGCAGCGCGGCAGCTTGGGCAACGGCCCGGAGTGTTTGTCAGCCCACGGCTGGCATAAAACTCTTGTTCGCCAGCGCTAAAGGTAAAGTCCTGTCCACAATCGCGACAGGTGAGGATACGGTCTCGCTATCCCTCATTGGACATCATGGGTAATATTTCCCCTTCTTTGTGTTCGCTCCGCTTACAACTTACTAATGGATCGCTTGGGGTTGCACAAGTAGGATATACGCTTCGTTAAAGCCTCTAACAGAGGGATATACCTCCCAGTGGTGGTCAGGCAGCTACTTCCTAGATTCCGGATGGCGGAGCGAAACCGGGGCTTTGGATATTACTTACCTTGTGGGATCATCCATCCCAAACCACGTATATATTGTAACATATACGCACTAAAAAAGAAATGTAGGTCTCTGATCTCTTGACCTCGGTGATACCATATGGTTGGAATTGTTCTGCAACTGCCGGAGGGAAACATTGGACGCCGCCCTTGGGATTTCCCAGCAGCCTCGCCAGGTACATACGATCACCGACCGTTTTTCCATGGCAAACACCTATCTCATCGACGATGAGCGCATTGTAATCGTTGACCCTGGCTCTGAACTCAACGTACATTTGGCCCTGGACTATCTCCAGCATTTCCTCCATCGCACTCCTGCCGACATCGATCTCATCGTACTAACGCACCTCCATCCCGACCACACTGCTGGAGTAGAATCTCTTCGCCAGGTCTGCAGCGCCCCCGTGGCTGTCTCCGCTGTCGCCCGCCAACTGGTACGATTGGAGCAGCAAGGAAACAAGGTCATGCCTGGGATTACCCATCTCGCTGTTCAGGTGTTACCGGGAGCACTCCATCATCTTGATCTCTTCCCTCCCCAATATGCTCACCAGGTGAAGATGATAGATGTATGGGTGGAGGATGTTGCAGGTCTTCCTCGTCACCCTGCCTGGCGAGTCATTGCCAGCCCTGGTCATACGCCCGAAAGCCTCTGTTTGTACAATCCTTTCACCTTCGAACTACTGTGTGGGGATACGGTGATTACGCTGGAAGGTGGGGCACCGTTGGTGCGCAGGGGCACCAACCGCAGCCAATTGGAGGAGACATTACGAACGCTGCGTAGCCTGCGAGTTTACTATCTTTACCCGGGTCATGGGAGGCCTATTTTATCGAAGCACGCTATGGCAAACATTCAGGTGGAGTGGTGATTTATTCTTTCTTCGGCTTGCTCGGCAGTCGCAATGGTATTGGTCCACTAATTGGGCGGGCAAGGGGTGGAGGGGTGATAATCAGTGGAAGCGGCGCAGTGCGTGCTGTTTGTACGGTGACATACTCCAGATGAATGCTGCCCAGGCAGACAACATCCCCAAACTGAAGCAGCCGGGGAGTATGCAAAGGCTCATTGTTGACTTTCGAACCATTGCTACTGCTAAGGTCCTGCATATAGTTCCCATTCGCCTGGCGTAAGACCTGGGCGTGCCGACGTGAAATAGAGGCATCATTGATCACTATGTCACTTTCAGAGCCACGTCCAATCGTTAATACAGGACGATCCAATAAAAAGCTCTGTCCTGCCATCGCACCATCGCGGATCACAAATGCGCCATCCAGATCGGAGGACCGAGGTATTGGCGAGATAGGGTTTAGCTGTGCTGTGTCTTGCCACTCCTTAATGGTTGTCTGGTCGGGGATAGGTGCCTGGTCAGGCGTTGAAGGCGGTGGATGCGAGAGAAAGTCGGCAGACCCAGGCGAGGCAATATCTTCTAGAGGCTTCGTTACAGGCAATAGATTATCACTACTAGCGGTGGTCATGGAAGGACGCCAGACATGGCGTGAGAGGGGATCATCTTGTCCAATAACGGTATCGGGCAGTTCAGCGTGCTCAAAGAGAAAGCGGTGAGAGCCAATCTCTAGCAGCCCGCCTTGCTCAATAGTGGTAGAGCTAAGGATGCGTTTCCCATTCACCAGCACTCCATTCAAGCTCCCGCAGTCGGAAACGTACACCCGCCCCTGGTCCCAAACAAGTTCTGCATGATAACGTGAAGCCATATCATCATCCAGCCACACATCATTATCCTCCTCACGCCCAATTGTCACTACCACCCGCTTCAGAGCCAATCGCTGCCCCTGGAAGCGCCCGCCACGATATTCGAGCCAGCCCCAGGGGGTATCTTCATTAAAAACAAAAGGAGCAGGTACACCAGGTTGGTGCCGAGGCGGTGTTGCTGCGGTGGAGGCATTGATACGAGTGATACGTTTTTGACGAGGAATTTGTACCGAAGATGTTGAGGTGCGCGGCAAGGTAAAAAGGCAGTAAGCGACTGTGACACTCAGAGGCAGGAACCAGCCCCACAGAGCGACATACACAAGTGCTACTTCAACTTCCGCAACAGAAAGTACTGCCTGCTCCATACTGAAGCGCATATTGTACCAGACAAGAGCAGGCAGCAGCAGCAATGCAGAAATGACGCAAGTCACGATGGCCCCCGCAAGTTGCCGGGTGGTGCCGCGCCTGCGCAGCGTGGTATAGAGGGCGTTGACAGCGACGGCGAACATGCAACACGCCAACCCACTATAGCAGCCCAGGTTAAACCAGGTTGGAAAATCTACATTGCTCGTAAGTACATTCTCCTTATCTCATATCCAATCCTGTTGAAGAGAGGAGTTTTCGGGGGACACCCCCGCGCCCCTGCACAGGGGCCCTGTTCCCTATTCCGCCCCTATGAACCCTGCTTTCATCTGATATCAAACCATTGGATCAACGCCGATTGCTCGGGCGTCGCTGATCAGGATGGTGTCGACGATGGTATGCTGCTGGGCATTCTGTGTATAAATGCTGTCAGTCGCGATATTGGCAGATTCGCCTGCAACATTACCATTTACCTCCACAGCATCCCAGTATTCAAAATGCCGATTATCCGGTGTGACTGCAACGCCAAGAAACGCATGCCCAGGAATAATGACAATCTCGGTGTGCAATCCAATCCTTTCTACCGCAGATGCCAGCAGAGCGGTCAGTTCGACACACATCCCACTCCGCTCCTGCAACACCTCTGCTGGTAGCTTAATATATTGTGTGGCCTCACCATTACTATCAGGACCACTATATGGTACGCTTGCCTGGACATAGTGTATATGATAATCAAGTCGAAGGGTATCATAAATCGCGTCAACCTGCTCGATCACCTGCTGACGAGTCGCTTTATTATAACCAGGTAACCCCAGCGGCAAGTGCACTGTTGCCCTTGCAACTAAAGCTCTAATCGCGGGATCGCCAGGTGTGACCAATGCAGCAATCTTCAAGCGGTTGGCTGCTACCCACTGCATTAACCAGCGCGAATGGAGCAGCAAAGGGCTGTCATTGACATAATAGAGATGCCCCTTCGTGTCTGTGACCGAGATGTGCAACGACGTGTTATTCTCCGCGGTGAGTTTACGCAATACCTGGTCTAGCAGTGGAGGTGTGAAGTTCACAGATTGCATATTGGGCGTAGCATTGACAGTCTGCGTCTGTACCTGGCTAAAGCCAGCAATGCCTACACTCGCCACCAGGGCCAAGGGGCTGCTGCTACTATACTGGATAGTAAAGAGGGGATACTGAGTAGCAACATATGAGGGGTAAAAGGCACTAAAGATTGCCGCTGGAGCTTGCACGCAAATATGTACAGGCAACTGACCACCACAGTGTTCTTGATTGGCCAAACCACTCTGCTGATAGCGCGAGTAGGCCGAGAGGCCACCCACAACATAGCCGCCGGAGAGTCCAGCCAACACTACTAATGTGAGAAGCAGAATCGTGAGTTTTTTGCCCATCTGTTCGTTGCTCGCCTCTTGCAGGTCTCCATAGCGGGGTTCTTAGGGGCGGCAGCCCCTATGCGGGGTGTGGGGTGTCCCCACCTCCCCCTTTTCCCTCTAAAGGATGGAGAGCCCTCTTGCTCTGGCCCTTGCTCTTTACTGAGGACATATGTAGGGTAATTATATCATTGTGTACCATGCGGGGCAAACCGATGGGACTTGTGGGTAGATGAGACTCTGCAACTTATTATTAACTCAGACGTACAATACGACAATAGCCCTTACCTCTTGTAATGAGATTGTTTGCGTGCCTGATATTAGGAGGAAAAAGCTGTGTTCTATAATCCCTCGGTTTTACTATTCCGTCTACTCTCGATGGGAGTGAACGGTATTGCCGTTCTTGGAACAATCTTCTGGATTTGGATGCTGATCGACTGCCTCACAAAAGAGCCATCGGAAGGCAATGACAAGCTGGCGTGGGTGCTGGTTATTCTCTTTGCTCCCTTGATTGGCGCTCTCATTTACTACTTCGTCAGGCGTCCGGAGCGCATCAAGGCTGTTGGGCGATAGGGATTGGGACGTTGGGACATTGGGACTGTTGTTTCGCTTATCCGCGTTGGGCGTTTGTGATTGGGACGTTGGGATAGCTGTCCGCGGGTGGGGGTCATTTTTTGCATGAAGGGGCCAAGTGATTGCTCCGCTTGCAAACATCCTACGCACACTCCCTATCTCTCTTCCTCTCGACCCATCGTTTCCGCTCTGCTACCCTAGAAAAAGAAGAATAATATGGGGAGCCAGCCCTGCTCTGTCTACAACTCAGAGGCAAGCGTGCGTCTCTCAGAGACCCGCTCCACCTATCCCGATGCATCGGTGTCCTGCGACTCAGGCGACCAGCCCACAACCGAACGAATGCAGGTACCAGCTCCACGCGTCGTCGTCGAAGTGCTTTCCGACTCGACCGAAGGCCAAGACCGGATCAGGAAGGCTCATCTCTCCCGTGCGTGTCCCACCATCCAAGAGTACGTGCTGATTGCCACCCCAAAAAATTTATGAGGCAAAATGCCATAGACTTGCCACCCAAATAGAACAGTGGAACTATCCAAAAGACCTAAACGTGCTATACTCATAAGTAGCAAAATAATGTGTTCTCACGTCCGAAAATCGCCCAAGAGGACACTCGAAAAACGCCGCTATAAATTAGCGCCTGTTTAATATAAAGTGCCTTCAAAGGAGGATGTACTATGTTCTGCACACAATGTGGGGCGCATGTGCAAGATGGGACGCATTTCTGTGAGAATTGTGGTGCGGCGCTCCAGGCGCTCGGCGCTGTCTCACATGACTCACCTGCTCCAGCAGCACCACAGACTGGTCGTCGAGCTAGCAAGGTGCAAGACCCATATGAGCAGCAGATTAAGCAAATCAAGCTGCAACTGAGGCAGCTGAAGTTAGACCTTAAGCAGGTCAACACAGGAATGGGAAGGATTCGCTCACGATATAACCAGTCGGCGGCATTTGTACCACGCGGTATGTTTCGACGGGGTTATAAAGAGATTGAGGATGTACGTTTGTGGGGGCCCCAAAAGCAAAAACAGGAGCTGCAACAACAAATTATTCAGCTTGAGCAGCAGTTGCTTGCTCTGCAACAAGAGCAGGCGCACTGGCAAGGGTAGGAGGGGCCTCTTTCTGATCAGTAGGGTTCTTAGGGGCTGCAGCCCCTAAGAACCCTACTGATCAGAAGACAATTTCCTCTGTCTTTGTAATCCCCTCCATTGTCTGCTGCATTAAGTATTGTGTTACGGCGTGCATACTACCAGTTTCTCGATAGACGGCTAACTGACGATCTGCTCCTGTGCCGCGTGGGTCTTCGAGCAGCATGCGCAAATAGTGGATCTCGCGACGGCTGCCCAGGTCGTCAAGCACGTCATCCACGAAGTCCAATAGCTCACCGATAGAGTCGCGCATGCTCAGGCGACGATTCTGTACGAAATCTAGCACTTCAGCATCCAGGCCGTAGCGCATAGCACGCAGCTTATTCTCCTCGATGTAGGAATTCGGCAGCACATGAGTACTCATGTTGCGCTTATGGAGCCAGGCCAGTTTGGTGACGAGCGCTTGACAGAGAGCAGCAATGCCGAGGGTATCTTCAAGAGTAGCAGGCATATCGCAGATGCGGAACTCAAGCGTTTTATCCCACCAGATTTTCTTGCCGTTGTCGATGCAACCCATATTCACAAGAGACTGCACGTAGCGCTCGAAGTGACTCCACGATGCGATTGGTTCAGGCAGGCCACTGCGGGGGAACGGCTTCCAGATCACAGGACGATATGACTTGAGGCCGGTAAAGCGCCCGCCCCAGAATGGAGAGTTCGAAGAAAGGGCAAGCAGATGCGGTAGCCAGGTGCGCAGTTGATTCATGAGCGTGATGGCTAACTCGCGGTCCTCAATACCGATATGCACTTGCATACTAAAGATCAAGATGGCCCGCACGATGTCCTGAAGCTCTTCTTCTATTTCGATATAGCGCGGATTGGGCACGGTGAGCTGCTCTCCCCAATGGGCATCAGGATGGGTCCCTGCGCTGATAAGTGCGATGCCGTCTTCTGCCACCAGTTGCGCCAGTGTTGCCCTTAGACTTTGCAATTCTAAGCGGACAGCCGCGATATTTGGACAAACATCTGTAGTTATCTCGACTGCCGATTGCATCATCTCGGGTTTGATCTTCTCTCCGAAGTAGAGCGCACCCTTCTCTAAGATGGTATGGATGTGCGGTACTAGCAAACTACTGTTGTTCTTCGATCACAAAGGTTGGAACTACGCAGCCTACATTTCATGTGGACGCAGGCAGAGGGAGAGGAATTTATCCTAGAGTTTATAGCGTACACAAGAAGTATGCGGTTTGTCAAGGAGGTTTTCCGACAGTTTGGCCCATAGAGGTTTAATGGGCATCCCAAACCCCGCTTAGGGGCTCTGTTCCCTATTCCGCCCCTAACAACCCTGCTGTCCTTATCTCGCCCCTACGCAAGTGCGAAGGCATATGGCAACAAATCTGCTACGGAGAAGTCACCTTCGGAGCCGTCGATGTAGATAATGGCATCAGGGGCGAGGTCGGCCAGCCACTGGCGACAGGCACCGCAAGGGGTACGTTCATTGAGAGGTGCATCAGGAGATGCATCAATGCAAGCAACCGCAACTTGAGTAATCGGTCCAGCGCCAGCAGAGATGGCCGCAGCCAGGGCTGAACGCTCGGCGCAGAGAGTCAGGCCATAACTTGAAATCTCGACGTTTACTCCCATATAGGTTTTATTGTCCGCCACCAGAGCAGTTCCTACGCGGAAATGAGAGTAGGGGCAGTGCGCTCGCTGAGCGGCTTCACGGGCTAATGCCAATAGTTCTTCGCGTGTCATGGGTTTCTCCTTTGAGTGAGAAGTAGTGTTAAAGATACATGAGTTTATGTCGATAAGGATAGTACCAAATTGTATCATGATGTTACTGCCTCACATCCGTCCCGTTACTAGCAATGAGAGCAAACTAATGCAAAGGCCACTTCTTTGTCGAGGTACATAATTGTATTATAAAGTAGAGCCGTAGGAGGAGTACAAGTGAAAATCATGGTGGCGGATGATGACCGCGACATGGTAGATATACTGAGCTACTGGCTCAAGGGGCATGGTTACGACGTTGTACGTGCTTTTGATGGGGAACAAGCCATCAAACGCTGGCGGGAAACGTTGCCGGACCTGGTCATCCTTGATGTTCAGATGCCGAAGCTCGATGGCTTCGAGGTATGTCGCCAGATGCGGAGCGAAACCAATTCAATGGTCTTGATTCTGACCGCACATGATCGTGAAGATGATGAGGTACGTGGGTTAGAAATGGGGGCCGACGATTACCTGCGTAAACCATTTAGTCCACGACAATTGCTCGCTCGCATCAAAGCTATTTTACGTCGTTCAGCTAGTACGCGAGGGTCCGGCAACTCATCAGCAATCTCCGTTGGGCCAGTTTCGTTGGATGCAATGCGTCACGAAGTAACCAGAGACGGCGTAAAGGTGAGACTGACTCCTACGGAGAGTCGCCTGCTGCACTTGCTCATCAGCCACACAGGCCAGGTACTCACGACCGATATGATTATCGAGCGTGTCTGGGGCTATGATGAGGCGGGCGATTCTGGGTTGGTGAAGACGCATATCCGCCACTTACGCCAGAAAGTTGAGCCGGAGGCGAACAACCCACAATATATCATGACGGTGCCAGGGGTAGGATACACTTTCACCGCCCCGGTTAGTATTGAACCATGAGAATCTCCGTAGGGAAAAAAGAAGTTGGGGACACCCCAAACCCCGCTTAGGGGCGGCCGCCCCTAAGAACCCGGCTGGTCTGATGGGAAAAAGTGTTAGGGGAGAGCCCAGCCTCACCCTTTGGGCGCGATAAATCGGGCCGCTACGCACTTGCCATCGCTTCGCTCGGCATGTATGGCGCTACCCAGGATACCAGCCGTAATAGGGATGTCTGCGCGTGGCAAGCCAGGCTCCGAGGAGGCTGAAGAGTCCCCCGATTATTCCCCACACGATGAGAAAGATCAACGCTATGATGAGGCCAGTAGCAGTCGCTCCTACGTTAGTTGTTGCACTAGAAGAAAGATTGCCTGGATAGTTGGGAATGTAGCGTACCAGGAAGATGGCGACGGCATAGTATATGATTCCGGCTACGAAACCTGCCAGGAAGCCCAATCTGCGATGTACCGCTACTCTGCCAGTGATGATTCCTCCAATAAAGAAGAGGAGCAAAGCGATAAAAAAGGATAGGACAGTGAAACCAAAAACGGTCAGAGCGACGGTATATGGTGTCTTACTTCCAAGATTGCTGACGGTCTGAAGGTTGGATGCATCGGCAAATGTGAGTGCAATACTCTGCACGACGCACAGTATTCCAATGACAGTTCCAATGCTAAGGGAACGCTGGAAACGACCTCTGGGCAGTTCGGGCCTGGGAACCTCCTCGCGCTGGTGGAGCGGTCCCTGGCCCTTATTGCGTGGCTTTTCTTCTAATGCATCGGCATCTTCAAATGGATGGTGACGTTCCTCTCCACGATTTACGGGCTGATGAAATGGGTAGTGTTCTTCTCTGTCCGAATCTGAATCGCGCATGCTGTTGCTCCTTTAAATCACTGGCTTACCTTGATCTGGGCGAAGACCGCCGGATAGGTGTTGATGAATTGCCAATTGTTGAGCGGCCAGTAGACCATGACCGCCTTGCCGATAATGTAATCTTTGGGGACCGTCCCCCAATCGCGTGAGTCATCACTGAATTGCCGATTGTCTCCCATCACGAAGTACTGGTCTGGCTGTATTTTCCCTTTGTACCCCGTGGGATTGGCGGGCATACTAATATATGGCTCTTTGAGCAGCATACCATTGACCCGGACGGTCGTGCTGTCGATGCTGACAGTATCTCCTGGTATGCCGATCACTCGTTTAATGAAGTCCCTGGTCGTGTCGAGGGGAAAGTGAAACACGATCACGTCGCCTCGCTCAGGAGCATGGAAAAGGTAGGCCATTTTGTTCACCAGGACGTATTCATCGCTTTTGAGGCCCGGTTGCATGCTGATGCCGTCTACACGATAGCTTTGGATGGCAAAGCGAATGACCAGGAAGATGAGTAGGGTGAGTGCTATTGTTTCGACAATTTCACGTGCTAAATGCGAACGTTTCAACTTGAACCTCGCTTGTGTAGTTTGTCGCTATTATCACTTTGCACATTATAGCCGATAGAAAGAATTGCT
>WNGL01007172.1_pt1 | contig 15331 bp, 13 predicted proteins | sample 5400591 | NCBI WGS metagenome assembly WNGL01 (sample SAMN13153377, study PRJNA577476) | soil metagenome | isolation source: 80 cm soil or saprolite under Garry oak tree replicate 1 | place: USA:California | collected 2016-06-15
CCCCCCTCGGCCGCGCCCGCGACAATCGCGAGGACGAGCGGTTCCTCCACCGCCGCCGCCTGGGTGACGCGCCCAACCCCGTTCGTGACCCAGGTGGCATCGGTGACAAGCGCCGCCCCATTGCGTCGAAAGAACCGTCCAGCCTGATTCGCCACGAGCAATGCGAGCTCGCGGTCGCGGACGGGCGGCAGGTCTGTCAGCGTGCGAGTCTGAGCGGGCGGGCGCTCCAGCGTCACGCGCAGCCGCCGGCAGCGATCGGTGGGCGCCGCCGCGAGCCGTGCAACGACCTCCGTCAGGTCGTCAGGTGAGTCGTAAATGGCCTCTCCCGCCCACACCGCGACATTCGCTCGCCTCGCCTCGGCGCGGACGATGGAATCGCCGACCGTGAGATGAAGCACAGGCGCCCGCATGGCTATCGATTTCACTCGGTCTCTCGGCGAATCACGGCGAGGCGGCCAGGCACTGGGACCATTGTCAGGATCCCGCGAGCCACGATTGGCGTTCCCCGGACCCCGCCCTCGACGGTCGCGATGAGTTGGGGCGGTTCGAACACCGCCGCGCGCACAAACTCCGCATAGCTGCTCAGCAACACGGTCCGCGACGAGGGCGTGAGCAGACCCGCGAACTCATCTGCGCTGTGAAGCGGTCGAAGAGCACGACGACTCGTTAGCAAGAGGACGCCTTCTTCGGTCATGCCTGGAAGCGTGCGCAACACGTCACGCGGCGCGGCATTGACGTTGACGACCCCGGTTCCCCGCACTGTCACGAACGGCGTGAGACGTGCCGCCACTGTGGAGTCGAGGCCAGGCACCTGTTTCAAGTCGTAGAGTGTGCCGCGGGCTCTCCGCACGGCGACCGATTCCGCAAGCGCTTGTGGAACGCCCACCGCTTTGAACAGCCGCGCGACAGCCTCGCGGTCGGCGGTGTTGAGATTGAGTCTGCCGGCCGGATCCTCCAGCGACGCGCGACACCACGTCCCGCGTCCCAGGTCGATGGGGTCCAGGCCACGAATCGTGGGATCGATGGCGAATCGCGCCGAGAGGATCTCACCGCAGGATTCGCGTGCCCACTCCGCGCGCGCGAGCAGAATCCGGTTTCGTGTGGTCTCACTCCCGAGTCGCGCGACAAGCAGGCCGGCACCGGTGAGTGCAGTCAGGGCGGTGAGGACCCACAGCACGGCGAGGAGCGCGAAGCCTTTCTTGTTCATCCTCGCTCCTTTACCAAGAACAGGAGCGTATCAACACATCCCGCATCCCGCCTCCCGCACCCCGCGATTCGTACACGCACGGCGATCGGGGCGCTCACGGGAGAGATCCACTCGCGCACCCACTTGGTATCCGCGCCGGGATCGAGCAGGTAGTCGAACGCCACGTCATTCACGCCGTCGGCGAGCTGGAGCGGCTCGGCCCCGGTCGTGCTAAGGAAACGTCCGTCATCCTGGAACAGCTGGGTCGGTCTCGGCTCAAACCACCCACCTGGCACGAGCTGCCACGATGTGAACGAGGCGCGATTTGCGCGTCCCTCAAACGGAGGCTCGAGTGAGAGAAACGTAGCTTTGAGCCAGCGCCGGGCGTTGACGCCGCGGTCCAGGCTCTCGCCCGCGGTCACGACCGCGCGAGCGCCGTCCGCGACGCCGGTGAAGATCCGGTGCGCCGCGAGGATGACGAGAGCGGCGATGGCCATCGCGACCATCACCTCGATGAGCGTGAAACCCTGACGGCGCGTCACGGTGTGGTCTCCGCTCGATACACGACCGTCACGAGGTCTTCCACCTGCGGCGACTGCTCTTGCCGCAGGGCGATGCGGTACAGGGTGCGTTCGGGTCGCTGGACGTCCACGATGAACTCGCCGATGCGGTGGCGGCCGATCCGTTGATCGAATTCCTTGCGATTGAGCAGGGTCAGCGCCGCGAGCAGCCGCTCTTCGGTGGCGAGCGTGCCTTCGCGCAGTCGCGCGTCGCGCTCGGCACGCAGGCCCGACCCCACCACCTCGACCAGCCCGATTGCGGCGGTCGCCAGAACCACGACCGCGACCAGTACTTCGAGCAGCACCACACCGCGCTCATTTCGCATCAGGGCTCCCGGTGAGCGGGTCGACGTTTGGCCCAATGGCGCGGCCGTCCGGCAAAAACAGCACGCCGTCCGCTGTACGCAACGCGCCGGAGGTAATCGCCTCGGCCCGCGCTCGTTTGAGCGCGCGGATCCGCTCCGATTCCCGCGGGGTCTGGAGCGATCCGATCGCCAAGCCCGTCACACCAAGCACCAGGCCGAGCAGGGTTAGAACCACCAGCAGCTCGAGAAGTGTGACTCCCCGCACACCACGCACCACGCACCACGCACCCATCACATCCCCGGCCGCAGCGAGTACACCGCCTGAAGCAGCGCCGCCGCGGTGAACGCGACGATGCCCCCGAAGGCCACGATGAGAGCGGGCTCCAGCACCGTGACAAGGGTGCGAAGGCCGCGCTCCGCTTCCTGAGCCGCGAGATTCCCCGCGCTCCACACCATGTCCGCCACTCGACCGCTGGACTCTCCCACCCTGACGAGCTGTAAGGCGCTCGCGCTGAGCGCGCTTTCACGCTCGAGGGCACCGGCGAGCGGCGCCCCCTGGACCACCCGCTCGCGGCTCCGCTCGAGCCGCTCCGCGATGGCGAGATCGCCCGCCGCGTCACGTGCCGCGTCCAGCGCGGGCAGCAGCGGCATGCCAGAACGCAGCATGCCCCCGAGGGCACGCATCACACGCGCGGTGGCGAGCGCCCGCCGCACCGAGCCGATGAACGGAAGCCGGAGGAGCAGCTCCTCGACTTGCTTCCGTCCCGCGGGACGGCGGATCCATTCGATCGCGCACCAGGCGGACGGCACGGCGATCGCCAGCAGCGGAATCCAGAAGCGCGTCAGCAGCTGCGACACGCCGAGCAGCAGTCGCGTGGCGGGGGGCAGCTGCTGTCCCAGGTCGCCGAGGATCGCGGCGAAGCGCGGGACGACGACCGTCGTGATCACCACCACGGAAGCGGAACCCGCCACGGCGAGGAACAGCGGATAGGTCAACGCCTGGCGTACCCGGGCGACGAGGTCGGCTTCTTGCTCGAGGTGCGCCGCGATTTGTTCAAGCGCTGTGCCCAGCTGGCTGCCCCGCTCGCCCGCCCGGATCATGCCGATGACGAGCCCGGGAATGACGCCGCGTCCCGCGGCGAGCGCATGGGCGAAGCTCGCCCCCTCGCGCAGGCGTTCGCGCGCCGTGGTGAGCGTTTGGCGCAGCGAGCCAGAAGCGAGCGGTTCGCTTGCGGCGATGGCGCGCTCGAGGGGAACGCCGGAGGACACGAGCGCGGCGATGCCGCGAAAGACGATCGCCAAGTCCCGCCGACTCGCCGCTGGACGATGGTCATCAGCCGCGGGCGCGACCGCAATCGCGAAGAGACCTCGGCTGGCGAGAGTGGCCGACGCCTGCCCATGGCTCTCCGCCTCGATGGCACCGGTGATGATCGCACCGTCCTGGCGTGCGGCCCGGTAGGAGTACGCGCTCATGGCCGCCGCGCGCTGCCTTCCCACGACGTGACATCGGCGTCTTCGCCGGTGCCGCCCGGTTGTCCGTCGCGGCCCAACGACAGGAGGTCATAACTCTCGGTGTTCACCTCGCCAGGTGACTTGTAGGCGTAGGGTCGCCCCCACGGGTCGAGCGGGATCGCCTTGCGCAGGTAGGGCCCGCGCCAGTTGCGCGCCGCGGGCTCCCCCGTGGGCCGCTCACGCAAGGCCGCGAGCCCCTGCGTGGTGCCGGGATAGAAATCGTTGTCGAGGCGATACTGGTCGAGCGCCAGGGCGAACAACTCGATTTGGGCCCGCGCCGCGGAGACTTTCGCGTCGCCCACGTTCCTGAACACCATCGGCCCCACGAGCCCCGCGAGGATCGCTATCACGGTGATCACGACGAGCAGCTCAATGAGCGTAAAGCCCTCAGTGCGCGGTGACACGCAGAACCTCCTCCACCGTCGTGATTTCGGCCTGGACCTTTACCCAGCCATCGTGCTTCATCAGTTGCATGCCTTCGCGTTCGGCCAACTCGCGCAACTTCGCGAGCGGCTCTCTCGCGGAGATCGCGCGATTGACGTTCTCGGAGACGACGAGCAGCTCGAAAATGCCGATGCGACCGAGATAGCCATTGCCCCGGCAGGCATCACAGCCGCGACCCCGAACCAGCAGCGGTCTGCCCTTGGGCTCGTTCGAGACGAACGCGACAACCTGGGGATCGGGACGGTACCGCTCGCGGCAATGGGGGCAGATACGGCGTACGAGCCGCTGCGCCAGGACGCCGTTGACCGTGGCGGCGATTTGGTACGGCGCGACTTGTAGATCGAGCAGGCGCGTGACGGCGCTTGGGGCGTCGTTGGTGTGCAACGTCGAGAAGACGAGGTGACCGGTCATGGCCGCCTGCACCGCGACCTCAGCCGTCTCCGGATCGCGCATTTCCCCGACCATGATCACGTCGGGGTCCTGTCGCAACACGCTGCGCAGCGCCGAGGCGAACGTCATCCCGGCTTTGCGATTCACGGGGATCTGTGTGACGCCCCCAAGGTGGTATTCGACGGGATCCTCGACCGTGATCACCTTCTCTGCGGTGGTATCGCGCAGGGCCAACGCGCTGTAGAGCGTCGTGGTCTTCCCACTGCCCGTCGGTCCCGCGGCGATGACGATGCCCGTGGGGCGCACAACGAGCGCGCGGAATTGCTCGAGCGTTGCAGGGGCCATGCCCAGCTCATCGAGACCGACGGGCTGACCGCCGCGATCCAGAAGTCGGAGGACCACAGATTCGCCGTACAGGGTTGGGACGGTGGAGACGCGGATGTCCAGCTCGCGTGATTCCAAACGAATGCGGAAGCTGCCATCCTGCGGTGCGCGGCGCTCGGCGATGTCGAGCTCCGCCAGCAGCTTCACGCGACTCACGATTGCGGCTTGCGCCTGTTGTGGCGGGGCTGGCGCGTCCGCTAAGACACCGTCAATGCGAAATCGCGCGCGCAACCCTTGTGGCGTGGATTCGAGGTGGATGTCAGAAGCGCGCGCGTCGTGCGCTTCTTTAATAAGCAGGTTGACGTACTTGACCACGGGGGGTTGGCTCGCTAGGTCGCGCGCGTCGGCCAGCTCGCGATCGTCGTTTGCGGACAACCCATCACCATCGCGCAAGTCATTTACCACCTCGATGATGGACTCTGCGGCCGCATAGGTGCGGCGGATGCCTTCATCGAGATCTTGTTCGCTCACGATGATCAACTCGACGGGCCTGTCGAATTCGCGTTCGAGATCCGCGATAACCTCGGGAGCCGGGTCGCCTGATGCGGCCACACGGACGTGTGTAGCGGTCAGCTCGAGGGGCAGGATGCGATTGTACTCGAGGTATTGGGCCTCGAAGGAACCGGGGAGTAACTGTGAGCTCAACATGCTCGACGTACGGCGACCTTTCCATTGAAGTTCGTGTGACCTCGGCGCAGGGAGCGTGCCAAGCGAGATGTGCTTATTGAGTCCGATCGGAGCACGGTGGAGTCAATAAGCGGCGAAGCAATCGGACGGGAGTGATCAGTTTGACCAGTTAGACCCGCAAACTGAACAGGCTGGTTTCAGCACAAAGTGATCACTTTGTTCAGTTCAACATTCAAACTGATCACTTCGTTGGTCTGTTTGCGCCGACACCCAACCTCAGACGCTCGTGGCACGAGGACTGCCTAGGTGGGCGACCCCTGTCGCGGAGCTCTTGTGGTTTCTCGCGGATCTGTTTCCCTGGCAGTTGTCGCGCCTCTGCTTTGGATGGGTTCTCCATTGCCACCGAACAATCCACGGGCGCCGAGTTCGCAACTGCTCTGTACACCGCCTGCGCCACCGGAAGACTATGCCGTGTCGGTAACGCCTGATGGCGGATCACAGACCTGGCCTACCGGGAGCACAGGGCATAAGGCTGTGTTCACGATAACAAACACAGGCATCTGCCAGGACACGTACAACTTCTACTACTCGGTTACAGGCTCGATCACCAATCCACGACTCTCTGGGACGAGCGCGTACCTGAACCGTGGCGCGAGCACTACCGATACGGTCACATATGACGCTGGAAATCCCGGCACGGGAACTATTACACTGTATACGTACGGTACCGACGGCCCGGCCACGGACAACGGAAGTTACAACGTCACGATCACTCCGCCGCCATATCAAGTTGCCGTCACGCCCGACGGAAGCACAACGCCGACTCGAACCTCCGGGACCGCATACGCAGACAGTTTTACCGTGCAAAATTCCGGCGGCAATGCCGATACGTACTCACTAACCTGCAGCGGATCGAATGTCACGTGTAGCACCGTCTCACCGGCCGGTCCCATCACGCTCGGACCCAATGTTCAGCAGGTCATCACAGTGAATTACACTGCCGGATCGCCTGGGACCGGCTCGTTGAACCTCCAGGCGGCATCCGGGCAGGCGAACGACGCTGGTAGTTATGTGGTACCGATCGTGAGTTACGGCGTCGCGGTCACGCCGGACGGCGCAACGACCCCGCAGCGGATAGCCGGTTCGTCTGGATACAGCGAGAACTTCACGGTTCAAAACACGGGCACGGCCCAGAACACCTACAACCTTTCGTGCCCCAACTCGGCAAACGTGACATGCACAGGGCTCACGATCCACGGCAACAGCGTGTCGAGCGTGACCCTCGCAAGCGGGATTAGCGATACCGTTGTGGCCTCTTACAACGTCGGCGCCGAGGGGACTTGGACACTCAGTCTCACGGCGACCGGCACCAACGCGAGTGATCCGGGCAGCTATCAGGTTCCCGTCATCACCGGGAACGCCGTAGCGCCGGTGGTTGACCTCACTCCCGCGAGCCCCGGCACGTTCCGAGACCGTGACCTTTGTCTGACCATCGCGGTGGGGGCAGCCGCAGCTTCAGAGTGCGGCGATCTCCGTATCGTCCACGGGCTGCCTACGACACGCACGATGAACAAGGCGCGGACACCAACGCTCCTCTACAACAGCCAAACAGCTCATCCCTATCCGATCGTTCCTTTCAACGTGACGCTGCCTCCCACGGCCGCAGTGCCTGAGAGTGTGACTGCCGTTCTTCGGATTGGTGGGGCGACGTGGGCCAGCGGAAAGTGGCCAAAGAGCCAGTGGACATCGGGTCAGACGCGACGCATCGCGGTCGCCTTCGATGCGGTGACGCTCGCGACCGGGGTCTACGCGTACACACTCGAAGTCACCAATTGGTATCTCGCGCCCACAGCTCCTCAGGTGACGACGGTCAATAACGAGATGATCATCGTGAATCGGAGCGCCAGCCCATTTGGCGCCGGTTGGTGGCTCGCGGGCCTCGAGCAGCTGTTTGGGCTTGCCGATGGCCGCAGGCTCGTGGTGCTGGGTGATGGAGGCGCTCGCGTGTATTCGCCGGTAGGCGGCAATCTGCACACAACTCCGAATCCAACTCGGCTGGACACTCTGGATGGGAGTGGCACCGATTATGTGCGCCGCGCTCCGCACGGCGCTCGCGTGTACCTCAGCGCCACGAGTTACAAACACATCACGACGGTCAATCGACTCGGCCATCAGACCATGTTTGCTTACGACGGTTGCGGGCGGCTGCTCACAATCACTGTACCACCCGGTGGGACCGTATACACGTTCAACTACGCGTCGCCCAGCGACTGCACGACCCGACTCGTGAGCGTGACGGCACCAGGTAATCGGACGACGACCCTAACCGACCCTGCTGGCAACGTTACGGCAATTGCTGATCCGGACGGCTCCAGCGTGGGATTCGGTTACGACTTGGGTTTCGCAAGCCGGATCATTTCTCGCACCGACCGGCGCGGCAATACCACATCCTATGCCTTCGACACGGGCGGCAAACTCACCGCAGACAGTCTGCCGCTCGGGACAGGTCAGACACCGATCGTCCAGCGCCTCCGACCCGCTGAGAGCATTGGACTCACCGCGGCCGTTGATACCGCGCTGGTCTACACGAGCCTGAACGGACCGCGGACTGACATTACAAACGACACCACGGCGTTCTGGCTCGACCAGTTTGGGGCGCCGCGACGCATCGTCAACGCGCTGGGCTATCAGACGCTGCTCAAGCGCGAAGACTCCCGCTGGCCGGCGCTCGTTACCGAGCTACAGGCGCCGAATCAGTTCGTCACCCGGGCGAGCTACGACGCCCGCGGAAATATCGTCACGGACACCGCGCTGAACCCCCTGGGCGATGGCCGCTCGGCAATAACGCGCTACGAGTGGGACTCGAAGTGGGACTTCGTGACCAAAATCGTGCGGCCTGAGCTCGATAGCGTCATGCTGTCGTACGACGCGACAAACGGGAACCGGCTGTGGCAACAGGACGGTCGTGGCGCGTCGAGCGAGACCGACTTCTACTACTACAGCGGGCCTGACAGTGTGAACGGCCTGCTGCGCTCGATCCGCACGCCCTCGCAATCGCTGTCCTCGTCGCGGGATTCGGTGACCTACAACGCGCTCGGCAACCTTGCCGCCACGAAGACACCTGCTGGTCACTGGACGTTCTATCGCAAAGACACCATTGGGCGGGATACGCTCATTGTCTCACCAACGCTCAACGATTCCGTGCAGTACCAGCGATTCGAGAGCATTAGCTATGATCTGGCTGACCGTGTCACCCAGACGAGATCCATCGGACCACGGCTTCACTACTATGATCCCATCGGCGCGGCCGATTCCATGACAAAGGCCGAGTCGCTGTGGGTCGTGACGTACTACAATGCCGAAGATCTCCCGGACAGCGTGCAACGCTCGGTCCGGCCCAATTGGAATTCCGTCAATACGCTCACCACGAAATGGACGTATGATGCCGCAGGGCGGCGGCTAAAGGAGATCGCTCCGGACGCAGCCGCCGACAGCACAGTCTACGACCCAGCCGGCAATGCGATCCAGCTTATCACGCGTCGGGGGCATACGATTACCCTCAGCTACGACCCGCTCAACCGTCTCACGCAGCGCATCACACCATCCGTCCCCTACGGGCCGTGGAATCCCCACGCCCAGAATGAGATCTGGTACTTCCCAGGCTATCGCGCCGACGCGTCGGGCGGCTTGACCGTTCCGAATGACGGCACCTATGGCCTGACGATCGCTGGTGAGACCGAAACATTTACCTACGACGCCGTCGGAAACATCCTGACGGCTGACAACGCTGCGGCGAAAATCCGGCGCAGGTATAACCCGAACGGCACACTCTCCGCGGACACTCTGAAAACCCTGCCGTACGTGGGCACCGACACGACAATACACGTGTACGGTCTCTTGTTCACGTATGACCTCGACGGCAGGCGCACGAGCCTCAAGCACCCATATCCGATCGCGCCACGCCAGCAGGGCTCCGTGAAGGACACGGAGGGATACCAGTATTATTCCACGACGGGACTGTTGCACTCCGTCACCGATGTGCTCGGCGAGGGATTCGAGTACACGTACGACGTCGAGAATCGCGTCGCGCAGCTCGATCGAGGCGAACCTGTTCTTGGCGGCTCGCCGCAAATCCGACTGACGTACACGTATGACGCTGACGGCCGCGACAGCCTGCGCATGGAGAGCTGGGTGGGCGGGGCATCTCAAGTCACCCACGCCGACACGTTGTTCTACGACGCGCACAACAAGGTTGTTCGCACGCGGACGAGTGCCGACACCACAAACCTCACCTACACGGGACTCGGCGCGCTCGCGTGGTCGTCCAGTTTCCAGCGCCAGAGTGAATATCCGTCGTCGAGGCCGAGCGAGCGGTATCTGCCGGATGCATTGGGCAATCTCTACGAGGCCACGCACGTCGAAAACACGGGCTCCTCAGTCGACGTGAATGGCACCGTCTTCCAAACCAATACTGGCCGCCTACTGCAATCGTGGCACGCTGCTGCCCGTGGCAATCCGCACTCGGCGGAGAGCAACAAGACCTACGATGCGGCCGGCAACATTTATCAGGCCGACGGTTGGAGCAACAACACCTACAACGGGGAGCAACTTGTTGAACGGACCGCGTCCTACTACGACGCCGCGGGGCGGTTGCGCGTGCAGGACCACCGTTCATGCTTGATCGTCATCCAGACTCTCATTTGCGATAACGTTTACGCGCCGGAGTACGACGATCGGGCGGCCTTCGAGGAGTACCGATATGATGCCCTAGGACGGCGCGTCCTGGTGCGGACGAGAAGCGAGTCTCATTGCGGGCTGCGCTGCCGCAACGCGATCACGCGGGGCGTGTGGGACGGCGATCAGATCCTGTACGAGATCAGCTCACCCGGGGCCACCTCGGCCACCGTCGCGCAGCTCGAGCAGGACACCGCGCAAGTCAACCAACAGGATGTCGCGGATTACGAGCCGTATGGGCGGGTCGTGTACGCCCATGGCACGGGCCTCGACGCGCCATTGGGACTCGTGCGGGTAAACTTCTCGAACGTGTTTCCCGAACCGACGTTGATCGTGCCGCTCGGGAACTGGCAGGCGCAGTACGACATGGGCATCATCGCGGGCTACAAGAATCCGTCGACGGACGGCGCCAACTTCTGCCGGCGGTACCCGAATCCCATGACATCTCCGTTGTATTGCTTTCAAATCGACTGGCCTGCGCCGTACATGTGGAAGACCCTCTACTCGCGCTCGCGCGGTGTACAAGGACCCAGGAGCTGGAATGGAAGCCTGATCGAAGCGGGGCGGGACAACACCGGGCAGATGTACCGGCGCAACCGCTATTACGATCCCGCGAGCGGGCGGTTTACGCAGGAAGATCCCATCGGACTCGCAGGCGGGGTTAACCTGTATGGCTTCGCTGCCGGAGATCCCGTAAACTTCGGCGACCCGTTTGGCTTAACATTCTGCGTAAAGGGCGCAACCCAGGCTTTAATCGACAGGGCTAAGACGGCATTGGCGAGTGCTGTGGATGCCACGATCATCTGGGACAAGAAGAATTGCGTGGTGGGTCATATCAAACCAGGTAGCAACAGAGCGTTCAGAGCCCTTCAAATGGGGTTCCAAGCTATGGTTAATTCGAAGGTGGCGTTCACAGGTAGACTGGGGGGAGCAGCCCATTCGCCGCAAAGGTCGTCCACCGAGGTCGCAGTGGAGGAGGATATCGAGGCTCACGGCTATTTTACGGGCGCGTTCTTCGGAAATTGCAACGGAGGTTCGGCCCCGTACGCGATGGGCCAAGTCTTCGCCCACGAACTGATTCATCACTTCCCGGTCGCATCTGGTGGAGCGATGGATACCAATGAGCAAGACGCGATTGAGCACGGCGACAACGTTTTTAATCCAAATCGCGGGATGGTGCCACGCTGTAACCACTACAGAGCATATTAGGAGTGGACAATGCGTCACTGGGCTAGGAATCCGTTCCGGCGGTTCGGCGCGTCACTGACGCTGGTCGCATCTTTTGTCCTGCTCCAGCAGGCGGGATGTGAAAAGGGCACCGGGAAGCACACTGCATGGGCGACAAGTCCCGGCCTTGCCTCGCGCCTGCCAGAGTGCGTTGCCACGCCACCTGACAGCGGGTGGCAGGAAGTCACCTTAGCCACTTTTGGCAGGATGCATCTCCCCCAGGATGCACGATCGGTTACCGGGCCAGCGGGCCACGAGTCTTGGATGCTCGGCGATTACGGTGGCATCGGCTACACGTTTCGGTCTGAGGATTCGTCCTCGATTCCAAAGATCATTTCCGATTCGAGCGCCGGTGTGAATGGGTGGTGTCTCGGGCACGGAGGCAGCGCCCCATTCCTAGCACGTGTTGTTGTCGGGCATCTGTACGCGTCATTTGGAAGGCACGTGGAGGCTCACTGGGCACTAGGAGATAGTCGCGAGCTGGTGGTGAGTGGCATGACCGATACCGCGGCTGGTAACGTGCTCTTGCAGATCGTCAGGACGGTACACTTGCGCGAGTAGTCAGGGATCGCTTTCTCGCGCAGCAGTCATCTGACGTGCCGCCTAATTGTCGCGGTTAGAAAGGTGGGTGCGCAGTTCAACGGACCGGCGCGATCCGCGCCGGGTTATCTTCTCACAGGCTCCGCCCCGCGGCATTGATCGTCGTTCTGCTCACGCCCAACAGCTGAGCAGCCTTCTTCACATTCCCCGCCGTAATCCGGAGGGCCCATTCAACAACCTGTCGGTTAGCCTCGACATCCCCATGCCGCCGGTATTGCAAACGAGGGAGGAATTGTGGAGGCAAATGTTCCACATCGATCTCGCACGCCCCACGGTGTCTCGCGATCAGATACGCGCTCAGCACGATCCCCTCGAGTTGGCGTACATTACCGTCGTACTCCCCCTCGCACAACAACGCCAGCGCTGCTTCGCTGAACTGCGTCGGGCCATCGACCTTCGTGCGCTCTGCACAACGCTCCAACGCCCGCTGGGCAAGCAATGGGATCTCTCCCCGGCGCTCGCGGAGCGACGGGATAGCAATCCCGCACTCGCCAAACCGATAGCGTAGGTCCTTCAACAAGAGACCTTTCCTCATTAAGGTATCTGGATCCTCCGTCATCGCCAAAACCATCCGACACGCCACCGATTGGAGGCGATCGCCTCCCACGGCGGTGTAGGACCCGCGATCGAGTACCTGCAACAATTGCTTCTGGACTCCGAGATCGAGCGTGTGCAAGTCATCGAGCAACAGCGTCCCCCCGCCCGCCGTCGCGATCCGCCCCGTCCGGGCCCTCCGCGCGTCCGTAAACGCCCCCGGCACATGCCCAAAGAGTTCGTCGGCGGCGAGCTGCGGCGCCACCGTGCCAACGCCGAACGCGTGGAAACCGCCCGAACGCTGACTCAATTCGTGGATGTAGTCGGCGAAGAACGTCTTCCCTGTCCCGCTTTCGCCATAGAGAAGGATAGGCGTCGCCGCGGGCGCGAATGCATGCGCGCGGGAAATCGCCCCGACCATCGATGGAGCCAGTGCGATCGGCTCGTTCGACGGCGACAGCGGATGGCGATGCGATAGTAGACGAGGTGTTGTCACGCGACGATGATGTACCGTTCAGACTCCGTTCATCCGTGGCTCCAACGCTATTAAACTCTGCCTGTTGTGGGGGTTATTAACCGAAAGTATACTGTCGAAACGAGCGTTCTCTCGCCCCGTTCTTTCCAATGCTCAAGCGTGTCAAGAAGAGTACTCCGCTCGCCCCATGCTGCGGCTTGCCGCAAGACCGCCGAAAGTGTTTGCCGTAATGTTTGCCGGTCAGTGCCATGGGGTAGAATGTGGCGAGCGAGTGCCAAATGCCGGAGCACAAAACGAGGGGCCCGCACAGGACCCCTCGTCTTTTCAGTCCGCTGTACGGACTCAGGTGCCTGGCCAGGTCTTTTTTGAGCGGCGGAGCCCAAAGCCCTCAGGGCCTTGGAATATCAAGCCGGTGTCGACGCGCGCGTTGCCGCGTCCCGCAACCGAGCTCGAAGAGGCGCCGTTGGCGGAAACCCGCGCCAAATCCAGAACGCCACCTGGGTGATGTACTTCTCTTGCCGGCGGCTCGGGTCCCAAGAGCCGAACAGCCGGATCCGATATGCGCCGCCGCCCCAGCGCTGCTTTACAGTCTCGTACGAGAACTCCTCCGGACGCATCCGCTCGAGGTAGACCCATTGTTCCGAGTCCTCATCGCGCTGGCGCCAGAGCACGACGACCCGTACCTGCCAGCGCACGTCCTGTAGCACCATTTCCGGATCGCGCTGCTGTTCCTCGTTGTGGCGCCGAAGAGCCTCCGGGATCACTGAGACCCGCCGTTTGCGCATACGACCCGCCTCCGTTGACGCTGTTCCGATGGCAGAAGCCTGCTCGTCACTCCGCTAGTCAAGCCGCTCGTTACTCGGCTAGTCACCCGGCATGTGTGCCGGCGATTCTACCGGTGATTTCCACCGGGGCTTCGCCGAGAATCACCACCAAGCTGCCCGACATACCGGTTTGTGAACGGCCCTCCGCATAACTAAGGCGGCTTGACGCCCCGAAATATTGGTGTAAGATGGCATAACAGCTATATCACTTTCAAGGTGGCGGATGGGACGCGCTCGCCCTGATCTGATTCGAGTTCTCGAGGAGAACCCGCCCGGCCCGCAGGCGGGCATCCGACTCGTCCGTCGGGTGCGCGACCGCGAGTATGTCACCGAGATCCGATTCCGCCGGGAGTACTTGAAGGGGGGCAAAGGCGGGCGCCTGCGGCGCGGGGCGGGGCGGAGGAGGAAGCAGTCGTGAGCATCGGAGAGCGAAGGGACCCGGGGCTGAGGCTCGATCGCGGCTCGACGACGGCAAGCGCCGTCGAGCCGCTCCTGACCGCGGCCGAGGTCGGCCGCCTGCTCGCCATTCCCACGAAGCGGGTCTATGACGTGGTTGGGCATCTCGCAGTTCAACTCGCGCCGCACACACTGCGGTGGCGGATGTCGGACATCGCGGCGCTGATCGAAGAGCGGAGGAGGAGCAAGTGAGCATCTACAAGCGGCCCGAGAGCCGCCGCTACGTCGTGGAAATCCGCTGGCGCGGCGTCCCCCGAATGAAGTTGTCCACCGGCACGAGCAGCAAAACGCGCGCGGTGGCGATGGAGCGGACTCTCCACGGGCTCAGGGATGCAGGGCGGCTCGACGTGCTGCGGCTCCTCGCCGATGGGAGACTCGCCCTCGCCGATGTCCACGAGGAATATCAGCGCGACCCCGCCGCGCTCCAGCAGCGTGTCGCCAAGGTAGTGAGCCCGATCCTGGGGCCTCTGGTGGATGAGTGGCTGAAGTGGTTGGAGAGCCCGTCTGCGTTGTCGTCGAAGACGCGGCGTCCGTTCAGCCCGCGCACCGCGTATCGCTACCGGGAGTCTTGGCAGCGGTTGTTTCGCGTGTTGCCGAGGGGTCGGGATGCGACGCTTGCGGACATTACCAAGGGATTTCTCGCCGAGTTCCGGGAGACGCGCCGCCGGGAAGGGACGGCCGGGTCCACGATTAATCGGGATCTGTGTGCGCTATCGGCGTTTCGCCGCTGGTGCGCCGAAGAGTGCGACCTTGCCATCCCTGCTCTGAAGCTGCCGCGCGAGCGGGAGCCTGCGGGCAGGGAGCGCTGGCTGTCTGCCGAGGAGCTGAGGGATCTCGAATGCGCTACGCCGCGGGAGTGGTGGCCGCTGTTCGCCACACTGGCATTCACGGGATTGCGGATCGGGGAGGCGCAGGGGCTGCGGGGTGGGGACGTGCGGCTCTCAGAGCGTCGAATCCGCGTCCATGAAGGAGACCAGCGCTTGAAGACAGCGAGCAGCGCGCGTGACGTGCCAATCCCCGAGCCCTTGGCGCTTCTCCTCGCCGAGCACGTCACCCGTTTCCCGATCGGGCCG
>WNGL01015555.1_pt1 | contig 15331 bp, 13 predicted proteins | sample 5400591 | NCBI WGS metagenome assembly WNGL01 (sample SAMN13153377, study PRJNA577476) | soil metagenome | isolation source: 80 cm soil or saprolite under Garry oak tree replicate 1 | place: USA:California | collected 2016-06-15
GCTGGCCGGCCGAGACGGTGCTCCGGCTTTATCACGAGCAGTACTCTCGAGAAATGCGAAAAGGTTTCTCTTTTCTCACTCGTTTTTTGTGCCGAATGTTAGTGGCGACTGCGCCGCCGCACAGCAGCACACCGAGAGTGAGAAGGGGCGCGTGGTATGATGGCGCACCGCACTAGTACAAACCGACCCTGGATCAAGCAGAGGCGATGTTGAGAGTTTGGATGCTAAGAGTTTGGCTTGCCCCGGCAGCGGTCTTGCGACGATAAGAAAGTGCAATGGACACATGAAGAGTTGCCCAACCTGCAATCGTACCTATTCGGATGACACTTTCGGCTTTTGCTTGATTGACGGCTCAGTATTATCTGCGCCATACGATCCAGAGGCCACGCTGCGCCGCTTTGAATCATCCTTGGTCCGGCGAGGCTCGAATGAAATCGCCGCGCCCGATCAACTCAGACGATACCCGTTGAAACTGCCGATTAGATATAATCCGGTAGGCTTCAGGAGGAGCAAGATAGATATGAAAACGTCACGGTCACTACACGTACGTCTTTTGCTGCTGGCAATTACACTTTCGTGTCTGGCAGGGACAGTAGAGGCACAGTCAGGTCGCAGTTGGATGAACGGTTTCATCTTTGCTGATTCAGATACCAGAGGGCTGCCCGGCGCTATCGTAGAATTGAACGGGGATCAGAACAATGATCGTTTGCGAGCTGTAAGGCTAAGCACGAAAGCAGAAGAGGACGGCAAGTATTCAATCAAAGATATCCCTTATGGAGATTATACATTTCGAGTATCAGCGGCAGGCTATGAACCCTACGAGATAAAGCTTTACATAGGATCTGACATGTTGACTCAGATACACGTAAGGCTACGAAAGACAAAATAGCGGCCCTTGGCTGACAGAGTGGATAAATAAGGTAGCGCGGGGAGCGTTTTTCGCAACTTGATTGATTGAGACGAAGGTTGGCTATAATCGCCGCGCCCGATCAACGTGATCGTTCTGCGGCTATACTGACGCTTCCAGTGAGTAATGAAGCGAAAGTCGTGTATCCTCACCGTACTCAATTGGCTGACAGCTATCGCGGCCGTAGTCGTCTCGATAGCGACTAGAAAGCATCTGCCTGCTGACTTACCTGCGTTTTGCGTCGGCGAGCTTCTTTGGGTAGTCAGTGAGCGAGCGGGTGAGGCCCATCGTGAGGACTCATTCGCTTGGGTTGACGCGGCGGGCTTGAAGACGGCGCTCACAGGCCGGTCCTTCGCTCCAGCTCTTCGGGGTACCTGGCCCCTTGCACTTCGATCTTTGAAGCGGCGTTATCAATATCACGGAGATCGTCGGAAGTAAGTTCGACTGCAACTGCTCCGATGTTCTCGTCCAGGCGATTCAGTTTCGTCGTGCCCGGGATCGGAACAATCCAGGGCTTCTGCGCCAGAAGCCAGACGAGCGCGATCTGAGCAGGTGTGGCCTTCTTCCGTTCGGCGATATTTCGAAGCAGATCAACCAGCGCCTGATTCGCTTTCCGAGCTTCGGGAGTAAAGCGAGGAACGATGTTGCGGAAGTCGGAACCGTCGAACGTAGTGTTCTCGTTGATCTTTCCCGTGAGGAAGCCTTTACCAAGAGGACTAAATGGAACGAAGCCGATGCCGAGTTCCTCGAGCGTCGGTAACACTTCCGCTTCAGGATTTCTCCACCACAGCGAGTATTCGCTCTGGAGCGCCGTGACCGGCTGGACCGCGTGTGCGCGACTGATCGTTTGCACTCCTGCTTCAGAAAGTCCGAAGTGCTTAACCTTGCCGTTCTGAATCAGGTCCTTCACCGCCCCTGCCACGTCTTCGATTGGTACGTCCGGGTCAACACGGTGCTGGTAGAAGAGATCGATGCAGGCGACCTTGAGCCGCTTGAGCGACGCTTCGGCAACCTCTTTGATGTGCTGCGGCCGGCTATCCACGCCCAGCTGCTTCCCATCAGGACCAAGTTTGAAACCGAACTTTGTGGCGATCACCACTTGATCGCGAAAGGGAGCGAGCGCTTCGCCCACCAGTTCTTCGTTTGTGAACGGGCCGTACGCTTCAGCGGTGTCGAAGAACGTTATGCCACGTTCGACGGCCGTGCGAATCAGTGAGATCATCTCCTGCTTGTCTGCGGCCGGCCCGTAGCCATAGCTCATTCCCATGCAGCCCAGCCCGAGGGCCGACACTTCCAGGTTGCTATTTCCGAGTTTGCGCTTCTGCATTGTGCTCTCCCTTCATTACTCTGATTTTAGAGAAGCCATGTCGATGGAGAACCGGTACTTCACATCGGATTTGAGCAGTCTCTCGTAGGCTTCGTTGACCTTTTGGATGGGGATGACTTCGACGTCGGCGGTGATGTTATGTTTGCCGCAAAAGTCGAGCATCTCCTGGGTTTCGGCGATGCCGCCGATGGCCGACCCGGACAGACTGCGGCGCCCACCGATTAGGGAAAATGCCAAAATATTCAGGGGCTGCGGCGGTGCGCCGACGAGCGTGATGTTGCCGTCACGTCGCAGCAGGTTGAGATAAGCATTGATGTCGTGCGCCGCGGCGACCGTGTCGAGGATGAAGTCGAAGCTGTCGGCGTGTTTCTGCATCTCGTCGCTGTTGCGAGAGACAACAACTTCGTCGGCGCCGAGGCGAAGGGCGTCTTCCGTCTTGCCGGGCGAGGTGGTGAAGACTACGACGTGGGCTCCGAATGCATGAGCAATCTTTACGCCCATGTGCCCCAGCCCGCCGAGACCGACCACGCCAACTTTCTTGCCTTTCGTCGCGCCCCAGTGACGCAGCGGCGAGTACGTCGTAATGCCGGCACAGAGTAGCGGCGCGGCGCCCGCGAGGTCGAGGTTGGAAGGTACGCGCAGAACGAAGCGCTGATCGACGACGATGCTCTCAGAGTAGCCACCATAAGTCACGCCGCCGAGGTGCTCGTCAGGCGAGTTGTAGGTGAGGATCCTGTTTGGGCAGAACTGCTCAAAGCCGGCCTGGCACTGGACGCAGGTACCGTCCGAGTGGACCATGCAGCCGACCGCGGCGAGGTCGCCGGGTTTGTACCTGGTTACCTCCGAGCCGACCTTAGTGACCCGGCCGACGATTTCATGGCCGGGGACAATCGGGTAGACACTGGGCATGAATTCGCTCCACTCGTTACGCACCGAATGGAGATCCGAGTGGCAGATGCCGCAGAAGAGGATCTCGATCTGTACGTCGTGTTCGGTTAGATCGCGCCGTGCGATCGTGGTGCGGGCAAGCGGCGATGCCTCGCTGGCAGCAGAATAAGCTTTCGCGTTGTACATGGATTTATGCTCCTATATGCAAAACACACAAGCATGCGGTCTGATAAACCGAACTCTTCTCATGATTGTGTCTTTCTATTCAACAATTAATCAGGTCTGATATTGTTCGTCGCTGACCTTTTCCATCCAGTTGACGGTCTTGCCGTCAAGGTGTTCCAAGATGGCGATGTGCGTCATCGCCGTGGTTGAAGTGGCTCCGTGCCAATGCTTCTCACCCGGCGGGCACCAGACCACATCGCCCGGCCGAATTTCCTCTTTCGGGCCACCCTCGCTTTGTACCCACCCACATCCGGATGTGACGATCAGGGTCTGCCCGAGCGGATGCGTGTGCCATGCTGTCCGAGCGCCGGGCTCGAACGTAACGCTAACGCCCAGAACGCGCGCCGGATCGGGCGCCTGGAACAGTGGGTCAATGCGCACCCTTCCGGTAAAATACTCGTCTGGTCCTTTGCCGGAGGGCTGTGAGCCACTTCTTTTGAGTTCCATTTCTGAATTCTCCAAATGATTGTCTTCTTATTTGTTTCTACTCGTTATAAATCTTGCCGCAGTACTCCGCGTGTCTTGCCTTGACGTCGTTCAATACTCAGCCTTCGCGGCTCGCGACGCAACTATATCGCACTGACTAGGATTCGATTTTGTGCGAGACATTGGTGGTATACCTGTTGCTACTCAAACGTTGCGCAGGGCAAGCTTGTCGGGAAATGCTACGCAGCAACAGCTTGACAGACCTGTTAAGATTTGAGAAACGAAAACTCTCCCATATTTTTCCATTCACAATCAGGAGGTAAGAACGTGAAAAGATTGTTGGGTTTGTTTTTGTGTCTGACAATTTTCAGTGCGACAGCGTCTCCTGCCTTGGCTTGCAGGCATTACCGGCGACATTCTGCAAGATATGCATACGCGAACCGGTATGGTTATCGACGAGTCGCATACAACCGCGGTTACTATCAGCCGCGCCGAGTTTATTACGGCTATCCGGCAAGACGTTCCTTCTGGCAAAGACATCGCGACGCGCTCACGCTGGCAATCGGAACCGGAGGTGGCGCAGGTGTTGGAGCGCTGCTCGGCGGAAGAAGGGGAGCAGGGATTGGCGCTCTCGTTGGGTTAGGAAGCTCGGCACTTTACACATACAAGCTTCGCGACCGTCGACGCCGTTATTAGCACTTGCTCGGGCTGTACTTTGTCGGCAATCAACCATATCTCCGCGAAATCACACAACAGTTTTGTGGGATATCGCGGAGATTTTCGTTTGGATTTCTCCATGCTCTAGCCTGCGCAGGCTAAGAAACAGATCCCTCCTTGCTAGCGCATTCCAATTTCTGATTTTTGAGGCAATTCCTCCTTTGATTGTCGTCCTATTTTCCAAACCACTCGAACCGGTAAGCCAGTTCCGGGCCTCCTTCTCCTTCGTACGCGAGTTCGGCGACGAGCAGGGCGAACGGCTCGGTGTATCGCGCGATCCGCAGAGGGCCGGCGTCCACCGGATCGAAGCCCACGTCGCGGATCAGTTCAGCGGCCACACCTTTCCCACGCTCGTCGTCGCCGCAGTACACCAGGCTCGGTCGGCGGCTCTTGCTCTTGGCTTCGTATACGCCGAAAAGAACTTCGCTAGGCACAGTGTTGAATGCAGAGACGACCCGAGCCTTCGGCAGCCTCCTGGCAAGTTCCTCCGCGCCCGATGAGGTGTGCGCCACCACCAGCTTGGTGTTGTCAACATTCATCGGGAGGGAGCAGGTTACGACGACCTTGCCCGACAAATCGCCTGTCTGATTCAGCATGTCCTCTATTCGCGACCAGTGCACGGCGACGAGTAGCGCATCCGAGTCGTGCGCGGCCTCACTCGGTGTGGCGGCTTTTGCCTTGCCCTTGGCATCCCGCGCGAGCTTCTTGAGCTTCTCCCTGCTGCGCGCATAGCTAAATACCACCTCATGTCCGGCACGCGCGAAGACGCTGCCGAGCTTGCCGCCCATCAACCCCGAACCCAGAATGCCAACTCGCATGCTGCTCTCCTCGCCTTTCGTGGCCAGCCGCTGCCTTTGTCCGCGAAGCGGACGGCCGCAAATAGCCCAGCAGTTTGCTGCTGGGAAACCGCGTGTAAAACGAGATGTAGTCCGTGAAGCGGACGGCTGAATTCGAAACCAACGTGCCTACCGTATTTCAGTCGTCCGTTTCACGGACTCGATTGTTAATCTCGTGCCTTTCCCCCAGCGATGAATCGCTGGGCTACTTTCGATCGTCCGCTTTACGCGGACTCAGCAAATTACTCTTTGTGCAAAACCGCTGCCCTGGATGCAGGCGTGCTCACGGAGCAACGTTTCGGCATGTTTTCCTGTCTCTGCGTCAACGTTCGTAGGGATTTTAGTTCGCATTTGTCGTGGTCGTCTCACGCGCTCTTGCTCAACCTGTCGCGATATTGCTCGAAACCGCGGTGCGACGGGGAGTAGCCCGACCATGAGGGAGGGCGTTCCAGTATGGCATTCACAATCTCGAATCTTCTATATACAATGCGCCTGAAATCTCACGAAGGAGTCCCATTGAGCAACACAAGCCTCATCCCCATAGAAAGAATTGAAAAAGCTCGTTACCTGATTCGCGGCGAGAAGGTAATGCTGGATCGCGATCTGGCTAACCTTTATGGAGTCTCCACGAAGGTCTTTAATCAAGCGGTCAAACGTCATCGCGACAGATTTCCGCCCGATTTCATGTTTCAACTGACAATAGGCGAGGCGCGCGAGTGGTGGTTGGCAGTTAACGCGAATCGTTTAAGGTCACAAACTGTGACCTTAAAGAGAGGCCAGCATCTGAAGCACCGGCCATACGCATTTACCGAACATGGGATCCTCATGTTGTCATCCGTTTTGAACAGCGAACGAGCGATCCAAGTCAACATCGAAATCATGCGCGCCTTTGTAAAGTTGCGCCAGATGCTCGCGTCCAACGCTGAACTCTCTCGCCGGCTGGACGAGCTTGAGAGCAAGTATGATCGTCAGTTTAAGGTTGTCTTCGACGCGATTCGAAAATTGATGTCACCGCCAGTTCGAGATCGCAAAGAGATAGGCTTCCGCTCGCGGTCAGTGAAGAAGTAGCTCTGCAAATACGACGTCGGCTACGGTCGGGCTAGTGCCCCGCATGTTCGGAAGCGGGGGTCAGCGCTGCCTTCGGTAGTCGCTCGGGGACAAGCCCGTTTCTCTGCGGAAGAGCTTTGCGAAATGGCTCGGGTTTGTGTAGCCAACATCAAGCGCAACGTCGACCACGCTCTTCTTCGTTTCGCGCAGCAGTCGTCGCGCGACGTTCATCCGCAAATTGATGTGATAGTGCGCAGGTGAGACGCCCATGGCACGCTTGAACAGGCGATGAAAGTGAAACTTACTTAAACCGACTTGAGCCGCCAGTCGATCAAGGTTGAGATCTTCGGCGACGTGTTCGGCCATCCAACCCGTTATTTGTCGAAGCTTGTAACCAGGAAGTGACGGACTACCGCTGTGCAACTCTTCGCCCACTACGGCGTAGTTTCGAGCAAGATGGATAGCGATTGCCTGGGCGATGCCTTCCACGAACAGAGGACTGGCCTGTTCGTGCATCAGCTCATCGCGTAACGCTGCCATCAACGAATCCAAAGCAACATCGGTGAACGCTGAAACGTCGCGCAGTTGGGCGTGAGCCGCATCGGCTCCGAAAACCTCTTCCAAAGCGCGCTGAAGGAGCGGCAGCTCGATGAACACCGCCATCGCTTCAAACGGTTCCGAGGTCACCGCTTTCCAGCGGCATTCGTACGGAGCGCCTCCAGAGGTGAGAAAGAAAGATCCCTTCTTAATCCGATTCATAATCCAAGGCTGCTTGTTTTCCCGCTCCTGGAAATCGACCTCGCCCGACATAGTCCATGCGAGGAATGGTTCGCGGACGGAGGGAAGGTGCAACGTGTCAACCATAGGCGGCAGCGCGAGGATCCAGGCTTTGATGTCTCGCCATGCTTCGCCGCGACCGTGGAATAAACATTTCCCGCCCACATACGTTTCGAAACCTTCGGCAGATGTTGTCTCAGGAATCGACATTTAGACTTAGAAGCCGGATGGATCCGGCACGGCGCTCAAAAGTTTCCGGCAAAGGACGGCTGGTATTTTATCCGCACTCCGCATTGCCGTCGCATTCCAGGCACCAGGACGTCTCGTTCAGCGGTGCTTGCTGACGAGAAGCACATGGCCCTCGAACCGCCTCAACTCGCTATAATTGCCGAGAAGAGCCGGCTGATCGAGCCGCGGGTCATAGCTATTGAGGACGAGCAGCGAGAAATCTCCAGCCTGGATCTTTCGGTTGATCGTGTCCTGCCTCACGATGTGCAGAGAATCGGCCTTCGCTTGCGACAAGGACGACAACCAGCTCGCCGCGTAGCTCTCCATTCCGGGCTGGGGTGGACACCGCGACGCGAAGTAGACGCGCATGTCGGACGCGTAGAGAGAGCCGCAACCCGCCGCCCGGATCTCCTGCGAGATAGCCTCGACCTCCCGCCATTGGTGCTCGCTAGGATCGTGCAAGAACATGGAAAACCATTTCGCAGTGTCATAGCTGAAGACGACGCAAGTGACGAGGAGCAGGGCGACCAATAGCCGGCCTCTCAATACGTGTGCGTGGATCGCGAACAATCCAAGAACCGCCAGCACGCCCGCCCACGGCACGGCGGGCATGTAATACCAGGGGAACGTCGGGTTCGGGACCGAGACCCAGGCGCACAGTGATCCGGCGAGCCAGCCACAGAGATAGAACTCAGATCTCTTCGTCGCGTCGAATGGCTGATGGCCGGCGAGGTAACCCAGCCCGACCAGCGGGAGCAACACGAGCAGTAGTCCCTGGCCCGTCCCGAACCAGTCAGTCACCGTGTGAATGTGCGTCCTCCACGCGTCGTGAGTCGTCCAGTGACCGTCGAGGGTTCTGTGGCGCAACTGGAGGATCAGAAGATCGAAAACGAACTGAGGAAATGCTCTCACGACAAGCGGAACTATCAGCAGACAGGGGACGGCCATCCCGGCCAGAAACTGGATCGCCGCGTGTTTGCGCCGGTTCGCCTCGCAATTCCGAACCAACCAGAGGAAGAGCACGATCGGAATCGTGATGATGAGCAGCGAGGTGATGCACGCTGCCCCGGCGCACAGACCGGACCAGAAAGGAAGCCAGGCGTGCGGCCGTCCGGGCGAAGCCACGGCCAGCCGGAAGGCGACCACGCTCAGGAGTGACGTCAACGCGAAAGGTTGTGCGGAGACGCCGCGCGATCGCCGCCAACGTCAGCAGTGCCGAGAGAGCGTGAACGCTTCGCCAGCTTTCGCCGAACGCCGACATCCAGACTGCGTTCAAGCCGATGTATCCGGGTGGATGATGATACAGGAAATCGAGGTACGGCCACTTCCCGTGCTTGAGGAGTTGTGACGCCAGCAGGTGCAGCCCCTCGTCTCCCGAGCTCGTGCCGAGCTGGGAAGCGATCGCCATGGCGGCAGCAACGGTGATTCCGGTCAGGAGGAGCCAGGCCCGGCCGGAGACGAACGTTCTCGCTTGCTTCGTCATGGATGGCGCGGTAGTGGGCATTTCGAATCGGAGAAAGCCCTTGCGGAGAATATTAGCCGCGGCTTCCGTGCCGCGGATTCCAGAGCAGGAAGCTGCTACTTTCCTACTTCGTAACTGCTTGAACACGTCTGCGCGCGCAGGAGTAACTGGACAGCGCGAACTCTATTGCGGATCATCTATGGGTGTCAACGGGAAGCGTGTGTGAGCCATGAACATGGTTGGTTTGCCGCCCTTGAACTGTCATCATGGATGCATTGCCGACCGAGTTGAAGGCTTTGACGAGGCGCACATTGCCAAATTCGGGTCGAAATCGAACCGATTTTCGCCGCCTTTGCCAGCCCTCCGACCTCACTCGTACCCACCTCGCTCAGCGATTAAACGCATGGCGGGTTCGCTCACGAAAACCTTTGCATGAAATCGCTTGCCCCACGAGAGGGGCGTGACGTCACGATACTCATACATCGTCTCAACGTCATACTTCGGTCCATATCCGGGATGAAGTTTCTTGCGCAGTGACGCATGCGCATTCGGATCCGCTTCGTGATCAAGCAACAACTGCGTGAATGGCGCGACCAGCCGCTTGCTTTGATAGTTCATCCAGAAATTCGGCTGCGACACCACCGTGCAAAAGAGCGCCGTATGACCACCAAATCCGTCAGCGTCAACCGTGGCCTTCGCGTTAACATCCATTCCCTTCTCCAGCAGCCACCGTGCGATTTCGATCTCATCGTAATCGACACACATGTGCAGCAGCGTTGTTCCCGCGAGCGGCGTCCCCTGCGTCGCCAGCACGTCGTCATGACATCCAAGTTCAGGCGGATAGATCTCTTCGTGGGTGAACGTACGCTGAAAAAGTCCCGGGTCGCGGCGCAAATGTTCTTCGAGCAGATCCAGCCTGCCGCGATGCAGAGCCATCGTCGGCGTGTCGGGCAATTCGAGTCCGCGCTGAATGTAAAGTTCGAGAATTTCGTGCTTAGCTGATGGATTGCGGCTATCGGTTTCAAGCACCACGTCTACGGGCGCGAGCCGCCTACCTTCTGCATCGCAAACCGGTACGCCAATCTCCAGCGCAAATGCCGTTCCCGGCACACTGAGCGTATAGGCAGGTCCGCCCAGCGCGCCGTGCGGCGGCGGTGGTGAACCGAGCAGCCTGTAGAGCATTGCTGCAGTGCCGATCTTGCTCTGGAGCATCGCCCGGCCCATTCCGTGCTCAAGATCCATCGCGCCGAACTTGTGGAGGAGTTTGATGATTTCATCACGGCCGAGGTTCGCGGCGTAGCTCAACGGCGGTCCCCAGTTACTGTCGCGAATCGTAGCGTGCTCATGCAGCAGATTTGGGTGTTTCACAACCAACTCGCGGACCACATCGACATCGTCGCGCCAGATTGCATCAATGAGTTGGCAGGCCTGGACGAGCCGCGGCCAATTTGGCGCTCCATAACTCCGCGCGAGAGCAAGTTGCGCATCAGCGAGCCTGACTTTGCCAAGTTCCGCTCTCCCTTTTGGGAGAGGGGTTAGGGGAGAGGGCGCGTAGCGTGGGTGATACGTGTTGAATTCCTCGATCGCAGATGGATCTCCACTGTGGATAGCACGAAGCAAATCTTTCGCTTGATGCTTCAGTTGATCGAGATTGGGACGAACAGGAAGGTGACGATCTTGACGACTGTATATAGACACAACGAGCCTCCTTTGGTCACTGCCCGTTGTCCGCTCGGTTCGGGCGAAAGGAGGTTCGCATTGGAACCCGTAGTCACATGAATTGATCAGGTGGACTCAGTCCTGCCCGCGGACGGGTGGCGGCCTGCACGCCGGCGGAGAGCATAGCGCTGTGCCCCGATGAGGGTCAAGACATTAATCGACAGATTACAGAGACTCCGCAGCTCAAGAATATAGAGACAGTCAAACCGAAGCAGGGGATGCCGGAGAAGGAGGCAGGAACGGAAACGATGAGTGTTTGCTCCTCCGCCCTGCTATCTAATCTTTTCCGTTCCTGCCTCCTTGCTTTTACTATCTATGTAATCTGCGCAATCTGCGGATTCAAAAACTCTCGCGACGGACGATGGCCAGCGACATGTCATCCACGAGTGGGCGTGCCGCCGCGAAATCCTGAACCGCGCCCAGCACCGAAAAGAGCACTGCATCAGCAGGGCCGGTCTGCGCGCGCCGCAGTTGCGCCTCGAGGCGCGCATACCCAAACTCCTCCCCTGTAGAGTTGAGCGACTCGGTGATGCCGTCGGAATAGATCATCAACACGTCTCCGACCCCGAGTTCGACGCATCCACTCACGTAAGAGGCCGCGCGAAGCACGCCCAGCAACATTCCACCTTCGGACAACAATTCCAATTCTCCACTGGCGCGCAAAAGCAGCGCGGGAGGATGTCCGGCGCTGCAGTAGTTGAGCATTCCGGTCGCCGGATCCAGCTTTGCAAGAAACAAGCTGGCAAGCGGCACAACCGTTTCCATTCGGCAGAGATCGCGGTTTACGCCGGCAACGATCGCCTCCGGCTCTGAAGTCACAGCCACATGCGCGCCGACGAGCCCCACCAGATGCGTGGTCCACATCCCGGCCGCCAGACCTTTGCCGCAGATGTCACCCAGTGCCAGGATTACGCCGTTGTCTGTCTCTTCAACGGTGAAAAAATCACCAGGTAAGTGGCGCACCGCGAAAATCTCGCTGGCAATTTCGAAGTCTCCGTGACGAACAAGACGAGGAGCGCACAGACGCCTATGCACCTGCGCAGCCTCGAAGATCGCGGTGTGCAGCTCAGCGTAATCCTTCTGCAGCGTTGCAAGCTTAGCCTCCAACTCCTGGCGAAGTGCCTTGCCCGAACGCCGCGGTCGCGGCGCGTACAACTGGACATCGACTGCTCGCCGTGTCCCTAAACCGGTATTGAATGTTGACTGCCTCATGAAAACCGTTCACCTCAACAAGGTTGGTTGTGGCACGCGCATCTCGCGAGTGATTCTCAAACTCAAGAGCTTTCACTCCGTTAGGAGTGAGATGTTTATAGACCGGAGCGCCCAGCTTAGTATCCACTCCGTTCGGAGGAGCGAAATTCAACTAGAACTGCACCGCTCCAGAACCATTTCGCTCCTCCGAACGGAGCCGAAGTTTTTTGCTCCACGATCTATAAACATCTCACCCCCCTAACGGGGTGAAATCCGCTGACTCCTCGGGAACTAACGACGTTGAAATAAGAAGCCATCATCAGACTCCGCTTTCTGTCCAGCTCATCCCACGAACTTATAGCCACTGCCATGAACGGTAAGTATGAAACGCGGCTCCTCAGGATTCGGTTCCAGCTTCTGCCTGAGATGGACGATGTGCGTGTCAACTGTGCGGGTGTTCGGATAGTTTTCATACCCCCACACCGCGTCCAACAACCGGTCGCGGCTAAGCGTTTCCGCGGGATTAGAGAGGAAGTATGCCAGCAACGCGAACTCTTTCGCCGAAAGATCTACTGGCTCGCCGGCGCGGCGCACTTCATTGCTGCGGATATTGACCTCGACATCGCTGAACCGATAAAGCTCAGCCGCGGATGACTGTGGCGAGACCCGTCTCAACACAGCTTTTACGCGGGCCATCAGTTCGCGAATCGAGAATGGTTTGGTGACGTAATCATCGGCGCCCAGCTCCAGACCCACAACCTTGTCGATCTCCTGGCCGCGCGCGGTCAGCATGATGATAGGCAGAGCCGGCCGTTTGACCTTCAGCTGTTTGCAAACGTCGAGACCGCTCATCCTCGGCATCATTACGTCCAGTACGACGAGATCGGGCTTATCGGCAAGGGCGCGATCGAGGCCTGCTACTCCGTCGCCGGCGCTAATAACGTCGTAACCTTCGTACTCGAAGTTGTCACGTAGACCGGCCACCATCGCAGGTTCGTCCTCCACAATCAATATGCGTGTTTTCCTATTGGCATTCGTCTCCGTAACGTTGCTACCTGTCGTTGAACGATCGCTGCTTGCGTCGCCGTTCGACTTCTCATTGATATTCATTTTTCTCTTCATGATGAGCTCGTTCCTTAGTAGTCTGTTGTTTTCACCGTTCTTCTCCGCGCAGTCTCGGCGTCTTCTGCGTCTCTGCGGTGAATCGCTCCGCAACCACACTCACCGCAGAGTCGCTAAGTTCGCAGAGGGGGCGCAGAGAATTTCAAATTAACTACTCCTCCTTATGATACTGCGCCACTTGCCTGCTGATTGGCTGATTGGAGCGGCAACGACAGCGTAAACTTGCTGCCTTTTCCCGGTATGCTTTCCACCGCGACTTCCCCGCCATGCGCCTGCGTAATATGGCGGACCAGCGACAGGCCCAGGCCACTTCCCTTTGTGTTGTGCACCAGGGGATCGCCGGTCCGGTAGAACTTCTCGAAGATCTTCGACTGCTCGCGCCGAGTGATGCCGATGCCGTGATCAACTACCTCGAGCTTTACAGATCCATTTTCCCGGTACAAGTTCACGCCCAGAAACTTTTCGTCAGCCGAATACTTCAACGCGTTGTTAACCAAATTGACGAGAGCGCGCGCGATTGCTTCGCGGTCCACCCGCACGGCCGGGAGGTCTGAATCAATCTTCTCTTCAAACGCGAAGCCCTGCTGCTCGATTTGGTAACGATAAGAGTCGAGCGTGTTGTGAACCAGATTTGCGATGTCGGTCTCGCGGAATTCGTACTCCTTGTGGCCGGCTTCAATGCGCGAAAAATCGAGGATGTTGTTAATGAGCGCGGTGAGCCGCTCGCTCTCCTTTCGAATGATGCGGTAATACTCCTGCTTCTTTTCCTGAGTCGTGATGCGTCCCAACTCCAGCGTCTCAGCGTACAGACGGATCAAAGCGAGCGGCGTGCGCAGTTCATGCGACACGTTGGAAACGAAGTCAGACTTCAGGCGGGCCAGCGCCATTTCTTTGCTGACGATGTGTTTGGTCAGCACCAGGCCGCCAGTGATCAGCAGCGACAGAATGCCGAGGATTAGAAAACTGCGATGCATCCAGCTCTCGCCGAGCTGTTGCACGCTGGTGCCCTGGTACTTGATGCCGAGCGCCAACCCGCCGAAGACGTCGTCGAACTTGCGCATGACCTCGGGTTTTCCGTCGCCCCAACCACTCGAGGCGGCGATCGGCTTGATTTCGTGTCCCATTTCCCTATTCGCGGGATAGATCATCATGGCAATCTGGTTTCCACTCTGGTCACTCGATTTCTGGTTGACCATCTCTTCGAGCACTCCCGGAAAGAGATTCTGTTTCAAGTAACAACCCTCGAAGGTCACACCGCCAAATACAATCCGCTCGCTGGACACTGGAGGAAGCACAAAAACCGCTGTGGTAGTGAAAGCGTCGCCTTCCGCCCGCTTGACCTGGGCGACATTGGAAAAAGCGATGGGCCGCGTTTTGTGATGCAGCCCTTCAACCATCGTCTTGCCTTCCGAACCGAACCATACACGGTAGCTCTCAGGCATATGCTCATGTTCTTCACGGATGTACTTATCGCTCATCTGTTGAGGTTGAGTACGGTAGGTCAAGCCTTTTTCGTCATAGAGGAACGCGTGCGACAGCCACGGACTCTTTGATAAGATCTGATCAAGCTTCTGCTCTTTTTCCTGGGGGGTCGTGTCCGGAGACGGGAAAAGATCCCTCGCCTCTTCGGCCATCGTGTAAACCTTCTTGTCGATTTTCTTCTCAGTGAAGGCGAGCATTTCCTGGAAATCACGATGAATGTATGCCTCCAGAACTTTGTCGCGCTCGAAATGTCTCAACTCGGTGAAATTGATGTAGATGAGCGCCGCCGCCGGCAAGAGCACCGCCAGACCCAGCGTTAACATCAGCCGGAACCGATTGAAGCCTCCCAGAAACTTTCCTCTCTTCAATTTCATTTCAACCTCCGAAGAATTTGCGGTGTGCGAGCGGTAGCATACCCTTGTTTGTGTTAAGCCGTGTCAAGAGCAAGTAAAAAAATGTTAAGAATTGTGAACTCCGACCGTGACGCACATCGGGCGTTGTCCGCGGACTTGCGAGACGGAACGGTGTAAGAACCTATTGGGTCAGGTTGAATCGGCAAGGCCACGCTCAATACAGAACCAAGGAGCGGTAGCGACCGGATCCTACGCTCAACGATGTTTAGTTCTCACCAGCAACGCTGCTTCGCATTGCCAGTTGAGTTTAGCATCCGGTCGCATCCACCACCCCGCGCGGGTTGCCCGCGCGGGGACCCCGGTCCGCTCCCGGTTCTGCAGAGACGGCAGCTGGCACACAGTTTCCAAACCGACCCCACTACCGTTTCAGACTTTACCCGCGGATAGAACTAATGCTAGTTTTACACTCCATTTAGTTTCAGTTTTTCTTGATACCCGAAAACAACGTGAGTCGCTAACGAAGAGGAGATTGTTTTTATGCGTCCTTGTGCCAATACGACTTTGCCATCGGTCCGTCTCTTCCTGCCAATCTCTTTAGTCGCGCTCCTGATCGCTGCGCCGCTC
>WNGL01013038.1_pt1 | contig 15328 bp, 17 predicted proteins | sample 5400591 | NCBI WGS metagenome assembly WNGL01 (sample SAMN13153377, study PRJNA577476) | soil metagenome | isolation source: 80 cm soil or saprolite under Garry oak tree replicate 1 | place: USA:California | collected 2016-06-15
CCCGCGGCCGAGACCGCCGTGGCCTGCGCGAGATACAGGAGGACGAGGAGAAAGCACCCGACGATCACGCCGCTCGCGAGGAGGAATGAGCGGATCTCCCAGCTCGTCGTGCGGACCTGAGTGGCGGCGGCCCGACGGGCGGCGCGATGGTGCAGGACGGCCTGGCGGTGGGGACGGTGCTGCACGCGCCGCACTTGCGGCGCGCGCACAGCCTGCGCGAACGTCAAGGAAGGCGCTCGGCCGCGCGTAGAGCTGCGCTGCGGGCGCGCGGGTTGCGGTCTACCTCCGCCGAGGCCGCACGTAACGGCCGCCGGGTAAGAACACGCAAGCCCGCGCGGTGCCCGCAGACGCAGGTGGGGAGGTGGGGAGGACAGATGCAGTCGCGCGATTCACGCGCGAAGAACTGTTTGACGATCCGATCCTCGAGCGAATGGAACGAGATCACGACGATCCGTCCACCGGGACGGAGGACACGCATGGCCGCCGCGAGTCCGTGCTCGAGGTTCGCAAGCTCGTCGTTGACCGCGATGCGGAGAGCCTGGAAGACGCGCGTCGCGGGATCGATGCCGCGAGGCCTCCGCGTCTTCACGCCGGCGACGAAACGGCCGAGATCGTCGGCAGCTCCGAACGGCGTTTTGACGCGGCGACGGACGATCGCTCCCGCGACGCGCGCCGCCTCCGGCTCCTCGCCGTACTCGGCGAAGACGCGTCGAAGGTCCTTTTCAGCCCAGCTGTTCACGACGTCGGCCGCCGTGGCGCGAAGATCCGGATCGGCACGCATGTCCAACGGTCCTGAGGAGAGGAAGCTGAAGCCTCGGTCCTCATCGGCAAGCTGGATGGACGAAAGGCCGAGGTCGAGGAGGACGCCGTCGAGCGGAACGAAGCTGTGCTCGCCGGCCAGGTCGTCGAGAACCGCGAAGTTGCCGCGAACGAGGACCGCGCGATCGCCGAACCGTGCGAGCTCTCGCGCGGCGATGGCGAGCGCTGCGGGATCGCGATCGAGTCCGAGGAGCTGGCTGCCCGGCGCGCTTGCGTCAAGGATGGCGGCGGCGTGCCCACCTCCACCGACCGTCCCGTCGAGATAGCGCGCATCTTCGCGGGGGCCAAGTTGGGCGAGTACTTCGGCCACGAGAACCGGCTCATGAACCCTCTCGCTCCCATCGCTAAATCCCGAGGTCCCGGAGATCGGGCTCGACCTTGGTCTGGACGTTCGCGAGCTCGGCGCGCCAGCGTCCGGGCTCCCAGACCTCGAGGTGGTCGAGGTTCCCGATGACGACGGCTTCGGCCTTGAGCGACGCGTACTCGCGTAGGTGTGCCGGGACAACGACGCGCCCTTGCCCGTCCGGGTCCGCTTCATGCGCCCCCGCCAGCACGAAGTGGCGGAACCGCGAGACCGCGGGGTCCGTACGAGGGCGCTTGGCGATCTCGGAGTTGAGGTCTGCCCATTGGTCGGAAGGAAAAATGGCGAGGCATTCGCCTATCCACCGTGTCACGACCGCTCCTTCTTTGAAGCGGGCTCGGAACTTGGCCGGGATGGCGAGCCGACCCTTCTCGTCCAGCGAGTGGGCGAATTCCCCTGCGAAATAGCCTTCCAAGGTCCCTTCCGTACTCGGAGGACGGTTCCCCACCGTCCCCCACTACTCACCACGCGACGGGAAGTTACACCTCAGGAGGCGGCTGTCAATAGGTGTCGTCGATCATTTCCCCACAGGTGCGTCGCGGGTCCTGTCCCGGCTACGCGGGTCCCTCCCTCAGCGCACCCTCCCCGCCTTGCAGCTCACTTCCGTTCGCTGCGGCGGGTCCCCTGGGCACCCGCGCTTCGCGAGGGACCCGCTGCGCCGTGCCACCCGCGACGCGCGCGGGTCGCCTAGGTCGGGCGCACTCTCTCGACGACTTCCTCTAAGGCGCGCCCCGCCCGTTCGAGTGGTGAGAGTGGGCGGACGCCGTCGTGAGCTCCGAACCATTCGAGGACTGACGCGCCCCACGTGAAGCCTCCGCCAAAGGCGACCAGGAGAACCTTGTCCCCTCTGCGAAGGCGACCTGTCGATTCGGCTTCGCAGATCGCGATCGGGATCGAGGCCGCCGAGGTGTTGCCATAGCGCTGGATGTTCACGAAGACCTTCTCGGGAGGGAAGTGCAGGCGCTTCGCGACGCCGTCGATGATGCGCACGTTGGCCTGATGCGGGATGAGGACGTCGATCTCGTCGAGCGTGAGGCCAGCCTCGGCGATGGCCTCCTCGGCGGCGTCGGCCATCGACTTCACGGCCAGCTTGAAGACCTCGCCGCCAGACATCGTAATGAAGTGCTGACCCCGTTCGATCGTGTCGGCCGAGGCCGGGCGCTTTGAGGCGCCGGCCTGGACCATCAACATCTCGCCCTTCGAGCCATCTCCGTGCAGGACGGTCGATTCGATCCCGACCGAGGCGTTCGAGGCCTCGAGCACGACAGCGCCGGCGCCATCCCCGAAGAGCACGCAAGTCGTCCGATCTTTCCAGTTGAGGAGCCGCGAGAGCCTCTCCGCACCGATGACCAGCGCGTTCTGGATCGCGCCCGAGACGATCATCCCGCGCGCGATCGCGAGCGCCGTGATGAAGCTGGTGCAGGCCGCCTCCACGTCGAAAGCACCGGCCCGAGTCGCGCCCAGCTCCGTCTGCACGAGGCAGGCGGTCGCCGGAAAGAGGTAGTCCGGCGAGCACGTGCCGACGATCACGAGCTGCACGTCTTGTGCGCGGAGGTGCGCCTTCTCGAGCGCGGCGCGTCCCGCGCGCGCGGACATGAACGAGTTGGTTTCCTCGTCCGAAGCGATGCGACGCTCCTTGATGCCGGTGCGACTGGTGATCCACTCGTCGGTGGTGTCGACGATCCGCTCGAGCTCGGCGTTGGTCATGACGCGCGACGGCGCATAGAAACCCCAGCCGGTTATGAGCGCGTTCTTCGCCATTAGGAGCGGTCGGGCTCGGTCTTCACCTTGTCACGGCGGGCGAAGAGCGTGCGCACGTCGCCCTGGTAGGTCTCGAGGAACTCGTGCGCATCGATGACCTCGTCGGCGCTGACGGCCGGCCGGCGCGGGCGCTCGGGCTCTTCCTTGACAGGGCTCACCGCCGCGCGCTGCTCGTCGACCACGACGAGAAGCTTGAACGCGGTCTGGCATTTGGCGCAGGTGACGCGGACGATCCACGCGGACTCGAGCTTGCCGAGCACGCGGATGTCGGAGCCCGAGTGGTTGGCTCCGCACACGCTGCACTTGTAATCCTTCGCCTGGTCGCGGAGGAATCTCAGGATGTTCACCGCCGTCCGAGCATACCCGGTCCGTTCAAATGCAGACCGGTCCGCCAGGCGATGAACGCGTATTGGTCGGCGAAATCGTCAACTTGCTTGTCGAGCGGCTTGCCGATTCCATGGCCGGCATCGCGATCGACGCGCAACAGCACGACCGACTCGGGGTCCTCGGTCTGTGCCTGAAGCAAGGCGGCCATCTTTCGGGCGTGCATCGGATCGACGCGGCTGTCCCCCTCGGCGGTGGTGAAGAGGACCGGCGGATAGTGAACTCCCGCATGCACGTTGTGATACGGCGAGTACTTGCGAAGCCACCCCGCCTGCTCGGGGTCCTCGGCGGAGCCGTACTCCGCGATCCAGAAACGTGCTATGCGGAAGTTCTGGTAGCGGAGCATGTCGAGGAGCGGCACGGCGCAGCAGATCGCGGCGAACAGGTCCGGGCGCTGGGTCAGCGCGGCGCCAACGAGAAGGCCGCCGTTCGAGCCGCCCGAGATCGCAAGGTGACGCGCTTCGGTCCAGCCGCGGGCGATGAGCGCTTCGGCTGCCGCGTGAAAATCGTCGAACACGTTCTGCTTGTTCCCGAGCATGCCCGCCCGATGCCACGTCTCGCCGTACTCGCCTCCGCCGCGAAGGTTCGGCATCGCGAAGAGTCCGCCTGCCTCGACCCACGCGGCGACGCCAGCCGCATACGCCGGGGTGCGCGAGATGTTGAATCCCCCGTAGCCCGTCAACAGGGTCGGAACGTTGCCCGTCGGGCGCACGTCCTTACGGTGGACGAGGAACATCGTGACTGCCGTGCGATCCCGAGACGCGTACGCCGTCTGCTCGACGGCGATGCTCGCGACGTCGAGGCGATCGGGCATGCGGAGTCGCACCACCTCTTCGGCCGCGCCTGTGCGCGCATCTGCGACGAACGCGATCGGCGGCTGCGTGAACGACTGGAACGTGTATCCCACTCGGTCGCCGTCGTGGTCGCCCGCGACGAACTCGATCGCGCCGAGAGACGGCAACGAGATCTCGTGCTCATCCCTACCCCGAACGTCGTACGTCGCCAGGCGTGAAGTGGCGCGAACAAGACGCAGCACGGCGATCCGGTCGCGGGTGCGATCGACGCCCTCGATCACGTCCCTGCCTTCGGCGATCACCGTCTCCCATCGCGAGGCGTCCGGCGACTCGCACGCGACCGAGACGACGCGATAGTTCGGGGCGTCGAGATTCGTGCGGAGCCAGATCCGGCCGTCGAGCACAAATCCCTCAGCGATCGCGTCTTTCCCCTCGAGCACCGTCGCGAGTCCCTGCTCCGGGTGATCGCGATCGAGAAGATAGAGGTCGCTCTTCGCCCAGCCCTTGAAAGCGGTGAAGAGGACCCAGCGCCCGTCCGCCGACGCGGAGACGCTCAGGATGTCCTCCTTCGGGCGGCCTTCGCCGAAGACGAGCTCGTCCTTCGCCGGGTCGTCCCCGAGCCGGTGATAGCGAACGCGCCGGTAGTAGTTTTCGTCGCCGGGCGCGACGGACCCCCGCGCGGGATGGACCGTGTAGTAGAAGCCGCCGTCGCTCGATACCCAGGCGACCGTGCTCCGCTGCGTGTGCGGGATCCGGTCCCCTAGATCTTGGCCCGTACTTGTGTCGACGACGCGGAGCGTCGACATCTCGTCGCCGCCGCGCGAAAGGCCGTACGCGACGTAGCGCGCGTCCGGCGACGGGTAGTACCAGTCGAGCGTCACGAGGCCTTCGCGATCGAGCGTGTTGGGGTCGATCAGCGCCCGGTCCGCGACGCCGACCGCGTCGCGAACATACAGGATCGCTTGCTTCTGCTCCCCCTCCCGCCGCATGTGGAAGATGCGGCCGGCGATCGGACGCGGCGTGGAGAGGAGCCCGACGGAGAGCAGCTCGCCGAGGCGGCGCGCGAACGCGGCGCGCTGCGGGAGCGCATCGAGGACGGCCCGCGTTCGTGCGTTCTGCTGATCCGTCCAATCGCGAACACGCTCGGTCGCGTCCGCCTCGAGCCAGCGGTACGAGTCGACGATCTTGGCGCCGTGCACGTCGTCGACGACGTTCTCGCGCGCGGTGCGCGGTGCGGGCGGAATCGGCACGCGTCTAGGTTAAGTAATCAGACCACGCGGAGGTAGTCGAACCGTCCGGGCACAGGGTGGTAGCCCATGGTCTCGTTGAGATGAAGGATTGGCGCGTTCGCCGCGTCGTTGCCGGTGCGGACACGATCGACGCCCAGGGCGATCGCCTGCGCGACGGTCTCGCACTTGAGCGCGCGCGCGATGCCCCGGCCGCGCACCGCCCGCGCGGTCGCCGTCCATTCGGTGCCGACGATCCCGCGCATCGGTGGGTAACCGAGGACCGAGAGGCCGACGACATCATCACCCACGCGCGCGATCCAAAAGCGATCTCGGTGGATCTCCGGCGCGTTCGCCCAGCGCGTGTAGCTCTCGGTTGCCTCCGGAATGCGCGGCACGGTCGTCGGCACGTCGTCTCCGGCCTCCTCGGACAGCCGCCACACCTTCGTGATGACGTCGGGGTCGGTGTCCTCGGCGAGGGTCATGAGCCGCACGCCCTCTTGGCGCATCCGCGCCCGCGACTCGGTCGTCATTGCGAGGAGCCGCTCGCGATTCGCCGCGAGGTCGAGCTCCCAGCGCCTCTGGTGACGGTCTCTCCGGTAACCGAGACCGAGGATCGCCCCGCTCCGGAGCGCATCGTCGTCGTTCGCCGAGACACGGAGTATCCGCGCGCCGTCCGCGATCGCCCGCTCCTCCATCGGGGCGAGCAGAGCGCTCAACGCATCGCGTGTGCGGTCGGTCGGCATGAGGTCGCCGCGGATGGACGCGTAGCGCTCGGGTTGAACGTCCCAACGAGCGTGGTCGATCTGCGTGAAGCCGATCGGTCGCTCGCCACGCAACACGATGAAACGGACGATCTCCGTGAACTCGTCCGGCTGCGACCACCAGTAGCGAAGCGAGACGGGGTCCCACGGTGACTCTGGCGTCACCGCGGTCATGACATCGGCGGCGAAGGCGGCGTCGTCCGACGTCGCCGCGCGGAATGCGAACTGCTGCGCCACCGTCCCGGCCATCTAGCCGCTCCGCTTCAGTCGACCGGTACGCTTCGCGTATCGCTCCGCCCAGAGGAACGCGCGCAAGCCGAGAGGGATCGAGATCGCACCGACCAGCAGAGCGGGCCAGAGGTTCGGCCACACTGCCGCGAGATCGGCGCCGTCGAGGAGCGCGTCGCGCATTCCGCGGATGACATACGTCGCCGGCGAGATGAATGAGAGGACCTGCATCCACCCGGGAAGAATGTTCGTCTCGTAGTAGACGCCCGAGACCAGCAGGACAACAGCCTGAACGATGTATGCCATCTGCAGGCCCTTCTCCGTCCAGAGCAGCGGGAAGACGGACGAGCCGATGGCGAGTCCGATGAACGCGACCGCACCCGTCGCCAGCAGCACGAGCGCGGACGCGACGTTCGCGTGCGACAGATCGACTGGCACGAAGAGCGCGACTGCCGCGAGGATCGCCACGCTGAATCCAACGGCGCGGACGAGTGTGGCGGCGCACATGCCCAAGAGATGCGTGAGGCGCGGGACCGGTGCCATGAACGTGTACTCGATGGTCCCCTCCCAGCGCTCCCACGCGATCGTCTCGCCCATCTGCTCGAAGATGAGACCGAGGAAACGCCAGGTGATCGTCCCGACGAGCAGATAGAGCACGAATCGCGAGACAAGCGCCGGGTCGCCGGAGCCCCCGGAGAGGCCCGGTGCGCCGAGTGCGATGTAGGCGACCGAGAGGCTCGTCACGATTCCATAGACGAGCCACACGATCTCCCACGCCCAGTAGCGTTTCGAGAGCGCGATCTCGCGCTCGACGAACGCGTAGGCAAGGCCGAGCTGAGCGCCGACGTCAGCGATCACGTCGGTCGCAGAGGCTCGGCCGCGTCCGCATCGTCGAGGCGACGACCCGTGAGCGTCATGAAGACGTCCTCGAGCGATCCGCCTCCGTGGCGCGCCGCGAGCTCCAGGGCGGTGCCCTCGGCGACGAGACGACCCTGGTGCAGGATGCCGATGCGGTCCGCGAGTCTCGCGGCCTCATCGAGGTCGTGCGTCGTCAGCAGGATCGTCGCGTCGTGCTCGTCACGCAGATCGCGGACGAATGTCTGCACCTCCCGCTTGCTCCGGATGTCGAGGCCGGTCGTGGGCTCGTCGAGGAGCAGCAGCATCGGCGTCGACAGGAACGCGCGAGCGATCGCGACCTTCTGCTGCATGCCGCGCGAGAGCTTCTCGAGCGGCTCCGTCATGCGAGCGTCCTCGATGCCGAGCCGGCGGAGTATGGAGACGATCTTCGGGCGTGACTCTTCCGGCGCGACGCCGTAGAGGCGGCCCGCGTATACGAGGTTCTCCATCGACGAAAGCTTCTTGAAGAACGAAGCCTCCACCGAGACGCGGTTGATCAAACGCTTGACGGCGAGCTCGTCCCGATCGATGTCCAGGCCAAAGACCCGCACGGTGCCGGCGTCGGGCGTCAGCAGCGTCGAGAAGAGACGGATGAGCGTCGACTTCCCGGATCCGTTCGCGCCGAGGAGGCCGTAGATCTCACCACGCCAGACCGAAAGGCTGACGCTGTCGACGGCGCGCACCCTCGTGCCGCCGCCCGGAACGACCCGCGCCGGACGGAACGCCTTGCAGACCCCACTCGCTGCGAGGGCCGCTGTTTTCTTTTCGGTTCGTACCCCTTCGCGTATTTGGACGGCCATTTCTTCACCTACTTCAAACAAAACAAAAGACCGCGGGCCTCTGCCCACGGTCCGAGCGGCCTCGCGAAAAGCTGGGTTCTAGGCCATCCGGTAAGTGGGCAGGCTGCGCCGACGACCGGCGAGCGGGCCGGAGCCGGTGCGATTGGGAATGAAGCTCAGCACTGCGCCACTTCCTTTCGTGAAATCCACGCCGTCAACGTGGCCAGGGGACGATATCAAGCGCACGCTCGTCGCGTCAATGACTTCCCGTCGGCGAGCGACGAGCGTGCGCGAAGCGCGATCTTAGAGAGCCACCCTGCGACCCGAGATCAGCTGCACGAGCAGCACGATGAGCGCGATCACCAGGAGCAGGTGAATAAGGGGCCCGAGGGCGAGGAACCCGCCGAGCGCCCACAGGATCAACAGGATGAGGACGATCGTCCAGAGCATTTGCCACTTACCTCCTTCGGATGGTCTTCCGGAGGAGGCACGCAAGCACCATGCCACTGCCGTCGCTCGGCTGGACGTCCGCCCAAACTGCGAAGGACGCCCCGTTCTTACGGGGCGTCCTTCTGCTGCGGTAGGCGAAAAGTCCTTTACGCCTTGCTGAGCTGGCCTCGAATCACACCGCCGGCGTGTACGGTCGAGTGGAAGTTCACGTAATACCCGGAGGGGTTCGCGATGATGGCGGTGATTAGAGCCGCGTCGGCAGTTGCAGTCCTGGTGAACGTGACGCCGCCGCCGGTGAGAGTGAGGTCGCCGGCCACGAGCCCAGTGCTGATCTTCACGGCTCCGTTGACGCCGGTTGCGCCCTCGTGGATGTGACCGATGTTGATCGCGGTCGTCGCCGGGCAACCGGTGATGGCCACGTCGAACTTGGCGGTCGTGCTCGTGAAGGTCACAGTCGCGGCGCCGCTGCAGGTTGCCTCGGCGTCGGTGATCGGTGGGTTCTCGTTAGACGCCTTCAGGTCCGCCTTGAAGACGTTCGCCACCGTCGGCGCCGGGGTTGGTGTCGGCGAGGCCGTCGGGGTCGGGGTCGACACGGCAGCCGTACCGCCGCAGGCGGCGATCAGGATCGCCGTGGCGGCTATGCCAGCGAATACGCGCATATTCGATCCTCCTTGTGGGTTCATCCTTTATACGGCTGGTCGCGCCGTTCGGATGACGAGGCCGAGCAGGCCTATAAGCACGGATTCTGTCGAGGACGGTCATCCCTCTCGAGCGGAGGTCACCCTCCGCCTCTAGCGGCCTACCCGGGGACGGCGCGGGCCACGCCATGGTCCCCTTACGCGGCCTTGCTCCAGGTAGCGCTTGCCCGTTTCACCCCGCTTGCGCGGGTTCGTCACTGTGGCGCTGGCCTCGCCTCACGGCGGAGGGGCGTTACCCCTTACCTTGCCCTGTGGAGTCCGGACTTTCCTCGCATGACTCGGTTTACGAGCCAGCTTGCCCGCGCCATTTCTTTGGTCACCGTATTCCCCGTCAGTTCCCCGTAGAACTCGAATAGTTTCTCGCCCGGATCCTCCCCGCTGAAGTGACGCACGTCTTCTGAGAGCTGCGCGATGTCGAGAAGGCCGCACCCGAGATACGCGCGGCGCCACTCCACGATGATCACGCCGCGCGCGGTGAGGCGCGCGTGCGTGCACGCGAGCTCGCCATGACAAAGCACGGTCGGAAGGTGCGAGAGCGCCGCGGCAGCGGCGCGCGCCTCCGCATCGACCGGGCGATCCGTCGCGGCCCGCTCGACGGCGCGTTCCACAAGATCGACCGGCGTCATCGTCTTCACGCCGAGCGCGCGCAGCGCCGGAGCGTCCGTGGCGACGGCGCGCTCGATCGCGACCTTCGTCAAGACGATCGCGCGCGAATCCTCGTGACACGCGCTGGTGGTGTCGAGGACGTCTTCCGTCATGACCCACGGCCACGCCGGCACGGCGGGCGGCGGGATGCCACGCGAGAGCACTCGCGGCACCCGGTCGGTCTTCCGCGCGAGGAATGGCAGAAGCTGCACCTCGAGCGAGTCCTCGGGGGGCACGCGCTTCAGCGCGAGGGAACGCTCGACTCCCTCCTGGCTGAAACGAATGCGCTCCACCTCCATCAGCGAGTTCTTCGCGACGAGCTCGCTCCGCACGTCGCCGACGTCCGCGCGGAGACTCCGCGCCACGAACGCGGTGAGCGGGTCCTGACTCATGCCGTGATCTCGCCCTCGTCGATAGCGCGATTCGACAGCTCGTCCGCCGCGCCGTTCGCCTCGCGGGGAATATGACGGATCTCGCGCTCCGGAAAGGAGGCAAGAAGCGCGCCAGCGCGAAGCGCAAGCGGCGTGAGGCCGGGATGCTTGACGCGCCACAGCCCTCGCATCTGTTGCACGACGAGGAGCGAATCCATCCGCACGTCGATCGCCGTCGCCCCGCGCCGCCGCGCCTCCTCGAGGCCGAGGATCAGCGCGTTGTATTCGGCCACGTTGTTCGTGGCGCGGCCCAGCGGACGGGCCAGCTCCGCCACGACCTTCCCGTTTTCGTCGTAAAGGATGGCCCCGGCGCCCGCCGGACCGGGGTTCCCGCGTGCCGCGCCGTCCGCGTAGAGCACGAGCCTCACTCTCCGAAGATCTGCGCCATCCGCGCGAGGTCGACGTTCCCTCCCGACACGATGGAGACGACGCGCTCGCCAGGACGCACCGCGATCTTCCCGGCGAGGAGCGCGCCGGTCGCGGCAGCCCCCGCCGGCTCCGCGACGAGCTTCGCGCGCTGCGCGAGGAAGCGCATTCCCTCGGCGATCAGGTCGTCGTCGATAACGACGACGTCCGCGACCAGGCGCCGGATGATCTCGAGCGGGATGGTTCCCGCGATCGGAGCCGCGAGCCCGTCGGCGATCGTGTCGATGCGCTCGAGGCGTACCGGCTGGCCCGCGTCGAGCGCGCGGCGCATCCCGGCGGCGCCGGTGGGTTCGACGCCGATGACCCGCGCGCTGGGTAGCCTCGCCGCGACCGCGGCCGCGATGCCGGCGATCAGCCCGCCGCCGCCGACGCCGACGACGAACAGGTCCGCGTTTGGCAGGTCGTCAAGGACTTCGAGCGCGCACGTTCCGTGGCCCGCGATCATCGCGGCATCGTCGTAGGGATGAAGGAAGTAGGCGCCTGAGCGATCCTTGAGCTCGCCGACCAGCGCGATCAGCTTCGTCATGTCTGCCGCGAACACGATCTCGGCGCCGTAGCTCCGTGTCGCGTCGACCTTTGATTGGGGAGCGGTCTGCGGCATCGCGACGGTGACCGGGACGCCCGCGGTCCGAGCCGCGAACGCGATCGCCTGGGCCGCGTTGCCGGCGCTCATGGTGACGATCCCCCGCTCCCGCTGCTCGTTCGAGAGCTTCGAAATGGCGTTGACGGCGCCGCGGGGCTTGAACGAGCCGGTCCGCTGGAGGTTCTCGGCCTTGAGATACGCAGCTGCTCCGATGCGTTCCGAGAGCGAACGGCTCGACAGGAGTGGGGTGCGGTGAAGGACCGGCCCGACGATCTCGCGAGCGCGCTCGACGTCGGCGAGCGTGACGGAGATGGCCTTCTCGCTAGCCTTCATCCGAGCAAACGGTAGTCCTAGCTGCTGCGCCGAACGTGTCGAAGCCTCTTCCCGACTGTGCCGTAGCGCCGAACAGCGCTATCCGAGGACTTGGTGGGCCCGCCAGGGATCGAACCTGGGACCAGCAGATTATGAGTCCGCCGCTCTACCACTGAGCTACGGGCCCGACGAGCTACGCGCGGGAGCTTGCTCACGCAGCGTAGCGAGGATGGGCCCGCGAGCGTCGCGCGCGGCCACGTAGGACAACGGAAGTATCGACCAACGAGGCCGCGCGCGACGCGAGACGGGCCCTAGGAGACACAGCGGGCCCGAACGCGACGCTCGACGGGCCTGGCGGCACAAGATGCGGATGACGACCCCGCACAAAAACCGAGCGCAAGCCGTTATAGTCCGTGCGGGGCTGGTGGCGCGTACGTTTCCGCGCGCTGTGGGGAGCACAGCAACTCGAAGCGGGCCCGGGCAAGGGGGTTCGCAAAGAGGAGAGCGCGGTTGGGTAACGTCATCGCGATCGCGAACCAAAAAGGCGGCGTCGGCAAGACCACGTGCGCCATCAATCTCGGCGGCGCGCTCGCGTCGCTCGGTCACGAAGTCCTCTGCCTCGACCTCGATCCGCAGGCGAACCTCACCGTCGGTCTCGGTATTGACCTCAACACGGTCGAGCGAAGCATCGCGGACGTCCTCATTGATTCGAATGTGACGCTCGGGTCGATCATCCGACCGACAAAAACGAAGAAGGTCGACGTCGCGCCGTCGACGCTCGAGCTCTCGGCCGCCGAGGTCGAGCTCTTCAACGCGATCGGCCGCGAGATGGCCCTGCGGGACAAGCTCGCGCGCGAAGTCGTCGACCGGTACGACTACGTCCTCATCGATTGCCCACCGACCCTCGGCCTTCTCACGCTCAACGCGCTCGTCGCGGCGACAGGCGTGATCATCCCCGTGCAGACGCAGTACTACGCACTCAAGGGTGTCGCAGCACTTCTCAAGATCATCAAGACGGTACAGACGCGTTTGAATCCAAGCCTCAAGGTGTACGGCCTGCTTCCGACGTTCTACGACAGCCGAACGATCCTCGCGCGCGACATGCTCGACTCGCTGAAAGATCTCGGGGATCACCAGGTGTTCGCCACCGTGATCAGACAGTCCGTAAAGATCGGAGAAGCCCCCACCGCGGGCGTCCCGATCACCGTGTACGAGCCCAAGAGTGATGCGGCAAAGAGCTTCGTCGATCTGGCGAAGGAGGTGATCGGTGCTCACAAGTAATCGTCCACGAAAGTCCTTCCGCGAGGCCGGTGAGCGGATCTTCCAGCAGGAGGCCGATGTGCAGCCCGGCATCATCAGCCTGCTTGCGGCGCGAACGCCTACCGCGGTCCGCGATATCCCCGTCGAGAAAGTGATCCCGAATCCGGGACAGCCGCGCATCACGTGGCACGAAGACACGCTCGCCGAGCTCGCTGCGTCGATCCGCGAGCACGGCGTGCTGCAGCCGATCCTGGTCCGCCCCGCCGGTAACGAGTACGAGATCATCGCCGGCGAGCGCCGCTGGCGCGCCTCCAAGCTCGCGGGCAAGGAGACGATCCCCGCGATCGTCGAGCGCTTCGACGATGCGACCGCGCTCGAGATCGCGCTCATCGAGAACCTGCAGCGCGAGGACCTCTCGCCGCTCGACGAGGCCGTCATCTACAAGAAGATGACGGACGAGCTCGGGTATTCGATCCGCAATCTCGCGACGAAGCTGAGCAAGGACAAGGGATACGTCGAGAACCGCCTGCGGCTCGCGTCAGCCCCGGACGACGTGCGCGATATGGTCGCGCAGCGGTACGACACCCTGTCCGCCGCGTACGAGCTCATGAAGCTCGAGAACAAGCGGCGCCGCCAATCGCTCGCGAAGCAGATCATCGCCGGGAAGCTCACGCTCCTCCGGCTGCACGATCAGGTCGAGCGCATCCTCCATCCCGGCGAGAAGGCGCAGCGGACCGCACCGGAGATCCCGCCGCTCCGCGATGACGCGCTCATCACGGCGACCCGGAAGCTGAACGAAGCCTTGTCGGAGCTCGCGCGGGCCATCGGCGAGGACGGCCACGGGAGCATCGCCGAGGCCGATCGCCAGAACCTCGCCAAGTTCCTGACGATCTCGCGAGCGCGCCTGGACAATCTCGTGGCACGCCTGCGAAGCGGGGCGCGCGCCTAGCGCGGCGGCACTCTAGAGTTGGCGCGTGCGGATCGCATTTAGGAGCAGCGCCATCGGGTTCGCCATCATGACCGGCGCGGTCACGCTCGCCGCGATGGGGCTCTTCGTTCTCATGGATCCGCGCGCACAGGCGTTCTGGGGTGCGCGCATCGGGGACGTCGTCAGCTTCGTGCGGTCGCTGTTCCCGCGTTAGGCGGCGTGGCCGAGGTCGACGGGGTCCTCTTCGACCACCGTCACAAGACGAGCCTTCTGCACTTTGGCGTCGCGCAGGATCGAGACGGCGGTCACCGCGATACCGAGGGCCGTGAAGATCGCCAGTCCAGCGTCACCGGTCAAAAGGTCCATCATGCGAAACAGATAAGCAGCCCTCATGCCAGCGCACCGGTCAAGCGGGCCGTTACTTCGCCGTCACATTTGCTCTCTGTTTACGCCGCCTTTCGCGGAGGGCGGCCGCGCACGACGCGGACCTGGGCGACGCGCCGGCCGTCCACTGCCGTGACCTGGAACCGGTAGCCCTCGATCTCGATCGTGTCCCCCACGGCGGCGATGCGGCCGAGACGGCCGAACACGAGCCCGCCGACGGTGTCGTAGGGCTCGTCCGTCAGCTCGACGCCGAGACGCTCGCGCAGCGCGTCGAGGGACGTGAGCCCATCGACCACGAACGTCCCAGGCGCCTCTTCCTTGAAGGCGGGCGCTTCGCGATCGAACTCGTCCTGCACCTCACCGACCAGCTGCTCGATCACGTCCTCCAGCGTCACGAGGCCCGCCGTGCCGCCGAACTCGTCGAGAACGATCGCGAGCTGAACGCGCTGCCGCCGGAACTCCGCGAGGGCCTGGTCGAGGCGCATCGTCTCGGGCATCACCGGCACCTTTCGCATGACGTCGCGCGCGCGGGCCCGGTTCTCCTTGTCGACGCCGACGAGGTCCTTCACGTGGACGATGCCGATGATGTGATCGAGGTCTTCCTGGTAGACGGGGAAGCGCGAGAAACGATGCTGCCGAGCCGTGATCAGGATGTCGGCGACGGGCGTGTCGTCCGAGACCGCGACGATCTCGGTCCGCGGCACCATGACCTGACGCACGATGCGATCGGCGAACTCCATCGCGCGCCCTACGATCACGCGCTCGCTCTCCTGCAGGACGCCCTTCCGCGTCGAGACGGCGACGAGCATCTTGAGCTCTTCCTCGCTGTGCACGTTGACCTCGTCGTTGGGGCGGATCCCGACGACTCTGAGGATGGCGTTCGCGCTGCCGTTCACGAGGGCGATGAACGGGTACATAACTCGATAGAAGAGATCGAGGGGATAGGCGCACCAGAGGGCGAGCGCGAGCGCGCGCTGGATTGCGAGGTACTTCGGCGCCAGCTCCCCCACGACGATGTGCAGGTAGGTGATGACGCCGAACGCCAGGGCGAACGAGAGCACCTCAAGTAACGGGTCCGGCAGCCACCCGAAGTAGGGGTGAAGGAGCGCGGCGACCGCGGGCTCGCCGATCCAGCCGATCGCCAGAGAGCAAAGCGTCACGCCGAGCTGTGACGCGGAGATGTACTGGTCGAGCTTGC
>WNGL01007599.1_pt1 | contig 15326 bp, 16 predicted proteins | sample 5400591 | NCBI WGS metagenome assembly WNGL01 (sample SAMN13153377, study PRJNA577476) | soil metagenome | isolation source: 80 cm soil or saprolite under Garry oak tree replicate 1 | place: USA:California | collected 2016-06-15
CAGCCGTCCATCTTCGGCATCATAATATCGAGGATCACCATCTCCACTTTGAGTCGTTCAAGGGTTGAGAGGGCTTCTACCCCATCGCAAGCTTCATAGACGGCAAACCCTTCATGCTGCAAAAAGACGCTGGCCAGTTCCCGAAGATGTGGATCGTCGTCCACAATCAAGATGGTACTCATTTGAGAGCTCCGTTCCTTTTCTCGTACGCAGATAATACAAGAACCGACGATCAGGTATCCAGCTTTTGGGAGCAGGTTGTCGCTTGTTAGAAACAAGGGTACCAGTTTCGCAAGATCGATCAGAAGAAGGATACCACATTTACTTTAACTGAATTTAAACAGAGTCGTAACATGGGCAGGAGAAGTTTATGCACCAGACCGACATCCTCGTCATCGGTGGCGGGATCGCGGGTACCGCGACCGCCTGCTATCTCGCCCAATATGGTCACCAGGTGGTCCTGCTGGAGCAAAGCGAACTTGCCGCGGAAGCTTCCGGGCTGAACGCTGGCACCATCTGGGCAACCGGCTGGGGTCACACGTCTGATCTCTCCTCCACGCTGAGCATGGGCAGCCTGGAGGTCTTCAAAACTTTGCAGCTTGACCTCGGCTATGACGTTGAGTTCTGGCAGGGCGGCTCGCTCCAGGCCATCCAGACAGAGGAAGAGTATGCCTTCTTTCAGGCTTGAGTTCCTCCGGTTTCGAGAAAGGCCTCATGTCTGGCAAACTGATCGCTGAGTTGATCAACAGTGGGGCAGCGATTCCCATTTTCTCTGAAGCAGACCCTGTGCGACAGGTGAGTATGCGACCGATTTGAAAGCGGCAGCCGGTACGCTTTCTCGAAAGGGGTGCTCACTCATTCTATCTCACGCTCCATGTGGAGCCATCATGTCAGAATCGCTTCTTTCCATATGCCACATCTGTCACAAAAACGACCTCTCGACCCTCTTGCTTTATGATGATCTTTCTGGTGAGGATCACGACAACGTTTCTACCAACAAAGAATTTGGAGGTTACATTCTATGAAGATTTTAGTATTGCCAAGGCCAATCGAAGGGGTCGCACGGGAGGAGTTGCTACAACATGCAGCGGAAGAAATTCAAGCTGTGTGGGAACTCTACGCGCAAGGGATCTGCCGCGAGTTCTATACCCGCGCTAACGAACCAGGCAGAGTCGTGTTGATGCTTGAAAGTGCAAGCGTGGAAGCCGCCAAAGAGGCGCTCGCCACGTTGCCATTTGCACAGTTACACCTGATCGACTTTGATGTGATCCCACTGGCTCCCTTCACGGGTCTGGCGCGCCTGTTCCAGGCACCGAGTGGGGAACCTGCGGGGAAGACACTATAAGGAAAGGTGTGCCTGATTACTGGGGCCAATCCTGGCATCGGCAAAGTTACCGTGCTGGAATTGGCCCAGATGCTAACCACAGGAGATAAAATGATGGGTAAGTTTACGGACATCGAACTGGAGTACTTAAAGACCCAGCGGCTTGGTAGGCTGGCAACCATTAATAAAAACGGCGAACCGCAGATCGCCCCTGTGACTTTCTTTTACAACGCCGAGTTGGACACCATCGACATCGGCGGATTAAATAATGGTGAGTCGCAGAAGTTTCGTAATGTTGCGCGGAATGGCCTGGCATCTTTCGTGATAGACGATGTATTGCCCCCATTTCAACCGCGTGGCATCGAGATTCGTGGGCACGCGGAAGCCCTTCCCGAGGGTGGGCAGCGCATTTCACCAAACTTTAGTCCAGCCTTGATACGCCTGACGCCGGGGCGCATTCTCTCCTGGAATCTGACTTTCGGCGATCCCGTTCAGACTCATTCGGCACGCAACGTCTAGCAAGCAGTTAAGGAGGATGAACATGGTGGAATCGTTTTGTATAACGAGAACAGCATGCATGAAAGGACAACTCCTATGGAAAAAGCAATGACATTCCCAACCGCTGGTGTGGAGCTGAAGTACCTCCTAGTGGTGAGCGACTACGCTCGCTCGCTGGCGTTCTATCGCGACGTGCTGGGAGCCACGATCGTTCGCGAGATTTCTGATGTCTTGTGCCTCCTGAGCTTCGGGGGTGGTGAAATCATGCTGACCGTCGGGGGCGGTCCTACGCAGGACAAACCCACTGTGACTTTTGCCTCGCCTACCCAGGCGGACAAGGTCACCAGTGAGCTGGTCATCCGGGTGCCGGACTGCCTGGTCGCCTACGAGGTGCTGCGCTCCCGCGGGGCAGAGTTCCTCACCGCGCCCGTCGATTGGGGCTATGAGGTGCGGGCTTTCTTCCGCGACCCCGACGGCCATCTATTGGAGGTCTCCCAGAGTGGGCAGCAGAGGTGAGCTAGCGGTTGAGTGCCGGCATCACCTCGGAGACCAGCAACTCGAGCGTTGTCAGGTCTGGAAACCCACCGCTTTGCAGCATGAAGTAATCGACGCCGAGATCGACGAACTGTTGCATCTGCTCTATCAGTTGAGCAGGAGTGCCGAGGAAGGCTTTCTCTCCAATGTAGTTGTTGGTGTTGAGCTTTTTCACGGCAGCTTCGGTCTGCCCACAGACACAGCCGCCATACCACGAGCGGCGCACCGTCGCCGGATCGCGTCGCGCTTCGATACAGGCACGTTCAAACTCTTCCACGTGCATGCGATACATGTCGATGCCCGTCCTCGGCATAATCCACCAGTCGGATGAAGTGCCTTCCCAAGCTGGTTCAGAGGATTTTTGGGTGATTTCACAGAGTTTCCTAATCATATAGCACGTTTATTCTAAAGCTCCTTCTCTTGCAGCTTCCTCTCTTCGTAAGCCTTCTATTTGTTCAAAATCAGGGAAAGGGTCTTCATAAATTATAAAAGAGACAATAGAAGCGACTATGAACAATACTCCCGCAATCCATGCTATATGCCAAAATGCAGCATCTATTCCAATAATAGCAGACAACATACCAAACAATGTGCTTATCCCGAGAAGATTTTTATAATACCAGCGATTATGATATCCACAATTGTTTTTGATCATCTCAGTGAGGCTCTTCCCCACATTGATATTGATGGCGAATTCAAAAATAACGTTCGTTCTGAGCTTGAAACCGTAGAATTTCACGCGTGAAAGTGTAGTTCGTCACCAATATCACACATTAAGTGAGCCTGCTTGCTTCTGAACTATTTCAACGCGTTAAGAGTCTCTCCCAGAAGAGAGTTCTTAGATGCCTAAGTTTGGCCCAAATTAACAGCAACAAGCGTGGGTGCCAGTGACCCCGCAACAAGTTGACTAAAGCAGATGCTAACTGTTCTCCCTGCTTTCTGACCCCCCTTCTGAATAGTTACGTTATATGGGAGATACCTCTATTACTTCAATGCCGCTCACCTTCGCCAGATCCACGCGTGCCGGCCCGAACTGGATGGTGATCTGTCCATCACTGCTAGCTGTCGCACCAAATTCCTCGACGATAGCCTTGTTCCGCCCGCCTGCTTGCGCAACGATATCGAAATCGGAGAGCACGGGCGTGCCATTGATACTGACGTTGAAAATGCGCTGCCCTGGTTGCGAGAAGACGAACTCATTAAAGTGGAGTCGCACCGTGTACTTCCTTGCAGGGATGAGGTAGGGGATTGTATAGGTGAAGACTCCGACCCGTTCGCTCTGGTACACGGCCTGTGGGGCGGGATTGATCACGCCGCTGGTATCCACGCTAGCCGCATTTGAGGCAGCCCCTCCACCGGCGGAGAAAAACTGATCCCCCAGGAACCAGCCGCCACCGCCATTTAGTGCGTACTGCCCGGCAGTATGGACTGAAGGAAGCTGTACTCCCTCTGCAATGGCGGTCAAGTCGGCGTCTGAGACGTGTTGAATTGCACTCGAATTGTACCAGTGGGCGTTGAAGGTATCGGCATCTGGAATCAAGTGCCGCTGGCATCCCGCCATGACGTAGACTTGAGGACCGCTGCCCTGCAACAAGGTAGCGTCTGCCCGTGATGGATAGGGTGCTCCCTTCGGGATCTGATCCCACTCACTGTCCGATATCGTTTGGATTGCACCCCAGTTCAATCCCATACAGGTGAAGGTTGGGGGGTCTGGTATCCACCTGCGCTGACCACCTTGCATTCTATCAGCTTCGGGACCGCTGGCTGTTAAGAGTGTACCGTCTGGGTAAGTAGCCATGCTGTTGTAATCTCCTTTGTTAGAGGTGTCTGGAGTAACGCAACAAGCGATTCTGTTGTGGCCCATCCACGTGATCAAAAACAGACGCACGCAGGGGGTCTTCTTTATGAGATGCTCATCAGTAGCACTGTAGCATTTTGGGGCAGAGCTTTCAAGTGGGGAAGTCGAAGGCAACATATACCTGTCTGTGTATATCAGACGAAACATAGCAGTGCATGTACAAAGTTCACTTTGCGGTCCAGGAGAAGGTTTTCTGACGAAAGTGACAGGTTATTTGACAAAATTGGCATGTATCCTTCAGCCATTCGTGAGGACGAGGACAAGTGCGGGGAGAAAGTCAATGTTCTCATGTGAGCCATCAGGAACAATTTGGAGCAAAATGCACAAGTGGCCCAAGTCTTATAATCAAATTTACAGTATTCGATGGATGTTTGCGTAGATTTCGGTACGGGTGGCGAGACAGATTCACCTGCGACGTTAGGATACGTCCAACTGAGGATTGCTGGTAGTTCTTTGTCCATAGCTCGTTACCCCCTTATTGGGAGATAACGAGCAGACGGTGAAAGAGTAAGAAGGCTAGTATTTCCAGGTAAAGAAGCTGCTTTGCAACACGTCTCGTCCAGGAGATGTTCCACCAGTCGGCGTAGCGGGCGGCTACGCGCAGCATGCGCGGCTTGATTGCCCCAACCATAATCGTGGGAATGGGATCTGGCTTGGGTTCGCACCAGGCATCGGCGACATGGTAGTGCTTCCCATGGACTGTTGCCCGTTCATCGTGCCACATAGCCCTGATGATTTGTAACGCCTCGGTGAGTTCCTCGACCCGTGTGCCAGCCGGTGGGAAGTCGTAACCGTAGGCTCTGTACTCCTCCTCCTTCCAGCCAGCGCCGATGCCGAGAATGAAGCGACCGCCGCTCAGAAATTGAGCGGTCGTCGCCATTTTGGCCAGCAAAGCCGGGTTGCGAAATGACTGGCAGAGCACCACGTGACCGAACGTGAGCTCGGGGTGGAGGGCCGCAAAATACGTCAGAGCCGTCCACCCTTCGAGGAGAGGATTATTATCAGATTGTAAATGGTCAACAAACCAGAATGAATCAAAATGCCCTTTGATCAGCTCAAAGCCCTTTTGCACACCGTCCATATAGGCATTGCGGCTCATCCCTTGAGGTGGGCCGCTGGGCAGCGACCAGCCAAATTGAATGCGAGTCATTGGATACCCCTCTTTATCAGGTAGGAATTGGTAGATACTTCAATTGTAATGCAAGAGAGCAAAATCTGGTGTTCACCCATAAGTCCGCAAGGCGACGTGAGCCAAGTCTGCTGGACGAATGTGGGCCACAGATCCTTCGCTGCGCTCAGGATGACAGCCCCGCCTGTCATCCTGAGCGCAGCGAAGGATCTCACGGCGACTTATGGGGAATCACCAGCGCAAAATAAATTCGTTGTAGATCTCACTGGCGTGTCAGGAACGCTTCAAGTTGGGGGACATGGAAGTTGCCAAGGTGTGACTCGTAGCTCGTCATGAGGAACTGACCGAGTGTCATTACTCCAAAGCGAGTCCCAGCCGTTCGGGACAAATCGCCATGAGCGAGGTCACGCACTAACATCCTATTGCCTTCATAGGCGGCCCGCATGGCCAATGTGAACGCTTCCAGGGGCGCGTTCTCCCACTCAAGGATCCAATAGCTATCGCCGAACAAGATGGGCACTTCCGCCTCACCTGTCAAAAAGAAGGCACTGTGAATAGGCACCCGCTGCCAGGCGCCAGTAAGATGAGAGAGCACCTGGCGTGGCGTCCATCCACCGGCGTCTGGCCCGGCATCGAGCACCGGTTCAAAATGCTCCAGGACACGCTCTAAGCGTGTCCACGTTTGCTCCATGGCTAACAGGATGTCCTCTATCGTTATTGTTGCTTCTGTCTGTTCCATTGAGTGAGCCTCCTGCTATTCGCTATCATCCGTTCAAAAGTACGCTTAGTGGCGAGCAAATCTCACATACGCGGATGCGCCTTCGTGCTGTTGCGTACCCTGATGCAAAGTGCTGGTCCAGGGGCAAGCGGAGGAGCAGCACTGCTGCTTCCGGTCCTGGGGATGCCGGCGATGATCTGATTTTCAGCAGTCATGGTTGGATTTCCTGGTGTGTTTGGCGCTGGAGTCAAGCAACTACGTCTGAGAAGGATATGACGTGGTTACTGCTTATGCCAGCGGTATTCCATGTAGTGGGCGATCTCCTCGGCTAACTCATGCCCTGCCAGGCGTTCGACCAGGTGCAGACTCATATCGATGCCAGCAGAGATTCCCGCAATCATTTTCTCCTTTATCAAAGCTATTGCCGAAGCATGGGTCTTGCTTGTTGAGATCAACCGTTAGTAATTCCGGTTCTTGTGGGCAAGAAATGCTGTTAGAGCGAACCGATCACCCGCATCAACTGCGTGAGCTCTCGTGCCTCGTCCGTGACCGGCACCAACATCAACAGCAGCTCGTCCAGGCCACTTGCGATCAGTTCTCGCACGCGCTTTTCCACTTGCTCTTGGTTCCCTGCAATCACCAGAGCTTTGACCAGCGCATCGACACCGGTTCCATCCTCGGCAATAGGAAAGCCCGCCGCTGCAAACATGTGGGCGTAAAATGGCGCTTTCGTATAGTACGAGATGCGCGACTTTGCCGCCGCTTGTACGGCAGCTTCATCGGTACTCATTGCCACCGGGATGTGCGCGACGAGAGGTGGAACGGGGCGGTTTTGCGCCTGGGCACCTGCTCGTAAAGCAGGTAGGGCTGTATTGAGTAGATAGGGAACCGGGCAGACCCACGAAATCGCGCCGTCAGCAATTTCACCTGCCATGTGAAAGGCCTTCTCGCCCAATGCCGAGATGAGCAGGGGAATCTGTGCAGGGCGTGGGATAGAGGCAGCCACCTTGAAGAATGTTCCTTGATGCTCCACACGTCCCTCCCATAATACTTGACGCATCACCTCGACATATTCACGCAAATACGCCAGTGGAGACGGCATCGAGAGACCATACACATTTTCCATCAGGTGGCGGTGACTGGTGCCTACACCCAGGCGGAAGCGCCCCGGTGCAAGGGCGTCGATGGTCGCTGCTTGTTGCGCCATCACGAGGGGATGACGTGGGTAGATCGGCACGATCGATGTGCCGAACCGGATGCGCGTGGTTTGCGCTGCGGCGGCGGCAAAGAGGGTCAGGGTATCCAGCATGCCTGCCGATTGCGTCATCCAGGCTTGTTGAACACCAGCATCCTCTGCCTCGCGTATCCTGTTGATCACGATGGCGACATCTGTTGCCTGGATGGCCAGACCGACGCGGCCGCGTACCGGTAGTTGAGAAACATCTGAGGATGTGAGAATGGTGCGAACATTTTCTTCCTGGGACATAGCGCTTTCTATCCTTCTTTCGTTTGCGAGAATCCGCATTATATAAGGGGTACGATCCCGTAAATAATACTGCTTGTCAATGGGCATTGTATCACTCCAGTGGCCACGCTGACACCATTTTCGCAGCATGGGGCGGTGTCATTCCTCGACTTCTATTTCAGTCCGATACGAGATGCAGAAGTCAAACGCTTCTTCCCCAAAGCTACCAGATGTGCCTCCTACACCACAGTTCCAGGTTCTAAAAAGGGTATGAAAGAACAGTGCGACCTCATTACAGTCATCCTGCCTTTCACACCCGGCTAGTTTCGTAGGTGTTTGGTCTGATCTAGCAGCCTACCGGAAGCGCCACCTTTGGCTCCTGCGCCCAAGCCCATTCTCTCTGTACACTGACTTGCTGTTTGAGATGTTCCGTGACTCGCTTTAAGCGCCATGAATGCTGCCTGTGATGAAATTGCATACGTAGAATAGCTCCATTGGGAACAGGATTTTGCTTGAGATAGTTTTTGAAATCATCCATTGACTGTCTGGTAATTGTGGTTGGATTGCGCTCTATAAGCCAGAGGACAGCCGTTATAAATTGTTCGTGGCTGAAGATGGCGATCGTCCCATCTGGCCTGAATTCTTGACTTTGCAACTGTACAAGAAAGGCACGAGCCCGCTTTATGAAAGCATCAAACGACTCGGAGCCAGGGCCATCTACATAGGTCGGGAGACTCTGTTCCCAATAAGCTTCCACCAGCGGGCGTCGATCATTAAGAGTCGAAGATCCCATGTAAGGTGGTGAAAGATAAGTGAATTCATGTACGTCCCATTGTTTCAGAGGAACGTCGGGAAAAAGTGATTGTGTGAATGCCGCAGTTTCCTGTGTGCGTCCGTAGCGTGAAGTAACGATGAGGTCGAGAGAGGTATGGGATTTTAAATAGGCGGCGATATGTTTGGCCTGGTCTACGCCCTGCACTGTGAGCTTTGCGCATTCGGGGCAATCGGTGGGTACTCCTGCGTTTGATTGGCTTTCGCCATGACGAACTAAGAAAACAGTGATCATAATTTACATAACTACTCCCTTCAACTTTATAGTCCTCAATGGACAATTTCATTATAGTACTCGGAAGCATGCCAAAACGTGACAGGAATATGACAAATTATATTTATGTTTCAACTTGTGACATATGCTTTAACTCGAGCTAAGTATTGTTTGAATAGAACGTTTGTATAAATTATAAGTTTATCATCAGGCAAGTGATCGAAATATCGTAGATAGTCGGAGATGGTGTCTGGATCAACCCTAATACTGGTGGGTTGGTCCAGCCTATTACGCAGTCGGTCATTGCGCAGGTGACGATCGGCAACACAAAAGACCACTTTAAGTTGTGCCTCATCGATACTGCGAACAATCTCCCTCACCTCATCAAGAATGAAGTGATGGAGTGCAGCGGTATCCAGAATGACCGGTATGTGTCGCTTTATCAGTAAGGTACGCGTCATCTCAAACGAAAGTTCATACGCAACCTTGCCTGCGCGGTCGTCATCAAACCCTTGTTTCATCAACACTTCTTTGTATTTGTCTTTATCAATCACCTGCCATCCGAGTTCCTGCCCTAATGCATAGGCAAGGGTTGTCTTTCCAGTACCCGGAAGACCAGCCATCATCACTAAAGTAGAACGATAACGTTGCATTAAATCTCCCGCTATATTAGTAATTAAAAGAAGAGCAACGGCATATATTACTAGACGTAAATTTAACAGAAATTTAAAAAGAAAAACAGCCAATTTTCAGGCTGCTCAGAATAGCTACAAAATATACTAGAGATATTTACAAAGAAAGAATTACCAGCTAGCTTGCCCACCCTCATAGGTTTGATATTGGGTAGGCGGAAGCAGAACTCGTCCTTCTGTTATTTCTCTATACTACTTACACTGGAGTGTTCTAAATCAAGAAGCACGTTGAGGAGCACTTCGATAGCTTTGTCGCGCTCCCGATAATATTGCCGCACGCTAAAGCCGATACGTTTAGCGATATTATCGTTTGTGAGATGGTATTTGAAATATCGATAATAGAGAATGTTGTAGAACAGCCACTCTGGAGCAGCATCGGCGCGAATACTGTTAGCTTGTAGGCGCTCAAAGGCTTCGCGGAGGACATCACGAACGGCCATGCCTTTCTCCGTGGCGGATGGCAGAACATTATTCCCCAGACGCTGAGAGACAATTTGCATCTGATGCAGGTTAGTATCCCCCAGGGCTTTCACATCCCTGATTTTTTCGAGCGCCTCCTCCAGATCCTCGAAGCATAGCTGGAACAGATTTCCCTGGTAGGACTTGCGTACGAATTGCCTGAAGAGCTCGCTTTGACTGAGTTCAGGGAGATCGCGCTGCTGGTTTCCCCTTCGCTGCATTTCATCCAGGAACCGCCTTTGATCTGTCTCTGACAATTGTTCCCATATGTCCTTGAAGACAGGAGAAAGCTCTTTATACGCCTGGATTTTCAAATGCTGTACGTCGATCTCATCAGTGTCTTGCTGCAGCTTTTCCTGATAGAGCAGATGGCAGACGCGCTGGATGAAGAAAGAATGCCGACCTGCCAGTTTGAGTATCGAAGTGATCTCTGAGTTTGAGAATGGCATACCAGCCCGCTCTGCAGGAGTAGTAATCAGCTCCCTTGCCTCTTCAGGTGTGAGTGCTTCCATATAGTAAGTATAAAAAATGTTGAAAAACGGTGAACCGGCGATCCCACGATGGCAGACTTCGTAGAGAGGGGCAATCGTGGCTGTGATGTAGGCAACCAGTCCCATACTGGCATGCGCCCGCAGGAATTCAAAAAACTCGGGGTCAAAATGCTCGTTGAGCGTGACCTTATCGAAGGCATCCAGAAGCAAAACAGGGAAAAAGTCTTGTTCTTTGATCTGGTCCAGAATGCTGCTAAATTCATCCTCTCCTTTGCCGTCACTTTGCAGGGTAAGGCCCTGTTTCTTTCCTCCGGCAATGATCGCCTTACTCACTTTATGGAAGAAGTCCTCGCAGGTCTTACGGAGATATCCTCGCAGGTCGAGCAAGACGAAGATATGACGACTAAGGTCAGACGGAAACCGGGCCTGCACTTCCGGCAGGCTGGCATACCAGAGAAAAGAGGATTTGCCAACGCCGCGCAGACCTACAATTGATGCACACTGGCGATGAGCCACCGTCTCATACACACGCCTGAGCAGATCTGTACGCCCAAAAAACATCTCCGGGTCCTGAATCATTGCCTTAGAGAAGTAGGGATTTGAGGCATCTCGCAGTACGTCTGACATGCGATTTCTCCTTTTACAATGTGCGTAGTCACTATCTTCAATCAAGTATACTGTCAGCAGTATATCAGAATGTGCCAGAATTGTGACAATCATAGTCCATGTGCTGTATATCTACTATAATACAAAGACGAATACAACAGTAAAGAATAAAAGGGCAAAATGTGGTGGTTGCCGACACTAAACGGCTATGATGAGGGCAAGGTTGCTCTGATTAGCAATAAATAGGAAGTAAAAAAAGGAATGAGGAGTTTGTGACACCAATCTGGCACATTTTGTCTGAGGCATGGGCATATACTCTTAACAAAGAACGATGAATTGCGTACCTGTTGACGAAGGCTATCTGGTAACATCGCGTTAAGCAGAGTAAAGGATTGAAGATATGGATGCCAGTACTATTAAGAACCTGCGCCATGCGCTTGAAGATGGACTGAATATTGTCAGCCGCATCTGGGAATACAAGGTGAAAAACTGGGTAACATGCATCTGTGCGGCAGATATCGACGGAGACGGTGATGTCGAAATCATTGTTGGTTCGCGTGATGGCCGTGTCTACTGCCTCTCCAAAACGGGAAAGCTGCGCTGGAAACGCGAAATAGGGACACGCGCCTGGATTGTCACCATCATTGTCAGCGGCCTTGCTGGCCCGGGGAAAGAGGCTTCATTACGTATTATCATGGGTACGCGGGACGGCAAGGTATACGTGCTGGATAGAGAAGGCAAGATGATTACTAGAGAAGGCAAGGCTCTTGCTTTCGATGAAGAGGGCAAACTCCTTGACCCGCAACAGGCTTTAGAGGCATACTGGGTCAGTATAGACTACGTCATTCGCAGCATCTATGTTGATCCTCTGCGGCAATCCCAGATTATTATTGGCACCGAAGATCGTTGCGCCTATGGACTCGATTTTAAGACAGGCGAGCTACTCTGGAAGCATCAAACCGGCGGCTGGGTGCGCACCGTTTTTGCCTGTGATATTAACGGCGATGGGGAGGATGAAGTCCTCTTCGGCTCCGTCGATGGGCACCTGTACGTACTCGATTTGCAGGGCCAATCACTCGTGCAATATGCTATCGGTCATCCCATCCGCACCATCTTTGTCGAGGACGTAGATCAGGATGGCAACATCGAAGTACTGATGTGTACCAACCACAAAAATCTGGTCGCTCTGACGTATCGCGAAGGCCGATTTGAAAAAAAGTGGGAGCGCGGCCCCTTTGAGAATCGCTTGCTTACCCTCTACGTCACCGATATTGATAATGATGGGAAGAAAGAGATCATTTCGGGCTGCGAGGATAAACATATCTACATTTTCGATGCCGAGGGTAATATACTCTGGCGGCATAATCATAAATTTCGCATCTTCGACATTGCGACGCCCGATATCGATAACGATGGCCTGCCGGAATTGCTGATTGGCGGGGAAAACAAGCGCGTCCGCGCTATGCACGTTCGCCTGCGCAGAGGAGTCGAAGAAAGAATCCGCCGATATTATCGCCGACTGGTAAAGCCTGGCCCAGCGACACTTTCCGAACTCAATGCGGACGAGCGAGCGCTGCTCCAGGACGCCCTCCGGCTGGACACAAGAAAACCGGTCACATTTGAGCAGGCAAAGGAGCAGATGAAGGCCGGAGCTTACGATAGAGCACTCTCAACGCTCCTCGAGCTGGAGCAACAGAAGGTAGAGAGGGTCTGGCACAGGAATGATATTGAGTATATTCGCACCGTCTGCTTCCGGCATACCACCAAAAAGATGGGGCGAGAGATCATCATTGGTACTGCCGATGGCAGCGTTTACGCCTTTTACGCCCACGGCCACCGGGCCTGGTCCGTCCACCTGAACGATCATATTGTGGATGTACAAACGGGTTTCATCGACCATCACAAGAAGGTGCAAAGACCGAAAGCCGAGATCCCGACAGAAGAGGGCGTGCGCATCGTGCGGGCGCACATCCCCAGCGAAGAGAGCATACCGGAGATCGTGGTTGCCAGCCTGAGCAACCGCATCTATGCCTATAAGCGGAATGGAAAATTCCTGTGGGACTATACAACACGTGACCATATCAAGACAGTGTGCATTAAAGACATTAATAATGATGGTCAGCCCGAGATACTCGTCGGCTCCGAAGACCGCAACATCCACGTCCTGGATAGTGCCGGTCATTTGCTGTGGCGTTACTACCTGCCCCATAGTGCTCTAACGATAGATGCTGCCTATGCCGATCAGGACAGCATGTTCGAAGTATTCGTTGGCTGCGCCGATGGCAGCCTGTATGTCTTCAATCGCGATGGCGATTTACTCTGGACCTACCAGGCAAAAGATCGCATTCATGCTGTGCGCATCGAGGATATTGATGATGATGGTAACTTCGAGATCGCGCTTGGCTCAGAGAATGAATTCGAACTCCTGCGTGTCGTAAACCAGCAGCAGATTGCCAGCGCAATTATGCAGTGCTGGGTACAGTTATGCCATCAATCCTTTCCCAAGGATGCGATTGCATTGCTCCTTGAGAGCAATGACCCTTTCCTGCAAGCTTTTGCGCTCAACAAGCTGGTAGCACAGGGCAATCTCCAACCCAGAGATTTTGACCTCTTTGAGGAGAGTGCGACAGAGGCCGCGACAGAGGTACGCAAGGAACTCGCTCGCCTGATCCCCGCACTATATCAATTCAACCCTGCCAGAGCACGCTCGCTGCTTCGCCTGTTGTGGGTCGATATCGACTATGAGGTGCGCAACGTCATAATCGAACACCTTCCCGTGCTGATGAACTACGATTGGGAAGAGGGACTCTATTATCTCAGGCTAGCAGCCGAGAACTCCAGCCGCTTCGTGCGGCGTATCGCCGTGCGTAAAGTGGATGAGTTGATCAACATCTCAGCAGAAACGTTAGTAGACAGGGAATGGAGACACCAGATATTCGCTCTGCTGCTTGCAGCCGCTCAGGATAAAGATTCAGAGTGGGTGCGCCAGGAAGCAGCGCATACATTGGCGCATTTCCTGGATCAGCATCAGGGAAGTCTCGTTGTCTATATCCACCTGTTCATCGTGAAGGGTCTGTATCCTCACATCTGGGAGCAGATTGCGCATGCTACTAGAAACGCCGTCGTCAGACGCTACATCACCTCTGTTATCCCCATGCTCTCCGGTCTTAATGAAAACAATGTGCGGGAGAGACTCCAGCACATGGTTCAGGCCCAGGGCGGGGCAGTGAATTTTCTCTATGGTAAGGACCTTCGCCTGATCTACAGCGAACTTCACCGCCTCTTTACATTAGAGACGCTAGAGGATATTGCCAGCTATCAATGCGCGTTACAAGGGGAGCAGTTTAATCTCAAAAACCAGTTTGCGCGCAATATCCTGCCTGTTCTCGAAAAATTGGGTATGATCAGTCGTCTACTCAAAATGTACTACCGTCGAGAGGACCTTCAGGACCGGCTGACCAGCTTGCTAGAAGCCATTGCCGCGATTGATCGCATGCACGAATACCTGGAGCAGCAATATTCTACTGTCTTGTTGACAGAACCAATGAGTAAGCTTCCTGACCACCAGATCTTCCTCTTACTTCTCAGGAAATGGCAGGGACTGATGCAAGGCCAGTTGAACGAACTCCGGGGCAAAGCGGAGCTCAAAGTGAGGCTCTTGACAAGAGATGTGTGCAATGAAGAGCAGGTGGGTATCTGGGTTGCTATCAAAAACACGGGACGCAGTTCCGCCAACGATGTTAAGCTCACCTTGTTGCACAAGAAGCACTTTGAGGTGGTCGGAAGTAGCTCCTTTGAAACCGAGGTCATCGCTGCTGGAGAAGAGACACATGCCGAGTTTATTCTCAGGCCATGTGGAGAGTCGCTCAACCTGAAATTCGAAGTTGTTTTTGACGGCGTAGATAATAAGACAAACGTGGTGGATTTTGAGGACTATGTAGTGTTTCGGGATTGGCACCAGGAGTTTCGCCCTATTCCCAATCCATACTCAACCGGTACACCGACACATGACAGCAAGTTGTTCTATGGCCGCGAGAAAGATATGGCTTTCGTGAAGGATAACCTGGTCCGTGATGCCAAAAGCGTTGTCGTGCTCTATGGTCAACGTCGCTCCGGCAAAACAAGCCTGCTTCTCCAGTTGATCAACTCCCCCATCCTGGGAGAGGATATTCCGGTTTTGATTGATATGCAACGGGCTTCCTATCATATCACCATCGAGAACTTCCTGCGCCGCGTGGCCTATTATATCGTGCAGGCCATGAAGCGGAAAGGCATCTCTATCACGGCACCAGAGTCAACTGATTTTAAGATAGACCCTATCCATGCATTTGATATATACCTGGATCAGATCGAAGAACGCCTCGCCGGGCGGAAGCTTATCCTGTTGATCGATGAGTTTGAGGTTCTGGAAGAGAAAGTAACCAATGGGAAGCTACAGCCGGAGATATTCGAGTACCTGCGTGATATTGTCCAGCACCGGCAAAATATCAATTTCCTCTTTTCCGGT
>WNGL01010661.1_pt1 | contig 15325 bp, 17 predicted proteins | sample 5400591 | NCBI WGS metagenome assembly WNGL01 (sample SAMN13153377, study PRJNA577476) | soil metagenome | isolation source: 80 cm soil or saprolite under Garry oak tree replicate 1 | place: USA:California | collected 2016-06-15
TCTCAATAATTTGTAAACAAAATGTAATTTGTTGGGTATTTGATATTCCTTGCGGTAAGGAAAATACTCGAGCAGCAGCCATAGGACTTTTAAGTTTAGAAAATTATTTAACCTCTGTCAAATCCTGAACGACTTCCCCGTCAAGATAGTTTTTTGAATACGATTGACTTTGTATCATAACTCTTACAAAACTCTATCATTGATGGGTTAATCTTATATCTGTGTTGCATTTTTTATGAATAGAATTAATCGCTATCTCAATCCGATTGAACGTCTGGGAAATGGAGAAAATTCATTTCTTTTACCCCTTATCGCCAACATTTCCCTAAGCGTACTGTCCGAAATTTATGCATACGGTATAGCCCACAATCCGATGATTGTCGGCGTTTATATTATTTTTTTGAATGCAGCTTTTATCATCTATTTTTCTTTTCGCGATGGTATTCTTGGCGGGTTTATCTCGGCAATTATTACCGTACTTTATTACTTTTATATTATCTCTACTCGTCACTATACGGGACAACAATTCGCCTCAGGTGTTGATACCACAATTATGCTGGGCCTTATTTATGTGATGCTCGCGGTAATTATTGGATGGTTAAAACAAACTATTGATAAATTAATTGGGAGAGAGGCAAATGAAAAGATATGGTTGCAAACAATTATGCAGCAATTAGCGGTAGGAGTTATTATCACAGATAATAAAGGAAGAATTGTCCAAACCAATAAACAGCTTGAAAATATTTTGGGAATGAAGCTACCTTCGGGGTTTTATTTGAGTAAGGATAAGCCTGAACAATCTGCTCTTTATCAAGCCTTAAAGACGAATAAGTCGGTTGTAGGAAGGGAATTTGCCATTGTGCGTAAAGACGGGAAGAATCTCGTTGTTCAGGTGAATAGCTCTCTTATTCGTAATAAAAAGAATAAAGTTATTGCCGCTGCATCAATTATTTCAGACATTACACAGCAAAAAGAACTTGAGCGGCAGAAGGATGACTTTTTGAGTATGGCGAGTCATGAACTCAAAACGCCAATTACTTCTCTTAAAATGTTTATCGACTTACAACGGCAGCATCTTGAGGGAAAGAACGCGCAGAAAGCAAAATACTTCAATGAGCGCATTGGGGATCAAGCAAATAGGCTGAAGGAATTGACCAATGACTTATTGGATGTCTCCCGCATCCAAACCAATAAATTTCGATTTAACTCAGATGAATTTGATATTGCAAGCGTCGTTTATGATACTGTTGAAGGATTACAAGGAACTACAAAAGGACATGAGATTTTGATAAAAGGAGTAAAGAATCAACAAGTCCGGGCGGATCGATATCGAATTTATCAGGTGTTGGTGAATTTACTTTCCAATGCTATTAAATATTCTCCCGCCGGTAAAAAGATAGTAGTGGAAGTAAAAATAGATAAGGATGAGGTCCTTGTGAGTGTGCAGGATTTTGGCATTGGTATAAGCAAAACGCAGCAGGAGAAAATATTTGAACGGCTGTATCAGGTGACAGATCCTCAAGAGAAGACGTTTCCGGGACTCGGATTGGGTTTATATATCTCAAAACAAATAATAGAGCGGCATAATGGCAAAATTTGGGTGAAAAGTACAAAAGGAAAAGGCTCAACATTTTTCTTCAGTTTGCCGCTGCGTACTCCGAAAGGATAAAATTATGAATAAAAAAATACTTGTTGTTGATGATGATAAGGACATTTTGGAGCCACTCTCTCTCCTTTTGGAAAGCGAAGGGTATGCTGTTGATACGATTTCAAAAGGAAAAGATGTTTATTCGAGGATTGGGTCGTTTAAGCCGGATTTACTTTTGCTTGATGTATTTATGTCGGGAACTGACGGGAGGGAAATTTGCAGAAAGCTTAAGCGCAGTAATAAAAATAAAAACCTCATTGTCATTATGATGTCTGCTCATCCAACCGTTGAAAAAGACTCAACAAATATTGGTGCTGACGATTTTATTGCAAAACCTTTCGAAACAGTAGATTTGCTCAGACTAATAGACGAGAAACTCCAGTGATTTTCTTTTGTGCCTATATAACGTTGACATTTTTACAGCTCTGATTGACAATAGGAGTTATGAAACAATCCATTCTTGCTTCAAAAAAGAAGAGTTTAGTTATAGTTGGTACAGTAATTATTTTTGTTAGCTTGGTAGTTTGGCTTGCCTCACAAAATTCAGGGCAAACAGCCGCGCCTGCAAACAGTAAAATTATTTCAGGCGCTTTGGATAAAAGTAAGCTCAAAAGTGAAGCAGAGTGGAAAAAAATTTTGACACCTGGGCAGTATAGTATTCTTCGTCAAGCTGGCACAGAAGTTCCTTTTACCGGAAAGTTAGAATATGAAAATAGAGCCGGAACATATTTTAGTTTCGGATGTAACAAGCCAATTTTTCGCTCGGAGCAAAAATATGATTCAGGAACCGGATGGCCTTCATTCTGGGCACCGATTAAGCCGGACGCATTAGTTTTACGAGAAGACGATAGTATCCCAGGCGAGTCGCGTATTGAAGTGCTGGATAAATGCGGAGGTCATTTGGGACATCTATTTGACGATGGCCCGCAACCCACAGGCAAGAGATATTGTATGAATTCAATAGCGATGTATTTTGTGCCCGATAAAAAGTAATAAAACAACTTACGGATTGATTGGAGTTTTGGAAAGCGGCCAGATATCGACAATTGTTTTTTCTGTTGGTGAATTACATGCTTGTACTAGTAGTTTTCCTGTTTGCGCGTTTGGTGCAAAGACAATAGTTGTTTGATCTGTTTTATAAAGAAAAGTGATTTGTTGCTGGGCAATACCGTTTTGACACTGGGGGCCATTGGGATAATGGATTTGAGAATATACTTTTGCTTTGGGCGCGAGGATAAAGTTCTGTGTTGGAACTGTTGACTCATCATGGGTAACAATATTTTTTGCTTCCAACATCGCCTTCACTGTATTTCCCAGTTCCACCACACAAGCTGTTTTTCCCTTGTTAGTCAATTCGAGGGTTGCATAGATATTTCCTGCAGCTCCTTGAGTAGATATTTCTGCTGAGAGTTGGTCTTGTCGGCAGGGAGAGATTTGTACTTCAGTGGGCACCACTTTTGAAGTCGAGCTCGTTGAAGGTGTTGGAAAAGTAGCAACAGTTGGCGTTTGAGTAACAGCAGGGGCGTTTTGAGGGCTGAATTTTGAGATAAGAAAATAACCTGCGAAAGAAAAAGCGATGATTGCTAACAGGATAACCACAAGTGTTAACTTTTTCATAGTCATGATTGTCATCAGTGTACTCCAAGGTGTCAGGTAAAACAAGAGCAAAGTGAACTTATATATTATCTAAAATATCCTTTGTAGACTGAAGGGAATGGAGAGGATGTCAGTTTTCTTTTCAATAAAATCCTTGGCAAAAAAAGCATAGGTGGTGTAATTTTTTGCAAGAGGGAACCATGGTTTTCTTCGTAATTCAGCAGCCTTTTTTTGTTCAATTTCACACTCAATTGATCTGAATCCAACCGCATGGAGAAATTTTAACAAGCTGTCTTTATACAAAGGATAATATAAATTATGTTCTCCGCTTTCACGATAATAGCGAGTTCTTTCGTTTGTAACTAAATTTTTTTCATACAGACTTCTGGGCGATCCGAGGTTTTCTAAATTAAAAAACCAGGGTTCTTTTCTGTATTCATCAATAATGATCATCGTTGCTTTTTCAAATTTTTTTGCATAGTGATAAACGGTTTCGTATGAATCCATTGGAATATATGCGCGTTGTCCTTTTCGTAATTTCCAGCTGGTGAGTTTGCATGTAACATTATTATTAGTAAAAAATCCATTCTCGAGTTTTATTCCTTTTTTGAGTAACCTGTCAGGCGGAATTATCATCTCTGAAAGTGTGCCGTCCTTCACCGTAATACCAAGAAGCGCATTGGGATAAGAAGCAACAGTTCTGGTATTCACAAATACCTGAGGAGGAATATTATCAAGACTATACGGAAATATAATTAGTGCATTATCTTTGGTTGGCAACTCATCAATTGTTGCTGCTATTTTTTCAACAGAACCCTGCATATTTTGTGTTATAAAATTTTTGGAAATTCTTTTATGTATTTTTGTGTCGATTTCAACACCGATCCACTTGAGCTGTTTGTTTGTTAATTGTTTATATGCTTTTGCGCTGGCAACTCCCAGTTCTCCTGTCCCACAGCCAAATTCGATAATTGTTTCCTGTCCGAATTGTTGACAGTAGATAGCAAGCGCGCCGCCCCATCTTTTCTCGACATCAGTTTTGCCATGGAGAGTGCTCGTAGCATAGTATCCATTTTTTCCGAATTGGCTGATAGTGAGATATTCAGCGTAGGTGAGGATACCATCTTGTCTATTAGACTCTTGCTCGAGTTCCTGAGCAAGATGTTTGTTGTTAATTGGTATGTTGGTAGCGAGCTTTAACTCTTTACGGTACGTGTTATACCAATCTTTTCCCCGGAAGAGGCTATTGTTGAGTTTTTTTAGCATACTGATATTATTTTAACCCAATTAAACATATTGTTCAGTAAGCGTTTCTAAAGATTACTTCTGTATAGTGCGTACATCATGGAGAGAGGGGAGGTGAGGTGAAATTAATATCCAAAAGATAAGTAGAAAAGGGACACTGACTGCAACGGTTGGTCTTGCAATGCTTGTTGGAGTAGCAGGCGGTAGCTTAATACAAATTACCGCTGCAAATGCGGCTACTACCACAGCGATTGCTGCATCAAACCAAAGCGGTACCCAAAATCAGCCGCCGTCAGGAGGCCAGTTTGATCCCTCAAAAGGTGGACATACTGCAAATGGCATAACTGAAAAACTTTTGACTGGCGATACTGCCGAGGTAACAGTGAAGATGGATGGCAACTTTAAAGTTACCGGTATTGAGACTGGACAAACGGGGCCAATGGGCACCCAGTCCACGACAAATAAATAAGGTTCTAACCAAATCTTTCCATAGCTCTCAGTTACCTCTGGGGGCTATTGGGTTGGGAAGAACGAGCCTCAAAAGCCCCAAAAGTTCTGCTATTTAAAGTTTTGCTCAACAATTGATATTATCAAAGTGACAAGATATTTTTGTGCCAATTAAACTTTCTGATCATGCAATTGAGCAGTTAAAGGATCGTAAAATTCCTGAAAAAATTGTAAGAGAAGTTGCGGAAAATCCACAAGAAGTCTTGAATAGTTATCGCTATTGTTGTGACTTATACAGACATTGATTTATTCATTAAGTTTCTATAAACTTAAGCTTATGAGTATTGATGATCAACCACCTGATATTGGAAACGGAGAACAACTCTCTCAAACGGAAACGAATGCTAGACGATTCGCAGATAAGAACTATCCTTCCCTTGCATTTTCATTAAAAGAAATAGGAATTGCTTCAGGAGTGAAGTCAGTAGAATGCGATGCTGCTGCTCTTAGAGCTTTAATAGGAAAATTAGATACGAGTGATGATCCTTATGTAGTTGGTGAGCTTAAAAGATGGGGCGGAGGTATAGGAGAGCGGGCAAAAATATTTAAGCAACAGGCAAAAAGTGCAGGCGTGCCGTCAGAGAAAGCTGCCGAAGCTGAACTATCATGGCTAAGACAACAGGTGGCTGGTACGTTAGCAAGTGCAGAAGTTCGCAGAACTTTAAGGATAGGACCTGACCTATTAATAAGGGACATGGGCGATAAAGGCAGTGACGTAAGTACTACAATAGGCTTAGCACTAGATATCGCAAAACAAGGATGAATCTACTCTCCACTACTCTCCACTCCCGGAGTGTATTGCGTTGACACATAAGGATTTATTTTGTTAATCTAATTTTATGCCGTATAGAACTATTCCGTTGGTGAAAGGAGAATATTATCATGTGTATAATCGTGGAGTAGCTTCTCAAAATGTATTTAGAAAAAAGGGAGATTATGAGCGATTTCTTTTGTGTCTTCATTATTATCAGTTTGGCGCAGTTCCGATTAGGCTTTCAAAATTTCTGCAGATACAGCAAGAAGACAGAGAAAAAATATTTAAAGAAATAACATCGTCAACCAAGGATAAAATTGTTGATTTAGTAGCGTATTGTTTGATGCCAAATCATTTTCATTTTTTAATTAGACAAAATACCGAAGATGGAATTTCAAGGTTTTTGCGGCTAACTATTAATAGTTATGCCCGATATTTTAATACGAAATATAAAAGAGTAGGCTCGTTATTTCAAGGAATGTTTAAGGTGGTGCATGTAGAAACTGATGAGCAGTTACTGCATTTATCAAGATATATCCATCTCAATCCGCTTGTTTCTTACCTCGTAAAAGAGCGAGACTTTCTTTCTTTTCCTTGGTCCTCATTGCAAGAATACAGTAAAGATGAAGCAATTATTAGCACGCCGAAAGTCATACTCGATAATTTTCGTAAAAATCAAAACTATATAGATTTTGTTCTTGATCAAGCAGATTATGGGAAAGAATTAGAGAAGATAAAACATTTAAAGCTAGAATAATCCCTAAGTGCAAAACTCATACACACCCGGTGTGTATGATGCGCCGGTGTCTGCTATACTAGATATCTCCAGAAACTTATTTCGCATTTTCTATGAAAAAAGAAAAAACTGTCGTTGCTAAAAAACCAAACATGTTCGCGATGGTTTTGGGGTACAAAAAATTTGTCGGACTCTTGATCCTTTTTACTGTTTTGGCAAATTTTATCGGGCTTCTTGCTCCTAAGCTTATCGCGCAAGGGATTGATGCGTATACCAAAGGAACATTTGTCGTACAAAATCTTTTAATCGAATTCTCACTCGTCGCGATTTTTGTTTTTATCTTTACCTATCTGCAAAGTATTATTCAAACGTATGCTTCAGAAAGAGTGGCTCGTGATTTGCGAGCGCAGCTTGCCGATAAGATTTCGCAACAAAATTACGCCTTTGTCATGCGCGTGACCCCTGCGAAATTGCTTACCAATCTAACATCGGACGTGGATGCGGTAAAGATGTTTGTCGCGCAAGTAATCGGTACAATGATTGCTTCAGTTTGTTTGATAATCGGCGCGAGTATACTCTTGCTTGTTACCAATTGGCAGCTTGGTCTGGCGGTACTGCTTATTATCCCGATTATCGGAGGGACATTTTTTGTAATACTCGGAAAGGTCAAAATACTCTTTGGTGAAACACAAAAGATAATCGACTGGTTGAATAAAGTGATCAACGAAAGTATTTTGGGTGCGGCGCTGATACGGGTTCTTGATTCCCAAAAACATGAATACGATAAATTTGTCAAAGCAAATAACAGCGCAAAAAATATCGGCCTTACAATATTGGGGTATTTTTCTATTCTCGTTCCGATTATTACCTTTGTTGCGAGTCTTGCGACGCTCGTAATTCTCGCGCTTGGTGGACATTTTGTGATAACGGGTACTATGTCACTTGGAGATATCGCTGCTTTTAATAGTTATGTTGGTATTCTTATTTTCCCTATCATTATGATTGGGTTTATGAGTGGGGCTCTCTCTCGTTCATCAGCGTCGTATGACCGCATCTCTGAAGTTTTATTAGTAGAACAAAAAGAACCGTTTGGCACCATCCCCGCGGATCTCAAAGGGACGATCAAGCTCTCACAAGTAACAGTGCGTTTTGGTGAAAAACAAGCTTTGAAAGATGTCACATTTGAAATAAAACCAGGTACCAGAACGGCAATTATCGGTCCTACTGCAGCCGGAAAAACACAGCTTTTATATATTCTTAATGGTCTGGTTCAACCTGACGCAGGAGAAGTGCTGTACGCAGATACGCTGCTTTCTGATTTGGATAAGGAATCATTTCATAAGCAATTAGGATTTGTTTTTCAAGATAGTATTATTTTTAACATAACAATCAGAGAAAATATCGCTTTTTCAGAAAGTGTTACGAATGAAGATTTGGAGAAAGCGATCCTGACAGCAGAGCTCTCGGATTTTATCCAGTCGCTCCCCAAAAAATTAGACACTGTTGTTTCAGAAAGAGGAACGAGTCTCTCAGGAGGACAAAAACAACGCATTATGCTCGCCAGGGCTTTGGCTCTTGATCCAAAAGTATTATTGCTTGATGACTTTACCGCGCGGGTAGATACTCGGACAGAGAGAAAAATTTTGGCAAATGTAGCCAAGAATTATCCGGATCTCACGCTTATTTCTGTCACGCAAAAGATCGCGTCAGTTACTGATTATGATCAGTGTATTTTACTTATGGAAGGAGAAGTGATTGCTGTGGGTACACATAAAGAACTCATGAAAACTTCCCCTGAATATGTGCAGCTTTTTGAATCGCAGCAGAGCACAAGTCATTATGAAGTACAAACTTAACACAGAAAATACAGAAACATTCGCGGCAATTAAGAAATTCGTGCCGATACTCAAAGGAGAGCAGAAGAATATGCTGCTTGCTCTTTTGGCACTTTTGATTAATACAGTGGTCTCGTTGATCGCGCCAATTATCGTCGGGATCACGATCGACACTGCTATTATGCATAAAGAATATTCAGGTATCATCTCTGCCTCGCTTTTGTTGTTTGCGTTATTTTTTATCGGGTTTGTGGCAAGTTATTTCCAAACTAAACTCATGGGATCAGTCGGGCAACGGTTATTGTTCTCATTGCGCAATAAAGTATTTGTCAAATTGCAAGATTTGCCGGTCGCTTTTTTTAATCAAAATAAAGCAGGGGATTTGATCTCCCGCATTAACAATGATACTGATAAACTCAATCAATTTTTTTCCCAAGCGTTGATGCAATTTGTCGGAAGTATTTTTATGATGGTTGGTGCTGCTGCGTTTATTATCGTATTAGATTTCCGTTTGGGATTGGCAGCACTCGCTCCTGCGGTTCTCGTCATTATTTTTACACAGATTATTTCCCCGTGGATCAAAAAGAAAAACGCCGTTAATTTACAGGCAGTAGGGGGAATGAGTGCTGAAATTCAGGAAAGTCTTGATAATTTCAAAGTTGTAGTTGCGTTTAATAGACGGGATTATTTCAAAAAGCGGTTTCAGATGGTAAATGAGGCAAATTATAAAAGTTCTCTTATGGCGGGGATTGCGAATACGATTTTTACGCCGGTCTATGGTTTGACAGCAAATATCGCGCAAATTATTGTATTGTTTTATGGTATTTATCTCATTTCTCATCATCAGTTCACCATTGGATTTTTGATCAGTTATTTTGTGTATCTCACGCGTTTTTATGATCCGATACGCCAAATTGCCAGCATGTGGTCTTCTTTTCAAGTAGCTCTTGCCGGATGGGATAGAATTTCTGCGGTGTTGGCGATGTCTTCTGATTTGTCTGTTTTGCCCAAAACCGAAGAGGTAAAAGGCACGGGCGTACTGACATTTCGAGATGTGTCCTTTGGCTATGATGGAAAAGAAGTTCTGAAAAAAGCTCATTTCACCTTGGAAAAAGGGCAAACATATGCTCTCGTCGGATCGACAGGAGGAGGCAAAACCACGACTGCAACGCTTATGGCACGGCTTTACGATCCGGAAAGTGGAGAAGTGCTTTTGGATGGCAGGGATATTAGATCATACCAGACTGATGAGCGGACGAGAAAAGTAGGTTTTATTCTTCAGGAACCATTTCTTTTTACCGGAACAGTGCGAGATAATATTTTGTATGGGAATGAAAAATATATGCATTATTCCGATGAGGAACTTGTCAGAGTTATCAAAGAACACGGCCTGACTGAAATGCTCGAGCGGTTTGAGCAGGGCTTGGAAACACCCGTGACGAGTCATGGCGAAACAATCAGTCTCGGGCAACGCCAGCTTATCGCTTTTGTGCGGGCGATTCTCAGAAAGCCTGAACTCTTAATCCTGGATGAGGCGACTGCCAATATCGATACAGTGACCGAAAAATTGCTTGGGGAGATCCTGGATAAATTGCCCCAAGAGACTACCAAAGTCATCATCGCGCATCGGCTCAACACAATAGAAAACGCAGATGAAATTTTCTTCATCAATGCCGGAGAGATCGTTCAAGCAGGCTCTTTCAAGCATGCGATGAGCTTGTTACTGGAGGGGAAAAGAACGAGTTAAAAAGAGAGGCCGAACAAACTTTAAGCTCACTTTCCTTTAATCTGGAAGCCAAAAATTTGACTTCCAGAGAATAGTTAAGGAGTAGGAGTTGGTGTTATCTCCACTTCACAGTTGAGATTAAATCCAGACTCACACGTATCTATGCCTGATCCACCATCGGCAAAAGAAGCAGCTCCTGGGACACGAAGAGTATCATTTCCAGCGTCTCCAAACATTGTTACCGCTCCTTGGCCTACAACAGTATCATTTCCGTTGCCACCATGGACGTAGTCAGCGCCATTTGCAACAACGATATCATTACCATCGCCTGCATTAACAGTACTCGCTCCATCTGAGCTTGTAACAATACAATCATTTCCTCCTAGGCCATTGATCGTATCTGATCCACCCATTCCGAAAATCAAATCGTTTGCTTCTGTTCCGGTAAGAGTTTCAGAACTTGCTGTTCCAACAATTACGTGATCAAATGTCATAGTGGAACATTGGGCAGGAGTAGCAGGAGGGGTTAGGGTAACGGTAGGTGTTGGCGTTGGTGTTACGACAACTTCACAATTTATATTGTATCCTGATTCACAGGTATCAAAACCCGAACCACCATTAGCCAAAGATGCGGCTCCAGGTGCGCTGAGTAAATCATTACCAGCCTCACCATAAAGAGAAGCAGCACCTTGACCGTATTCCTTGTCATTGCCATTGCCACCATGTACTGTGTCAGAGCCTTGGGCAACGACTACGTCATTGCCGTCTCCGGCATTCACGGTACTTGAAGCATCAGGACTAGTGACGATACAATCATTGCCACCGAGCCCATTGATGGTATCCGATCCACCATTACCAAAAATCAGGTCACGACCAGATGTACCGGTAAGCGTTTCTGACTTTGCAGTGCCTACTGTGACATGATCAAATGTCATCCCGGAACATTCAGATGGTGTAGTAGGGGTCACAGCTGATGCTGGTAGGGGACGAATAAAAACAAGAATACTAAAAAATACTATAATTATACTAAATATCTTTTTCATTCATTATCACCTCCTCCCTGCACTTCATATACATTATGGACACAATCTGTCTATCAATGCAATACTAGAGGTTGCTAATGAATTGTACTAACCTGATAGTTCTATATTAAATAGGCTGATAGCTCAGTAATAATTCTGAAAGTGAAAGTTCAGAGCTAAAGATTACAAGCTATAATCTTAAAATATGTCATCCGTCCCCAGGAAACTTTCCCATCTTTAGCATTTAGGTTCACATTTGTTTGGATTCTCAGGTAAAGTTCGTACGGGAGAATAAGAGGAATTATTCTTTGGGAGAGGGTTGGAGCATGCCGACGTGGTTGCCTTCTGAATCTTCGAAAGAAACATAGCGGCCAATGCCGGGGATATCATCAATTGTTCCCGGACCCTTTGCGCCGCCAAGGATTTTTCCTCCAGCTTCTTCTACTTTTTTCATTGACTCTTCAAGATTGTCTACTGAAATAACCAAATGGGGGACATTGTAGCCTTCTTTATCTTGATACTCAAAAAAACCGCCGTTAATTGCGCCTGCTTCTTTTGGCATTCTGTTTTCATCAACTTCTGTGGTACCTGCCAGAAGATAATCTCCCATTTCGGGGCCCATCTGGTTCATCTGCCATCCAAAAACTGCGGAATAAAATTCTGCTGTTCTTTTTTTGTCTTTGGCAGGCATTTCAAAATGCACAACCGGATCCATCTTTGCCATAAAAATAATAATAGCAAAGAATTTATAAAAAAAGTGTAAGAAATTTCAGAATTTCCCGAGGCACAAAAGTTCTGGTATACTTGAAGAAGTTATGGCATATGATGAAACATTGGCAGAAGAGGTAAGAAGGATGCTCCCGCGTTCTGAGGTGGTGGAGAAGAAAATGTTTGGAGGACTGGGGTTTATGCTACATGGCAATATGTGTGTCGCGGTAAATAACCGGCCGGATCATGTCATGATGGTGAGAATTGATCTCGCAAATCAGGAAGCATTGAAAAGAAATGGAGCAAAAACCGCAGTCATGCGAGGACGCGTTATGCCCGGATGGATCTTCCTCACTGAAGATGCGATAAAGACTCAGGAAGATTTCGAGTACTGGATACAACTTGCGCTGGAATTTAATAAAACATTGCCGGTAAAGAAGAAATGAATACATCTCCAAAAATTCTGCTATAATTAGCTTCATGAATCTTTTTGTTGGGAATCGAGGTATCGTATGAATATTCAAGCGAAAGAGATAGTAAATTATATTCGGATCGGCGTTATTGGTCTTATCGTTCTCCTGCTGGTATTTGGATCATTCATTATTGTTGGAGCAGGACATGTTGGTGTTGTTACAAGGTTTGGTGCAGTTAATCGTGTTGTTGATCCGGGGATAATTCTCAAGATACCGCTCGTTGAATCTGTAAACCAGATGGAGACACGGACGCAAAAAGAACAAGTTGATGCAGCCGCAGCTTCAAAAGATTTGCAGGAAGTAAAATCAACCATAGCGTTAAATTATCATTTGGACGGAGAAAAGGCGGTTGTTGTTTATCAAAATATCGGTATTGAATATGTCGATCGTGTTATTGCTCCTGCAATGCAGGAAGCATTTAAAGCAACAGCAGCACAATTTACGGCTGAGGAATTAATCGGCAAACGTGAAGCTGTCAAACAGGCAGCATATGCAAGACTTAAAGAAAGACTCGCGAGATATAATATTATTGTTGACGATTTTAATATCGTCAATTTTGATTTTTCACAAGATTTTAATTCGGCTATTGAGCAAAAACAGGTAGCACAACAGAATCTTGAACGCGCAAAAATTGAAGCAAACACTGCGATAGCACAAGCACAAGGACAAGCAAATGCTCAAAAGGTGTTAAAGGATAATGGCAGCCTAACACCGGAGTATTTAGAGTATGTAGCTATTCAAAAGTGGGATGGGAAAATGCCCAATGCGACAAACGGCGTTCCCTTTATCACTATTCCAACCAAATAATTTTTGAAGTATAATAAATTCATATGAGTCATATTGACGGAATTGGCGGTTTCTTTTTTCGGGCAAAAAATCCTGAGGAATTAAAGAAGTGGTACGTCGAAACTCTCGGTATTGATATCACAGATTATGTCTGGCAGCAGAAAGCCGGCCCGACGGTTCTTGAACCATCTTCTATCGATACCGATCATTTCAATGCGGATAAGCAGTGGATGATTAATTTCCGCGTCAATAACCTTAAGAAATTTATAGCTGAACTCAAATCAAAAAACGTCACTATTGAGCAGCGTGATGAATGGAATATCTCGCCTGAGGAAGTAGGTATCTTCGCCCGAGTTCACGATCCCGAAGGAAATCCAATTGAATTATGGGAACCACCCGCAGAAAAATAGTGCGGAAAACATATTTGCTTGGATAATGTGCCACCTGTTCTTAATTTCGTTTCTTCAGCCTTCTTGATATAAACACTTCATGAATTTTTCTGTAGGAATGGACAGGACACAACCGGATATTTTATTCTCTTTAGCTTCAAGCTACGCCTACCGAATTTAAGAAAGAGAAGGCGAGATCCCTATACGTCAAAACCCATCATTTTAAGCACGAGACTCTGAGTTCCCACATGCGATTTACCCGTAGAGTGCTTATTGACAAAAAAGCACCTTACGGGTAATATGGGGGATAATGAAGATATTTTTATCAAATCAAGGTAATCTACGCAACTTTAAGAGTTTTGTAGAATCGCTTGATTTATCACATCCTGAAAAATTAGAAATAACAACGCATGATAAATGGGTTACTGTTCATCCTGCTAATCTTGTCGTTGCAGCGGCGTTAGCAATTCGTGTAGGTAAGGAAAATACAGAAATTATTGGTGAAGTTCCTGAAACAGGACGGTATTTAGACAGGATAGGGCTTTATAAATTGACGAAAACTTCTTCTCCGTTTGTTTACCATAAAAAAGAAGAAGCTGGTCGATTTATACCCATAAAAATCATCAAAACTTCTGAAGATCAATCGCGCTTTATTACCGATATGATACCCCTTTTGCATCTGTCAGAAAAAAATGCCAGAGTGGTTAAATATATTATTGGCGAGTTAGTACGAAATGTACTTGAACATTCATTTACGGAAAATGGAGCAATAGTTGCTGCTCAGTATTATAAAAAAACTAATCGTGTAAGCATTGGTATTTGTGATAATGGTATAGGTATTTGGAAGAGTTTGAATACGTATTGGCATCCAAAAAAGGATATAGATGCAATTAAATTAGCTTTAACGCCAGGAATTACCGGCACGACGCGCAAAGAAGGCGGAACTTCTGAAAATGCTGGAGCAGGATTATTTTTTATTAAATCTATGGCCAAGATTACTCGTAATTACTTTGTCATATATAGCGGTAAAGGCGAATATACTTTGTTAAAGTATAAAAAACGTATCAAAGGAATGCCGAGACTATATGCTGATCCAAGCAGGGATCCACACAGCGAAACAAATACAGTTCCGAGTTTTGAGGGAACGTTAGTAGCAGTGGATATTTCACTTGACGAAACAAAGGAACTTAACGAACTATTGGCAAGTATAGGGGAAGTGTATGATAAAGCTATTCGCGAACGGAGACGGGAAAGATATAAGAAGCCAAGATTTATATGAAAAAAATTATCAACATGCGAAAAGTAGCCGGTGATTTCGCTGAAAATAAAGATATCGCAAAGAAATTGAGAATTGAAAAGATTATGCCAGCACTATCAAAAGGTGATGAGGTTATTTTAGATTTCGATGGTGTCAGCGGTGCGACGCAGTCGTTTATCCATGCGTTAATCAGCGACCCTATTCGTGCACTTAAAAATGTTGCTTTTGATAATCTGGCTTATAAGAATGCTAACGATGATATTCGTGAAATTATTTCAATTGTTTATCGTTATATGCAAGAAAGCCTCAATGGGAATAGCGAACGTTAATAGATATTGAGAGAAATAAACTTGGGCAAATAGAGAAGGCGAGGTTTTCATACGTTAAAAAACATCATTTTAAGCCGTAACATTAACAGCGGTATATAACGATTGCGTATTTTCCTTCCACCCACGATGGCATCCAAGCGAAGAGTAAAGCGGTACCACTGCTCAGAGACAGAGAGAAGTCGTTCAGGATTTGACAGAGGTTAAATAATTTTCTAAACTTAAAAGTCCTATGGCTGCTGCTCGAGTATTTTCCTTACCGCAAGGAATATCAAATACCCAACAAATTACATTTTGTTTACAAATTATTGAGAAA
>WNGL01015968.1_pt1 | contig 15323 bp, 15 predicted proteins | sample 5400591 | NCBI WGS metagenome assembly WNGL01 (sample SAMN13153377, study PRJNA577476) | soil metagenome | isolation source: 80 cm soil or saprolite under Garry oak tree replicate 1 | place: USA:California | collected 2016-06-15
CTGATGCGCTCCTTCGGCCAATTTTCAAGCGCGGGGACGAGACCGATATTTCGTTCGATGGTGAAATGAGGAAAGAGGCCGACCTCTTGGATGGCATATCCGATGTGGCGGCGCAGCTTGATGACATCCCACTCGCCCACCGGTTGGGCATTCACACGGATTTCTCCGGCTGAAAGCTCCTGCAGCCGGTTCACCAGCTTGAGCGCGGTAGTTTTTCCCGAGCCGCTGCGGCCGAGGAGAACCAGAATCTCGCCATGCCGAGCTTCAAGGGTTAAGTTCTGCAGAATTACGCGCCCGTTTGGTAGAGAATACGAGACGTCGCGAAACTGAATGATCGCGTCAGCGCTGTTCATAAGTGGAGCAGGATTGAAGTCGGCAGCCAATTCTAGCGGTTCGGATCTTGAACCCCAACCCAGCGCAGAGCTTCCTGCCGATCGGCGAACGCCCGCATTGCGACCGCTTTGCCGTCACGGAACGTATAAACATCCGCCACTTTCACATCCTGCGATTGGGCGCTGTCTTTCGGCCGAACCCGCGCGTTCACAAACACTACGACGCGATGACCAGCGATGATAAACCTTTCGGGCTCACTGATTACCTCGGCCCACGCAGCCCGTGACTGCGCCAGATAATGTTTCACAGCATCGCGCCCGTGATACGCCCCACCGCCAGGGAACTCTGCCGGCTCGGTCCATTCAATCTGCGGGTCACAGAACTCAACCGCACCGTCAATATCGTTCCGGTTAAAGGCTGCGTAGGCTGCGCGGAGAGCATTGACAGTCCGCTCCGGTGATTCCATAGGAGCCTCCTTGGCGTCCGCGTACAGCCGTTCAGGCTGAGTATTGAAACGATGAAAACTACAAAGGCTTGTCGCGACTGCGAGCTCAATAGCAGCAATCTCAAACACTGATCCTGACACGCGGAATGCTGTCACACATCGTACGCTTCTGCGGGTAAACCAGTGATCCGGATTCCGGAGTGCCCTTTGTGTCGGATGTTGAAGCCAATCAGTAGAGCGGTAATCTGCTCGACGATGCGTGCATTTTCCAGCTTGCCACCATCGAGCGCGCGTACTCCGGGGATCTTGCGGGCGAGCTGGCGGATGCGCTGCGCGGCTTGTTTATCGTCACTGCAAACGATTACGTCGCAATCAACTTCTCCTTCGTGCGCCAGTAATTCCGCAGCGGCATTGTGAAAAGCTGCGACGACCGGAACCCCTTCTGGCGCCAATTCGGCAGCTTGCTCCGCCGCTGAACCTTGCCAGACGCCGATGGTGCGGGTAGGCCGTCCGCCGACGCTGGCGGCCAGAGGCACGGTGGCATCCACAAGAATTTGGCCTGGGCGCAGCACGGGCTTGATGTGCTTAAGCATTTCCGCTTGCGCGTCAAAAGGAACGGTTAGGACGACGATTTCCGCGGATTCGCATGCAATCTGGTTCTCGGCTCCCGAGATGTTGCCGCCCGTCTTCTCGCGGATTTTGTTCGCGGCCTCAGAAGCGCGTTGCGGATCGCGCGAGCCGATGATGACCGTCTCTCCTGCTTTTGCCCAACGCAGCGCAAGTCCGGAACCTTCGGGACCGGTGCCGCCGACAATCGCGATGCTCACGCGAACTCCGGCTCAAGCACCGTCTCGGCAGGGAGGCTTTCGAATGGCATTTTGATCTGGATTCGCGAATACGTTGTATTTCGCTCGGCAGGAATGCGGCCAATCTCGCGAATCAGAGACTGGAATTCTTCCGGACGAGTGTACTGGCCGGCGGTAGCTCCGGCTTCGCGCGAAATGTTTTCTTCCATCAGCGTTCCGCCGTAGTCGTTGGCGCCAGCATGGAGGCAGAGCTGGGAGAGACGACGATTGAGCTTTACCCAGGAAACTTGGATATTGTTGATGGAACCCGCTAGCATCAAGCGGGCCAAGGCATGAATCTTGAGATGCTCGGCCAGAGTTGGCCCAGGGCGAGAAAGTCCCTGATGAAACAAAAGCGTGTTGTTGTGAACAAAACCGAGCGGCACAAACTCGGTGAATCCGCCAGTCTCATTCTGAATCGATCGCAGGAGTAGAAGCTGATTTACCCAATGTTCGGGCGTTTCGACGTGGCCGTACATCAAAGTTGATGTGCTACGAATGCCGCAGGAGTGGGCAGTGCGGATGACCTCTTGCCATTGGGCAGTTGAGAGCTTGTTGCGGGAGAGGACGTACCGGACTTCGTCATCCAGAATTTCGGCGGCAGTGCCGGGAAGAGTGCCGAGGCCATTGTCGCGGAGCATGCTTAAATAATCGCGAAGAGTCACGCCAGTGAGCTCTACGCCGTAAACAATTTCCATTGGCGAGAAGGCATGAATGTGCATGCCAGGAACAGCGGACTTCACCGCGCGCAAAATGTCGCGATAATACAAAGGAGGCAGTCCGCGCGGCAGGCCGCCCTGAATGCACACCTCCGTTGAGCCCAATTCCCAGGCCTGAATTGCTTTTTCTGCGACCTGCTCGGGATTCAGAAAGTAGGTGTCCGATTCGCGTGGGCCGCGACTGAAGGCGCAGAACTTACATCCGACGAAACAGATGTTCGTGAAATTAATATTGCGGTTGACGACGTAAGTGACGATGTTGCCTACCAGTTCGCTCCGCAGGAGATCTGCGGCTACGAGCAATCCAAGGAGATCGTCTCCTTCAGCATTGGCCAACCGCAGGCATTGATCGCGAGTAATCGCTCCGCCATCCTGTAACTCCAGTACACGTTCGACAGCTTCCCGTACTGCAGGCTGCATGCGAGGAGCAACTTCAGCCCAGTCGAGTTGAGGAAATTGCTCGAGTTCCGCCGGGGTGGAGATTCGGTCGTGCATTGGTCTTTCTCTCCTTCTCTAGCTCTCGTTCTCTAGGCCTCAAGCCTAGCCTTAACGGAACAGATCGTTTTCTTTCGGGCGGATCAGATCGCGCGCGCTCCCCGGGCCGCGCTGATATTCGAATCCGCGTACGACGCAAACTGGCGTGCGATTAAGCTTGCCGCAGACTAGGCCCGCAGCGCAAGCCAGTTCGTCGGCTACGGCTTCGTAGCTGGCGCGGAGTTGATATCCATGGGGATCGCGGTTCCCTCGATAGTCGAGCAGAGGCTTCATTCCCGCGACTCCGATAGCGACTTCGGTCAGGCCCTCACGCCAAGGGCGGCCGAAAGAATCTGAAATTATCACCGCGACTGCGACGCCCAGCAGCTTCTTGATTTGTGAGCGCAAGCGGGCTGCCGAGCGATCAGGGTCTTTGGGAAGAAGGACGGCACTATTGCCGCCATCCACATTCGAAGCATCCACGCCGCTGTTCGCGCAGACCAAGCCATGGCGAGTCACGGTGATCAATACCCCATTCTTCCTGCGAAGCATTTTCTTGCGGACTATCCGCTGCGCCTCGCGCAGGGCGAGTTCGACCAGGCGCGCATCAGTCCCACACTCATCTGCCCACAGGGTGGCAGAGCGGGAAGCCCTGACATCGCTGAGTGTTACAACCTGGCCTTCAGCCTTCGAAACTACCTTGTGCTTAATCACCAGAATATCTCCGGTTCTCAATAACGTTTTCTGATGCCGCAGCGCTGCGCGCAGTTTCTCAATCAGGTCATCGCCCGGCAGAATCTGACCCGGGAAAGGAATGGGAATGAGACGAATATCGCGCGGCCTCATTGCGATTTCGCCGTCATATGTTCCCTCCCATCCTTGGCAAAATCAGCGAAGGATGGAACGGCTGAGACAAGCCCAGTTTTCGAGCCACAAGCTGGGACCGTTTCTCGCCTGGAGCGCGGGCCAACTGTTCAAGATCTTCGGGAGTGTCAATGTCCAGGGCAAATCCGGACAGCGACAGCACAACGCAGGAAGTGTCGGTCGCAATGGCAGCAGCGAGGTGGGGAAGGAAACTATCATTGCCGAAGCGCAGAGGGAACAGGGCTGCCGGGCGGCGTAGGATGGCATTGGTTCCCCGCTTGTCGCGGGCAGGAACGAGCACGGTGCCACGCTCAGGAGCGCTGCCGTAGATGGCCCGCAGTTCGGCGACTTCTATGAGAGGAATGTCTGCCGGGATCACTAGCGTGGTACGAATTCCCCGGGATTCGCAAACTTGAGTTGCCATCTCAATCGCATCGGTTTCGCTGAGGTTCGATTTGTCATGGATCACTCTAAATCCGAAGTTGGTGGCGAGCTCAATGGCGAACGAATCGCTCGTAACCAGAGAAACTTCATAGCCTGAGAGCGATTCGAGAACATCCTGCAGCATAGCCTGGGCAAGCTCGGTGCGGGCAGATTGCTCCATTACTGACGCGAGCCGCTGTTTCGCATTCTTCAAGTTCTTTACTGGGACCAGAATCATTCGACCTCTGCTGAAGTGCTCACGAGTTCGGGGCACGCAAGGCTCAGAGCTGTTCGTGCGATCCGCTCTCTATCTTCGGTCGTGCGCATGAGAATGTTTGTGCAATGAACTTGAAGTCCGTTGTTGATCGTGTAGGGGCGTCCGGGGCTACGTGATTCAAGCTTTTGTGCAGCATCGGAATCAGTGTCATCAGCGACCAGGACATCAAGAAAATCAGCATAGGCGCCGACGACTCCCGTGATCGAAACCGGCAGACCTTGAGAGGTCATCAGCGGTCCGGCGGGTCCGGAAACGGCAGCGTTCCCGATGATCGGGCTTACCGCCACAACCTGTGCCGAGGTATTAGACAGCGCATCGCGGATACCGGGCACTGCGAGAATCGGGCCAATACTGGTGACCGGGTTGCTGGGCGCGATTAACACAGCCTGAGCGCGAGCGATGGCATCGAGTACTCCTGGCGCGGGTACGGATTCCGATGCACCTGCGAAACGAACGGACTTTACCGGGTCCTGAAACCAGCGCTGGACGAAATATTCTTCGAAGCTCAACTCGCCGAAAGGAGTGTCAATCCTGGTCTCCACTCGCATGTCGCTCATGGGCAAAATGCGGGAGCGCACTCCCAGCTTCTCGGCCATAGTCTGCGTGACTTCTGAAAGTGTGCGTCCTTGGGAGAGCAGTTTAGTACGTAGCAAATGCGTTGCCAGGTCACGATCACCGACGCTGAACCATGAAGGCTCGCCGAGTTCTTTCATGGTTTGCAGGCAATGAAAGGTGTCGCCGTGAACGCCCCAGCCACGTTCGTTGCTCAAAATCCCCGCGAGGACATAGGTAATCGAATCGATATCGGGAGAGACGTACAAGCCCCACCATTCGTGGTCGTCGCCGGTATTGACGATTATCGTAAGCTCTTCTGGCGGGACCACGCGGCGAAGGCCGTCAACAAACTTTGCGCCCCCAGTACCGCCGGTGAGGACGACGATCATGCAGCGCTCCGCGCGAAGCCGTCGCGACCCGCAGTCGAAATCAATCGTGACGTGAGCAGGGCAGATTTATTCATCGCGCGCTCAAGAAATTCCGGATAAACCGGCAGACGTTGTCGCAACTGGAATCCTTTCACTTGCGTACGCCGCTCTAGGTCCTCAAGATGCGGCCACGGCCGCTCTGGATTGATGAAATCGGGAGTCAGCGGTGAGACTCCACCCCAATCGTTGATGCCCGCATCCAGTAGCTCTTCGTAGTCCGGGTCAGAGAGATTTGGCGGAGCCTGGATGTTCATCTCCGGCATCAGCAAACGCGCGACCGCGATCGTGCGTAGCATGTCACCTCGAGGTGGCTCGGGCCAATTCCGCATCGGAATTTCCGGCTTTACGCGAAAGTTCTGGATTATGACCTCTTGAATGTGGCCGTAGCGCTTGTGCAGTTCGCGTATTGAAAGCAGCGCGTCAACCCGGTCTGCAGGAGATTCGCCAATCCCGATCAAGATACCAGTGGTGAATGGAACGCCCTGCTTGCCCGCGTCTTCAATGGTTCGCAAACGCTTGGCCGGTATCTTGTCGGGCGCATTGTCGTGGGCTTTTCCTGGCGCGAGCAGGGAGTCGTTAGTTGTCTCGAGCATCAAGCCCATGCTGGGAGAGACCGCCGCGAGCCGGGAAATCCACTCTGCACTCATCAGTCCAGGATTCGGGTGCGGAAGCAAGCTGGTTTCACGCAATATCAGCTCGCACATGGCTTCTAAGTAATGAAGCGTGGAGCGAAATCCCAACTTGCGTAACGTCTCGCGCATCTCGGAAAAGAGCAGTTCGGGTTTATCGCCAAGTGAGAACAGCGCCTCGGTGCAGCCTAATTGTTCACCCGCGCGTGCACCTTGCAGCACCTCATCGGGAGTCATCGTGTGCGCGCCGAGCTGTCCCGGGTCGCGACGAAAGGTGCAATATCCGCAATAATCGCGGCAGAGATTTGTAAGCGGGATAAAAACCTTGCGCGAATAGGTGATCACGCCGGGCTTGAAGCGGTCGCGAGCGTCTTGGGCGGCAGAAACAAGTTTAGGCAGGTCTTGGTCGTTGGCGCGAATCCAGCGGCATGCGGCTTCCCGATCAAGCGGGAGGTTCAATCCTTGACTTGATAGATGTCTGGAGTTTGGGGTCTCGTGGATTGCGCTTTTCATTACTTGCAGACTCCGGAGCTTCGCTCCGCCGACGCCGGGAGCCTGCCCTGAGCTTGTCGAAGGGGCGGCTGTCCTAACACTGTCGGGATCGGGCTACATCAAGAATGATAGCGGAACCTGCTCAGCGGCGGAAATGCGTGCGCTCGTGATAAAACTGGTCAGGCTTCGCTCATGAGTGCAAATCAGGAAGACTTTCGCCGTGCAATGGGAAGCTTCGCCACCGGCGTGACGGTCGTTACCGTGGACTACGAAGGTGAAGTCCAAGGAATGACAGCGAATGCGTTTACTTCGGTTTCTCTCGATCCCTTGCTGGTTCTGGTGTGCGTGGACCATCAGGCGCGAACGCACGCGCATCTGCATTCGCGGAAGCGATTCGGAATTAACGTACTTGCGGAACAGCAGCGTGCGGTTGCGGAGCACTATGCCCGTCCTGACCGGGACCCTGCCCGCGCCGAGAAGGAGGCTGGAGCAAAGTTTGATCGCACGGCGCACGGCACTCCCGTGCTGCATGGGGCCCTGGCGTACCTTGAATGCCGCTTGCAGAGCGCCCAAGACGCCGGCGATCACACTATTTTTATTGCCGAAGTCGAGGACGTTGTGGTGCGGACCGGTAAGCCGTTGCTTTATTTTGAGAGCAGGTACCGCAAGCTGGGGCCGGAACTGGACTGAAAGCCGCCGGATGCGGTTCTTACAAAACCGCGGAGCAGCCTCTGTCACAATTATTCTTTCGCCCTTTCAGGGCTTTCTCGTTCCTGCTCGTACCCAGGGCTTGCGCCCTGGGCTGTATTCTTCCGCCGCTTTGCGGCTCGATTGATTCAACACATCTCGGCGGCGGAAGGTCTCGCGGCTGCAATACTCGCTGGCGTCCTTAATGCTGCAGGTCAATGCTTGCGTCAATGTTGTCCGCCGGATCCGCCAGTCAGTTCTTCGACTAACTTGCCGGCGCCATAAAGTTTGCGAAGCGCTTCGGTCATGGCCGCGGTGTGCACCGCTACTGAGCGGTTGCTTTCGACGTCATAGACGTAATTCCCAACCAGTGATTCGATATTACCGTCGAAAATCAGACCTACAATTTCGCCGTCCTTGTTTACCACCGGCGAGCCTGAATTGCCTCCAATCACGTCGTTGGTGCTTACGAAATCGAGCGGCGTGGTCAGGTCGAGGTTCTTCATTCCGTCGCGGTATCGCTGCGGCAAGTCAAAGGGAGGCTGGTCGCCGAAGCTGAAGGCACGATCGTAAAGACCATAGTAGGTTGTCTGAGGGGGCGCTACGGTGCCATTCATCGGATAGCCTTTTACTTGCCCGTATGACAAGCGAAGGGTGAAGGTCGCGTCAGGATACGTGCTCTTGCCATAAAGCGCAAAACGAGCGCGGCCAATTTGCTCACCAGCACGCTGTTCGACGCTTTCCACGTTGTCTTGGGTCCACTTAATTATTTCGCGGCGCAATGGATCGATCTTGCGGGCAAGCACGATGAAGGAATCGGTCGAGGCGTCCACAGCCTGCTGGCCGCCTTCCACAAGGGATTTCCGCAATTGGGGATCTGCTAATTTGCTGCCGTTCACTAGATCGGCGGCGGCTTGTCCCGGAGCCTTACTTCCGAGGACGATCTTGAGGAAGGGATTATCAGGTCCAAGCGCGTTTATGTCACGATGTAATGCGCCAGTGATGCGCGCAATTTCCATATCCGGATAAATGGGCGCTGGAGAAAACAGCCGCAAACGCAGCGATTCGAGCTCAGACTCATGGAAGCCGGGCAGGCGCTCGCCATCGGGTTTTTTGATTTCAGCAACATACTCGACGATGTTGACGGCCAGTGAGGACAACTGCGAATCCGTACTGTGATAGTAGGCTTCCTTGACGCGCGAGGCGGCCTTCTGTTCGGCTGCGGCAATATCACTCCAGGCGGTCCCGTATTTAGCTTTCAGATCTGGATTGCTGTTCGGCGCTGGTTGCGGAGAAGCGCTGCAAACCTTCAATACGGTCGCGAGTGACAGCAATCCAAATAGGCAGGTCATACTCGCGCTGAAACGACAGCTCAGCCAGGGTTTTGAGCCTCTCAGTCGAGCCTGGATGACCGGTGACAAAAACCAGATCGTTCTCCGCCGCACCTTTTGGGTTCCATTTCAAAAAGTTGCTGCTATCAATAGGCTTGCCATTCTCATAGACACGGAACAATGCCATGTCGAGGTCGTAGCGGGGATAGGTGAAATTATCCGGATCGCCGCCGAAGAATGCGGCCTGCTCCTCTGGAGCAAACACAATGCGCAGGTCGGTGTACTTTTTGTAGCGGTAGAGCCAATACTCTCCGCCCTGATAAAGAGTGATCACATCCGAGCGCAGGCCAGTTTTCTGCGTGCTCACTCTTTCGATTTCGGCAATGACGCTCTGGCGGGCCTTGAACTCTTCCTCAGGGGCTCCGGCGCCTTTCAGCGCGGCCTGAATGCGATTGGTCACGTCCTCGGTGGAGACGAGGACGTTGACTTCAAGGTCCTGCACCTTCATCTCCTGCTCGGGCGTGGCGGCATAAAAACCATTCTTGATGTAATCGTGCTCTGCAGTCGAACTCTTCTGCAATTGTCCTCGCGCGACGTGGTGATTGGTGAGCAGCAGCCCGTGCGGGCTGACGAACGATCCGGACCCGCCATCGTTCAGTCGTGCGCAGGACAAACGCACATGGTCCAGCCATGGCTTGGATAACACGAAATGGTATTTTTGCTGGATCAACTCAGTGGGCGGATTGTCGAAAGTCCACATGCCCTCGTCGGCAAACACCGTGCCGGCGAGCAGAACGATTGCAAGGGCGAGACGGGAGAATAATTTCATGGGTGCTCCTGTTATGAAATGAGGCAGCCACCTACTGGCACGGCATGTCGAGGCTTGCTCGACACAGCCGGGAGCCTGCTCTAAACCTGTCGAAGGGGCCGCCGTCCCCACCTACGACAGCGGCAAGAAGCATACCGCTGGCATCACTCCACGCGCAAGCTGTCTAGCATCCTTTGATAAGTCGGCTGCAGCGCGGCGAAGTCGCGCTCTGGCGCGATGAAAATTAAATATAGATATCCCCCGCTCGGTCCCGGCGCAACGACGAGCCAGTCTCGTTCGGGCAGAGGTTTTGCATCCTGTTGAAGCGGCGAGTTGCTGGCGAGGTCCACCGACCGACCCTGGATACCGTTCACCTCGATCGTTCGCAGGTCGCCATTCTGGTGCATGCCTGGATTTGATTGCTGGAGGTTTTGGATCAGGTCCTGAGCTACCTGGTCGAGTGATTTGGCGTTGGGGTCCTGCGCGATGGTTACGATCACACCGTAGGCGACCGCGTTCTGACTGACTCCGGCCTTGGGCGCGATGGTGACGGAGTTCTGTCCCGAAGCCGTGCTCCAGTTCGAAGGATAGGAAACGCTGAAGCCATTTTGATGAATTTCCGTAAACTGATTAGTCGGCTTGACCTGGTCGAGAGTCACGTTGGCCATAGCACTGGAACTGGCGTTCGCATCGGCGACGGTGGGCTGCGCGCTCTTGGGTGTGGCGCCGGTTTCAATATTCTGCTTCGCCCATAGTCCCTGCTTGGCTCCGTCTGCGATTTCCTTCCCGCTATACGACTTTACCCCGCTGGCCTGTTTCTTCGTGCTCTGAAACGATTGACTATCGCTCAGATATTTCTGGGGAGGCCAATTGCGGATCTCCTTACCAATCGCGGTGGAGCGGTTGCCTGGGTTGGGATGGTCGCTGAGGAACTGCGGCGGGCTGCCGCCCTGTTTGCCTAGGGTTTCAAAGAAATTCGCAAGCTCCATCGGATTGTAACTCGATTTGTACATGATGATGGCGCCGACCGAGTCAGCCTGGGCCTCATCCTCGCGAGAGTATTTGAGCAGCAACGAGCCTGCGCCGAACTGGATACCCATGCGGGCAAGGTTTCCCAGAGCGCTGCCTCCGAGAATCCCGCCCACAGCTCCGAGGACTTCGGCGATCGTGTGTTTGGGAGAAGTCGCCTGCTTCGCCGAGTGTTGCATGTACACATGGGACATCTCGTGCGACATCACTCCGGCGAGCTGTGCCTCGTTGGCCGCCGCGTTGATAGTGCCGACGTTGATGAAAATCGGTCCGCCCGGAAGCGCAAAGGCGTTGATTTCTTTCTGCTGTACCACGTGGAACTGGTAGGGCCAGGAGTATTGCGAGGGGATCTGTTTCTGCAGTTTCTTGCCGAGCTGCTGAACATACTGGGTGATCGGACTCGAATCCGGAAGCACTGGCATTTGTTTATAAACTTCTGCCATCACTTGCAGGCCGAGCTTCTCTTGATCTTCTTTCGACATTCCAGCCGAGCCGGGATTGGGTAGCTGCGGAGTGCTGGGGGAAACCGTATAGGCCGGGACTGCAAGCAGGATCGTCAATACCGCTGCGACGGCGCGATAGGAAAGTAGTGATCTCTTCATGGAGTTCCTCGTTCAAATCCAAGCACAAATAGAATGCCACAGGCGAATAGAATAGAGCGATGCCAGAAAATCGGGAATTTCGGCCAGCCACGACTGTAGAGCAATTCTTTAATCGCGCATTTGGTTTTGCAGTGGGCCTCGGACTCGGCCCTTCCTACGCTTATCTGCTCGAAGTCAAGGGCAGAAAGTCAGGGAAAGTGTACTCGACTCCGGTGAATCTGCACGAGTTCGCCGGCAAGGAGTTTCTCGTTGCGCCCAGGGGGCGCACGCAGTGGGTGCGGAATGCGGAGGCTGCGGGCGAAGTCACTCTGAAAAAGAGAAGCAAGCAACTGCGTTTTCGGCTACGTCCTCTGGAGGATACCGAAAAGCCTGAGGTCTTGAAGTCATACCTGAGTCGTTACGGCGGCACGGTGCAACGATTCTTTCCACTGCCTCCCGATTCGCCGCTCGAAGCGTTCGCCAAAATTGCGTCGGGCTATCCGGCTTTTGAGTTGATCGCGGCCTAAGGCATTCACCACGGAGACACGGAGGCACGGAGAAATAGTGGAAAACCCTCCGAAGATCGAGTTCAGTTTTAAAAGGAAGTTTTCTCCGTGCCTCCGTGGCGAATTCGGTTCTCACTCCAACACGCTATCTTCAACCCTTTGAGTTTTCCATTTTGTTGCGGCCTTTAAGAATTCCATGATGATGGGATGGGGCCTACCCGACTTTGACGAGAGCTGCGGCTGAAACAGAGTCGCAATGAAGAATTGGTGTGCGGGAGACTCGATGGCTCGAGCCTCACCTTTTTCACCCCTTGCAACGATGGGGAATCCGGCTTCGATGACCGCCCATTCAAACTCGGGATTCACTTCATAATTACAGAAGAATTCCTCGGAAACAACGCCTTGCTTGTAGAACGAATGCAGATACGATCCCGGACGAATGCGGATCTCAGGCATTGCCCCAGAAAGCCTTGGTGCGCCAGGGGGGCGATTGGGCAAGGCGCAGGCGACCGGCGAAATTACAATGTTCTTTGAGCCGGAATTGTTCTCGGCGGTATCTGCGTCTTTGATGCCCAACACATTGCGCGCACACTCTACCAGAGTGTATTGGAAGCCCCCTCAAGTTCCGACGAAGGGCCAGTCACGGCGGCGGGCGAATTCGATGCCACGCAACATTCCGTCAAAGCTCTTGTATGGACTCGCTGGCGCCGCCCATAATCCGTCAAAGGCTTCGAGCTTCTTTTCGAGTTTGGGACCGAGCAAAGAGTCGGTGGGCAGCCATTTTGCTTCCGCTACTATCTTCAGTTTGTGAGCGGCGTGCTGAAGGGATTTTTCGATGGCAGGAAGAGTAGGCGACGCCGGATCATAGTCTCCGAAAATCCCGATCTGCACGGCATCCGCCACGAGATCATTCTAAAGGAGAGGTATACCCGGGACTCTGTCTCTCTCGCCCGGACGGGCCCGCGAATGGCGGACGGACAGCCGAGAGCCGGCCGTCCCTGGATCGTGCTATTTCCCTTGCGCAAACGACATCTGCACGTCCGTCTTATCGGCCTCGTCAACTTTCAGCATGGTTCGCGGAGTTAGCTGCATGAACGCGGCAACGAAAGTGTCCGGCACCTGCTGGATGCGGATGTTGAAGGTGTTAACGGAATCGTTGTAGAACTCGCGGCGGTCGGCAATCTGGTTTTCAAGCTGGGTGATGCGTTGCTCCAGTTGCATGAAGTTGTTGTTGGCCTTCAAGTCGGGATAATTTTCCGCCACGGCAAAAAATCCGCGCAGGGCTGAAGTCATGCTCTGGTCGGCTTGCGCCTTCTGGTCAAAAGTGACGGCCTGGGAATACTGACTGCGTGCCTGGATGACCTTGGTCATCGTCTCGCGCTCGAAATTCGCGTATCCCTTGGTGACGTCGAGCAGCTTGGTCAACTCGTCATGCCGCTGTTTTAAAAGGACGTCGATGTTCGCCCAGGCTTTATCAATGTCGTTCTTGATCGCGACCAGTCCGTTGTAAAGCGTGATCAGATAGATGAAGAAGCCGGCGATGGCGAACAGAAAACCAAGTAGAATGACCGTGTTCATAGCTCTCCCCCTGCGCTGCTCGGAAGTTTACAGCCAACCAAAGCGTGCAAGCAAAAAATAAACGCAAGCCAGCGTCAGCGCCGGGCCTCCCCAGATCATCAGGCTCGACTTCCAGCCCAGCGACTTCACGATATCGCGCGGGCTTCTCCAGGAAATGAAGAATGCGGGATCGTGACTGCCCTGCATCAGTACCACTGGTGGATGATTAGCAAGTCTGTGTTAATTCCTGCGGCGTTCCAAGCGGCGGGATTGCTGATCCCCGCCTTAGTAAGCGCGGCGGCGATCTTCTGCTGTTGCGTCATTGCCGTCGCAGGCATCGCGCTAGGGTCGCCGGATAGCTTGATGATGTGCAGAGGATTATCGCTGGCGTTCGAGTGGTAAGCGCGGTTTCCATTGACCTTTTCTTGTTGCTCGCCCGCGTGTTCCGCCCAACTCGGCATAATGCTGGCGTCCAGCCCTGGATTCTGCGACATGGTTCCAAGCACGAACAGAAAATTTTTGGGCTTGATGCAATACTCTTCGACCTTGATTCGCTTGTTCGGATTGGCAGAGTGCCGCAGCAAAAATTGGCTCACTGCCCCGGGCATCTCCGGACCGCTGAACAGAACCGAGCGATGGTACTGCTCGTGAAAGTCACAGTGCAAGTCCATCTCCGCACCGCGCGGGTCAACCAGCACCTTGTCCGTGCTGTCGTCCACATAGAAAGGAACGTGCAGGGTTTCTTCTGCGGCTTTTACCCATTTGCTGCTCTTGCCTTGCTGCTGCATTTCCCAGGCAATGCTGCGATAGAAGTAACACTCCACTCCCTTGAAAGGTGAGGTTAGAACATACGGTCCCGTCGCCAAGCCGCTGATCTCGACCAGGCCCATTGAAGCGCTGCGGATCTTCGAGGCGGGCGTGTTCTGGATGAGCCGCTTGCGCTGCAGCATCCGGAACCCTTTATAGAACCAGTAAACTCCTGCCGCTGCCCCAACTACAGGCCACAACAGCTCTCGTGCCCCGGCATTAACGAAGATGGCGGTTGCGGTAATCAAAACACTTACTTGGGTAATTGGCGGACGAAGACTCGGAGAGCGTGACCTTCGTAATCGCCGATGAGTGTTACGAGGTTGGCTGTCTTCCCGGCTCGCCTAAAATTTTGAACTGGACTACTCCGCGCACACCGGAGGTCCCCGGAACGCCCATTTTGGCGTTGTGGGGTGGACACCTTTCCATGGCTGAGACTCCAAAACGTGCAGACCGGCAGGAAATCGCCAGACGCGTCGAGCGCGGCGAAAAACTGCTGCAAAAGGGCAAGGCCGGCGAGGCTCTGGAAGAATTCCTACAGACACTGGCGCTTGATCCTACGAATGACACGGTACGCCAAATGGCTGCCGACCTTTGTCTATCGTTGCAACGGCTGCCGGAAGCGGTGCATTTGTTGGGTGAGCTGTTTGAGCGTCAACTGGCCGCCGGCGACGCCATGCGCGCCAGTCTCACTTACAAAAAGCTGGCGAGGTTTGCCAATCCGAATTGCGACCAGAAAGTCCGCTTCGGACAGTTGCTGGAGAATTCCAATCGCAAGCTGGCGCTTGAAACCTACGAAGCAGCTTTTGATGATCTGACACGTCAGGGACGGAAGAGCGATGCGCTAAACGTTCTGAAACGGATGGTCGCGCTCGACGCCTCTGACCGGAACACTAAACGCCTTGGCGAACTCTCGTCCGAACTCGGGGACGGCAAGCAGGCAGCCGCCTCGTTTCTGAAGCTGGCGCAACAGGCCGAAGCTACCAGCGCCGATCCCACGCTATGGTACGAGCGGGCCTATTCCGAGGACGCAACTGATGAGGCCATTGCCATAGGCTATGCCAAGTGCCTGATGCAGCAAGAACAGATAGGAGCTGCCATTTTTGTTCTTGATCCTCTGGCTGGTGCTGGCAACGCGTCTCCAGAATTCCGGGACTTATACGTGCGTGCCTTGCTGAGCGCAAACCGGCTGGTAGATGCGTCGCCATTAGTCTGGCAAATCTTTGAACAGAATCCTTCGCGGATCGAGCAAGTGCGTGACCTGATTGGCGCGTTTCTAGATTCGCAAATGGATCGCGAAGCTGTCACCCTCGCCGAAAAGCTGGAGCACTTCCAGCGTCGAAAAGGTGAGCGACGTGCATTTCTCGCCATGATGCAGGATGTCATTGCCGGCCACAAGCCGTCTGTCGAAATGCTGGAATTTCTGGCGGACCAATTCAATACCGCCAACCGCGAAGCGGACTACTGTGAGACTCTGCTGCGGTTGTTTGATTTGTATTTCCAACAGGGGAATTTTCCGAAAGCCGGGGATGC
>WNGL01007549.1_pt1 | contig 15322 bp, 14 predicted proteins | sample 5400591 | NCBI WGS metagenome assembly WNGL01 (sample SAMN13153377, study PRJNA577476) | soil metagenome | isolation source: 80 cm soil or saprolite under Garry oak tree replicate 1 | place: USA:California | collected 2016-06-15
GGACGATTACCTCGTGCCCGATCGTGAGGCTGCGCAGGTGGGCCGCGGCGTTGTCCTCCCCCGTTTCATTGTGCCGGTACCGTTTAGGGTCCCACGGCGCGATGGTGGTCTCGAGCCACTTGAGGATGTCCGCCCACAGGCCCGATTCGTGGTCGTTCACGAAAACGGAAGCAGTGATGTGCATCGCGCTCACCAGCGCGAACCCTTCGGCGACGCCGCTCTCGCGGACCTGTTCGGCAACCTGGTCGGTGACGTCGATGATTTCCTGGCGCTGCTTGGTGGTGAACCAGAGGTAGTGCGTATGAGACTTCATTGCACCTCCTGAAGAATGCGGAATGCGGAATGCGGAATTCGGAATGCGGAATTGATGGGCTGGCTTCGAGGCATGATATCCCGGTTCGAACCGGGCACTGATATTCCGCATTCCCCATTCCGCATTCCGCATTGTCTTCTCCTGTGTCGAATTGTCACACGGGCACCAAAGCCCTAGATTGCCCCGTCAAATATGCCCCTCCCCTTCCGCCAGCGGATCTTCGTGATCCTGGTGGCGCTGACCGCCGTGCCGACCGCCCTGGCCGTCGTGGGCTGGGCGCTCGCCGTGCGCACGGTCGCGCCCTCCGCGGGGGCGCGGGTGGCGCTCGAGGAAATGGCGGCGTCGGCGCGTCTGATGGTGGATCGGATGGACACGACCCACCTCTCGGTGCGGGAGCGGGCGGCCTTCCGGGAGCATCTGACGCAGCTCTCTAACTCGGTGACCCTGGCGCGGCGGGCGGAGACGTACCTGCGCTACTACGCCGGCGGCTTCGCGGCCGTCGTGTTCGTGCTGGGCGCGTTCGCGGTCATCGCAGGCGTGCGCCTGGCGGGCCACCTCTCGCGCCAGCTCTCCCGTCCGATCGACGAGCTCGTAGGCTGGACGCGCCTGATCCGACGGCGTATGCCGCTGCCGGCAGGCCCGGCGACCCGCGGGGCTCCCGAGTTCGAAGCGCTGCGACAGGCGCTGCGCGAGCTCGCGACGGCACTCGACGCCGCGCGCGAGCGCGAGCTCGAGGCGGAGCGCCTGCGCACGTTCCGCGAGGTGGCGCGCCGGGTGGCGCACGAGATCAAGAATCCGCTGACGGCCATGCGGATCGCGGTGGACCAGCTGGAGCGGACGGTCGGACAGTCGGACAGTCGGACGGCGACGGCGGTCGAGGTGCTCGAGGCAGAAACGCAGCGGCTGAACCAGCTCGCGAAGGAGTTCGCCGAGTTCGGCCGCCTGCCCGAGGGACCGAAGAGCGAGGTGGATCTGGTGGACCTCTTGGTGGACCTCGGCAGGAGCGCCGTGCCATCGGAGGTGGACGTCTCGGTGCGGGCCAACGGAGAGCCGTGCAGGCTGCTGGGGCATTACGATCCGTTGCGGCGGGCGTTCGCGAACCTGCTGCGCAACGCCTCGGAGGCGATGGGCGGGCGCGGAGCCATCGAGATCGCGGTGAGCCGGGACGGGAGCGGGTTGGCGGTGACGATCGCCGACCACGGAGCCGGGATCCCGGACGAGCTGCGCCAGCACGTATTCGAGCCGTATTTCACGACCAAACAGGACGGGACGGGTCTGGGGCTCGCCCTCGTGCGCCAGACGATCGAGGCCCACAACGGCAGCATCACCGTAGCGGAGACGCCGGGCGGCGGGGCCACCTTTTCCATCGTGCTGTCCGCCGCGTGAGCCCGCGCGTGCTGCTCGTCGACGACGAGGCGAACATCCGCAAGATGGTCGCGGCGCTCCTTGAATCCGAGGGGTTCGAGACCGCGGAGGCGGCGAACGGCAGCGCCGCCGTGGCGGAGGTGGAGCGCGACGCGCCCGATGCCGTGTTGCTCGATCTGATGATGCCGGGCGGACCCGACGGGCTCGCCACGATCGAGCAGCTCAAGCGCGTGGCGCCCGACCTGCCGGTGGTAATGATGAGCGGCAAGGCGAACCTCGCCGATGCGGTGCGGGCGACCAAGCTGGGCGCCTTTCAGTTCCTCGAGAAGCCGCTGACGCCCGAGGGCCTGCTCACCACGCTGCGGGCGGCGCTCGAGCTGTCGCGCACGCTCGCCGAGAACCGACGCCTGCACGAGGCCCTGGGGCACGCCGACCCGCTGGTGGGCGTGAGCCAGGCCATGGACCAGCTGCGTGCGCTGATCGCGCGGGTCGCGCCCACGGAGGTGCGGGTGCTGATCACCGGCGAATCGGGGACCGGCAAGGAGCTCGTCGCCTCCGCCATCCATCGCCAGAGCGGGCGCGCGACGAAGCCGTTCGTGTGCGTGAACAGCGCGGCGATCCCGAAGGACCTGGTCGAGTCGGAGATGTTCGGCCACGAGCGTGGCGCGTTCACCGGGGCCACGGAGCGGCGCGTAGGGCGGTTCGAGCTCGCAGATCGCGGCACGCTGTTTCTCGACGAGGTCGGCGACCTCGGGCCCGAGGCACAGGCGAAGCTGCTGCGCGTGCTCGAGTCGGGCGTGATCGAGCGGCTGGGAGGCGAGAAGCCGGTCACCGTGGACGTGCGAGTGATCGCCGCCACCAACAAGGATCTCGCGAAGGCATCTCTGCAGGGCCAGTTCCGGGAGGACCTGCTGTTCCGTCTCAACGTCCTGCCGATCCACATTCCGCCGCTGCGCGAGCGTCCCGACGACATTCCGCCCCTGGTGCAGCACTTTGCCGCGCGCCAGGCGACGCGGCTCGGCCGGCCGGTGCGGTTCGACGCGGGCGCGGTGCAGCTGCTCACCTCCTACCCCTGGCCCGGCAACGTGCGGGAGCTGGCGAACATCATGGAGCGCCTGGCGATCCTCGCCGGGAGCGACGTGGTGACCGCCGACGACGTCGCACGCGTCGTGCCCTTGGACGGCGCCCCCTCCGCCACGGCGCCGAGCGAGGGGTGGAGCGACGTGGCGCTCGCCGAGGCGCTCGACGGCTTCGAGCGCACGCTCATCGCGCGCGCGCTGTCGGCGGCACGCGGCAACGTGGCCGACGCGGCCCGCAAACTCGCGACGGACCGCGCCAACCTGTACCGCCGGATGCGCCGGCTCGGCCTCGAGCCGCCGCGGAACGTGGCGGGATGACACGACCGGCGGGCCGCGCGCCCCCGTCACCGCCCGCCGTCGTGCTCCGCATCCTCCCCCGGGAGGCGGCACGGCCCGTGCACCTCGCTCCCGCGCCTCCAACCAGGATGTTCGTTATGCGCGCTGTCGTCCTCGTAGTTCTCTGTGCGCTTGGCGCCACCGTGGCCGCGGCGCAGGACACCGCTATCGTGATCCAGCCCGACAGCGCCGGGCTCATGGTGCAGCCGCCCGAGCTGCCCCACGCCGTGGCGGAGGACGCCGTGCGCCGGTACAACGCGGCGACGACGACCCGGTTGGTGGGTCGCTCCCACCTGCCGCACGGGAACGAGTGGCGCGGTGACGTCGCCGTGCGAAACGGCAGCGTGGTGGTGGCGGGCCGCGTGGATGGCACGCTGCTCGTCATCAACGGCGACGCGATCCTCGATTCCGGCGCGGTGATCACGGGCGATGTGATCGTGATCGGCGGGACGGTGGTGCGGAGGCCAACGGCAGCAGTCACGGGCGACGTGCGGATGTACGCCGCGCCCCTCGCCTACCGCACCAAGGGCGAGGAGATCGCGCTCGCTCCGCCGGACCTGCGCCGCTGGCTCCGCAGATTGGGAATCGAGAAGTCGTGGGGCACGGCCGACTCACGGTCATCGCTCACGCTCGCCACGGGCGGCACGTTCAACCGGGTCGAGGGTCTCCCCGTGGTATTCGGACCGCTGTTCGACTGGAAACTCCACCCCAACCTGCGCCTGCGGATCGACGCGCTGGGCGTGTTCCGCACCGCCGGAGACTTCACCGGCAAGCGCAGCGACCTGGGCTACCTGCTGCGCACCGAGCTGCGCGCCGGAGAGACGCCGGCCTACGGGATCGAGTTCCGCGCCTTCGACGACGTCACGCCCGTCGAAGATTGGGGGCTGCGCGCCAGCGAGGTCGGCTGGGCCGCGTTTCTGTTCCAGCGCGACTACCGCGACTACTACCTGAGCAAGGGGATCGCGGGCCGCGCCTTCGTGCAGCCCGAGCGCTCGCTGCGCTTCGACATCGAGGCGCGGCATGACTGGCAAACCACCGTCAAATCGCGCGATCCGTGGACCGTGTTCCGCAACGACCAGGCGTGGCGCCGCAACCCCCCGATCGACGACGGACACTACACGACACTCACGGGGCTGGTCACCTTCGACACCCGCAACGATCGACGCGACCCAACCGCGGGCTGGTTCCTGCGCGCCCGGTTCGAAAACTCCCGCTCCAAAGACGTGACCCCCCAGACCGGAGTGCCGACGGCGGTGCGCGCGCCGATCCCCACCGACGGCTCTTACGCATTCAGCCGCTTGTTCCTCGATTTCCGCCGCTACACGCGCGTGAGCCCGTCGGGACGCATCAACTTACGGGTCTTCGCCGGCGGCTGGATCGGGGGCGATCCGCTGCCGCTGCAACAACGCCTGTCCACGGGAGGACCCGATCCGCTGGCGGGTTACGGTTTCCGGCACAGCGGCTGCAACGGCGACATCATCGACCCCGCGTTCGGGGGCACGCGACTGGCGGCGTGCGATCGCGTGATCCTCGCCCAGGCCGAGTACCGCGGTCACCTCTCGCTGCACTGGTCGTACGGCTCCTCGGCCCCCGAGGACGAAGGCGCGAAGTCCCGGTTCTCGCTCCAGGGCCCGGACCTGGTCGTGCTCGCCGACGCGGGACAGGCCTGGCTCGTGGGCAGCGGGCCGGGCCGACTGGCCGCCAATCGCCTCCCCACGTTCGGCAGCTGGCTCGCCGACCTCGGCCTGGGCATCGATTGGGGCGGGTTGGGCCTGTACGTGGCCCAGGCAGTGACCGCCGGGGAGCCGCTGCGATTCACGTTGCGGCTCGACCACCGCTTCTGAGGTGAGGTCGGGGCTCGCATTCCTGGCCCTGCTCGGCGCGGCGACGGCCTCCCCGGCCGCCGCGCAGGCCCCTGCGTTGACGGTCATCCTTCAGAGCGGCGTCCCGCGGGTCCAAACCACCGCGCTCCTCGCCGACGGCAAGTTTGTCGGCCTCATGCGCTCCGGATTTCCGCTCCGCCTGCACTACCGCCTCGAGCAGTGGCGCTCCCGCTCCGGCTGGTTCGATCAGCACATCAGCGACGCGTCGTGGGACGCGGTCGCGCGTCACGATCCCCTCGCCGACGACTTCGTCTTGATCCGCACCGGAGGCAGCGTAGCCCGATACGGACCGCCCGAAGACCTGGAGCGCGCGCTCGAGCTCCCCTACCGCGTCAACCTGAAGGTCAGGGGCTCGGGGAACTTCTACTTCCTCTGTCGGCTTGAAGTGACGACGCTCAACGACACGGATCTGGAAGAGCTCACCCGCTGGCTCAAGGGAGACGTGAGTCCGGCGGTCTCAGGAGGCAACCTCGGCGGCGCGCTCGCCCGCGGCGCACAGCGCTTGCTGGTGCGGATCGCCGGTCTCCCGCGGCTCACCCTCGAGGCGCGCTCGGAGACGTTCAACCACCAGGAGAACTAAGAGCCGAAGCGCTGGTCGATCGCGCGGCGCACCTCGTCCAGAGTGCTACCCTGGGACGCGAGCTGCACCGCCAGGGTCGCTTCACCCTTGCAGATGTCGCACCGGGATCCGTGGTCGGACTCGAAGCAGGTGAGCAGCGAGCGGTGCCCGAAACTCCTGGCGCACTCACAATAGCAATGAACGCCGTCGAGCACGTGGGGAGCGCTGCGCGCCGCCGCGTATGCCTCAGCCGCCCCGGCCGCGTTCAACGCCATTGTGGGCGGCAGCACCCGCTCGGCCGTCACGCCAGGACGGGGATCGGGATGGACGACCCGCCCGTCCGCACGCCTCGTCACGAGCAACCCCACCACCGCCACCCCCGCCAGCCCCGCGATGATCCAGGGAGCCTTCCGGGTCACAGCGCCTCGAGCGTCGCGAGCACCTCGCCGCCGTAGAACAGCCGGATGTACTTGGACTGGATGGAGGTGAGCCGCCGCACCGCCCACGCCAGGTGCACGAAATGCGGCTCGAACGGCGGCCGCAGCGGGTGCATCCCGGCTTCCTCGGGCAGCAGGTTGCCCTTCCGCGTGTTGCAGCTCGAGCACGCCGTGAGGACGTTGCTCCAGCCGTTGGTGCCCCCCCGCGACAAGGGTACCAGGTGGTCCCGGGTGAGGCACTCCCGGTGACGCAGCTCCTGCTGGCTGCGGCCGCAGAACTGGCAACGGTAGTTGTCGCGGGCGAAGAGGAAGGTGTTGGTCACCTGGCGCCGGAACCGGCGCGGCACGTGGACGAACTTGACGAGCCGGATGACCGCTGGCCGCGGAATCGCCAGGCGCTCGCTCTTCACAACCGGCCCCTCCGCCTCGACGATCTCCGCCTTACGGTCGATCACGAGCCGCAGCGCCCGGCGTACGGGCACCATGGTCAGCGGCTCGAATGAGGCGTTGAGCGCTAGGCAGCGCAAGGGACTCCCTCGGTGAAAAAGCGGCCGTCTCGCTCAAGCCTAGAGCCAGACGGCCACGTATGCTACACAACCTGCTAAGGCTCGGCAAGACCTTGGGTTAAGTCCCTCCGCCCTCGGCGAATGCGGGCCGCAGCGCCGCCAGCTGCTCCGCCACGGAGCGACGCGAGGCCCCCCCGGGCGTGGCGCGGCTCTCCACCGAGTCCTCCCACGTTCCCAACTGCGACAGCGCCGCGGCGAGCGCGGGATGGATTCCCGCCGCCACCGGTACCGGCACGCGATCGAGCGGCACACCGGAGCGCTCCGCCTCACGCACCAGCCGGCCCACCAGGCCATGGCTCTCGCGGAACGGCACGCCGGCTTCCACCAACAGGTCGGCGAGGTCGGTGGCGCGCAACGACGCGTCGAGCGCTGCCCGCATCCGCTCCGTGTCCACACTCAGCGCGGTGATCGCTCCGGTCGCGGCCGGTAACACCAGCGCCAGCGTGTCGAATCCGTCGAACAGCAGCGCCTTGTCCTCCTGCAGGTCTTTACTGTACCCCGCCGGGAGCCCTTTCAGAGTGGTCAGCAGCGCCACCAGGTCTCCCAGCAGCCGGCCCGATTTCGCACGCGCCAGCTCGAAGATGTCGGGATTCCGCTTCTGCGGCAGCAGGCTCGAGCCGGTGCTGAAGTCGTCCGACAGACGCACGAAGCCGAACTCCGCGCTCGAGTAGAGCACGAGCTCGGCCGCGAGGCGCGACAGATGCGTGCCCACGAGCGTCAGCGCGAAGAGGACTTCGGCGACGAAGTCGCGGTCGCCGGTCGCGTCTAAAGCGTTGGCGGAGACCGAGCGAAACCCGAGTGCTTCTTTCAGCAGCACGCGGTCGACGGCAAACCCCGATCCCGCAAGCGCCCCGGATCCGAGCGGCAGCTCCGCCACCCTGCGCCGGGCATCCGCCAAGCGTTGGCGGTCGCGCACCAGCGGCCACGCGTGCGCCAGCAGCACGTACGCCCAGCGCACCGGTTGGGCGCGCTGGCCGTGGGTATAACCCGGCAGCAGGACGTCCACGCCGTTCTCGGCGCGCGCCACCAGCGCGCGCCCGAGCGCGGCGAGGTCCGAGTCGAGCTGGTCGATCGCCCCGAGAGTCCAGAGACGGAGGTCGGTCGCGACCTGGTCGTTGCGCGAGCGGCCCGTGTGCAGCTTGCCGGCCACGGTGCCGACCTCTGCGTACAGCAACCGCTCGACCAGCGTGTGCACGTCTTCGTCCGGGGCCCCGACCGCGGCACCGTCGGCCAGGCGCTCCCCCACACGGTCGAGGCCCTCGAGCAGCTGGCTCTCTTCCGTGGACGTGAGCACCCCGACCCGGCCGAGCGCGTGGACCCAGGCCTTGCTCGCAACGACGTCCTGGGGCCAGAGCCGGTGGTCCACGGGCAGGCTGCGATTCAACGCGTCGAGCGCTTCACTCGGGCCGAGCGTGAACCGGCCGCCCCACATCTGGTGCGCCGGCGGAGCAGCCGGAGTGGGGGCCGGGCTCGGGGCCGGGGTCTCGGTGGGCTGGCGCGGCATCAGTCCGCCGCCGCGCCGACTTCCTGCTGGCGGCGTGTCGCCTCGAGCCCGGACCCGATCCGGATCGAGAGGCCGTAGAGATGGATGAATCCTTCGGCATCTTTCTGATCGTAGACGTTGTCCTTGCCGAAGGTCGCGTACGAGGGCTGGTACAGCGCGTACGGACTTTCCCGTCCCGCGACCGTGAGGCCGCCCTTGAAGAGCTTCAGGCGCACCGCGCCGGTCAGGCGCTTCTGGGTGCTCGCGACCGCGGCGTCGAGCGCCTCGCGCTCCGGCGTCCACCAGCGACCGTCGTACACCAGATCGGCATAGCGGAGCGCCAGCTCGTCCTTGAGGCGCAGCGTGCGCCGGTCGAGCACGAGCTGCTCGAGCTCGCGGTGCGCGGCGTGCAGCAGCGTGCCGCCCGGCGTCTCGTAGACACCGCGCGACTTCATCCCGACCAGCCGGTCCTCCACGACGTCCGCCCGGCCGACGCCATGCTCGCCCGCCGTGGCATTCAGGGACTCGAGCAGCTCCACCGGACCCATCGGGACGTGGTTCACAGAAACGGGAGTCCCTTCCTCGAAGCCGATTTCCACCACCACGGGGAGGTCGGGGGCTTCGATCGGATCCTTGGTCATGACGAAGATGTGCTCGGGGGGCTCGCGGGCCGGATCTTCGAGGATGCCGCCTTCGTGCGAGCAGTGCCACAGGTTGCGGTCGGTGGAGTACGGCTTCTCGACGGTGGCCTGGACCGGCACGCCCTTGGCTTTCACGTAGGCGATGAGATCCTCGCGGCCCTGGAACTGCCACTCGCGCCACGGTGCGATGACCTGGAGCTCGGGCGCGAGGGCGGCGTAGGTCAGCTCGAAGCGGACCTGGTCGTTTCCTTTACCGGTACAGCCATGGGCCAGGGCGTGCGCGCCGCTTTCTTGCGCGAGGGCGACGTGATGCGCCGCCATGACGGGCCGCGCCATGGCGGTCCCGAGCAGATAGGTGCGCGCATACACGGCGCCGGCGCGCAGCGTAGGAAACACGAAGTCGCGCACGAACTCTTCGCGCAGATCCTGGACGACGCAGTCGACGGCGCCCGAGCGCTTGGCCTTCTCGACCAGGCCGGCGAGCTCGCCCGGCCCCTGGCCGACGTCGGCGGCGAAACACAAGACCCTGGCGGCATACTTCTCGCGCAGCCAGGGAACGATCGCCGACGTGTCGAGTCCGCCCGAATAGGCGAGTACCACCAACGGCCCCATGTTCGCGCTCCTGTCGATTTATGCAGTAGGGTGCATAAACATACAGCGACACGGCGGCCTGTCAACGCCCGTCGCCGTCTAGCGTACTCCCGAGGTTTGGCCGATTCTTGAGGGCCCCATGAACGAACTGTAGGGCCTGGGGACTCGGGCTCAGGGACTAGGGAGGAACTAAACGATGACCAGTCGACGCGACTTCGCGAAGACACTCAGTGCCGCGGCCTTGGGGTACGCCCTTCGTCCCCTGGCCCCTAGTCCCCAGCCCCTAGCCCCTAGGCGTAAGCTCGACCGCATCGGGCTGCAGCTGTACACGGTGCGTCACCAGATGGAGAAGGACGTCGAGGGCACGATCGCGCGCGTGGCCGCGACGGGGTATCGGGAAGTGGAGTTTGCGGGCTACTTCGGGAAGTCGCCGCGCGATGTCCGCGCCCTGCTGGACCACCACGGGCTCTCGTCGCCCTCGTCGCACGTATCGCTCGCCCCGGACCAGTGGCGGGCGGCGCTCGACGCCGCACCCGTCGTCGGCCACCGCTACCTGGTGATCGCGTGGATCCCGGCGGAAGAGCGGCACACGCTCGACGACTACAAGCGCTGGGCGGAACGCCTCAACCGCGCCGCGACCGAAGCCAAGGCCGCGGGGCTCCAGTTCGCCTACCACAACCACGACTTCGAATTCGTGCCGCTCGACGGGAAGTTGCCGTACGACGTGCTGCTCACCGAGACCGATCCCAAGCTGGTCCAGCTGGAGATGGACCTGTACTGGATGGTGAAGGGCGGGCAGGACCCCCTGGCGTACTTCGCGCGCTGGCCCGGACGCTTCCCGATGGTCCACGTGAAGGACTCGGCCGGTCCACCGGACCACAAGATGGCGGCGGTTGGCGCGGGCAAGATCGACTTCAGGAAAATCTTCGCGCAGAGCGACCAGGCGGGGATCCGGCACTATTTCGTCGAGCACGACAACCCGGACGATCCGTTCGCGTCCATCCGCGCGAGCTACGACTACTTGCAGCGCCTGGAATTCTAAATGCGGCGGTCAGCCGGTCAGGCGGACGGGCGGTCGGTAACCCGTCGGGAGGCGATCGCGCTCTCCGCGAGCGCCGTCGCCGGCTTGGCGCTGCCACGCGAGCACGCCACCGGCGCCACCGACCGCCTGACCGCCCGACCGCCCGGCCGCCTCAAGCAGTCCGTCTCCCGCTGGCCGTATCGCCAGATCCCGTTGCCCGAGTTCGCTCGTGCGGCCGCCGGCATGGGGCTCGCGGGCGTAGACCTGCTCGGTCCCGACGACTGGGACCCGGTGCGTGAGGCGGGCCTCGTGTGTTCCATGGGGTATCCCACCGCGCGCCGCGATTTCATCGCGACGGGCTTCAACGATCGGGCAAACCACCGCATGCTGTTGCGGGAGCTGGAGGATACGCTGCCGCTCGCCGCACGCCACGGCGTTCCGAATGTGATCGCGATGTTCGGCAACCGCCGCGGCAGGAGCGACGCGGAGGCGACCGACAACTGTGTCGCCGGACTGAACGCGATCAAGGCGCACGCCGAGGAGCAGCGGGTCACCATCTGCCTCGAGCTCCTGAACAGCAAGGTGGATCACGCGGACTACCAGGGCGACCGGACGGCCTTCGGGGTCGCCGTGGTGAAGGCCGTGGGCTCGCCGCGCGTCAGGCTGTTATACGACATCTATCACATGCAGATCATGGAAGGCGACATCATCCGCACCATCCGCGACAACCGGGAGTGGATCGCACACTTCCACACCGGAGGCGTGCCCGGCCGACACGAGCTGGACGGCACGCAGGAGCTGAATTGGCGCGCCGTGGCGGGGGCCATCGCCGATACCGGCTTCGCGGGGTTCATGGCGCACGAGTTCACGCCGACGCGCGACCCCCTCACCTCGTTACGACAGGCCGTGGAGACCTGCACCGTATGACCGAGCCCCGAGCCCCGAGCCCCCAGTCCCGAGTATACGACGTGTGCATCGTCGGCTCGGGGGCCGGCGGTGGGATGGCGGCCTACATGCTCACCCAGGCCGGCGCCGACGTGGTGGTGCTCGAGGCGGGTGCGCCGTGGGACAATGCCAAGGACTCGGCGATGCTGACGTGGCCGTACGAGTCGCCGCGCCGTGGCAGATCCACGACCGAGCGCCCGTTCGGCGAGTTCGACGCCTGCATCGGCGGATGGGAAATTCCCGGCGAGCCGTACATCCGGGCACCGGGCACCGAGTTCAGCTGGTGGCGGGCCCGCATGGTCGGCGGCCGGACCAATCATTGGGGCCGCATTTCCCTACGCTTCGGGCCGTACGACTTCAAGCGCAAGAGCAGGGACGGCCTCGGCGACGATTGGCCGATTTCCTACGACGACGTGGCACCGTACTACGACCGCCTGGACCGGCTGGTCGGGATCTTCGGCAGCAAGGAGAACCTCCCCAACGAGCCGAACGGCGTGTTTCTGCCGCCACCCCGGCCGCGCTGCCACGAGCTGCTCGTCAAGCAGGCGGCCGATCGCCTGCGCGTCACCTGCATCCCGGCGCGCCTTTCGATCCTCACCCGGCCGCTGAACGGACGGGCGGCGTGCCATTATTGCGGCCAATGCAACCGCGGCTGCAAGGTCAACGCGAACTTCACGTCCACCAACGTGCTGATCGCTCCTGCCCTCGCCACGGGGAAGCTCACCCTCCTCACGAACGCGATGGCGCGCGAGGTGCTGGTCGATGCGAGCGGTCGCGCTACGGGCGTCGCGTACGTCGACAAGGCCACCGGGACGGACCGGAGTGTACGGGCCAAGGTGGTGGTCCTGGCGGCGAGCGCCCTGGAGACCGCGCGCCTGCTGCTCAACTCGACGTCCTCCCGATTTCCGAACGGTCTGGCGAACTCGAGCGGCACCGTCGGCAAGTACATCACCGATACGACCGGTACGGACGTCGCCGGGTTCATCCCCAAGATGATGGACCACGTGCCGCACAACCACGACGGCGTGGGCGGAATGCACCTCTACATGCCGTGGTGGCTCGACAACGCGAAGCTCGACTTCCCGCGCGGCTATCACATCGAGGTCTGGGGCGGCCCGCAGGTGCCGTCCTACGGCTTCCTGGGCGGAATTCACCGCTACCCGTCCGGCGGCGGTTACGGCAAGCAGCTCAAGGACGACTACCGCCGCTACTACGGCGCCACGATCGGCTTCTCGGGTCGCGGCGAGATGATCCCCAACGACGACAGCTACTGCGAAATCGACCCACGCACGGTGGACCGGTGGGGGATTCCGGTGCTGCGGTTTCACTGGAAGTGGTCGGATCACGAGTACAAGCAGGTGAAGCACATGCAGGAGACCTTCCGGGCGCTCATCAACGAGATGGGGGGGCAGGTGTTCTCGCCGATGCCGACTGCGGAGCAAGGGTACGGCATCGCCGCCGGCGGCGTCATCATCCACGAGCTGGGCGGCGCGCGCATGGGCGACGACCCGAAGACCTCCGTGACCAACCGCTGGTGCCAGGCGCACGATCAGATGAAAAAGGGCGCGCTGTGAGGGCCTTCGAACGTCCGAAGCCGTGGGGCGCCCCCGCAGGCGAAGACGCAAGGGGCAGGGTGGGGCTGCTGTCAGGCGTCCCGAGCCGGAGGGACTGCCCGCTCCCGTGCCGATCCGTGCCTAAGAGACGAGGTCTGGTATGGCTGACATGAGTCGACGCGAGGTCGTCGGACTGATCGCTGCGGCGCCGCTGGCGGCCGCGTTCCCGTGGACGGCCGAGTCGGTGCGCGAGGCATCGGCCCGGGCGCAGGGGGCGCTCGCCCGCGGCATTCCGTACGAGCCGAAGCAGTTCACGCCCCACGAGTGGGAAACGGTGCGCCTGCTCGTCGACTTGATCCTTCCCAAGGATGAGCGCTCGGGGAGCGCCACCGAGGCCGGCGTGCCGGAATTCATGGACTTCATGCTGGGCGATGACCCCGATCTGCAAACCCCGGTGCGCGGCGGGCTCGCCTGGCTCGACCACGAGTGCGCCGACCGCTACGGCAAGACCTTCGTCGCCTGTACGGCGGCGGAGCGAACCGCGGTGCTCGACGACGTCGCCTGGCCGGCCAAAGCGAAGCCCGAGCACGCCGCGGGCGTCGCCTTCTTCAACCGGTTCCGCGACCTCACGGCGTCGGGGTTCTTCTCCAGTCGCATCGGGGTGCAGGACCTCAGGTTTCAACGCGCGGTTTCATCTCCTGGCGTTCCAGAGCGTGCGGGATGCGGACGTGCTGGGTGTATGGAGCCCGAACCACAAGCACGCCCAGGAGACGGCGGCCATCGCCCGGAAGCTCGAGGTGGGGGAGGCGAAACCGTACCGTTCGCTGGCGGAGATGGTCGCCGACCCGGCGATCGATGCGCTGTGGGTGTGTGGTCCGAACTTCGCGCGCATCGAAAACTTCGAAGAGATCGCGGACACGGTCGCGCGCGGGAAGGGAGAGCTCCGCGGGATCGCGTGCGAGAAGCCGCTCGCGCGCAACGTCGCCGAAGCGAAGCAGGTGCTCGAGCTCACGAAGAAGGCCGGGATCGCCCACGGCTATCTCGAGAACCAGGCATTCGCGCCCGCCGTGGCGCAGGGGCGCGCCATCATCTGGGCGCGCGGCGCCGCGCTCACCGGCCGCCCGTACCTCGCCCGGGCCGCGGAGGAGCACAGCGGACCCCACATGCCCTGGTTCTGGCAGGGCAAGCTCCAGGGCGGCGGGGTCCTCAACGACATGATGTGTCACTCGGCGCTGGTGGTGCGGCACCTGTTGACGCAGCCCGGCGCGCCGCTCGGGTCCGTGCGCCCGGCCCGCGTGACGGGGCACATCGCGAGCCTCAAGTGGAGCCGGCCCGCGTACGCCAAGCGGCTGCAGCAACAGATGGGGAAGGACGTGGACTACAGCAAGGCCCCATCGGAGGACTTTGCGGGCGTCACGATCGAGTTCGAGACCGAGAAGCACGCCACGGTCATCGGCGAAGCAAGCACGTCCTGGTGCTTCGTCGGCGCCGGCCTGCGCCTCTCGGCCGAGCTGCTCGGACCTGAATACTCGATGTCGTGGAACACGCTCGACAGCGGGCTCAAGCTCTTCTTCAGCCGCGAGGTGAAAGGGAAGACGGGCGAGGACCTGGTCGAGAAGCAGAACGCCGAGATGGGGCTCATGCCCGTGGTGACGAGCGAATCGGCGACCTACGGATACGACGCCGAAGATCGGCACTTCGTGCGCGTCTTCCTCGGTCGCGAGCGCCCGGAGCTCACGTTCGACGACGGCCTGGAGGTCGTGAAGCTCCTGATGACCGCCTACATGAGCGCCGAGCAGGGGAAGACGCTCGACTTTCCGCCGGCGGGCATCGAGCGGTTCGTGCCGGCGGTGGCGAAGGGAACCTGGAAGCCATAATGCGGAGTGTGGAATGCGGAATGCGGAATTGCCATGAGAGGTCGCTCGCCGCGGGAAGCCCGCCTTTACATTCCGCACTCCGCATTCCGCATTCCGCATTCGGTTGGCTGGCGCTCCCCGCGCTCGTCGCCGCGGCGGCGCCCGTGAGGGCGCAGCAGTGGCCCGTGCATTCGATGGACCGCCCCCGGCCCCCCGTCGTCGATCCGGGCCCCGAGCGGCCACCGGTGCCGCCCCCGTCCGATGCCATCGTGTTGTTCGACGGCAAGGATCTGATGCCATCGTGTTGTTCGACGGCAAGGATCTCTCGCAATGGCAGTCACAGGACGGCTCACCTGCCACATGGGTCGTGCGCGACGGCTATGTGGAGGTCGCGCCCGGCACGGGGGCGATGACGACCAAGCGCGGCTTCGGCTCGACGCAGCTCCACATCGAGTGGGCGACGCCGACGCCGCCGAAGGGTGAGGGTCAGGAGCGCGGCAACAGCGGCGTGTTCCTGATGACCGCCTACATGAGCGCCGAGCAGGGGAAGACGCTCGACTTTCCGCCGGCGGGCATCGAGCGGTTCGTGCCGGCGGTGGCGAAGGGAACGTGGAGACCATAACGCGGAACGCGGAAGTGGGAACGCGGAACAGTGCCGCCACCACCTGTTCCGCATTCCGCGTTCCACGTTCCG
>WNGL01009057.1_pt1 | contig 15322 bp, 10 predicted proteins | sample 5400591 | NCBI WGS metagenome assembly WNGL01 (sample SAMN13153377, study PRJNA577476) | soil metagenome | isolation source: 80 cm soil or saprolite under Garry oak tree replicate 1 | place: USA:California | collected 2016-06-15
AACGGGCGGTCGGGGGCCAGCACGTCGTCACCGAGCCGCAGCGTCGCGGCGCCCGTCATCGCCACGCCCTTGCGCGTGCCCTCGGTGCGCCAGGCGCCGAGGTCCTGCTCCAGCCGCACCGGCTCCATGCCAAGGCCGGCCATCGCGAAACTGGCCTCCAGCCTGACGTCGATGCCGTCGCGATCCAGCGCGAGTTGCAAAAATTGCAGCCCCGCCGCGCGGTCCGCCAGCGACAGGAGGCGCAGCTCGCGCCCCGTGGCGGTGATGCCTGCCGGCGTGCGATGCGTCCACGCCGACAGCAGCAGGCCGCGGCGCATGTCGAGCTGGCGGGTACCGAGGATCACTTCGCCCTCGCGCGCCAGCAGCGGCTCTCCGTCCAGCAGAATGCGCACGCGGGACCAATCGGCGACAGGCACCAATGCCGGGACTGGCGGCTCGGTGTTGGGCATGTCGAATAGGCCGGCGACGTAGCAGCGCGGCCAAGATGCCCATCTGCTATATCCTAGCCAGGCTACCCAGGTCGGGCCTCGACTGACCGAGCGGGCGGCGCGCATGCCCAAGAATCCGTTGCCGAACGCGAGGCGGGATTCGATGGCGCTCTCGGTCAAGACGTTGTAGCCTTGATGGCTCAGGAGCCAGCCAGGGTCTTGCGTCGGTTCCAGTGCCTCATGCATCCGCGTCGCTCCCCATCTCGAGCCGGGCACCTGACGCGCGTGCCTGCCACTCGGTTCTTCTGCTTCGACTTCGCGATAGCCGCATGGATGAGGATGTCTCCTCACCTCCGGCTGACCGCCCGAACCGCCAACGGATGTTCGCGAGTCAGCTGAATTTCTTCCGTTTCATGGCGGACGACCAGACATTCGCCCTCACGCAGTGCGTATTGCACTTTCTCAAGACCGATTTCGACCTGCAGCATCTGACCGCGGTACGTTAACGGAAACCGAAGTATGGCGTTGTCCTCTGGCGCGCGATGGGGCCAGAACGACAACGTGCCGTCATCGTCGCGCATGCCGCCAAACCCGTAGGTGAGCGCCATCCAAGTTCCGCCCATCGAGGCGATATGACAGCCGTCCCTCACGTTACCGCCGACGTCGGCCAGGTCCATCAGTAGCGCCGCCATCCCGTACCGAATCGCTTTCTCGATATCGCCGATCTGTCCAGCGATAATCGCCTCGACGCACGACGACAACGATGAGTCGCCCGTGGTCAAGGGGTCGTAGAATTCAAAGTTGCGTTTCTTCGCGTCTAGGGAAAACTCATTGCCCAACAGGAACATGGCCAGCACCACGTCCGCCTGTTTGATTACTTGCTTCCGGTAGATGTTGAGCGGATGGTAAAATAGCAGCAGCGGGTAGTGGTCGCGCGGTGTGTTCCGGAAGTCCCAGGGCTCTTTCTCCAGAAAGTTGTCATCCTGCGGGATAATCTTCAGCTTCTCATCATACGGCACGTACATGTTCTCCGCCGCGCGGTTCCATGCCTCCACCTCGGAGGGCTCGAGCGCCGTTTTGCGCACGAGCGCATTGTACGCAGCCGGCTCTGTCACCCGCAGGGATTCGACAGTCCGGGCCGCGTAGCGCAGGTTTTCTCGGGCCATCAAGTTGGTGTATGCGTTGTTGTTCACGACTGCGTTGTATTCATCGGGCCCGGTGACGCCGTTGATGCAGAATTTTCCCCCTTTTGCGTCCGAGTAGAAACCGAGGTCCAGCCATAGGCGTGCCGTTTCCACGAGCATCTCGGCACCACAGTCCCGCAGGAACGGCTCATCGCCGGTCGCCTGCACGTACTTGCGCAGCGCATACATGATGTCTGCGTTGATGTGGTACTGTGCGGTTCCGGCGGCGTAGTATGCCGACGCTTCTTCTCCGCTGATGGTGCGCCACGGAAACATGGCTCCGCGATGGCCCAATTGCCTGGCACGTGCTCGTGCCTGCGGCAGCATCTTGTAGCGGAAGGTCAGCAGATTCCTGGCGATCCGGGGAGAGGTATACGTCAGAAACGGCAGCAGATAGATCTCAGTGTCCCAAAAGTAATGCCCCTCATACGCTTGTCCGGTGAGGCCTTTCGCCGGCACACCCGTGCCTTCCGCGCGCGCGGAGGCCTGCAGGATGTGAAAGAGATTGAAGCGAATCGCTTGCTGGATTTCCACGGTGCTGCGCTTTGTGCGATCTTCCCGGACATCCCTGACTTGGACATCGCTGCGGCGCCAGAAATCGTCCAGGTACTGCTCTTGGGAGGCGAGCAGCTGCTGGAAACCCTGGTTCATTACGCGATCCAGCGTCCACTCAGCGCGGCCGCAGAGTTCTTCAGCCGAGGCCGTCTGGGAGGTATGATAGACCATGTATTTGGTGAGCTGGATCGGACAGCCGGGCCGGGCCTCGATTGTGAAGGCAACCTGGCCAAAGTCCTCGGTATGGACAACCTTGTCGGCGTGCGGACACGAGCTCTCTATCGCATTGTCAGTGGCACATGTCAGGGTCAAGCGGCTCTTTTCAGTCGCATGGCACAGCACGATGCGACGGTCTTTGGAATAGCTGGCTCGCTGATGGAGCACCCGACCTGAAAAGGCTTTCGACTGTCGCGGATCATCGCCGTTGATGCGCGCGCTCGGGTCATTCGCCGCCATCTCCGAAGAGATCACTAGGGAGGCTGCCGCGTTGAGGAGGGTCACGCGGTAGGAGATGGCGGCCACGTGCCGATTGGCGAAAGAGATCAAACGCCGGGATGTGATCAACACCTGTTTGCCTGCAGGCGTCTCCCAAAGGATCTCGCGGTCGAGCGTCCCGGACTTCATGTTGAGCCGCCGGTCGTAACTTAAGAGGTTTGCATTGGGCAGCCAGAAGGGCTCGTCGTCGACGAAGAGCTTGATGATTTTGCTGTCGGTCACGCTGAAAATGGTCTGGCCAGTTTTCGCGAAGCCATACGCTTCTTCTGCGTATACGATCGGCCGGGTCTCATAGAATCCATTGATGAGGGTGGAGTTTTCAGCGTTGGGGCCGCCTTCCTCCGGGCACCCGCGCATGCCGAGGTATCCGTTGCCGAGCGCGAGCATCGTTTCTAGCTGGGCTAGAAACTCGGGGTGAAACCGTTTTTCGATGACGTTCCACTCGTCGGCCGGGTAATCATCGGATGGCGGTCTGAGGCGTTCATGATGTAGCATCGGGCTGTTTCTCCGAAGACAGCGCGAGGCGTTGGTCAGTCAACCAGTTCGCCGAGATCGCTTACCACCAGATGCGCGCCATGCTGCTTGAGCTCCTCGGCATTCCCCTTGCGTGCGACGCCGATCACAAGTCCGAAGTTTCCGCTAAATCCAGCCTGGACTCCCGAGATGGCATCCTCGATGACAACCGCCCGTGCCGGCTCAACGCTCAGTAGCTTCGCCGCTATCAAGTACGTGTCCGGGGCGGGTTTCCCCGCCAGTTGTTGCGCCTGGATCATGTTGCCATCGACTTGTACGTCGAAGCAGGCGTCCAACTTGACGGCCTTCAAGACGGCCGCGCAGTTCTGACTCGAAGTGACGACGGCGATTTTGAATCCATGGCGGCGGAGGTGATGGATGAATTGGACGCTTCCCTCGTAAGGCTTCACACCCGTGTCTTCAATGACCTCGTTGACCAAATCGTTCTTGCGGTTCCCGAGCCCGCCGACCGTTTCGACCTGTGGGGGGTCGTCTGGGCCTCCCTCGGGCAGTTGGATACCGCGTGATGTGAGGAAGTCGCGAACGCCGTCGAAGCGGGGCTTCCCATCCACATAGAGCCGGTAGTCCGTGGTGAGATCAAAGGGGCGAAATGCTTCGCCTCTCTGCGTCGCACGCTTCTGAAGGTACTCGTCGAACATCTGTTTCCAACAGGCCGCGTGGAGGCTGGCGGTGTCCGTTATCACACCGTCGAGGTCGAGGTCGAGAAGGACGGCGTCGTACTTGTCGCGGGTGATCACGCGCCTGCTGTTGGGCTGCCGCATCGAACGCTCTCCTATTACCAAAGGGCATCCCTTTCCTTTGATGCGATCACCGGGTAATCCTCCAGCTTCTGATCTGCCCGATCACCGCGCTCTAGTCGATGAGAGGCCCGTTCCAGATCCGCACAGCGGGTATCTCGCGGTAGTAGCCGAGCACACACAAGGTACCCGTATCCAGTAGAAAATGCTGGCCGCCGCCCGCGGGCAGCCCGATCCAGCGCGCCGCGAGCACGCGCAGCACATGTCCGTGCGCGAATAGCGCGATGTCGCCGTCAACCGCGCGCGACCGGGCGATCACCCGGTCCACTCGTGCACCCACTTGTTCCGGCGCCTCGCCGCCCGGGCATCCATCTCGGAAGATCAGCCAGCCCAGCGCGACCTCGTCGATCTGCTTGGGCGTCAGCCCCTCGTACTTGCCGTAGTTCCACTCGGCCAGGTCGGAGTCGATGACGGCCTTATCGTCGAGGCCGGCCAGCTCGCAGGTCTCTCGTGCCCGCTGCATCGGGCTGCAGAGAACGAGCTCAAACGCATTCCTGGCGAGTACCGGCCGCATCCGCTCTGCAAGCCGACGGCCGTTGTCGGTCAACGGGATGTCCGTCGTCCCTGTGTGCTGCCCGGTAAGACTCCACGCCGTCTCCCCGTGCCTGATCGCGAACACATTCACGTTCGCCTCCGCCAGGGTCAGACGTTGTCGGCCTCTGTGGAATGCACCCCCGCGGAAGCCGCTTCCTGCCCCCACCGCCAGCCGGTGATCTCGGGCATATCGTCGCCGTACCGGGCGATGAACTCTTTGTGGTCGATGAGCTTGTCGCGGATCGCCTGCTTGGCGTAAGCGGCGCGCGCCCCAAGCTTCGGCACGCGGTCGATGACGTCGCTTACGAGGTGGAAGCGATCGAGATCGTTCAGCACGCACATATCGAACGGCGTCGTGGTGGTGCCCTCTTCCTTGTAGCCGCGCACGTGGATGTTCGGGTGACCCGTTCGGCGGTAGGTCAGCCGGTGAATAAGTGACGGGTAACCGTGGAAGGCAAAGATGATCGGCTTGTCGGTGGTGAACAGCGCGTCGAAATCGTGGTCCGAGAGGCCGTGCGGGTGTTCGCTCGACGGCTGCAGCTTCATCAGATTGACGACATTGATGACTCGGACCTTCAGATCGGGGGCGTGCCTTCGCAGGAGGTCGACGGCGGCCAGGGTCTCCAAGGTCGGCACGTCACCGCAGCAGGCCATCACGACATCGGGCTCGCCGCCCCGGTCGTTGCTGGCCCACTCCCAGATGCCGAGGCCAGCTTGGCAGTGCTTGACCGCCTCGTCCATCGTCAGCCACTGAGGTGCCGGCTGCTTGCCGGCGACGACGACGTTGACGTAGTTCCGGCTGCGCAGGCAGTGATCGGTGACCGACAGCAGGCAGTTGGCGTCGGGCGGCAGGTAGACGCGGACGACCTCGGCCTTTTTGTTGACAACGTGATCTATGAACCCCGGATCCTGATGGCTGAAGCCGTTGTGGTCCTGCCGCCAGACGTGGCTCGACAACAGGTAGTTCAGCGAGCCGATAGGCCGCCGCCAGGGAATGTGATTGCACACCTTCAGCCACTTGGCGTGCTGGTTGAACATCGCATCGATGATGTGAATGAACGCCTCATAGCAGGAGAAGAAGCCGTGGCGGCCGGTTAGGAGATAGCCCTCCAGCCAACCTTGGCACTGGTGCTCGCTAAGCATCTCCATGACGCGCCCGTCGGGGGCGAGATGGTCGTCCCACGGATAGGTCTCTGCGACCCAGGCACGATTGGTCACCTCGAGCACATCCTGCCAGCGGTTCGAGTTGTTCTCGTCCGGACTGAAGAGCCGGAAATTTCGCGACTCCATGTTCAGCTTCATCACATCGCGCAGGAACCGGCCCATGACTCGCGTCGATTCGGCCGAAACGGCGCCGGGTGCGGTCACCTCGACAGCGTAATCACGGAAATTCGGGAGCCGCAGTTCCCTGAGGAGCAAGCCGCCATTGGTGTGCGGGTTGGCGCTCATGCGGCGGGTGCCTCGAGGAGCAAGGTCGGCCAGTTCGGGCCTGAGGCGGCCGCTGCCATCGAAGAGCTGCTCGGGGTGGTAGCCCTTCATCCACTCTTCGAGGATCCGCACATGGGCCGGGTTTTCGTGCATCTCGCCCATCGGCACCTGGTGCGAGCGCCAGTAATCCTCGGTGCGCTTGCCATCGATTTCTTTCGGGCACGTCCAGCCCTTTGGTGTGCGGAGCACGATCATCGGCCAGCGGGGGCGTTCCGTAAAACCATCCCGACGCGCGTCGCTTTTGATGCGCTGGATTTCACCGATGACGGTGTCGAGCGTTTCGGCCATCAGTTCGTGCATCTTTTCCGGCTCATGCCCCTCGACGAAATACGGCGTGTAGCCATAGCCACGGAATAGATGATCCAGCTCTTCATGGCTGATCCGGGCGAGAACGCAGGGATTGGCGATCTTGTAGCCGTTGAGGTGAAGGATCGGCAAAACCGCCCCATCGGTCGCCGGGTTGAGGAACTTGTTGGAATGCCAGCTCGTCGCCAGCGGTCCGGTTTCCGCCTCGCCGTCGCCGACGACGCAGGCAACGATTAGATCGGGGTTGTCGAAGGCTGCTCCGTAGGCGTGAGAGACGGCATAGCCGAGCTCGCCGCCTTCGTGTATCGAACCCGGCGTCTCAGGCGCGACGTGGCTTGGGATGCCGCCGGGGAACGAGAACTGGGTGAACAGGCGCTTCATGCCCTCTTCGTCGCGAGAGATGTTCGGATAAACCTCACTGTAGGTTTCCTCGAGGTAGGCATTCGCGACCAGGCCGGGCCCGCCATGCCCAGGGCCGGTAATGTAGATCATGTCGAGGTCGTGCTTCTTGATCATCCGGTTCAGGTGAACGTAGATGAAGTTCAAGCCTGGCGTCGTCCCCCAGTGACCGAGGAGCCGCGGCTTGATGTGTTCCTTTGTGAGCGGTTGCTTGAGCAGCGGGTTGTCGTAGAGATAGATCTGGCCGACCGACAGGTAGTTGGCGGCCCGCCAGTACGCATCCATCAATGCTCGCTCCTTGCCGGACAGCGCATTTGCCATCATTGCCTCCTCTGATCCTATGCCATTGAGTTGCGCATGGCGCCGACACGCTGGAATGGTCGCGCGTATCAGTCGTCGCGCCAGTCACGGCGGTGCGGTGGATCATCACCGCTTGGCGATGCGGCCTCCATCTCGTCCGTGTACTTCCCGACACTCGCCGCCCCGTTTAAGCAGGCTCGGTGGTAAAAGGCCCGTTGGCCGGCCGCCAGGTTCTCGTCCCGCCCATGCCATGCCTCCAGCGCCGGATCCTGAAGCGCCCGCCCGCAGGAGAAACTAACCTTCCACGGCTTCGGACTGGTGGCTCGTCATGCGGATCCTCCCTGTGGTGTACTCTTGTGGTATCTTTCCTAGCCTTGCGGGCCCGCCGGTAACGAAGATGTCGTCGCGGTGGCCATTATCAAGTCAAACAAGATTTGCGAGATCCGTTCCATCGCATCGAGCACTCGATGGGACGGATTAACTGAAAATTCAACCAATTGCCTGCCATCACCGCCGAGCGAACGCGCGCGCATCAGCGGCGATGATCGCCGCTTCCCTCCGGTCGACGGACGACATCTAAACCGCGGACTAGTCTAACTTAGTATCCCGATTCCGAAGTTGTTCACGGCCGATTCTTCGGCGGCCACGGCGTTTCCGGGACCGGGGTCAGCGGCGGCTTACCCCCCGCCCAGGCCAAGAGATTATCGACCACCAGCTGGTCCATCTTGTCGCGGGTCGCAACCGACGCCGAGCCGAGGTGGGGAAACAGCACGACGTGATCCATGGCGATGAGTTCCGCCGGCACCTCGGGCTCGCGTGCAAAGACGTCGAGGCCCGCGGACAGGATGGTTTTCTGCTGCAGCGCCTTGATCAGCGCCGGCTCGTCGACCACCGACCCGCGCGACATGTTGATGAGGATGCCGTCGGGACCGAGCGCTGCGAGCACCTCGGCATTGATCAGGTTCTTGGTCTCCGCGCCGCCCGGCGTGATGACCATGAGCACGTCGACGTCGCGCGCCATGTCGATGAGCTTGGGATAGTGCCGGTAGGGCACGCCCGCGGCCGGGCGCCGCGAATGATAGACCACGGGCACCTGCATGGCCGCGAGCCGGCGCGCGATCGCCTGCCCGATACGGCCCATGCCGACCATGCCGACGGTGCGGTCGCGCAGCGTCGCCCTGCTCAGCGGATAGTTTTTCTTGAGCCATTTGCCCGCGCGCAGGTAGCGCTCGGCCTGGGGGAATTCGCGCGCGGTGCACAGCAATAGCCCGAGCGCCGTGTCGGCCACTTCCTCGGTGAGCACGTCAGGCGTGTTGGTGACGGTGATGCCGTGGGCGCCGGCCCAGTTGGCGTCGACGTGGTCGTAACCGACGCCGAAGGAGGAGACGATCTCGAGCCGGGGAAATCGCGTCATGAACGCGCCATCGACCCGCTCCTCGGTGGCCGCGACCGCCATGCCGCGCACGCGCGGCGCGCTCTCGGCGAAGAATTTGTTGCGATCCTTGGCGTCGGAGAATTGGACGAGGTTGAACGCGCCGGAGAGCCCGTTCACGATGACGGGCTTGGGAGGACCGATCAGGAGAACATCAGTCTTTTCGGCGGCCATTATTCACTCCTGGTTCAGTGTCCCGGATGCGGTGCAGCGTGAAGCGCTTCAGCGCGGAACGATGCACCGCTGATCCGGGACCGTTCGAGATTCCGAGTTTGTAACGGTCCCGGGTCTGCAGCGCACCGTTGCGCGATAGCGCGTCGAGACGCGCGTAAACGCTCCTATCGCTCCACGCTGCGCTGCGCCCGGGACACAGTCTCATACCAGCATCGTCACGGGTTGCTCGACAAATCGCTGGAACGCCGCCAGCAACTCGGCCCCGAGCGCGCCGTCGACGACGCGATGATCGCAAGAGAGCGTCACCGACAGCACGCTCGCGAAGGCGACGCCGCCGTCTTGCGTCTCGACCGCCTGCCGCCGCGCGGCACCGACCGCCAGGACCGTCGCCTGCGGCGGATTGATGATGGCGGAAAATTCGTGCACGCCGTACATGCCGAGATTGGAGATGGTGGAGGAACCGCCCTGGTATTCGTCCGGCTTGAGCCTTCTCGCGCGCGCGCGCGTCGCCAGCTCCTTCATCTCGTTCGAGATCGCCGACAGCGTTTTCACCTCCGTCCGGCGGATCACGGGCGTGATCAAGCCGCCGTCGATCGCGACCGCGACGGCGATGTCGGAATGTTGAAAGCGCAAGATGCGATCCTGCGCCCACACCGCATTGGCGGCCGGCACGCGCTGCAGCGCGGCCGCCCATGCCTTGATGATGAGGTCGTTGAGGGAGAGCTTGAAGGCGGGCTTGCCGTCGTTGTCCTTGGGCGCAGCCGCATTCGCTTCTTCGCGCAGCGTGAGGAGCCGCCCGATCTCGACGTCCGCGGTGAGGTAGAAATGCGGGATGGTCTGCTTCGCCTGCACCAGGCGCGTAGCGATGATCCTGCGCATGCCGTCGAGCGGCACCTCTTGGAACGGCACGTCGCGGTAGATCGCCTTGATGTCCTCGGCGCTCGGGCCCTCGGCGAGCGTCACGCCGGCCGCCGCGGCAACGGTTGGGCGCGGCGCCGCCTTCGGGGCCGCGCGCGCGGCGGCCTCGACATCGCGCGCCACGATGCGGTCGTGCGGACCGGACGGAGAAAGGGTGGCGAGATCGATGCCTCCTTCCGCCGCGAGCCGGCGCGCCAGCGGCGTCACGCTTCTGCCGCCGGCCAGCCGCGCCGGGCCGTAATTGCGTTCCGGCGTGCGCACCTCGAAGAACGGATCGAGCTTGATCGGCGCCGCCGCGGCGGGCTGCGCTGCGGCGAAGGGCGACGTGGTGGGCTGCAATCGATCAGCGGGCGCGACCGCGGGCTTGGATAGAGCCTCGGCCGCCGGCGGCGCGCTCGCGGCCGAGCCGTCGGCGATCACCGCGACGACGGCACCGACCGGCGCCACCTCGCCCGCCGGCACGCGGATTTCGGCGAGCACGCCGGCGGTGGTCGATGGCACCTCCATCGACACCTTGTCGGTCTCGATCTCGAACAGATTATCGCCGGGCTTGATGGCGTCGCCGGCCGACTTGAACCATTGCGTGATCTTGCCTTCCGCCACGGTCTCGCCGAGCTGCGGCATCAGCACGTCCATTTACGCCGTCCCCGCTCGCGCGCGTTACCGCGTGCCGCGCTCACCACGTCACCGAGATGTACTGCGTCTCCAGGAACTCCATCAGCCCTTCGTGCGCGCCTTCGCGGCCGATGCCCGACTGCTTCATGCCGCCGAAGGGCGCGGCCGGGTCGGAGACGAGCCCGCGGTTGAGCCCGATCATGCCGAACTCGAGCTGCTCGGAGACGCGCATGCCGCGGCTCATATCCTTGGTGTAGAGGTACGCGACGAGGCCGTATTCGGTATCGTTCGCGCGCTTGATCACCTCGCCTTCGGATTTGAAGGTCTGGATCGCGGCAACGGGGCCGAAGATTTCTTCGCGCAGCATGGCGGCGCCGTCCGGCACGGCGTCGAGCACGGTCGGCGGATAGAAATGCCCGGGGCCGTTCGGCGATTTGCCGCCGGTCAAGATTTTCGCGCCCTTGCCGACCGCGTCGCCGACGAGCTCGATCACCTTCTTCTTGGCATCGGCATTGACCAGCGGGCCCACCGTCACGCCGTCGTCGAGCCCGTTGCCCACCTTGAGCGCCGCCATTTTGGCGGTGAGCTTCTTGGCAAACTCGTCGTGCACCTTCTCGTGCACGTAGAAACGGTTGGCCGACGTGCAGGCCTCGCCCATGTTGCGCATCTTGGCGATCATGGCGCCGTCGATCGCGGCATCGATGTCGGCATCCTCGAACACGATGAAGGGCGCGTTGCCGCCGAGCTCCATCGCCGGCTTGACGACGTTGTCGGCCGCTTCGTACAGGAGCTTCCGGCCGACTTCGGTCGAGCCGGTGAAGGAAACGACGCGCACGCGCGGATCGTGCAGCATCGCGCTCACCACCTTGCCCGACGAGCGCGAGGGAATGACATTGACCACGCCGGCCGGCACGCCGGCTTCCTCCATGATCGGCATCAGCGCCAGCATGGTCAGCGGCGTATCGGAGGCGGGCTTGAGCACCACCGTGCAGCCGGCCGCGAGCGCGGGGCCGATCTTGCGCGTCGCCATGGCGGCGGGGAAGTTCCACGGCGTCACCAGCACGGCGACGCCCGCGGGCTTGTGCTGCACCACCATGCGCGCGCCTGAGGCCGGCGCGCGCGAGACCTCGCCGATGGCGCGCACCGCCTCCTCCGCGTACCAGCGGAAAAACTCGGCGGCATAGGCGACTTCGCCGCGCGAATCCGAGAGCGCCTTGCCGTTCTCGATGGTGATCAGTTTGGCGAGCCGCTCGGCGTCGCGCATGATCAGCTCGAACGACTTGCGCAGGACTTCCGCGCGCTCGCGCGGCTTCCTGCCGGCCCAGCCCTCGAAGGCGGCGCTCGCGGCATCGACCGCGGCCTTGGCATCCTCCACGGTTGCGCTCGCGACCGAGGCGATCTTGTTCTCGGTCGCCGGGTCGAGAACGTCGAAACGGCCGCCGTCGGAGGATTTGCGCCATTTGCCGCCGATCCACAGATCGGTCGGAACGTTGGCAAGGAGATTTTCGTACATGGAACATTCCTATGATTGGAGCGAGGTCGGTGCCGCAGGTTCAGTCTGCTCCCTCTCCCACCGAACTCGGGTTTACCCGAGTTCGGCACTTTAAGTCGGCCGAAGTCGGATAAATCCGACTTCGGCTGGGAGAGGGGTGGGGTGAGGGGTCAAGGTCTCTCGAGGGGCCGGTAGCCCCCTCACCCCGACCCTCTCCCCAAATGGGGAGAGGGAGCGCATCGAGTCTGCTGCAACATTTCGTCGATCACCCTCATCACGATCATTACCCCTGCATCGAGCGCCGCACGCGGTCGACAATGCGGTCGACGGTGGGCAGCGCGATGTCTTCCAAGATGTCGGCGGCCGGCAGCGGAATATGCGGCGTCGTGATCCGCACCGGCGGCCCGTCGAGATCGTAGAACGCCTCATCCGCCACGATCGAGACGATCTCGGCGCCCCAACCGCACAGCCGCGGGTTCTCCTCGACCGTGAACAGGCGGTGCGTGCGCGCGACCGAGCCGAGGATGGTCCGGGTGTCGAGCGGCACCAGCGACCTCACATCCACAACTTCGCAGTCGATGCCGTGTTCCGCCACAAGCTTCTCGGCTGCGTCCAGCGCCCGCGGCACCATCAGCGCCAGCGCCAAGATAGTGGCGTCCTTGCCCGCCCGCACGATGCTGGCGGTGCCGAGCCGATCGACGATCTCGCCCTCGGGCACCTCGCCCTTGGTCGGATAGAGCGATTTGTGCTCGAAGAAGATCACGGGATCGGGGTCGCGCACCGCCGCGGCGAGCAGCCCGATCACGTCGCGCGGGCTCGAGGGCGCCACCACTTTGAGGCCGGGGATCATCATCGCCCAGTTCTCGACGCTTTGGCTGTGCTGGGCGCCGAAGCGCGAGCCCGCGCCGTTGGCGGTGCGCACAACCAGCGGGCACTTGAGCTGGCCGTTCGACATATAGCGGCTCTTGGCGAACTCGTTGGCGATGTAGTCGAAGCACACGGCGAAGAAGTCCGAGAACATGATCTCGGCAATCGGCTTCAAGCCGGTCATGGCCGCGCCCATGGCGGCACCCAGGATCGCCTGCTCGGAGATCGGACAATCGCGCACGCGCTTGGGCCCGAATTGCTCGTAGAGCCCCACCGTGGTCTTGAACACGCCGCCGGCCTTGGCCACGTCCTCGCCGAAGAAGATCACGTCCGGGTCGCGGCTCATCTCCTGGGCGATGCCGCGGGCGACCGCATCGCGATAGGTCAGTTCCGCCATGCGAAGCCTCCGTCGGCATAGACGTCGGTGGTGAGGAGATCGAGCGGCGGCGGCGGCGCGGCCTTGCATTTCTCGGTCGCCTCGTCGACGCGGCGCTTCACGTCGGCCTCGATCGCCGCGATCACCTCCTCGCCGATGCCGAACTGCTGCAACCGTTCGCGATAGATCTTGATCGGATCGCGCTCCTTCCATTTGTCGAGCTCGCCCTCGGGGCGATACTTCGCAGGGTCGGCGCGCGAATGGCCGCTGTGGCGGTAGGTCATGCATTCGATCAGCGAGGGCCCGCCGCCCGCGCGCGCCTTGGCGTAGGCCGCGGCGGCGGCGCGGTAGACCGCGTCGGCGTCGTTGCCGTCGACGATGATGCGCTCGAGCCCGTAGGACGCGGCACGGTCGGCCGCGGGATGCTCGACCGCCGTCACCTCGCCGATCGGGGTGTACTCCATATAGAGATTGTTCTCGCACACGAAGATCACCGGCAGCTTCCACACCGCCGCGAAATTCAACGCCTCGTGGAACGCGCCGATATTGGTCGTGCCGTCGCCGAAGAAGCAGACCGTCACGTCGCCGTCGCCCTTGTACTGCGCGCGCAGCGCCGCCCCGCAGGCGATCGGCAAATGCGCGCCGATGATGGCGTAGGACCCCAAAACACCGTGCTCGGCGGAGGTGAGATGCATGGAGCCGCCCTTGCCGCGCATGAGGCCGTTGTCGCGCTGCATCAGCTCGCCCAGCACCTTCTCGATCGGCACGCCGCGCGCGAGGGTATGGGCGTGGCCGCGATAGGTGCAGAACGAGAGGTCCCCGGGCTTCATCGCGGCGGCAAAGCCCGCCGCCACCGCCTCCTGGCCGAGGGAGAGGTGGCTCGTGCCTTTGACCAGGTTCTGCAGGAAGAGATCGAACGCGCGCTGCTCGCTCTCGCGGATCTCGACCTGCATGCGGTACATGGTCAGCCGCATCTCCTCGCCGATGTCGTCGTTGATGCCCGCACGGGAGCCGTCGGATGCACGGGCCGGTTTTTTCGCCATGAACGCTACCTCGACAAGGACCGATGAAGTGGGCAGCCGGGGACGAATGGAAGTTAGCCTTCCCGCCCAAGCTTAGGCAACGCGAATTCGCGTTCCCGGTATTGCGTAGCCCGTCGCTTCGCTCATTCCCGCGAAAGCGGCAATCCAAGAGAAACTGGGTCCCCGCTTCCGCGGGGACGAGCGGACTTCAGGACAAGGCTGACCATGACGTTGGAGAGCTTCATTGCCAATCACCTCTTCGCCCTCACCGTCCGCTCGCGGTGGAGGATGTAGAGGCCGGAGGCGACCACGATGGCGGCGCCCGTGAGCGTGAACCGGTTGGGCACATCGCCGAACACGAGGAAGCCCATGGCGGTCACCAACACGATCTCGGTGTAGATGAACGGCGACAACACCGCGGCCGGCGCCAACCGGTGCGCCGCGATCAGGAGATAATGACCGAAGCTGCCCATCGCGCCGGTCGCCACCATGAGCGTGATGACGAGGGGATCGCTGGGGGTCGTCCACACGAAGGGCACCACCGGAAGCAAGGCCAGCGCGCCTACGATGTTCGAGTAAAACAGGGTGGTCTCGTTGGAATCGGTGCGGGCGAGAATGCGGGTGGTGATGGAATACACCGCATAGCAGAGCGCGGCAGTAAGCGACAGCAGCGCCGCCGGCTGGAAGCTTCCCGCGCCCGGACGGGTCACCACCAGCACGCCGACGAAGCCCACCGCGATCGCGGTCCAGCGCCGCCAGTGCACCCACTCCCCCAGCATCGGGCCCGAGAGCGCCGCAACGAAGAACGGCGTGGAGAACACGAGCGCGATCGCCTCGGCGAGCTGAAGGTATCTCAGCGCCAGAAAATTGCACAGCGTCGATGCCAGCAGCAGCACCGAACGAGCAATCTGCAGTGCCGGCCGGTTGGTGCGGGTGAGACCGGGGCGGGTCCACGGATTCGACACGATGAACGGGAACAGGAAAGCGCCGGTATAGCGCGCCCATACCACCTGCAGCGTGCTCATGTAGAGATTGAGATATTTCGCGGTGGTATCGAGCATGGCAAAGCACGCCACCGCCCCGCACATCAGCGCGATGCCGGTGAGGCGCGAAACGCGCTCGTGCGATGCGTCGTGGGGCATGGTGGAGGATCGTTGCGACTGGCTAGTGCGGTGGATTTGAAGTTCCTATCATGTCCCCCGCAAGCTCGCTTAGGAACTTCAAATCCAAAGACCGCACTAGCAGTTTGCGGAAAAACCTAGAAACCGAGCCAATGTTCTCTCAGGTGAGGGTCGAGTTTTGGCGATGGATCGAGCTTTGGTCCCTTCGATCGGCCGTGGACTACGCCGCGACCAGTTTGGGGATGCGGATCAGATTGTAGGCGATCAAGTTGAGCAGGAAATCGG
>WNGL01005299.1_pt1 | contig 15320 bp, 10 predicted proteins | sample 5400591 | NCBI WGS metagenome assembly WNGL01 (sample SAMN13153377, study PRJNA577476) | soil metagenome | isolation source: 80 cm soil or saprolite under Garry oak tree replicate 1 | place: USA:California | collected 2016-06-15
CTGACAATTTGGGACTGATGGCGACCTCGAGCGTGGTGAACATCACGATGCTCGATCACCCGCCGCTGGCCGCCGGCCCGATCCAACTCAACCGGCAGAATGGTTTGTTCGAGCAAACGGTTACCATCACCAACCCGACCCCGTACACGTTCCTGGCGGTGCGGATCTGGATCGAGAATTTGACTACCGAGTGCCGAGTCTTCAATGCCACCGGGACGAACAACGGCGTGCCATACATTGATTACAATCTGCCCATCGCCGGCGGCGCCACCGGCACTCTGCTAATCCAGTACTACGTGCCGAGCCGGATTCCGCCGACGCCGACCTTGGTACCCGAGGTGTTGGGGACCGATTACGGCGCGGCGAAACTTCCGCCTGCAGCGCAGGTAATCAATAACTGCCAGCGCCAGCCCGATGGCTCGTTCATGATCGAGTTCTACGGCAACGCCAACTACACCTATCACGTGCAGTACTGCTCAGCCCTGGGTGAGGGCTGGAGCACCGCTGCAGGGACCATCACCGGCACCGGCGGCATGGTTCAATGGATAGATAACGGGCCGCCCAAGACCGACAGCCATCCCTCGACCAAGCCTTCCCGGTTCTATCGCATCATGGCTTCGGCGCCCTAATCCATCTGAGAAAATGCCCTTTATGAATATGAAAACAAACCCGCTGCTCCAGAAGACGTGGAGCGTGCGAGCGTGCGAGCGTGGAGCGTGGAGCGTTGGTTCGACGCTCCGACGCTCTGACGCTCCACGGCTTCTGCTGCGGACAGGAATGTCCGCGCTCCTCGCTTTCCTGTTGAGCGCCTCAACCGTTTGCGCGCAGTCCGGCGTGTCCGAAGATCCTTCCCCCTCTCCCATCCGATGGGAGAGCGCCGGACGCTCCACGCTCCCACGCTCCACGCTCTCTACCAACACCCCCTCCAGGTTGAACCGGTTCACGGCCGGCTACCGCATGGGCTACCAGATGTCGGTAAAGTTCAAAGCCCTTGGGGGGTTTCCAGCCCTGTCCGATCCCGGCCCCGCAACCGGCACCCACCAGGATCACACTTATGACGACGGCTACGTTGTGCGGGACACACGCCAGGTCGACGACCATTATACGTGGGATTGGGGTTTCAAAAGCCCCAGCCAGGTACAACCCGGCCAGGGCACCCCGTACGGCTCGCTGCTTCTGCACAGTTCCAGTTCGCCGGCCACCGCGGTATCGCGTGAAGACAATGACCCGCAGCACGGCTTTGAGATCAGTTACGCTCGGCAGATCGGCCTGCTCCGCAAGTGGCGCTGGGGCCTGGAAGGCGCGTTCAATTATACCGATTTGACCGTTCGCGACAACCGGACGCTGAACTACATCCAGACGCGCACAACCGATGCCTATGCGCTGGATGGGCTGAACCCGTACCTGCCGCCACCGGCGCCGCCTAATACGCCTTACATGGGAAGTCCTGGTGGAGGTTATCCCGGCGGCGGCGGGCCTCTAATTATTGATGAGCCAGCCAGCCGAACCGTTGACCAACTTCCTGGCGGGACGGCCATTGCCGGCGAACGCACCCTCAAGGCTTCAGTTAAAGGGTTGCGCTTCGGCCCTTACTTGGAGGCGCCGCTGGGCAAACGCTGGGCTGTCTCGCTTAGCGGCGGCTTGGCCCTCGCGGCGGTGGATACCGATTTCAGGTTCAACGAGTCGGTTACTATCGCCGACGCGCCGGGGACGACGGTGTCGCATGTCGGCCTCACCTCGCACAGCGACTGGATGGTCGGCTGGTACGCAGCCGGAACGGCCTCCTATGCGTTGAGCGACTCGTTGGACCTCTTCGCCAGCGTCCAGTACCAGGACGTGGGACTTTATAAACAAAGCGCAAACCTCAAGCAGGCCGAGCTGGACCTCAGCGGCAACGTATTCCTTTCACTCGGCGTGTCCTTTTCCTTCTAAACCAAAATGAATCTGTCTATGAAATCACTAGCTCGACTCCAGACAACTGAACCCGTCGGGACACCCTGGTCGGTTCACCAGAAACCTAAACTCGCCATCCTGCCAAAGGCTGGTTCCAACGGCGGGCCTCATGGCGCGTCATTTGCCGAAAGCTGCACCAACAACATGAACACTCGCATTAAACTACTTTTAGTGGACGATCATCCGGTCGTCCGCAAAGGCATCGCCTCCTGCCTGGCGGCGCGCCCGAATTTGGAGATTGTCGGCGAAGCCGCCAATGGCTACGAAGCGGTGCGCAAAGCCAAACAACTTTGCCCGGACATCGTGTTGACGGACATTGACATGCCTCAAATGAGCGGCCTGGCTGTCGCCGAGCTCCTCCGCAAAGAACAGCCGCAGATCAAAGTGCTGATCTTGTCCATGCATAGCAACACCGAGTATGTCCTGCGCATCATCCAATCTGGCGCGCGCGGTTACGTTTTGAAGGACACCTCGCCCGACGAACTGGTCAAAGCCATCGAGACGGTCAACGGCGGCGAGGCCTTTTTCAGCCCGGACATCGCTCGGGTCGCCCTCAACCAGTACGTGCGCGGGTCCGAGAGCGGGCCCAGCTCCACACAGCTCACGCGCCGGGAGCGAGAAGTCCTCACCCAGATTGCTGAAGGGTTGAGCAACAAGGAAATTGCCAGCTTCCTCGGCGTCGGCGTCCGCACCGTCGAAACGCACCGCGAACGGATGATGCGCAAGCTCGATATCCACAGCGTGGCCGGTTTGACCAGGTTCGCCATCGCCAAAGGATTCATCGCCGCGTCCCAAAGCTGAGCAAGTCGGCAGAGGGGAGCGTGGAGCGTGGAGCGTGAGAGCGTGGAGCGTGGAGCGTTGGTCCGACGCTCTGACGCTCTCACGCTCCCACGCTCCACGCTCTGACGCTCCTCTCCCTTCTCCCCTCTCCCGCTTTCGCCCTGGTCGGACCGTCGGGCGGAAAATGCTGAAATCCTGAAAGGCTGAAACGGCCCCGCGCACGCAGTCACGCCCCCTACCTTTCAGCTTTTCAGCATTTTAGCTTTTTAGCTTTTTCACTAGGAATACCTGCTTGCTTGTCTATCGCGCATTGCAGAAAATCATTAGCGTCCAAACCATTTACAACTGGAAACAGGCGCTGATGTCCATTCCGCGCCTGGTCATCGGCAACGTGATCAATTTCGTAGCCACTCTGCGGGCGGTGCGGACCTATGTGGCCCATCGTGTGACGGGCAAGCCGCTGGTCTGGTTGAAAACGCCTCACGTTTTCCCGGCAGACGCCGTGCTCAGCGAATTCACCCGCACCATTGAGGAGCTGCTCGTCGAAGATGGCCTGGCCACGCGCGAACAGATTTTTCAGGCGCTCAAAGCTGCCGGCACCGATTCAGCCCCGCTCTGCCTGCTGCGGTTGGGGCTCATAGACGAAAAACAGTTCACCGAGGTCTGGGCCAGGCACAGTGGATTGGGTGTGCGCTTCGTCAACCCCTACGACATACCGGAAGGGTTGCTGCGGCAGTTTCCTGAGACTCAAGCGCTGCAACTGGAGGCCATCCCGGTTGAACGCCAAAATGGCCAACTCATCATGGCCTTTCGCGAACCGCCCGGGCTGGAGCTACTCGCCCGGCTCAACCAGCAGCTCAATGCCACTGTGGTGCCCGACCTGGCCCGCCCATCCAACATCGCCTTTGCTCGGGACCGGGCGTATCCGCGCCTGTTGCTGCCGCCTTCGCGCCTGGTGATTTACCTGGCTGAATTCAAGCAATCGGCGGCGCTGGACTCGGCGCCTTTTCTTGAAGTCTTGGGCCGGCAACATGCGACCGGACGCAGCTTGCCCGATGTCATCATCGAGATGGGTTTGGTCAGTGCGCCCCAGGCCCGCCGCCTTTGGGCCCAGACCCTGGGCTGCCCGGAGTCTGAGTTGGAAGGACGAGAACTGGATCGGCAAGCCTATGATAAAATCGGTCCGGCCTTCTGGTGGTTGCACCGCATGTTGCCGTTGCGCGATGGGAAAATTGTCACCGCAACCGTGCCGCATCCGGCTGCGTTGCGTTGGCTGGCCGAACAACTCGGCCGCGAACCTGTCCTCGTTGCCGAGCTGCCCGATGCCCTGGAACTGGCCATGAAAAAGTTGGATCTGGATTTGGATCCCGATCAGGTCCTGCTGGATTCGCTGGTCGCTAAAGGTTGGTTGAAGCAAGGCGCGGTGCCTGATCTGCTGGCCTTGCGCGGCCTCATCGCCGACCCCATCCCGAAATGGCTCGTGTTGCAGAAGCTCGTCAGTGAGCCGCAGTTGCACCAAACTTTCCTGGAGACTTTCTCACTCCCTGCAGCCGGCCAATTGAGCACGCAGCAAGCCCAACAGCTCGCCCCGGTGTTACCTCCGTTATTCTCAGCGCAGACCGGTTGTTATTGCTTGCAAGAATCCAACGGCGCAGTGGACCTTGGCCTCTGTCAAATGCCTTCCCCTGAGACTCTGCGCCGCATTTATCAGCGGCTCTTGGGCTACCCAATTTTCTTCCAGGCACTCAACCAGCATGATGCCGAAATCCTCCGGAGCCAGCTTGCCCACGCCCAAACCTAGCGCGCATTGGCCAAGGAAAGAGGAACAGGAGCAAACAGAGACGAAGCTCCAAGACCCAAACTCCAAGCTCCAGGGAAACTCCAAATTCCAAGCTCCAACACGGCGGTGATTAAGCGCCGTTCATCGGTTTGGGTGCAACCAGATCGTTGGCCGGTCCCCTTGACGCGCGAGGTTTGGAATTTGGAGCTTGGTGCTTCCCTGGAGCTTGGAGTTTGGTGCTTGGTGCTTCGCCCTAGGAGAGTTTCCTACCCCTTAATCAGGCGTCTCCCCCGATTGCGTAGATCCAGCGCCGGGGTCATTGTTAGGGCGTGTCTGAAAATCGGCAAGGAACGGCGAGTGTGTGTGAGAAAATGGCGTCCTCTCCCAATCCTTCTCCGCCCAGCTTATCATTGCCCACATCTCGGGTGAGGAATCGTGCGAATCCCGAAGGGATTCTGCAACAAAGCCCAGGGTTGCGAGCAACGATCCTTTTCAGTGTTTCAGCATTTCAGCATTTCAGCTTTGGTCTTGTATGAACCCCAACCTTCCTGAACCTCGATCCAGCCTCCATCCATCTCCACCCCACGGACGCGCCGCCGCTGCCTCCCCTTCCTCCGCCTCGCGCGCGTCGAGGGCTGACCACAAAGCCCGTATCCTGGTGGTGGAAGACAATCCCTTCGTTCGGGAGGGCATCGTCGCGCTCATCAACCGCCAGAGCGATCTGATGTGTTGCGGCGAGGCCGATACTATGACCGCCGCTTCTGCTGTTGTCGGCCGGCACAAACCCAATCTGATATTGTTGGACCTCCGTTTGAAGGACGGCGAAGCCTTTGAATCCATGCACCTGTTGAGGTTGCAAGACCCGCAGGTCGCCATTCTGATCCTCTCCCAATGTGACGAGGCGCTCTACGCCGAAAAGGCCCTGCGCGCCGGCGCCAAAGGTTACCTCATGAAACAGGAAGCCGCCGACGAATTGCTCAGCGCCATCCGCGCCGTGCTACTGGGCAAGCTCTACGTCAGCCGCGACGTCGCTGGCCGTCTTCTCCGCCGCCTCCTCCAAACCCCGCCCCCTCGAACCGGAGATAATAGATAGGAGAGAGGAGATAGAAGAAGGCGGGCTGCGGATGCCGGGTGCTTTGGTCTGCCTCCCCTCTTCCCTCTCCTCTCTCCCATCTCCCCTCTCCCGTCCTCGCCCCTAGGACATTTTCCTAGTCAAACTTCTTTTCCTAGGTCTTTTTCCTACCCCAAAATCAGTCGTTCTCCCCTATATACAACTCGGCGGCTTCTGTTATGAGTTGTAATAACCTGAGTAGTAATTTGTCACCGATGAAGCCGATGGTTCTGAATCAACCAACATGCGCGCGCGCAAACTCAGCGTCCGTACTCGTCCTGATTTACATCCGCGCGCTCGCGGACCATCGCATCTCCGTGGCCGAACCTCTCATTAACACCCCGCTTCAGCGGGGTGGCCCAAACACCCGTAACCGACAAACCGTTTCAACGGTTTCTCCTCCGCCCAACGCTTTTAACTGTACCCACTCAAAACCCTAAATCCAATAGAAAGGAAAGGCATGAAAATTCCCATCCCCACACAAACCATAACATCAGGCGCAAGTTGCCTGATTAGAAAGAATCCCATGAAAACTCGCATGACAGCAACATCACAAAAATTAAGTCGGCTTTGCAAACACGTTACCGCATCGCTCATGGCGGCGGTGGCCCTCACCTCAGTAGCCCTGGCTACCGACGACACATGCTCGACAGCGGGACCCTGCCCGTCGGGAGGGCCGGCGGGCGCGGTATTCACGTCGGACTTGGGCTGTAATAAGATAAACGGAAACATCTACGCCCTAAAAACTGACGTTTACCTGAATGGCGGCTCTACCGCTGCCAATCGGCTCAATGGATGTTATTACGTGCGCGTACTTAGCCCAATGGGCACAGTGCTAGGCACAAGCGACGGCTTGGTTTTGTTCTCTTCCGACAGTTGCCTCCAACTGTGGAGTATTGTGCTCAAAACCTCAGACGCCACCCAAGGGTATGACGACACGGACAACAACGGAGGCGAATATAAAGTGGAGGTCAGTTGTGATCCGACTTTCGATCCGTCCGACACGAAATCCGACAACTTCAAGGTCCGTGCAAGCGCTTTTTGCGTGGGAGATTGCCCGCTCGCTATCTCCTGTCCTCTGGCCTTCACGAACGATTGCGAAGGGGCAAACGGAGCGCATGTGTCGTATGAAGATCCGATCGTGATGGGCGGAACGCCACCTTACACGGTGGTATGTTCGCCGACAAATGGCGCGCTGTTTCCATCAGGCGTGACGACCGTAAGCTGCAACGTGACTGATGCTGCTCTTGCCACGGCTTCATGTTCGTTCACCGTGACTGTGCCTTCCTGCGGACCCACGTGCACATTTACTTGCGGACCGGACGTTCCAGCCGGCTGCGGAAATTCGCTAGTTGGCGATATCTGTGGTCGCACAGTCACTTACATCCCTCCTGACTGCTCAGGATCGACGGTTGTTTGCCAACCAACAAATAATGCATTCTTCCCCGTGGGCACGAACATCGTAACCTGCACGGCCACTGACCCAACCGCCGGCACGCAAACCTGCACGTTCAAGGTGATAGTGACTGACCCGGGCATGCCAGTCCTCAGCGGCTGTCCAACTGCAAATACTAACGTTCAATGCTACGCGAATGTGCCAACCGCCCCAACTGTGACGGCCACGAACGCGTGTGGCGACAATGTTGATGTCGTCCTGAGTGTGTCAGAAAGCAATCAAGGGTCGTCATGCAGCAACCTGATTACGCGTTGCTGGGCGGCAACCAACGCTTGCGGGGACGTCGCCAAATGCACGCAGACAATCCTGGTCAAGGACACCAATGGGCCGACGTTGGGTCCTTGTCCGCAAAATATCTCGGTCAACGGTGCAGGTTCTTGCTGCAAGATTGTGACCTTCACCGCGCCGACTGCGTCCGACGCTTGCAGCGGTTCCGCGACTGTCACTTGCGCTCCGGATTCCGGCGCGTCTTTCTGTGTCGGGACGACTATAGTGACCTGCAGCGCGACTGACACCTGCAACAATGCGTCCTCGTGCTCGTTCACCGTTACCGTGAAAGGCCAGATCTGCGTCACTAAGTTTTATGACTCCGACTTCAGCGGCAGTCAGAATGGCACTGAAGGAGTCATTTCAGGCTGGGGGATTACGAATAGCGATGGACAAGTCGGCTTCACTGGCACAGACGGCAAGGTCTGCTTCAACGTGACCAACGGGACCTACACTTTGACCGAGCAAGTGAAGGCCGGTTATGTAGCTACCGCGGGGACCACGCGGACGGGTGTGCTAGTCAATTCAACCCACTGCAGTCAGTCGGTCAGTTTCGGCAACCTGAGGACCGCGTCAACCGGCGCGCTGACGATGGGCTTCTGGCAGAACAAGAATGGCCAAGGGATTATCACCGGTCAAGCCAAGACTGGACTTTGCCCGTCAGCCGGCTGGCTGAGGCAATACGCGCCGTTTCAGGACCTCAGCGCGACTGCGACTTGTGCGCAGGTCGCCACCTACGTCTATAACACCATCAAGGCGGCCAATGCCTCCGGTTCTTCTATGAACGCGATGCTCAAGGCGCAGATGCTGGCCACAGCGTTGGACGTTTACTTCAGCGACCCGGGGCTTGGTGGCAACAAGATTAACGCGCCGGTACCCGTCGGGGGCGTGAGCATTGATCTGCAAGCGATCTGCAAGATGATCGACAACCTGACGACTGGTACCGCCACCTGCGGCGGGACGTACATTAACGTGAGCCAATGCGTTGCTCCGTGCACGACAGGTGGCGGCGTCAGCGCATCGGGAGGGGCGACTTGCCTGACCGTGTCGCAGTTGCTGGCGTACGCAGCGAGCCAGGCGACCCTGGCTACGCCGACAAACCCGCTGGCTTCGCCGTGGTATTGCCAGGTCAAAACTGTGCAGGAATGCGCCAAAAACGCCTTCGACGCTATCAACAATCAGGTGGCGTTCGCCTGCGGGCCATAGCCCAAACTCAGAAGTAAGAACCACCGCCACAAGGCGGTCCGTAGCGAAACTTGGGGAAATGGAAGTGGGTTAGAAGCCTGCGACCATTTCCCCAGTTCGCTTTGCGAGTGAGGGCCGACTAATCTAACCGCAGAGAACGCAGAGAGCGCAGAGAAGGGGATTCAACCACGGGTACGAACACGCGAATCTCCCGAGGGAGGGACACCAATACAAAACTGATTCAACTCCGAAGTATGCTCTAGACGCGAAAACTCGGCGGAACACTTGGTTCTTCAGTGCTTTCCCCTTTGCGTTCTCTGCGTTCTTTGCGGTTAAATAACCACCAAGGGGATCAACCGCGAAACACGCCAAATACGCGAAAGACTCGCCGGAACACTTCGTTCTTCGGTGCTCTCCCCTTTGCGTTCTCTGCGTTCTTTGCGGTTAAATAATCCCCCAGACAATGTCCAAGCATAGCAACAACCATCAGCCTGTGGAGACGCCGCCTGGCCCGCGCGCGTGGTTTTGGCCGCTCTGGGTCGCAGTGGGAGTGTCGGTGATCGGCATAGGAATCGTCGCGGTCAGCAGAGCAGGGAAAACCTACCCAAACGCAGGCGAAGCAGCCGTTCCGCAGGCAAGGACCGTTCCCGCCCCCGTCCAAACGCAGGCGCTGACCTACGCAACCAACGCGCTTCCGGTGATGGAGATCAACCACGCCGTCATGGTGACCGTCGAGCTGGATCTGGGCTCGCCCACCACGACCATCGCCGAGGCTTTGCGAGAGGTGGAGCGCCGTTATCAGCCGGACGATGGGCGCGGACGGACCTTTGCGATCCTGGATGCCTACGGGGAACCGACCCCGCAGGGCAAACTGCATATCTCCATGCACGTCAGCGCGGAGAAGCCGGGCATCGGTTCGCTGATTTTCCGTCGCACCGGCGAGGTGCTATGGCGGAGCCGGATTGTTGCCGGGACGAACGCGGCGGCGTTTACTGGCAAGGACCTGCTGATCCTCGTGGGGGACGAGTCGGGACATACGATTACGGTGGATGGCTCGAACAACCCGAATTCGATTCTCGACGCGAAGATCAAGCACCAGGACGCGCCGGTGAGCGCGTTTTGGCCGGAGAACGCCGAACGCGAGGTGACGTTCATATATAGCGCGTGCGGTTGCCCCGTCAAAGTGATGGCCAAGAGGGCAGGGGAACGGACGGTGCGGACGAAGGAATTGCCGGTGATCTTTCCGGATGATCCGGCGGTCGTGACGGTTATCAACCGCTTGATGGGCTGGTGAGACCGATTTAACCGCAAAGAACGCAGAGAACGCAGAGGAGGGACTACTGCCTTTCTTGGCGTTCTTTTTTAGCGTATTTAGCGTATTTCGCGGTTTGAAAACCCAGATGTGAACCGCAGAGAACGCAGGGGAGGGACTACTGCCTTTCTTGGCGTTCTTTTTTAGCGTATTTAGCGTATTTCGCGGTTTGAAAACCCAGATGTGAACCGCGAAATACGCGAAATACGCCAAAACCCTTTTCGCGCATTTCACGGTTTACAGCTTTAGCGGCCCTGCTACTGTCGCGCGATGGATACAGAACTATTATTCAAGGAAGAATCCTACAAAATCGTGGGCGCCTGCTTCGAGGTCTATCGAGAAAAGGGCTGCGGTTTTGTGGAACCGGTTTACCAGGAGTGCATGGAGATTGAACTGAGTCTTCAAACAATCCCCTTCATCGCCCAGCGACCTCTAGCGCTGGAATACAAAGGCCGCCCGCTGCGCGCCACCTACCAACCTGATTTTATCTGTTACGAACAAATCGTCCTTGAACTTAAAGCGGTTACCGAACTGGCGGATGAGCATCGCGCCCAAGTACAAAATTACCTCAAGGCCAGCCGCTTAAAATTAGGCCTGCTGGTAAACTTTGGGCATTACCCCAAAATCCAGATTGTACGCATCGCCGCTGAAAAGGGCAGATACGCCCTCTGGAAAGAACCTCTTGAGTCTTAAATTAAATCGTCCACCGGATCTGGAACGACGGAGTAACCGCAACCTGAACCAGTGCCCGATCATCGCTCAGTTTTCCGAGCCGCCCCTTTGGCGTATTCTGCGTATTTCGCGGTTTGCCAAGCCTCCCTCTTTGCGTTCTTTGCGTTCTCTGCGGTTAATTCAAATGTCTTGGCCCAGGCGCCACCGAATGACCAGTTCCAGAACCGCATCGTCCTGATGGGCACGAATATCACCGTCACCGGCTCGAATATCGGCGCCACTAAGCAGAACCGCGAGCCTGACCATGCGGGCAACGTCGGCGGCGCCTCGGTCTGGTGGTCCTGGACCGCGCCGACCAATGGCGACCTGACTATCACCACCGATGGGAGCACCAACACCGATGGAAGCGAGCTCGATACGCTGTTAGGCATCTATACCGGCTCGTCAGTTTCCGCTTTGAGCCTCGTAGTCAGCAATGACGACCAGGTTCCTGGTCTATTTGTAACCAGCCGTGTGCGCCTCCAGGCCATCAAGGGCACAAATTATCAAATCGCCGTGGACGGCTACAATGACGGCACCGGCGCCGACACTGGCAGCATCACGCTCAACCTGGTGTTCATCAGCGAACCGATCCTCCGGCCACCCAACGACAGTTTCACAAACCGCATCTCTCTCAGCGGTGCCTCGACAACCACCAATGGTTCGAATGTCGAAGCCACCCGCGAACCGGGCGAACCCTTGCACGCTGATCAAATGGGGGATACTTCGGTTTGGTGGAGTTGGACCGCGCCGGCCAATGACCCCGTGACGATCACCACCGCCGGGAGCGACTTCGACACTTTGCTGGCGGTCTATACCGGTCCTTCGGTCTCAAACTTGACCGTCGTTGCGAGTAATGACGATACCGATCCCACCAACGGCGTTCTCACTAGCTCTGTAAGCTTCACGCCCGCCACGGGACAAAACTACGGGATCGCGGTTGATGGATTTGATGGCGCCTCGGGGCTAATCTCGCTGCGTATCGCCACGGTGACGACCCGTCTGAGCGCGCCGCTGCTGCTTCCGCATGGAACATTTCAGTTTGACCTGAATGGGTCTCCGGGCGGGATTTACGAGATCGATGCCACCACGAATTTCATCACCTGGATCGCAGTGGGAGCGATAACCAATACAGCGGGAACCGGAACGTTCGCCGATCTCACAGCCACCAACTTCGGCCAGCGCTTCTACCGCGCACTGCTGAAGCCCTGAAGGGTTAACCGCGAATTAGGCCAAAGGGGGAATGCTAAACTAAACCGCGAAATACGCTGAATACGCGAAAAGAAAGCTGAAGGGACAAACCAACGTAGTTCTTTTCCAAGCTTTTTCGCGTATTTCGCGTATTTCGCGGTTTAGCATTCCCCCCTTGGCGTATTTCGCGGTTCACTTGTAAACCGTCATCACGCTCGATCGCGTCGAGTTGCCGGCGGCATCATAAGCGACTGACTGCAGAGTATGCGAGCCGTGCGAGAGCTTGCTGGTGTTCCAATTGAACACCGGCGTGGCCGTCGAACTGGTTGCGTAATTCTTCCCATCCACCAGCAAATCAACTCGGGTCACACTCACGTTGTCGCTGGCAGTCACATATACCTTGGTGGTCTTCGACGCCACGGTCGTCCCGCTGGCCGGTGACGTGATTTGCACGGTGGGCGGCGTCGTATCGGCCACTGCATTCTGGACCGTCACCGTGACGGAGGCAGACGCGCTCGAATTGCCGGCCGCATCGTAGGCCGTGGCCTGCAACGTGTGCGAGCCGTTGGCCAAACTAGTGGTGTTCCAAGGGAAGCTGGCCGACGCCGTCGCGCTCGAACCAGCCAACGCGCCATCCAGATACCACTCGATTTTCGTGACTCCCACGTTGTCGGTGCCGTTGACATTGACGCTCACTGCCCCGGCAACAGAGCTGCCCGTCGTGGGCGCGGTAATTTGCACTGTCGGCGGGGTCGTGTCGGATGCCGCATTCTGCACCGTAACCGTGTCCATCGCCGACGCGCCCATGTTACCCGCCGCATCATACGCGCGCGCCTGCAAGGTGTACGAGCCATTCGCGTAGCCGGTCGTGTCCCAGGTGAATGTCGCGGGCGCAACCGAATTCGTGCCGACGCCTGTTCCATTCAAATAACATTCGACGCGCGTGATGCCGACGTTGTCGGTGCCGCTGACATTAATCGTGACCAGATTTGAAACCACCGCGCCTGACACCGGTGCCAGTATCGCAACCGTCGGCGGCGTGGTGTCGGTGGGCGGCAGTATTCCGCCTGTAGCTGCCAGAACCGCTTTGTAGGCGTTGACGCGGCCCCAGCCGTAACTTGGGTCCCAGCCCGCTGGACCCAGGTCATCGGCGCTAGTCTTGAGCACGTCTTGAATTTGAGGCCCGGTCAGGCTTGGATTAACACTAAGCACTAAGGCTGCGACGCCGGCAACGATGGGAGCAGAAAGTGAAGTCCCTCCAGCCCACGCGTAGCTTCCGCCCATCACCGTGGTCAGGATGCTTACGCCGGGAGCGGCTAGATCAACGTTGTTCCCGGTACTGGAAAATGTGGCTAGAGTATCGTTTGCATCTGTGGCGCTTACCATCAAAAAGTTCGGATTATCAGGTGTGGAATCAAACATGCCGTCGTTACCCGCTGCAGCGACCACTACACCACCCTTGGACTGGAAATACTGCGCTGCTGTATTGATCGACGACATCTTTGTGACGTTCGCAAAACTAAGGTTCGCCACGCGGATTCCTCTATCCGCTGCCCATGTTAGACCCTGTGCTATTGACGACGAACTAGCGTAGCCATTGGTGTCACTGACGCGGATCGGCATGATTTTGCAGCCTCCGGCTACCGATGCTACGCCAACTAAATTGTTCTCGGCCGCTGCTGCTGCCCCAGCTACCAGAGTTCCGTGTCCGAAGACATCCGTCGTGTCAGAATTGCCGTCATAGAAGTTCCAGCCGGCAACCATTTGCGAAGTCAAATCCGGATGAGTACCGTCAACGCCACTATCGAGGATAGCGATGATAACGCTGCTGCTGCCGGACGTGATATCCCACGCCGCCGGCGCCGCAATTTTCGGGAGATGCCATTCCAACGAATAATAGGTATCATTAGGAACTGCTGCTGGCTCAAATAGATAGTCCGGCTCCGCAAACTCGATCAGCGGGTTATGTTTTAGGGACTCCAGCACCCGACCCAACCGCGCTTCCGGCACGTGCAGGATTCGCACGTTTATTTGATGAATGGCGCCCGCCTGACGGGCCCCATGGCCTGCAAACACCGCCTGCAACGCCCCCTCAGGCGCAGCGTCCTTCGGCTGGACCAGAATCCGTCCCGGCACGCGGCCCGCAGGCGCTGCAAGGGCGCTCAACGGAGTTAGACTCGCGACCGCCAGTGACGCAACGGCCAGGAATGAGACTGCCCGTCTCAAAACTGTCCGCGTGCTGTGATTGACCACACCAACCAGCGCCGCGGGGATAGCGCCGCATGTCTTGCCGTCTGTGCTCTTTGTACGATTCATATTCTTTTGTGCCTGCAAATTGTTCATAGGCCGGCGCTGCCCATCAGATTTCGCCGCCGCCAGCCCTAAAGCAGATGACGTACCAAGACCCGACTTGCCCCTGGGGCCTCTCGCTTTGGGCATTCGCCAGCGGCTGACAGGGACGCTTTCCACAGCGTCCCACACTCATATTCTTTGGGGGAAAAATGGGGACGCCGTCGTATGTGTCCCCACCCTTGGAACTACCCGCGATCCGCGAAGGCGCCTTGCGCTCTGCAAACTTTTGCCACGCCGTGGCAAGAATTTGTCGTAACGGCGTAGCCGCCGACGTTACGGACTGTGTGAAAACTTTTCACGATTTTTTGAATACGAAATCTCCCTGGGGTAACGGATCAAGCAATCACGAGCTGCCTGCGCGGTCCTGATCGGTCGGAAGAACCCACGAGAGACCCGGACTAGCGTGGCAGAGGTGGGAACTGCAACCACACATCAATCCGCGGGGCTTCCCAGCAGTACGGCTTATCCAGAATGTCCATTCGGCCGTCGCCATTGAGATCGGCGACGCGGGCTTCGTGAAACCCGATGCCGCTGGCCAGGACTGTCTTGCGAAAGTGGCCCTGGCCGTCTCCGTAAAAGATCCAGGCGGTTGCATTCGGGTGGTCCGGGGCCTTCGCCTTCTCGCTCCACTTGGCCATTTCGGCCGCGAAAATGTCGAGTTTGCCGTCCCCATCAATGTCGGCAACCTGCAGGCTATGGCCATGAATCATGTCCCGATCCAGCAGATCGTGGCCGACCCAGTCTTTAGAGTTTTCCGGATTGCCGATGCACTCATACCACCGCAAAGGACCGATGCCATCTCCTGGAGCGATGACGATTTGCGGACATTTCCCCGGCTTAATCCTGCCTGCAGCGATGCGCCCGCCGATTGCGCCGATTTGGATGGGATCGAATTTCTTTCCGCCACGATGTTTGAACCACAAATTGCCGGCCAGCAAATCCACTTTGCCGTCCCCATCAACATCATAGGCCGCCATCCCCTCGGGATATCTGAACGGCGTGTTCTGGCCGGCCCCAGCTTCGCCGCAGAAAATCTCCGTCAACGGCCATGATTGGGCCTGCCGCGGGTTGGAAGGGATTTCCGCCAGAAAAATCCTCTTGGCGCCTTGATTCCAAAACGCCAGTTGCGGTTTGCCGTTGCCAAGAAAATCGCCGAAAACCTGGTCGTGATGCTGGGTAGCGCCTCCGCTTTTGATCAGATGCCGTTTCCAGGGAATGCTGG